>Ga0209066_10000009_pt1 | contig 313171 bp, 284 predicted proteins | sample All_14_2_FD_187198 | JGI IMG/M metagenome (GOLD analysis project Ga0209066, IMG submission 187198) | Freshwater microbial communities in response to fracking from Pennsylvania, USA - Allegheny Zone_MetaG_DW_15 (SPAdes) (version 2) ...
GTGTTACACTACTTGGTATGTTTATTAATCTAAACTCCAAGTCTTGTGCAATTGAAAGATCAGCCGCTGGACAATTTTTAAACATGTGCAGTTTATTTAAAAGTATCCATGCAGGCCTGGTAAGGATTCCCGCATCGTTTGTCCTTTCCAGTATATCATCACGTTGTTTAATATCGGCCTTATCAAGTAATAAAACGTTTAACCAGTAATTGCTTTTTGAGTTTGATGGCTCTGTGTAGAATCTAATGCCTTTAATTGTCTGAAAAGCTTTTTGATAGCGAGTGGAAAGAGCTCTTTTCTTTTCTAAAAAACCAGGCAACTGTTCCATTTGAGCGCAACCTATAGCTGCATTTATATTGGGCAATCGGTAATTATAACCGATATGGTCATGGCTGAATTCCCAGCGATGCGGTATTTTGGCAGTTGTTGTCAAATGCTTTGCCAATTTTCCCAAGTCTTCATCATTGGTGATAATCGCGCCGCCACCACCAGTTGTGATTGTTTTGTTACCATTGAAGCTAAGAATGGAAAGTTTGCCCCAGTTCCCCGTATGTTTACCTTTATAAAATGAGCCGAGAGATTCTGCGGCATCTTCTATCATGATTAATTTATATTCTTCACAAACGGCTGAGAGGGCATCAAGCTCCACCGGATGTCCGAAGGTATGCATTGGTATAACAGCGGTTATCCGATTCCCGGTCTTTTTATTTTTGCAACCATTGGCATCAATTATCGCAATTTCTTTTAGATAATCTTTCAGCTTGAGTGGATCAAGCCCCAGAGTTTTTTCTTCGCTATCCACAAAATGGGGGATGGCGCCGCAATGAATAACGGCATTTGCCGTAGCAACAAAAGTGAGTGCGGGAATAATCACTTCATTCCCAGATATTACACCGGCTACTTTCAGGGCAATTTGCAGCGCGGCCGTGCCATTGACAACCGCCACTGCTTTCCTGGCACCGGTATAATCGGCGAGCATTTCTTCAAAACGATCCACATATTTACCGACATAGGAAACCCAAGTCGAGTCAATGCAATCTTTTACGTACTGCCATTCATTGCCGTTGAAGCACGGTTCATGCAAGGCTACTGCCCCTTCTTTTTGGGGGTGAATGACCGATTGGATGGCCGAAATAATTTTGTCCGTGTCCGGTTGTGACATTAGATGTTATATTCTCCCGGTTTGTATTGCCTTAGATTTTCATGACTTTTAAACCAATCAATGGTTTCTTTCAATCCGCGTTTAAATCCTGCAAGTTGTCCATAAGCCGGTGCCCAGCCAGTCAGTTTTTTAGCTTTTGCGTTTTCTGCCCAGAGTCTTTCCACTTCGCTGTTTTCCGGACGGATTCGTTGAGAATCCGTGTCGATGGCTATCTCTGTGTTCATTAATTCCGCAATCAATTTTACTGTATCACCGATAGAGATCTCGTAATTACTTCCGATGTTAATAACCTCGCCAGCCGTTTTGTCCGATTCGGCAATGGCGATAAAACCGCTTACAGTATCCTTCACGTAATTGAAATCTCGTGTGGGATACAGGGCGCCAAGTTTGATTTTCTGGCTGCCTGAAGCAATCTGTGTAACTACCGTCGGAATAACGGCGCGCGCTGATTGCCGAGGGCCGTAAGTGTTAAAAGGGCGAACAATGCTCACCGGCACGCCAAAGGAAAGATAAAAGGACATAGCCATTTGATCCGCCCCGATTTTGCTTGCCGAATAAGGGGATTGACCCTGAAGCGGGTGCTCTTCGGTAATCGGCACAAAACGGGCTGTGCCGTAAACTTCGCTTGTGGAGGTGTGAAGCACTTTGGCCACGCCAAGTTCGCGGGCAGCCTGAACAATATTGAGTGTGCCTTTGATGTTTGTATCAACATAAGTATCTGGTGAATGATATGAATAAGGAATCCCAATCAGCGCCGCTAGATGAAAAACGACATCGCATCCCTTCATGGCTGTCTTAACACCATGCGGATCACGCACATCGCCGGAGAAGACATCGAGACTTTTTTTGATTTCCGGCTCCGCATAATCCAGCCAGCCCCACGAGTTAAAGGAATTATACAGGGCAAAGGCCCGGACATTGAAGCCACGCCGGATGAGTTCTTCTGTAAGATGCGAACCGATGAACCCATCGGCTCCTGTAACAAGGATTTTTTTATTCTGAAGGTTCATGTTTTAATCCATTATACGCTTTCTTTAGTTATTGGAAACAGCTTATTAACTCATAGACGTGTTAAGCATTTTTTCTACTGGTTCTTCCATGATTATCTCTAAGATTTTCACACCATGTCATCTTTATACTCAAACCTTATCCTATTCTGATTTTAAACAGTTATATCATAATTCATTAAACGGTAAGTGCAAATACTTATTCCTGTTTTTTGTCTTTTCTTTTTCCAGAGACAGGCACCACCGGCAAAGTCGGGGGATTTAATTTTGTAGACCACTCAAAGCGGTATTTTCAAAAGTGACCCTGTAACAGTTTAGTGGACATCAAGTTAAGCCACCTTGTAAAAAGTTCGCCAATTTATCTCGAAAAAAGCGGGAGCCATATATGCATTTGAAGAATGCTTTCTTTTTCGGTTGTAATAGATTTCAATGTATTTAAAAATAGCCCATTCAGCCTGTTCAACACAGTAAAACGTATTGTGATGAAGCATCTGGGTTTAGATTGTTCCGAAAATGGAAACCGCTCGATGGAAGGCATCGCAATAATCACGAAGGGTCATGGTGAATGCTTTTCAATACATTTAAGCGATCATTCAAACGTTCAGAAAGCCTATATTCGCCAGCCCATTCGATGTATTCCATATCCTTGCCTTCCAAATCATCAGCACTCCATTCTTTGATAAATTTTTCTGAAGTAACGTTGTATTTCCTTTCAAATTTCGAAAGGCGTTTTTTTGCAAGTTGCACACTGTATTTCAGTCGATAAGACTCTGCTTCCAAGGTCTCAATCAGAATCTTAGCGGCTTTGTCAGGCATATCTGTTTTCAATATAATTTCAGGCATAATAGATAACCTCCTTAAAAATCAGTTCATTTGTCGGGTTTGGAGAACCCGACCTACGGTTTGCATCGGGAGTGCCGGAATGCATGTGGTATCATGAGCCGACTGGAAGTCCGGCGTTACCGATGCGAATCGTGTCATAATACCTTAGAAAACGTTGTATCCCTTATCCTGCAAAACGTTTTTCAACGCTTCCCTGGCGTCGTTTTCTCCGTGAACGAGCTTGATCGCGCCGGGTTTTTTCGGCATGGATTCCACAAATCCGACAAGGCCGGCCTGGTCGGCGTGGGCTGAAAATCCGCTCAGCACATCGATACCGGCTTTGACGGGAACAGGATGGCCGTTGAACCTGACCTGTCCGTCTTTTCTTTTGGCTTGTTCAAGTATCTTGCGGCCCGGTGTACCCTGGGCCTGATACCCGACAAAAACCAGGTTGTTTCTGGGATCGTCCAGAGCTTTTTCCAGGTGGGCCACCATGCGGCCGCCGGTGAGCATACCGCTCCCGGCGATGATGATGGACGGGCCGGGCATGTCGATAAGCTTCTGATGGCTCGGGTAACTTTCTACAGCGTATAAATTCTTGAAATCCATGGGATGATCTCCTTTTTTCAGGAGATCGCGGGCTTCCATATCCCAGAATTCGGTCATTTTCGAATAGATGGCCGTGACTTCAAGACCCAGGGGAGAATCAATGAAAACAGGAAGAGAGCGGTCCAGGGATCCCTTGTTTTTCAGTCTGTCGATTTCGTAAAGAAGCTCCTGGGTTCGGCCTAAGGCAAACGCAGGAATAAACACCTTCCCCTGGTCGGCCAAGGCTTTGTTCAATATGGTTCCGAGGTGAGCTGTCCGATGATCCCGGTCCTGATGGTTTCTGTCTCCGTAGGTGGATTCAAGAATCAAAAGTTCGCATGGGTCAGGCCTCTCCGGATCTGGAAGGATGGGCGTTCCGGTATTTCCCAGGTCCCCAGAAAAAATCACGGCGTATGGTTCGTTGCCTTGTTGGGGAAATTCGAACCGGATAAAGCAGGAGCCGAGAATGTGGCCGGCCTGGCGCAGCTTGAACGTGACGTTTTTTTTGAGGGAAAAAGTTTCGTTGTACTCAAATCCCCAGGCGAGTTCTTCGATCTTGTCGTGAAGACGCTGCTTTTCCTTTTCGGAACGGCTGGAAAAGGAGAGCCCGTCGTCCAGCATGGGGAGAAGCAGGGCCTTGGTGGCGTGGGTGCAGATGATTTCACCGTCGAAACCGGCCTCGATCAGATCCGGGATTCTCCCGATATGGTCGATGTGGGCATGGGTGATGAACAGGTAGTCCAGCTCCGCCGCTTTGACAGGCATATCGGAAAGAACGGCCGCCTGTTCGCTTCCTGTGGGCAGTCCGCAGTCCACCATGATGCTGAGGTCGGAAAAAAGGATCAGGTGGCAGGAGCCGGTGACGGTTGTTTCTCCGCCGAGGTGGATGAGGTCAAAGGGTGGGTGTATTTTTGGCATCGTCAAGATAGGTTTTTAATCTTGGGCATGCTCGCGACCCATGATGTTTTGTTGTTTTTGGGAGTGCCTGTCTGAAACGGGCGGTTTTGCCGAGTGGAACTCGGCGTTCCGGATAAGGATTGGAGCATTTGTCGGGTTTGGAGAACCCGACCTACGAGAGTGGCAGTATGTGACCGATTACACCGGTTTTTTGGGTGGATTTACATATTGGCACTTTCGGACGATCTTCAATATTCACTGAATAAGGAAAAAAAACTGGCGGGGTCGATTTCTTTTATCAGAATGGCTTTTTTATACAGGGACTTCAACTCTTTGATATCATTTATTTTATTAATTTTATCAAGCAATTCGGTTGAAACACGTCCGAAACGGAGTTCAAGGGCTTCGATGATATTTTCCTTTGTTGTCACAATCATCCCCTTCTCAATTCCCTTTTCAAGCCCCTGCTCAAGTCCCTGCTGGACTCCCAACAGTATTCCCTCTTGTTTTCCCTTATCTTTAATATATTGAGCTAACATAACCGACTCCTTATGTTTTGTCATATCCTGGTATAGAGTCTGTTGTTCTTCCGGAGTCACCTCAGCGTACACATCAATAAAATCAACATACTTATCAAAAAGAACACTGGACACCAGGGGAATCTCAATCGGTCGACAATTTTCCCAGCAGTTCTCAGTGAATGATGAGACACCACGTACGTGCGGACCACGCCCGCTATAGCGGTGGTCTTTTTCGCGGGCATGGCCCGCTCCTGCCACACGAACGGCTTTTCATTGAGAATTACTGCATTTGTCCATACCATGTTCATCATTGCCGTACAGAAGCCCGCTATCATGGGGAAATTCACGTGTCGGAGTCCGATTCCAACGCAAGACTTGTTTTGATCTGATGTATGTAGGTCCTGACATCCGCCAGGCTTCGGATGATGATGTCGCAGACAATTTGTGCCTCAACCTGTTCATAGTCATGGGCCAGAAAATTCCTGAAACCGGCGATTTTCGCAAATGAAAAAGCGAAGGACGGTTCAAGGACGCCTCCATCGGCCAGAATATCAAACGATTCCGCATAATACTGTGGAGGTCGCAAACCTCTTTTTTTTATCACCATTTCCGCAAGGACGATGCATGTATCCGCCATCAGGTAAAGATAATGAAGCATGGCACCGCGGTACAATGGGTCTTTATCAAATCGTTCCCGGCATTCATGCTTTATGGATTCAATGATGTTCAGATATTCATTGATACGGCCAATTTTCTGAATGATTCTTTCTATCATATCCCCATAGCCATGATTCGTTGTGTTTTGAAATCTATCGCCTGGTGAAGAATCTTCTGTTCGTATTCAAGCCGGAATGGTTCATCCTGGCAGAAAACCACCATACCACGGGTGATGATGTTGTTTAGAATGACGAGGTTTTTGAAATGGTTCATGATGACCAGGTCGATATCATCACGTTTCAACGTTTTTGAAAGTTGAAGATAAAGATCTGTTTTTTTGTCAAAATTCAGCCGTTCGTCATGCCCTTTGAGAAAAACAGCCACATCGAGATCACTTCTCGCAGACTGAGTGTTTTCGGCGTAAGAGCCGAATAGATAGGCAAAAAGAACTGAGTCCCTGTTTTGTTCAAACAGGTTTGTCAGAATGTTTTTCATGGATTGCATCGTTGCTTGAAAAATCCCACATACCAGTCCATGGCTTTTTCGAGACCGGCATCGATGTCATACCCCGGCGCGTACCCCAGAAGTCTTTGGGCTTTGGAGATATCCGCTTGGGAATGCCTCACGTCACCGGGCCTGAAATCGCGGTATACCGGGGATTTTTCTCCAAGAGTCTCGACACGTTTCAGCAGTCTGTCCTGAATGGCGCTGTAAAGCTGATTGAGGCTGGTCCGGCCACCCACCGCCACGTTATAGACCTGATTCACAGCCTCAGGGTTATCGGTCAGGGCCGCCAGAAGATTGATCTGAATGACATTTTCCACGTAACAGAAATCCCGGCTTGTTTCCCCGTCTCCGTTCACGTACACCGTGTCATCATTCAATATGGCGGCCACCCATTTGGGAATCACGGCAGCATAGGCCCCGTTCGGGTCCTGGCGCGGGCCGAACACGTTGAAGTAGCGGAGCCCGATGCTCTGGAACCCATAGGTCCTGGCGAACACGTCGGAGTAAAGCTCGTTGACGTATTTGGTCACGGCGTATGGCGACAGGGGCTTGCCGATCACATCCTCCACCTTGGGCAGGGCCGGATGATCGCCATAGGTGGAACTGGACGCGGCATACACGAATCGTTTGGCACCGGCGTCCCGGGCCGCCACCAACATGTTCAGAAACCCCGTGATGTTGGCGGCGTTGGTGGTTAAGGGATCTTCGATAGAACGGGGAACGGAACCCAGGGCCGCCTGGTGAAGGACAAAGTCCACGTTCTGACAGGCGTTGCGGCATGTTTCCATGTCGCGGATATCTCCTTCGATGAAACGGAAGTTCGCCCATCTTTCCCGGGAAACAAGGGATTTTACCTCATCCAGGTTCCTCTTGTGGCCTGTGGCGAAATTGTCCAGACCCACCACATTCTGGTCAAGGACAAGCAGGTGTTCCAGAAGATTCGATCCGATAAATCCGGCCACACCCGTAATCAGCCAGGTGTATCTTTTTTCGCTCAGGTGTTTTTTGATTTGATTGAACAAGACAGTTGTATCCCTTTCTTAGAGCCTTCCGTCCACATCGGCCGGGGAAAGAACGTACTTGATATCGTAGAGCACGTGGTTTGGCATGCCAAGTGCCCGAATGGCCGAAGACCCCATGGCCCTGAACTCGTTGTGGGACACGGCGAGAATGATGGCGTCGTAGGTTCCTTTTTCAGGTTTTTCGATGGGCCGGATGCCGTATTCGTGAACCGCTTCGTCGGGATTGACCCAGGGGTCGTACACATCCACCAGGGCGTTATACTCACGAAGTTCCTTGACCATATCCACCACGCGGGTGTTCCTGAGATCCGGGCAGTTTTCCTTGAACGTAAGCCCCATGATCAAAATTTTTGCCCCTTCCACATGGATACGCTTCTTGATCATTTCCTTGACCACCCGGGACACCACGTACTCGCCCATGCCGTCGTTGATGCGCCGACCCGCCAGGATCACCTCGGGATGGTAGCCGATTTCCTGGGCTTTGTGGGTCAGGTAGTACGGGTCCACCCCGATGCAGTGCCCCCCTACGAGACCGGGCCGGAACGGCAGGAAGTTCCATTTGGTTCCGGCGGCCAGCAACACTTCTTCGGTGTCGATGCCCAGTTTGTTGAAGATGATAGCCAGCTCGTTGATCAGGGCGATGTTCAGGTCCCGCTGGGTGTTCTCGATAACCTTGGCGGCTTCGGCCACCCGGATGGAGCTGGCCTTGTGGGTTCCGGCGGTGATGATGCTTTGGTAGAGAAGGTCCACGAATTCGGCCACATCGGGCGTTGAACCGGAGGTGACTTTCAAGATGGTGGTCACCCGGTGTTCCTTGTCTCCGGGGTTGATCCGCTCAGGACTGTAACCCGCGTAAAAATCCTGGTTGAACGTGAGACCCGACACTTTTTCCAGAATCGGAACGCAGACTTCTTCGGTGGCGCCAGGATACACCGTGGATTCGTAAATCACGATATCGCCTTTTTTCAGCACCTTTCCAATGCTTTCGCTGGACTTCACAAGGGGCGTCAGGTCGGGACGTTTGTACTCGTCGATGGGCGTGGGCACGGTGACGATGAACACGTTGCAGGCCCTGAGTTGTTCAAGATCCGTGGTGTAACTCAACTTGACCGCCGCCTTGAGCAGTTCAGGTTCCACTTCCAGGGTGGAATCGTTTCCGGCTTTCAGCTCCTCGATTCTGGACGCGTTAATGTCGAATCCCGTGGTGGAAAGGGTTTTTCCAAATTCAACGGCAAGGGGAAGCCCCACATACCCCAGCCCCACGATGGCCAGTTTTACGTCGTTTATGTCCATCATAAACTCCATTTGTTTATTGTTTTTTTAACGAATTCATGCAATCTGCCGGAGCGGATTTGCCTTGTACCATTCGTATGTCCGTCGCAAACCCTCTTCCAGGGATATTTCCGCTTTCCAGCCCTGCGCATGGAGCCTGGATACATCCAGCTGTTTCTGTGGCATTCCGTCAGGTTTATCAATGTCCCAGACAATATCACCCGTGAAACCGACGATCTGTTTGACCATTTCGGCAAGCTGGCGGATGGTCACATCCGTTCCCGTTCCGATATTGAACAAAACCGACTTGAAATCCACTCCGTCCAGCGTTTCCCTGTCCATCAGATAGACACAGGCCCTGGCCATGTCATCCACATGGAGAAATTCTCGCCGGGGTGCACCCGTGCCCCAGAGAACCACATGACCTGACCCTGACTGGGCCGCTTCATGAAATTTCCGGATCATGGCGGGCAAGACGTGGGATGTTTCAAGATCGAAGTTGTCGTTGGGGCCGTAAAGATTAGCGGGCATCACCGGAACGAACCGGGTTCCATACTGACGGTTGTAAGCCCAGCACATCTCAATCCCGGCGATTTTGGCCACAGCGTAAGGAGAATTGGTGGATTCCAGGGGGCCTGTCATCAGGTGGTCTTCTCTCATGGGCTGGGGGCAGAGCTTGGGGTAGATGCAGGAAGAACCGAGAAAAATGAGCTTACGGACATTATGTTTCCAGCTGTTGTGAATCACATGGTTCTGAATCATCAGGTTTTTATAGATGAACTCGGCAGGATAGGTGTTGTTGGCAAGAATACCCCCGACCCTGGCTGCGGCGAGAAACACGTAATCCGGCCGTTCTTCCGAAAAAAAACGGCTGACCTCGGTGTAATCTTCGAGATCCAGTTCCCCATGGGATCTCGTGAGAAGATTCATGTATCCCTGGCGTTCCAGTTCCCTGGCCAGGGCGGAGCCTACCAGCCCCCTGTGTCCGGCCACATATATCCTTGCGCTCTTTTCCATGAATCTCATTCCTTGAAATCGTAGGTGTCGAAACCATGGGTCTGGCACAGGTGGTCTTTTCGGGCAATCAGCAGGTCCTTTTCCACCATCTCCGAGACTAGTTCGTCCAGGGTTGTCCTGGGAACCCAGCCCAGCTTTTCCCGGGCTTTGGTCGGGTCTCCAAGCAGGGTTTCCACCTCGGTGGGCCTGAAGTAGTGGGGATCGACGGCCACCATCACCTTTCCCGTGTCCCGGTTAATTCCTTTTTCATCCACCCCTTCCCCTTGCCAGACAATGGATAATTGGAGTTTTTCAGCGGCCTTGTCGATAAATTCCCGGACCGTGTACTGCTTTCCCGTGGCAATCACGTAGTCATCCGGCTCATCCTGCTGAAGCATCAGCCACTGCATTTCCACGTAATCCCTGGCATGCCCCCAGTCCCTTTTAGCATTCAGATTGCCGATATAAAGACAATCCTGAAGACCCAGCTTGATCCGGGCAAGGGCCCGGGTAATTTTCCGTGTCACGAACGTCTCACCGCGTACCGGAGATTCATGATTGAACAGAATTCCGTTGCAGGCGTATATCCCGTAGGCCTCGCGGTAGTTCACAGTAATCCAGTAAGCGTACAGCTTGGCCACCGCGTAGGGACTTCTGGGGTAAAAAGGGGTTTTTTCAGTCTGAGGCATTTCCTGGGCCTTACCGTAAAGTTCCGAGGTGGAGGCCTGGTAGAACCTGGTTTTTTTTTCCAACCCCAGAAGCCGGATCCCTTCCAGCAAACGCAGTGTCCCCAGGGCGTCCGTATCTGCCGTGTATTCGGGTGATTCAAAGGAGACAGCCACGTGGCTCTGGGCCGCCAGGTTGTAAATTTCGTCGGGTTGAACCTGCTGGATGATCCGGATCAGGTTGGTGGAGTCGGTCAAGTCCCCGTAATGTAAAATGAATCTGCGGTCCTTTTCATGGGGGTCCTCGTAAAGATGATCGATTCTTTCGGTATTGAACAGGGAGGACCGTCTTTTGACCCCATGAACTTCGTAGCCTTTTTTCAACAAAAATTCGGCCAGATAAGAGCCATCCTGTCCAGTAATTCCTGTGATCAAAGCTCTTTTCATGATTGCCTCATACGTAAGTCCGATGGTCCAGGGTGACAATCATTTTTCTGTCAACCCCGGCGCTTATGATTCGTTCAACCGAATACTGCTGGTTATCGCAATCCGCGAGAATTACGCGGTCAAACGCTACAGTCCCCATGTCGTCAAGCCCGATGGCCTTTCTTCCATAAAACACTTTCCCCTTGTTGGCATCGTCGATCAGGGCTGAAATCCCAATACCAAGGGCCGAAACCTCCTGGCATATCATTTCAGAAATCACGCCCACACCGTATATGGCCACGGTTCGGACACCGCTTCCGGCAAGTTCCTTCAGGGTTTCCTGGATGATTCCATAGGATTTTTTGTACAGATCGAACGAGTATTTGATGTAGTCGTAGGCCAGACGGGTTTTTTCCGCCGCGCCCTCCGGTGTCAGGATGTACCGCACCCTTTCCTTGGGAAGCGCCTTTGCCCTGAAGTACCCTTTGGCGGTCAGGTGCTTGACGAAAGAGTTGACCATGCCCAGGCTGACATCGAGTTTTAGGGCCAGGGACCTCTGGCTGACGTCATGGTTGACGGCGATTTCTTCCAGGATCTGAAGGGTTTTGACGTCGCGATTGTCCATGGATCACCCGATGGTTTTGTGGTTTAATTTTATTGGAGAGAAAGGACCGGAGGATGGGAGTGGTGCAGGGCCGTGTGATAAAGCTCCGCCCGGTGGCCTACAAGGCCATAAAGTTCAATCCAACTGATTTTACAAAATAAAAACGTTTTTCGGGTCACACCATCATCATTCCGGAATTCAGAAAAAAGCCGTTCATGATTTACGAATGTCAGGTTTTCACGTGGATGTTTAAAGCTCTCGGGTCCGGAATCATCGCGATCCTTGAGAAACAGCGGCAAGCCTTGACATGGTTTTCCCGGTAAATGCGGTTCAATTTTTCCTGGTCGAAACAAAGAGATGGCTCTCGCATCCGGAGATGCACAACACACGATCCTCTTTCTCCGGATTTGAAGAGTTCAAAAAATGAACGGGCCTATTAAGTCACACTTTTCCCGTTTTTTCAAGGATATTTTATATGGCGTAATAGCCTTTGTACCAGACCACAAACTGTTCAACCGCCTGGTCGATGGAAATGGCCGGCTTGAACCCCACGTCTGTCATGAGATCATCGATATCGGCGTAGGTGGCGGGGACATCTCCGGGCTGCATGGGCAGCATGTTTTTCATGGCTTTTTTCCCCAGGGCCCTTTCTATGCATTCGATAAAATACCCCAGTTCCACAGGGTTGTTGTTCCCGATGTTGTAAATTTTATAAGGAACCACTGTCTGGCCACTTTCTGAGCCAGCCTGAGGAATCCTGTTCATCACACGGAAAACGCCTTCGACGATATCGTCGATACAGGTAAAATCACGTTTCATGCGCCCATGGTTGAACACATCGATGGGCTTTCCTTCGAGAATGGCCCTGGTGAACAGAAAATAGGCCATATCGGGCCTGCCCCAGGGGCCGATCACCGTGAAAAACCTCAGGCCTGTCACGGGAATCCGGTAAAGGTGGGCGTAACTGTGGGCCATCAGCTCATTGGCCTTTTTTGTGGCCGCGTAAAAAGAAACCGGATAATCCACGTTATCCCCGGTTGAAAAGGGAATTTTCTTGTTACAGCCGTAAACCGAACTGCTGGAAGCGAAAACAAGGTGGGGTGTATGGGAATGCCGGCATCCTTCGAGCACATGCAGAAATCCGGTAAGGTTGCTGTCCCCGTAGGCGCGGGGGTTCTGAATGCTGTAACGGACTCCGGCCTGGGCCGCCAGATGGACCACCCGGTCAAAGGCATGGTCTTGAAAAAGCGATTCCATGGCCTGCCGGTCCGCTATATCCAGATGAATGAACGTGAACAAGGGAAAGGGCTTCAACTGATTCAGGCGGTCTTTTTTCAGCTTCACATCGTAGTAGTCGTTGAGGTTGTCGATCCCCACGACGGTGTATCCCTCATCCAGCAGACGCCTGCACAGAAAAAAACCGATGAATCCGGCCGCACCGGTCACAAGAACTTTCATGGGTTCACCCCGGACGTTTGAAACAGGTTAAAGAATGGGTCTTGACATTAAAGATGGCGTTTCGTTTGCAGGAATCACATAGCAGCCGGAAAAGAAACATTCAAGAGGGAAAAGGGTCGGCTGTATTGAAATCAAGATTTTCCCGGATTACGGATATACACCTGGACTTCCACACGGCGGGAAAGGGCCCCTTCTGTCATCCGTTTATCTGAAGACTCCCCCTCGCTTCCTCCCTGACTGACGATCCGGAAAGACGAGGCTGGCAGCCCCGAATTCATGAGTTCCTTCACCACACTGGCCGCTCTTCGTGTTCCCAGGGCCATGTTGGCCACAAAACTTTTCCTGTCTGTGGTATTGCCGTCAGGATAACCGGCCACTTCCACAAGAGCCTTGTAGGGCTTGAGAAGTGACGACAGTTTATGTAAAAAAATCCTGTAATCCTCCGCCACGTCGGCCTGACCCAGGCCGAAAAGAATGGGAAGCTGGACGTCAAGCCGGATGTCTTTCCCATCCGACCCATCCGAGGCAAGGGCGAGCCAGGGATCGATGGAAGCCTCCTTGATCCGTTTTTCCAGGTTTTCAAGAAAAACCGTATCCGAGCTCAAGGCTCGGGCCGTCGATTCCCTGCGTTCGATTTCGTAGGCCACGTCATGGGGCGCCTCCTCACGGCGCATCGCATGAACCACAGGCTCTGTCTTTCGAGATGTCGTTTCCGCGTAAATAAAAGGAGAGACCCGGGGATTCCATGCCCACCATTCCGGGGCGGGGCTCCCGTAGGTTTTTTTCACCCGGGCATCGAGGCGCCGCATGTCTGCGACCCGCCTTTCATGGAGAGGTTCGAGCCGTTTCAACTCTTTTTCAAGAAAGACCAGGCGTTCATTGTTTCGTCTGACAGCCTGTTCGAGTACGTCAGGCACAGGCCGTTTCTGGTCCCTGATTCGCTGAATCTTGACGCCAAGCCACTCTTGTTCGGCCCTTAAATTCAGACGTTCCAGCCTGTGGCCATGGATCCTGTCCGTATACTCCAGGACGGCGCTGGTGAGGTTCCGTTGCTCCTCGAGCATCAGTTCACGGGAGGTTTCGGGGATCACGCTGGCCCAGGCCGCTGATCCTGTCAGCAACACAAAAAAAACCAGAATGGAGGTCAACACGTGTTTCATGCCATGTCCGGACATCGGCTCACCTCCCCTGTTCAGGATCTCCTGGGGAAAAGCGGATGGTTCTGGTTAACCACCACCTTGACTTCCATGTAGACTTCAAAGATGCCGTGTTCGAGCTGCCTGTACTCCAGAACCTCGGCCCCTTTTAAAAGGGCCTGGGTCTGCTGATGCACCATTTCAAAATCGACTTTGCCCTTTCCCAGGTGCCTGTAGGTGTCCACATAAACCCCGTAAATCTGTTCGGCCAGCTTCACGTATCCGTTGGCCCGGGCCGCGCTTTCCCCGAGAATGATGGCCTGGCCACGGCTCGTGGCGTCTTCCGGAGCGATACCCCGTCCCACGGCATGGAGGGTGACCACGGCCGTCGTTGCCCGTTCCTTGCCATCCCTGTCCCAATCCAGATCATCCGCTTCACTCTCTGAAACGACGACAGGGGGATTATCCACCCCGTTCCTGTTTCCCCTTCCGTGGTCGAGAGCTGAACATCCTGCCGTAAAAAGCATCATCAAGCCTGAAAGGCCTGCCGCAATTCTAAACTTCTGCATGAATCCCTCCTTGGTTACACGCATCGATTCAATTGAAAAATGTCAATTCAAAGATAAATGTGAAGGCGATGCCGTGGGTCACACGCACGCTTAACCCACGTATCGTCATGGCAGGATAAAAACTTTACGGATTAGCTTGGTTTTGTCGTATCATCCGGAATGAATTCTATCATCACTCCTCGAATTTCCAGACAAAGATATTCCGGACCACTTCCCTGTCCAGGGCCAGTTCCGTTTCTTCGAATTTCACACAGTACACCGGCTTGTTCTGGGTCATGGTCACGATGACCCCGGGAGAAAGCCCAAAGGAGATCAGCTGTTCGAGGATGGCGTGACTGGCTGGTTTGATGTAGGTGACTTTGCCGCTCTCGCCGGGGTTGAGTTTATCCAGACCCACCACGGCCTGGCTCACCTCCCGGACCCGTTTGCGGCAGCAGGCTCCCCGAGGTATGGGTTTCCCATCCGGGCAGAATTCCGGATGGCCCAGAAGGGTGCAGATGGCCTCTTCCACTTCCGGCTGGAGGTTGTGTTCCACTTCGCAGGCGATCCGTTCCATTTCTCCGGATTTGTGTTTCAGGATGCTGGTCACCAGAACTTCGGCGATACGGTGGCGGCGGACGATTTTCTCGGCGTGAATCCTGCCTTCTTCGGTAAGAAGCACCGTATCACCCTGCCGGGAGACCAGATGATTTGAAAGCAGGGCCTTAAGATCGTTTTCCCCGAACTCCACGGCGCAGGAGGACCTGACTTCCGCAAGACCGTGTTCTCCCCTCTCCCCCGCTTTCCAGAGGGATTCCAGGATTTCCTCATGGGTTTCACTGATTGGATTCATGGTCGTTCACCGTTGTTATGTAAAGGTTATGCCGAAGAAGCGGCATGCGTGGTTGATGACGCCTCCAATGAACAGGGCGTAAATCATCACGGATATGATGATGGACGCCGCGGTTTTGAATCCCCGTTCTTTGATCAGCACCAAGGTGGCGTTGATGCAGGGGGACAGGAACGTCATGACCAGAAGGTTGACCACCAGCTGGACATGGTCGTAAATCCCTCTCAGATGCTGGATTTCCGTGGCGCCGTTTTCCCTGCGGATCAGGGTTTTAAGGAACACCTGGACGCTTTTTTCCGGAAGGCCCATAAATGAACAGACAATGGGCCGCATCATGCGTTCCAGATATTCCAGCCCTCCCAGCCTCTCAAACAGGAACACCATCATGGAGGCCACGACAAAAACCGGCAGAGCCTCTTTGATGAAATGGTAGGTTTTAGTGGTGGACTCCCTCAGGACCTGGGACATTCGTGGAAAACGAATGGGCTGGATTTCCATGATCAGGGGTGACCTGACCCCAAAAAGCACCTTGTTGGACACATAGCCCGCCACCAGAAGCTGGAAAAAGATCAGGCCGAAAACCGTGATCGTGGCTGTGACGGGCATGCTTCCCAGGATCACCAGCATCACCGCCAGAAGCGGAGCGCAAGGGAGCCCCAGAAGGAGAAGGAAGCACATGATGTTCTTTTCCTTTTCCGTATCCAGCACCCGGGTGGTGAGTATCGCCATGGTCACACAGGAAAAACCCATGGTCAGGGGGATGATGCCTTTGCCGTTGAAACCCAGCTTCTGGAACACCCGGTCGAGGAGGATCGCCAGCCGTGACAGGTAGCCCGAGTCTTCAAGGATGCCGAAAGCGATGTAGAAGCAAAACAATACAGGCGTGACAAGGCCCAGGGCGAGAAAGATCCCCGTGGGGAAAATCCCGAAATCCGGATCGATGAGCATGTCCTTCAAAAGGTCGTAGGGAAGCGGTGAAAGAAAGGCGGTCAACCATGGAATCAGGTGGTCTCCGAAAATTTTCACGTTGATCAGGTCCACCAGGAATTCCGCGCCCAGGGTTCCCACGAAACGGTACATCATATAAAGCACACAGGCCGCAATGGGAACCCCGGTCAAAGGTGTCATGCACAGCTGGCCGATCTTTGCGGAAAACCGCCGGTATTCGGGAACGCCACGGGTCTGAACCACCTTGACGATTTCCTCGGCTTTTTTGTTGTAGAGCCTGACGGAACGAAGGGCAAAAGGTTCGGAATAATTCGTGTTCAGCTGGTCGGCCATGGCCGTCAGAGTCTGGAGAACCTCCTTGCCAAAGGTTGTCCTTATATAACGGATCATTCCCGGGTCATGGGCCAGAATTTGAATGGCCATGCCCCGGGGTGAAATATGTTGGGGATTGACCAGGATTCTGACCGCATCGATGAATGTTTCCACGTCGTCCGGCTGAACGCCCTGGGCATGGGGTCGGTACATGGAGTCCAGGGAATAGAGAACCTCGCCGATTCCCTCCCCTCTTCGCGCCACGGTCTCGCACACGGGAATTCCGAGAATGGCGGACAGCTTCTCCCGGTTGATATGGATGCCTTTGCCCCTGGCCTCGTCCATCATGTTGAGCACAAGAAGCATGGGAAGTTCGTATTCGGAGAACTGAAGCACCAGGGAAAGGGCCCGCATGAGGTTTTTGGAATCCGCCACGATGACGATTCTTCGAGCCCTGTCTGCAAGAGCACCGGGAAGCAGAACATCCCTTGCCACCCGCTCCTCCAGATTACGGCTGAACATGGACAACAGCCCGGGCGTGTTGTAGACCAGGGTTTTCGTCCGGCCCGCGTAACCCCTTTCCACTTTACGCTTCAGGGACTTAATCTGTTCTTCTTCAGCTTTTTTCGGACAGAGCTTGTGGAACAAGGTGGATTTTCCAACCTTTGAATTTCCCACAAGGACGACTCCGCAGGCCGGATCAAACCCCATGATCCTCAGGTCGGACGGGATTTCGCATGAGGCTTCGCAGCCCTTGCCACACACACTGCACCCGGAACATCCGTTCATGAATCAAAATCCTCAAAAATACAGGCATTAAACATTTTTTTGGTATAGCTAATTTTCTGAACATACACAACACAAATCTACAAGTGATAAAAATTGGGGATTGACTTAAGAAATGAGAAACGTTACTCTTTTTTTGAAAATGGAGGACGCATGAAAGAAAAAGATCCTGAGCTTTCTGAAAACCTTGAAGATTACCTCGAAGTTATCCTCGACCTGGAACGGACAAAAAAAGTCGCCCGGGGCAAGGAAATCGCCCAGCGTCTTCATATCCAGCCCGGCTCGGTCACGGGAGCCCTGAAAACCCTGGACAGCAAAGGCCTGATCAACTGGGAAAAGTACGGTTACATCACCCTCACCGAAAAAGGCATGAGCATCGCGGAAAACATCACAAACCGCCATGCCATTCTCAAGGATTTCCTGGTGAACGTGCTCCAGATCGACGCGGCGACAGCCGATTCCACCGCCTGCCGCATGGAACACGCCGTGGATGAAACCACCATGAACAAGCTGGTCCAGTTCATCGAATACCTGAACAACTGCCCCCATGGCCACACCAACTGCACGGTGGCGTTCCGGGAATTCTGCGACTCATCCGAATCATCTGGCCCTCTGTAAAACGTTATTCGCATGTACCATGCCCGCAGCTGAACCGATTTTTCCATCAGGAAGGTGAAAACCTCGACGTTCATGATGCTTTGATGCAAAAAAACCGCGAATGAATTATCCCCGACGAACTGGGACACTCAACCCCTGTATGACCCAAAGGTATTCCAAACTTGCCGATGATGATCTAAGGCTCGCCGTTGAAGCCATGGAACGGAAGCGCAACGGGAACCAAAATGGTGGGAAGGTTATTTCTTTCAGGCGGAAGGGTTGAAATCATGAAAATGCTGCCTCAATGGTTGGCAGGGGAAGAAACAGTTCATGCGGGGCGTCGGGCAGAGGAATAAAGCCAAAGTGTTTATAAAATGATGCGGCATTGTCATCTTTTGCATCAACAAAATAGGCGACTATCCCCAGATTTTTTGAAACAGTGACCAGCCGTTTTAACGAATCCACCAGAAGAATAGCGCCATATCCCCTTCCCTGGTATTTTTTGTCCACCGCAAGACGTGCGAGTTTTGCCGCTGGAATCTTTCTGGGGTATTTTTTGGCATACTGTTTCGGCATTCTTTCAGTGACTGTTTCACAGGCGCAAAGAGTGTAAAATCCCATGATTGCCGTAGAATCTTCAGATTCTGTGAGAACGAACGTCCTCGATATCCCCTTCTTCATATGCTGCTGGGCTGTGGTTTTTAAAAAGGTGTTGAGCGCTATGGAACCACAGTCGAAACCATTCCTGTCATGACGGGTTGAGATCACAGAAATCATGGTCTTCAATTCTTCACTGTCTTATTGTAATTTTTTATAGCTTTGACCAGGTTTGGAACAGGTTCCGGAGGATTGGTCAAAGCGTCAAAAAAAACTTCAGCAGACTTCAGACTCAAATCGATTCGATGTTCTTTTTCTATGATGGAACTTGCTTTTTCAAGGGCCGCCTGGACAAGGAACTGGTTCATCGTTGCCCCCACAAGTTCGGCAGCCTGTGCGATGGTTGTATAAACATTCACCGGGACCCGTGCGGAAAGACGTTCAATTGATTTTTGTGCTGACATGACAACCTCCATTAGTCTGTGTCAAAATGACACCATAAATATAACGGATCGGTGACAAAATGGCAACACATGATGGCCATATTGAAACGCTCAAATAAATTGTCCGGCATAGAATATACTCGAAGACAAAAAATAAAGGGCTTACGGAAATTTCCGCAAGCCCTTGTTTTTTTGGTACCTGGGACGAGACTTGAACTCGTACAGCCATCAAAGGCCGAGGGATTTTAAGTCCCTTGTGTCTACCACTTCCACCACCCAGGCGTATGATGCAGAAAGCTTATAAAAAATCCTGGTTAAAATAGCAAGATTTTATCTCAAAAGACTTCATGTTCCGGAATGATTTTCAGGGATTGCCGAGTATCATGCCGCCCTGCGGACGGGATCGTTTCCAGCCCTTGTCAAACCAGGTTTGATCTGGTAGAAAGCGGCCATGACACACATGACGAAACACATCACACCGCCGCTTATCCTGGCGTCCCAGTCTCCCCGGAGAAAAGAACTGCTGGAACAGGCCGGGCTTGTTTTCACCGTTGTCCCTTCAGGCGTGGATGAGAACGAAATCACCGTGACCGAACCGGCCCACTATGCCCGGTACCTGGCCGAAGCCAAGGCCATGGACATTTCTGAAAAGTTTCCGGACAACTGGGTGTTGGGCGCTGACACCATCGTGGTTTCCGACGGCCTGGTCCTGGGGAAACCCGGCAGCGTGGATGAGGCCAGGGCCATGATGAAGCGACTCACCGGCAGACAGCACATCGTGTACACCGGATTCTGTATCTGCCGGAAAAACAGCCGGAAAAAAATATCGGAAACCGTTCAAACCCTGGTGGAATTCAAAGTCCTTTCAGAAAATGAAATGACCTGGTACGTTGAGACGCCCGAACCTTACGACAAGGCAGGAGGTTACGCCATCCAGGGCCTGGGGGCGTTTCTCGTAAAACGCATCGAAGGGTCCTACACCAGCGTGGTGGGATTGCCTGTATGTGAAGTCATCGAAGCCCTGACAGCTCTCGGGGCCTTGTCCTGATGGCTGTTCAATCTTTATCTGTGGGAGGCGTCCTGTGAACGACTCGTCGATTCATGACAGACTGGAAAATATCGTCAAGCGCATCCAATCCGCCGCGATCGCCAGCGGCCGTGACGCCCGGTCCGTGAAACTGGTGACGGTGAGCAAGACACGGTCAGCCGACGAAGTCAGGGCCGCGGCTTCGGCAGGGGCCTTGATTTTCGGCGAAAACTACGTCAAGGAAGCGTCTGAAAAAATCGCCCTTCTCCAGGACTTGAACCGGCCGTTTCACCTGATCGGTCACCTCCAGAGCAACAAAGCCAAAACAGCGGTCCGTCTGTTCGACCTGATCCACTCGGTGGACAGCGAGAATCTGGCCAGGGAACTGGACAAACAGGCCCAAAAGATCGGAAAGATCCAGGGTATCCTGATCCAGGTCAATGTCGGCATGGAGGAAAGCAAATCGGGGATTGACGAGGCCGGTCTTGAAGCTCTGGTCCGGGCCATCCACACCCTTGAAAATATCCGTGTCCTCGGCCTGATGACCATTCCGCCCTTTGATCTCGATCCCGAAGCGGCCAGACCATATTTCAGGAAGTTACGGCTTGCCGCCGATAGAATCAGGTATCTCGACCTGCCCAACATCCGCATGGACGAACTGTCCATGGGCATGACCGGCGATTTTGAAACAGCCATCGAGGAAGGGGCCACCTTGGTCCGGATTGGCACCGCCATTTTCGGAGAACGGTCATGAACATCCTGCTTCACACCTGCTGCGGCCCCTGCTCCATTTACCCGGTCCGGGTTCTCCGGGGTGAAGGCATGACCGTCACAGGGTATTACCACCGGAACAACATCCACCCCCTCGCCGAATGCCTGAAGCGGGAGGAAACCCTGAAAACCTACGCCCAGACCATCGGCCTGCCCCTTTTGGTCCAGAAAGGTTACGACCTGGAAGGATTCCTCAGAAACATGGCCTTCCGTGAGTCGGAACGCTGTCTTTTCTGCTATCACGAGCGGCTTACCGCCACGGCCGAGCTGGCGAAACAGGGGAATTTCGACGGTTTCTCCTCCACCCTGCTTTACAGCCGTTACCAGAAACACGAAGTCATGAAATCCTTGGGATTTACCATTGCCCAAACCATCGGCGTGGAGTTCATCTACCGGGATTTCAGGGAAGGCTGGCAGGAAGGTGTGGATGAATCCAGGGCCAGCGGCATGTACCGCCAGCCCTACTGCGGATGCGTCTACAGTGAAAAGGGAAGATACCTGAAAAAACTGAATAAAATCGACGAAATCACTATTTGATACAGACTTTCCTGACCTGAAGCAGGTCTGTTTTTCCATCGAAAATCTTGGCGATACCGTCCTGCTTCAGGGTGGTCATCCCGTCTTTCACGGCCTGATCCCGCAGATCCTCCATCTTGGCTTTGGTCTGGATCAGCTTTTTCATGTCATCCGTTCCCATGAGAAGCTCATGGAGCCCCATACGGCCACGATAGCCGGTGTTGTTGCAGGCCTCGCAACCCTCGGGTTTGTAGAGCACCAGATCGTCGCTGTACGGAATGTTCACAAACTGGTGAAACTCTTCCGGGCCGTATTCCCGGACCAGTTCATCGTATTCGGCATGGGTCGGCTTATAGGGTTTCTTGCAGTCCGGGCAGAGGGTCCGGACCAGCCGCTGGGCCAGAATGCAAAGAATGGCGTCGGCGAAGTTGAAGGGGTCCATACCCATGTCGAGAAGACGGGTGATGCTTTCCGGCGCACTGTTGGTGTGCAGGGTGGAAAACACCAGGTGACCTGTGAGGGACGCCTCGATACCGATGTGGGTCGTTTCCTTGTCACGCATTTCACCCACCATGATGACATCGGGGTCGGCACGAAGAAAGGACCGCATGGCCGCGGCGAAGTCAAACCCGATCTTGGGCTTCACCTGGACCTGGCGCAGGCCTTTCTGGGTGATTTCAACCGGATCTTCGGCTGTCCAGATCTTGATGTCTTCTTTGTTGATGTACCCCAGGGCTGAATGCAGAGTCGTTGTTTTACCGGAACCCGTGGGGCCGCAGACAAAAATGATCCCGTAAGGTTTAGTGATGCAGTCCACGAACTTGTCGTAGTTTCTCTGGGAAAACCCCATCTTGTTCAGGGGGATAGGTTCACCGGCGGCCAGGATACGCATGACCACGTCTTCCAGTCCTCCCTGGGTGGGAATGGTGGCCACACGGAGTTCGATGTCAAGCCCGCCGTATTTCTTGAACTTGATTTTACCGTCCTGGGGTTTCCGGCGTTCGGCGATGTCCAGCTCAGACATGATTTTAAGACGGGACACGATGGCATTCCGGAACTGGTACGGAATGGTCTGGTAGACAGTGCAGGCCCCGTCACACCGGATGCGGACCTTGGTGTTCTCTTTTCCTGGAAAGGGTTCGATGTGGATATCCGACGCCTTCCGGTTGAACGCATCTGTAATCATACGGTTCACCAGCTGGACCACAGCGCTGCTTTCCTCGCTGACTCCGGATTCGGCTTCCACGATTTCTTCTTCTTCGTCATCCAGGCGGGACAGAATGTCGTCGATGCTCGACTGGTCCTTGTCGCTGTGGGTGAAAAGGTCGATGTACTGAAGAATGTCCTCCCTCAGGGCCACGTAGATCTTGATGGGTTTTTTGGAAAAAAGGCTCTGGATCTCCCCGATTTTCTGGCCGTCATGGGGGTTGTCCACGGCAATGATGGCCGTGTTGCCGTCACTTTTGATAGGCACCCAGAAATTGTTCTTCATAAAAGGGACTTTGAGACCGTTCAGAAGTTCGCCAGGAATAGGCAGGCTTTTGTTGAACTCGATGAACGGCACTTTATAGTACTTGCTCAGGGCGTCGCCGATATCTTTTTTCGGAATCTTGAGGTTGTTGATCAGGATGTTTTCAATGGGTTCGTTTTTGATCCGCGCATCCGCGATGGCGGTGTTCAGCTCCTTCTGGGTCATGATATGGTTTTCCAGAAGATGATCGAACTTGCCGGAACGTGTTTTCGCCATGCGTTTCTGGTTGTACATGGCGATGCCCATGATTTTCGCAAGTTCCGTGACGTAACTTTCTTCGGCCTTGGTGAAAACCGTGCCCCCTTTTTTGTTGATCAGCTGAACCGCGCCAAGAAGAAAGGTCTTGTAGACAATGGGGACAACCAGCACCTGGGTTGTCCTGAATCCGGTTTTCCTGTCCCAACTGCTGTCGAATTCAAGAAGAGGGTCGATGCGATGGAGTTCGGCTTTGTCGTAAACGTCTGCGATGTTCACCAGCTGCTTGGTATGCACCGAATAACCGGCGATACTCGTGGGAGATATGGGAACCCGGATCTCGCTGATTTCATCGCCGGACTTGAACCGGGATACGATTTCACGCCGAACCCCGTCCACGTAGTAGATGGTCATCCTTTCCGCGGCGAAAAGCCCCATGATCTCGTCTTTCAGGTTGATGATGATTTCATCGAGATTCAGGGCCGCATAGATCTTGTTGCAGATCTCCTGAAGATTGGTTCTGTACTCCACCTCGGTTTTGAGGTCCTGCATTTCGCTGGTGGTGAGCTTGCCGTTCATGACATATCCTTAAAGGGGAGGGTGAAACCTGAAAAAGACCTATCTGCCTGCATCGTCCCGAGGGGGAGAACCGTCACCGTTTTTCAGGAACAGCTTTTTGCCCCCACCGATCATCAAAAGGATACTGACAAGATAAAAGGCCGGTTTCATTCCAAAAAAATGCCTGCCTTGAGCCTCGAAATCCTGAACCTTTTCGGGAATGGTGATAAACATCCCCAGGCCGGCGGCAAAAAGAAGTGCTCCCCAGATCTTCCTCAACTTCAACTTGGGATCGGTCATAGAAAAACTCCCTGATATTATGGCGTAAATGTCTGGAAACTATAAACCGGGCACCGGGATATGTCAATTCGATAATCACGGCTTCAGCAAAGCCCGGAATCGATGCGGTTCAGCTCGTCGTCGTAGGTCGCCCTGATCCGGTCCTGCTCGTCGGCCAGAACCTGAAGTTCGTCGAAGAGTACGTCCACCCGGGTCTGTTTTTCATGGAGCTTCCGGGACACATCGGCGATTTTCCTGCCGTCGCCGGAAGCGGAAATATCCAGGAGGGTCGCGTTCAACGACTCGATGTCCTTTTCAAGGGCCTCGATGGTTGACTCGACTTTTTCCATTTTGCTTTCAACGGGTTTCAGCTCTTTGGATCGCCTCTGGACAAGGTCCGACCGGAGTTTTCTAAGCTCCTTTTTCCCCAGACGCGCCGTTTCCTCATCCGATTGTTTTTTCTCGTTCTTTCCGTCATCTCCCGCAGAATCGTTTTCGTCCCCCCAGCCCTCTTTTTCGAGAAAGTCTGCATAAGAGCCTTCAAAAACCTGGATGCGATCGTTTTTGAAGACGATCAGCCTTTCGGCCAGGGCGTGGAGAAACATCTCGTTATGGGTGACCATCACCACGGCCCCGGCAAAACTGTCAACTGCGGCCAGAAGGGAATCGCAAGCTTCCATGTCCAGATGGTTGGTCGGTTCGTCGAGAAATAAAAGGTTCAGGGGCGTCACCAGGAGTTTACCCAGCATGACCCGGCTCTTCTCCCCTCCTGAAAGCACGCTGATCTTCTTCAGGGCCGCGTCACCCTCGAACATCATGGACCCGCAGATATTCCGGGCGTGCTGCCTGTCCACATCCGGATGGGAGTACATGACCTCCTCTTCCACGGTCCGTGAGTCCACCAGGCTTTTCACGTTGGTCTGCTCGTAGAAGCCCGTCACCACCCCGGGGTTCAGCTGGACCGTACCCCGGTCCGGCTCAAGTTCTCCTGCCAGAAGTTTCAGGAGGGTTGTCTTGCCTTTTCCGTTCTTACCGATGATGCAGACCCTGTCTCCGGCAGCCACGGTGATCGACACATCATCGATCAGGGGATCTGACGGGACGTTTTCCGAAGGATAGGAGAACGCCAGGTGTTCGGCCTGAAGCATCAGCTTGGCTGTAAAAGGCCGCGACCGGAAGGAAAACTCCAGGTCGTTCACAGCCTCCAGCTTGTCTTTCTTCTCCATTTTAGCCAGGGTCTTGATCCGGGACTGGACCATGTTGGCCAGTCTGGCCTTGGCCCTGAAACGGCTGATAAAAATCTCGAGTTCTTTTTTCCGTTTCTCGTCGTTAACCCTGGTTTTCTCGTAAATCTCTTCGTCCTGGGCGATCTGGGCGTAGTATTTCCCCGTATCTCCTTTGATTTTCCGGAGATTTCTCCGATAAAGTCCGGCCGTGTGGGTCACCACCGCGTCCATGAAGCTCCGGTCGTGGGTGATCAAAAGGATCTCCCGGGGCCACTGGTTCAGAAATTTTTCCAGCCAGCGGATGGAGGTGATATCCAGATAGTTGGTGGGTTCGTCAAGGAGAAGAAGGTCCGGATCGGAAACCAGAACCTTAACCAGATTGAGCCGGACCTGGTAGCCTCCGGAAAATTCCAGGGGATGCCTGTTGAAATCGGCGGGAGAAAATCCCAGACCGGCCAGGATCTTTTCGACTTTCCACTGCTGGTCCTTCTCATGTTCCGGAAGGCCCAGGCAGCCCTCCTTGAGCACCGTGTCCTGGGTAAAAGCCAGATGCTGCCGAACATAGCCCATGCGGTAGTTGTTCGGGATGAGGATCTGGCCGGAATCCGGATGCTCCTCACCCAGGATCATCCGCATCAGGGTCGTCTTGCCATGACCGTTCCGGCCAACAAGTCCCACACGTTCCCTGGGGTTGATCTTCAGGCTGATCTGTTCAAACAGCTCATGGCCGCCAAAGCCTTTCGAGAGATTTTCAATGCTGATCATGAATCATGGTTCCAGACGGTTGATAACGTTTCTATGTGCCCTGCTCGTGGGGGAATATAATGGAATGAGGGTTTCAAGTCAACACTGGCCCTGAAAAGCAAAAAGCACCGGCAATCACCGGTGCTTTCATTTTTAATCATGAGTGGAGGGGACTTTGGGTCAGGATTTTCTCGGGCTCATCAACGCCGTTCCGTCCAACACAACTCTTCCGTCCTGGTTTGTACACGTGGTCTTGAGTGTCACCCTGTTTTTTTCAACATGGACCTCCATGACTTCCACCCGGGCCGTGATGGTGTCGCCGATGTAGACGGGGGCGAGGAAACTCAGCTCCTGTTTCATGTAAACGGCTCCTGCTCCGGGAAGCCGTGTCCCCAGAACCGTGGAGATGAATCCGGCAGACAGTATGCCGTGGGCGATCCTTTTTTTGAAAAACGTGCCTTTCGCATATTCCTCATCGATGTGAGCCGGGTTGAAGTCCCCCGTGATTCCCGCGAAACCGTAAACATCCGATTCCGAGACTGTTTTGGTAAATTCCGCGCCATCTCCAGGTTTCATGTCGTGAATGGTCTTTCCGGTCATTTCAGCTCCTTGTCATTTTCTGTTAACGCCTCAGTCACGGCCGTGATCGTAACAAATTATACGGCTTGGAATCAATCAATTATCCATGGCGGGCGCTTTTTTGACAGGTTTCTTTTTGACGGGTTTTGTATCGTTGTTCACAGTCTCCCCGTCTCTTTCAGACAGCCAGGCCGAAATTTTCGGGGTGAATTCCCTCTGGCACTTGGAACTGACATAAATTCCGATATGGCCGGTGTCGATGCACACATCCTCCACATCCGTGCTTCCCACGGCGCTTGTCAGCTTTTCGCAGGCACCGGGAGGAACGAGGTGGTCGAATTTGCCGTAGATGTTCAGAAGCGGCATGGTCAGGTTTCGCAGGTCCACCAGACGCCCCCCCAGTTCGAGCTGGTTGGTGATCAGTTTGTTTTGCTGGTAGCATTCCTTGATGAATTCACGAAATGTTTCTCCAGGGACATCCGGGCTGTCGAAAATCCATTTTTCCATCCGCACGAAATTCTCGACGAAATCCTTGCTGTTCATATTCTCGACGAACGACTGGTATTTGTCGATCATCAACCGGGCCGGGTTCAACAGCAGAAAACCGAAGTTCATCAGATCGCCGGGCATGTTGCCCAGAGTGTCCATCAAACGGTCCACGTCTACGCTTTTCATCCAGCTGTGAAGCAAACCCTGGTCCGTGTCGAAATTGGTGGGGGCCACGGTGGTCACCAGATTCTTCACCTTCTCGGGATGGAGGGCCGAGTACATCACGCAGAACGTGCCGCCCATGCAGATCCCCATAAGGTTGATCTTCTGGATACCTTCACGTTTCAGAATAAAATTCACCACGTCGTCCATATAGCCGTTCACATGGTCGTCGATGCTCATGTAACGGTCTTTTCTCGTGGGGTAGCCCCAGTCGATCATGTAAAGATCGTGCCCTTTTTCAAGAAAAGATTTGACCACGCTTCTGCCTGGCTGAAGATCCAGCATGGTTTCCCGGTTGATCAGGGCGTACACGATGAGAAGCGGGGTTTTCATCTTCACGGGCGCCTCGGACCGGTAGTACTTCACCTTGACCCTGTCCTGCTGATAAACGATGTCGTAAGGGGTTTCGGCGATTTCCGTGTTCAGGTCGCCGAGAAGGACATCCGCTGCATCATCGGCGAAATTCCACATCATTTCCGTATTTTCCGCAATATTGTTAAGGGTTTTGTGAATGGGTTCGTTTATGTTCAGCATCGTCTGTCTCCCTTATGCCTTTTATGTTTCGCATCTTGTTTAAGCCGTTATGATGCCCGTTTTCGCTTAGCTGTTTTTCTCCGCTTCCCGTTCCAGGACGCGGATTCTTTTTTTCAAGCTGTAGATGTCCTTGTAAAGTTCGTCGAGGTCATTCTCCACAGGGATGCCAAAGGCCTTCATGGAATCCTGGATGATCTGCTGACGGGCCGCCATGAAATCGCTCATCGCATCCACCACCTTGCCCAGGGCTGTTCTGTATTCATTGGACTTGAACAGGGACATGTAATGGTTTTCAAGCTGTTTCAGCCACATCTGGTAGTACTCTTTGGAATCTTCGGGCAGCGCTCCCTCGTCGGCCATGGACGCCAGGCTGTCCTGGACCACTTTGAAGGATTTCTCAAAGGGAATGTACAGAAAATACAGAAACTCCATGAGTTTCACATGGAATATATTCGATTTGTCGATCATCTGCTGGAGTTTCGCCTGGTACTCCCTGGAGAGCCCCAGGGGCGGGATACTGAGAAACTTGCCGATTTCCTTCTGATAAATATCGGTGAACAGGTCGAATATTTCCGAACCGCCCATGCCTTCAATGCGATGTTCCTTGAATATCCCATGGATGTTTTTCGCGCTTTCCATCCAACGTTTCTGAAAAAAAGAGAAGCCTTCCAAGCCTGACTTGAGAATCTTGTGAAAATTTTCCGTTCCGGCCCTATTGTTTTCCATAATGTTTTCGATCATTTCCTTTTTGTTCATTTTCGAAGCAAACTCGTTCCATGTTTTCATCGCGGGTTCCCATGCCTTGTATGCGTTTTTCGCTGCGTCCCGGCTCTTGAAAATCGTTTCTTCGCCGTTTTCGCTCGTATTCTTCATTTTTTTCTCGACGGAATCCCAAATACGCGAGGCATTGTCAATCCAGGTATTTATGATCTGTTCCGAATCAATTCCACCTTCGATACTGCTTTCTCTGTTTTCTCTTGGCTTTTCCATGTTTTTCTCCTGCAAGGTGAGTCAATAAAATAATCAGTCACTTACACCAAAAGCCCCCCCTGCTCTGATACGGCTCCATGCCGGCCCCCCGTCTGTAGCCGTTCATGAAATACAAAAAAGCCTGGCCCTCATGTTCATGCTCAAACCCATGATGCCAGCAGTAATTAGTGTATGCGCGTATTGTTAAAATGTTTTTAGAATCTTGCGGTTTTTATGTTTGGCAGACTCAAAACAATGTAACTCTTATATGATAAAAGTCAATCGGTCCATGGGCAAAAAAACCCATTTTAGCAGGGGAAATTCCCGAGGTGTTCAGTATGGATTGCAGAAAGTTTCAAAATCATTTTTTGGAAGTCCCGCCATCCAATCCGGATCTCAAACACAGACCGGAGAACAAAAGGCGCGCTCTTTTCCAGAATTCACACCGGGTCGTCGGGGGATTTTTTATCAATATTCTTAAGCATCTTTTCCCGCCGTTCCTTTGATTTCGTCAGAACAGTCTCAAACGTTCGTCCCAGGTAATCCAGTTCTTCTTCCGAGAATTTTTCCCGGAACTGGCCGGGTGAAACCGCCCTCACCTCGCCGGAAGCAGCCATGTCCCCGCGGCTCTCCGCCAAGTCTTCCATGTCACGGATAGCCTCATCAATGGCGGTCAGGACAGACTTCAGGTTCCTCGCCACAGCGTCAACAGGAGAAACAATCGTGTAGAGTTTTTTCCCTTTTCCCGGCTCCGGGGGAGACGCCACAACCACATCCGGTTTTGGAACCGATTTTTCGAAGGTTTCCTGGACCTTGTCGATGTAATCCTTGAACCGCTTTGTCAGCGCCTCAATCTCATCCATTGTCAGCTCTTCTTTTTTCAAGGCCATTGCACCTTATTATATGTCAGTCAAGCCCCAGGTTGAACGGTCTTGCTCCATCCGTAAAACATGTCATGCAAAACTTCCATTTTCACCCCGTGGCGATGCGAACAAAAAACAACGGCCAGACTTTACCAGCCGACAAGGATTCCTGTCAAACCCTTTGTTCTTCATGAATCAAGGTCCGACGACAATTTTCTGCCCGGGATGGAGCCTGGATTTTTCGTCAAGATGGTTCATATCCTTCAATTTCTGAAGTGAAATACCGTAAGTGCGGCAGATGCTGTAAAACGTGTCTCCTGGCTTGACCTGATGATAGATGGGCTTTCCAGTTTTCTCGACGCCGTGTTTCCCTTTTCCATCAGTGTTTTTAGGGGGGGCCGGGGCCTTTCCGGCATTTTTCACTCCCCCCGTTTTCACCTTTGTTTTCAATGGTTTCAATGCTTGGGTGGAAGCCGGAGATAACCCGGCGTTTTCTTTTTTCTTTCGGGACAGTTCCGTTGAAAGCATGTCCAGTCTGCTGACGATACCTGTTGTTCGCTCATCCAGTCGTCTCCTGTCATCCTCCCGGGCCGTTTTGAGATTTTCCATGTCTGAGGCCATCTGCTCCAGTCGCCTGGCCATTTCGTCCGAACCGGAAGCATGGGATTCAGCCCCACCCCCCCCAATTTTTTCTTCGATTCCAGCAACTCTTTTTTCAAGGGTGCTGAAACGGCGATCTTCAGCGAGGCTGCGCTGCATCATGGGGTAATAAACCAGAAGAACAACAATGGCCACCACAAGCCCAGCACCCACAAAAAAAAGCAGTCGTTCCAGAGTCCGCTTGCCCTCGGGAGGGCTCTTTTGGTTTTTCATGGCAGATTCCTTTTCATCGGTTGGATACATGGGCCATACTTAATCCCAAAGTTCACGAAATTTCAAGGATTTTAGCGTGCGGGAAACCGACACTCTCCCCGAAGAATGACCCTGTATAAGGACCAGAACGCAAAACCTTTTTTTTAAGTTTTTATTTCCCCACTCCTGTGGTAGGTGTGCCCTGTGGTAAATTTTACAGGACAAGAACATCAAAAGGCGGGATCGCAAATGTCAAAACACAGTCATACATTCGTTGAACGATACCAGGGGGCCGGGGCCTTCGGCTGGTCCAGGGAAACAGACGAAGAGACACTGAAATACTATCTTCAGAAATTTTCCGATGACCGTTTTCTGGACATCCTGCTTCCGCGGCTTAAAGACATTGAAATGGAAACCCTCTACGACATGATGGTCCGGCTTCTCAAGAACCACCTGACGGAAACGGAATACCACCGTCATTTCCTGAAAGACGGAACCCACGGCCATGACCACGACGAACCGGGTATTCGGGAATAACGCCTCTCCATGACCAAACAGACCCTCATCGTCACCGAGATGTTTTACAGCATACAGGGAGAATCCCTGTTTGCCGGTCGCCCCTGCGTGTTCATCCGCCTTGCGGGATGCAACCTCCGATGCGCTTATTGCGACACAACCTACGCTTTTCAGGAAGGAACGGAAATGACCATCGAGGCCATCACAGAAAGGGTTCTGTCCTGGCCGTGCAGGCTGGTTGAAATTACCGGGGGAGAACCCCTGTTTCAAAAAAACACGCCGGAGCTGGTGCGAGGGCTCCTTGATCTGGATCTGACCGTTCTCGTGGAAACCAACGGTTCGTACCCAGTCGATGCGCTTGACCGCCGATGTGTCAGAATCGTGGACGTGAAATGTCCGTCCAGCGGAGAAAGTCACCGGAACCTTGAAGTTAACGTCACACGACTCGATTCAAAAGATCAGCTCAAATTCGTCATGATGAACCGCGAAGACTACCTTTTCGCCCTGGATTTCATCAAAGACCGCCGTTTCCCCTTTGATCAGGGCAACATCCTTTTTTCTCCCGTGCCAGGCTCCCTCCAGCCGGCCACACTGGCGGGCTGGATGCTGGAAGATGGCCTTTCCGTCCGTCTTCAGCTTCAGCTCCACAAAACCATATGGCCGGATGTGGAACGGGGCGTGTGAAAACAGGAGAAGGTCCGGACGAAGAAAACAGCATCACATATCACCGACACCATGGATATCAGGGAGGCCTCCCATGAAAGAAAAAGCCAAAGCCATCGTCCTTTTGAGCGGCGGACTCGACTCGGCCACCACCCTCGCCATCGCCCGGGACCAGGGCTACCTCACCCACACCTTGAGTTTTTCTTACGGCCAGCGGCATCAATTCGAACTGGAAGCGGCCCAAAACATCTCCCGGATCATGGGAGCGGAAAAACATCTGGTGATCAACATGAACCTGAACGATATCGGCGGTTCGGCCCTGACAGACAACATTGATGTGCCGAAAGGACGGACGGCCGCAGATATGGAAGGGGATATTCCCGTGACCTATGTCCCGGCCCGAAACACCATCTTTCTGTCCCTCGCCCTGGGCTGGGCCGAAGTCTTGGGAGCCTCAGACATTTTCATCGGGGTTAACGCCGTGGATTACAGTGGATACCCCGACTGCCGGCCGGAGTACATCAGCGCCTTTGAAACCATGGCCAACCTGGCGACTAAAGCTGCCGTTGAAAATGAGATTCACGTCAGGATCCATACCCCCCTGATCAACCTGACCAAAGCGGGCATCATCGAAAAAGGGATTTCCCTGGGCGTGGATTACGGCCTGACCCACAGTTGCTACGACCCCGATGAACTGGGCAGGGCCTGCGGCCAGTGTGACAGCTGTTATCTTCGAAAAAAAGGTTTTGAAACAGCCGGGGTTCCCGATCCCACCGTATACGCATAAAAAAAAGCCCTCGGTAAACCGCGGGCCTTTTGATTTTCAAATGAAATCTTACTCTTTCCAGAGGTCCACGTCGATAAGACCCAGTCTGGCTGCGTAGCGCACCAGTTCCATGGTGCTGTGGATATCAAGCTTTTTCATGATGTTGGCCCGGTGATTTTCAACGGTCTTGGGGCTTATGCAGAGTTTGTCTGCGATTTCCTTGGGAGGTGAGCCTTCCGCGAGAAGACGCATGACTTCCTGTTCCCTTGGAGTCAGGGAACCGTAATCGGCGTCGGTGATTTTCGCGTCTTTCACGGGAAATTTCATCAGCTTTTCCACGACCTGGTGGGAGACGGAGCTGTCCAGGTAGTACTCTCCTCTCAGAACGATCTCGATCCCCTGAACCAGCCGGTCAGAGGCAGAATCCTTGGCCACGTAGCCAGTGGCCCCGGCCTGAAAGGCTTCGGCGATATAATCGATCTTCGAATGCATGCTGACGATCATGATTTTGGTATCCGGAAGAGATTCACGCATTTCGTTGGTGATCTGCACCCCGTTGATGTCCGGCAGGGAGATATCCACAACAGCCAGATCCGGCTTCAGCTGTTTGGCCATTTTGAGGCCCTGCCTGCCCGTTCCCGCCTCACCCACAACCTTGTACCTCTTGTCTCTTTCGACAATGGTTTTAAGTCCTTCACGAAACAAGGGGTGATCGTCGATGATCAGTATATTCTTGCACTGGGACACGCGGATTCTCCTTATGGTTCAATGTCCTGGCAGCCCTGGGGTATAACCCTCCTCAATGGGCGATCATTTCAGGCTCGATGGGTTGAAGGATAATTTCGATTGAATACAGGAACCTGTATCCCCCGGGGAACAAAAGTCAGTTATTAATAAATATTCCCTTGAAGGATGTCAATGGTATTTATTGATTTATCTGGGGTTTCTCTCATGAGGAATGGGTGGGATGAGAGGATGCGCAGGAACACATCAAGGAGTTTCATGACCCCCTTGGAAGTCTAAATCAGGTTGGACACTCTCGATAACGTTTGGATAAGCGTCTCTATCGGCCCGTTGACACGTCATGAATCGGCGGCCTGTGCGAGCAGCGTTTCAGTGAAGAACATGGGTATGCACGGTGTAGTCGAACTCGTTTTCAAGAAGAAAAATGATCAACTCGAAACTGCACTCGTCCATGACGTCTTTTTTCCAGCCCATGCGCTGGAGTTCGTAATTCACAAAGGAGACGGTAAAACTCCCCCCGTCTCTCAACAGGTTGAAAACATCCTTGACCAGTCTGTTGATTTCATCGGGAAGAAGCCCAAAACTGGCAAGCCTCCAGAAAAGTGTGGTGCAGATGTTCAGCGTGTTTTCCCGAATGGACCCCGGGACAAGATCATTCACATGGCTCATAGAGTCACCCCCTGATGGTCGTTGGTCAAAAAAAGCCGGATTGACGGATGAAAAAATCACAGGTATAAATAGAAAAAATGGATTTAACTTTCATGAATCATGGGTCGTGCTTTCCCATGAATCCCCCGCTTGATTTGTACCGTATCAAAATTTGTTTTTTTTTGTCCATGGGTCGAAAACTTCATTTATATGGGCAATAAAACTTATTCCCGGGATTTTTTCCCAAAAATATTCCATCTCTCCGGCTCATGTCCCAGGATTGATATTTTTCTAAAGAAAACGTTTGGTTTTCCGATAAAAAAAATGTGACACGCAGCTTCCTTGATATGGAAGCTTCCAAAATTAAAATTTATTTCGAAATCTGGCAACCGCCTCGCTTATTTTAACGAACTGTTGAGTTTTATTGCGATGCTTCACCCATTTCGGGAATAAGTCATTCCACCTCTTTTAAAAATTGAAAGACAGGCATTCCTTGTGGAGGAGAATACGATGAGTGAATTTCTGAAAAATTTCCGTACAACCCACAGCAGGTTTTCCGGAAACAAACGTAATCCTTACGACGGGCATTACTACCCGGCACAGGAAAGAAGAAACGGGAGTGACAGGCGCAATGAGCAGGGTCAGCCTCAGGGTAAAGCCCCAGGTTCCTTTTACGCCCGGATAGAGGAGCTCCTGCCGGCTCTTCAGGCACTTCTCGAAAACATCGTGGAAAACCAGCAGACACTCATCGATATGAAAAAGACCCGGGCTGAGGAAGAAGACTCCCTGCTATCCGTTTTCCGGGATATCGCCACATCCCTTCAGAATATACAGGTCAGGCCCGCACAAGCCACCCGTGTTGCAGCAGCTGAAAACCGTGGACCAGGGGTGGAAACTCCCCCCATCACGGTGGAAGAGCTTGAAAAAACGGAAATGAAATCATCGGCCGATGAAAAGCGGGACATCATCCGGATCATGAAAAAACTGAGAAAAAAAGGGGGAACCTACAAAGAAATCGCCCAGTTCCTCAATGAAAACAACGTCCCGACGTTTTCGAACAAAGGGCACTGGCACGCTCAGACCATTCACCGTCTGTGCAGCCGGTGACGGATTTTAAACTTATTCCAGCATCCGTGTGATAGACCTGACGATTTCGTCAAGGGGAATGTCACCGGTGCCGATGCTGCCCTGGATAATCAGCCCGTCAATAATCGCCACAAGGATTCTGGCCTGGACCGAAAGTTCCTTGGGGTTGGACGTAAGGAGAAGGTGACCATCCTGGATCATGTTGAACCAGCGCTGGTATGTTTCGATAAAACGGTGTTTCAGATCCTCGTTACCCGACATGATTTCCTGAACCAGATACAAATGGAGCCGCGTCCTTGTTTCTGATTTGAGCAGAGTCCCGACAAGAAGTTTCAGCGTTTCTTCGAGAGACGCTTCTTCCCTGTTCTTCTCGATCATGGAAAAAATATTGGCCGTGACCTTGTCCACATGTTCTTTCGTGATATCGAATATCAGGTCGTTTTTTGACGAATAGTAATAGTAAAGGGTTCCCTTGCTTATCCCGACCTCTTTGGCGATGTCGGCCAGACTTGTGCCCTCCACACCCTTTTCACCGATCAGCTTGATCGCCGCGTCTATGATGTTTTCCCTGTTATTGATCCTGGATTTCTTCACTTGTTTCTTCTGCAAAACACCCTCTTTCCCAAAGGTTAACCCCTGAAGGCAAACCATCGTCCGCACCATAGACAGGTTTTTACAAACCAAAGCCGTCTCTTCCAAGTATTTGCGAATAACGTAAGTTCTCTTTATCAGGAATCGATTCGGATGTCCTCTCATTTCTTCAGGGAGGCCGACCTTCCTGAAGCATGAAAAAACGCATGGAATCCGAAGACTCCATGCGTTTGACTAAAACAGCACTTTGTTAAGAAAAAACGAAAAGACGTTCAAACGCGAAACAAACTGAAGACACGAGGAAAACAGGTGATTGGTGTTATCTCGAACCAGGACCGGACATCAATGACAAGCTTCAGGCAACGTCTTGGAGACCACGGGTCACACCATGTCAATGAATTTCGACATGTTTTTCAGTTTCACGCCATCGGGGATATCGAACTTCACAGCCACTCCGTTTGGTGATTTACGGACAACATCACCGGCCACATGGATCAGGTCGATATGGGTATAATCCTCGAACACCATGGACACCCCCTCGCCGACAGCCAGCATGTTTTCCGTTTCGATAAATACACCGCCCGTACTGATGTCGCGAATCGGATCGGTGTAGACCTGGGTTTTTGTTCGGTAATCCACCTCGGCAAAAAAACAGGTTTTTCGAGAATGTTTTCTGCGTTCCATCTGGTTCGTTCCTTTCGTCTCCAAAGGTTGTTAATGACACGGTCAAAGCCGTTAATATCCAGAAAATTCCGGCCTGGTTTCCACGAACAGCCAGCTGGCCGTCCCTTAAAAAGCACAGACAATACCCGTAACCGGGGCAAAAGTCAGTGTTATCAGGCTGGGCTCGTTTCGAAGAAACAGTCGAATCACACGGATTTATGTCATCAGCGAACAGCTCGTGCCGGTTCCCCCTGAGTCAGGAAGAACCACATCGTGAGATGGGAATTAAGTGTCTTGAATTTACCAGAAAAGAAAAAAGATGTCTATTTAAAAAAACAGGTTACGTGAACCCGGACATGACGGGGCCTGGCCGGGTTCACGATGCGCGAAAGTCTTCGCATTCGCGAAAGATTCAGCTTTCGCTGACCTGCTCTTCCTCACTCTGTTTGAATGCCTTGTGAAGCCTTGACACTTTTTTCACAAAACGAGTCGTCTGCCGGAACGGGGGAATCCCGTTATGGGCATCCACATGGGCGATTCCGGCGTTATACGCGGCAAGGGCCAGCTTCGTATTCCCTCCAAAACGGTCGAGAAGCTTTCTGAAGTACTTGACGCCAGCGTCGATGTTCTTTTCAGGGTTGAAAGCGTCTTTCAGCCCCATGGCTCTGGCTGTCCGGGGCATGAGCTGCATCAGACCCTTGGCGCCGACCCGTGAAACGGCTCTTGGATTGAAACCCGATTCAGCGACGATGATGGCTGTGATGAGATGGGGATCGACTTTGTGCTTTTTCGATGCTTTGAGGATGATGGGATAGTAACGTCTGGCGGATTTTTCCATGGAGGTGAGGTTGACCATCACCGCCTTGGCCCCTGAATCGATCATAAAATCCGAAACCCGGGGCGAGGTCACTTCCTGTTCTTCACCAGCCACAGGTCCCGCTGCCTGTATCTGGTCGCTTCCGACTCTGTCCGGACCATTCCGTTCCTCAAGATAGGCGACCTTCGTCTTGAGGATGCCGAAAGCGAACAACAACACTAAAAAAACTGCCATTTTTTTCCAATGAACCGTCGATGGGGAGGAAACTCCAGCCTCATTTCCGTTCATACGAACCTTCCTTTCGGTGACTGTTTTATCATACCCGGGGCTCCACTCATTGTACCGCAAACTTGCCCCATTTTTTTTAAAATCACCTTGGGTAATTTGGAAGGCTAACAACTTATGTGCTTAAATTCAAACATTTTTTTTAAAAATATTTTTTTTACCGTGTTTTTTACCGATATAATTTACACATGTATTATTTTTAGGTGTTTTGATATAACTAACTGTTTTCAATGTCTTTCATCGTTTCCAGCTCTTCCCACCTTTCATACAGTCGCTCAACATTTTTCTGAGCTTCCGCAAGCCGTTGGCACGCATTTTTCATCGCCTCAGGATCCTTGGAAAGAGCGGGTTTTGAAATTTCCAGCTCCAGGTCCGCCACCTCGTTTTCCGCTTCGACAATTTTTTCTTCGATCCGGGCCAGTTCAAAACGGTGTTTGAACGATAATTTTTTCTTTTTATCCTTTCTCGGTTCGTCGACCGGTTCCTCCCGGACCTTTTTTTTGACCGTCTTTTTATTTTTTTCCTGAATTTCACCGGCCCACTGGTCCACACCGGCATAAAGCTTCACCGAACCTTCGCCGTCAAACCCCAAAATGTGGGTGGCCAGGCGGTCAAGCAGGTACCGGTCGTGGGATGCGGTGACCACGGCCCCGGGAAAATCGGCCAGGCTCTCCTCCAGCACTTCCAGGGTCGGTATGTCCAGGTCGTTGGTGGGCTCGTCGAGCAGAAGGACATCTGCCGGGGTTTTCATCAGATTGGCGATCACGGCCCGGGCTTTTTCACCGCCGGACAGTTTGGATACCGGGGTGTCGAGCTGTTCCACATGGAAATGAAACTTTCTGGCCCAGGTCACCACATGGACAGGATTTCCACGATACATCACCGAATCGCTGTCCGGGGCCAGGGTCCGTTTCAGGGTTTTTTCAGGGTCCAGCTGTTTTCTCTCCTGGTCGAACAGCACAACGCTCAGGTTTTCAACGGTCTTCACATGGCCTGAATCAGGGTCCAGCCTGCCGGCCAGAATGTTGAGCAGGGTCGTTTTGCCTGACCCGTTGGCCCCGAGAAGACCGATAAAAAGCCCCGGAGACAGGGCGAAACTCAAATCCCGGAACAGCGGCCTGCCGTCCATGGATTTTTCCAGGTGGAAGGCTTCAAGAAGACGTTTCGTTTTCCTGCCCGTCGTCTGGAAATCCAGTTCCACGTCTCCGGCCTGACGGTTTCTCCGCCTGAGTTCGCCGAGATCCTCCCCCATTTTCCCGGCCTGGTCGATCCTGTACCGGGCTTTGGTGGTCCTGGCCTTGACTCCCTGTCGCAGCCACTCGGTTTCACGGCGCATCTTATTGGCGAGAACCGTTTCCTGTTTCAGCTGCTGCTCGATAAACAGGTCTCGTTTTTCTTTGAAGAACGTGTAGTTCCCTTCGACTTTCAGATAGCCGTCCGGGTAAAGGGGGCTCAGCTCGATGGTCCTGTTGGTGACACGGTTGAGAAGTGCCCGGTCATGGCTGACAAGCACAAAGGAGAAATCCGCGGTGATGAGAACCTGTTCCAGCCAGAGAATGCTTTCAAGATCCAGGTGGTTGGTGGGTTCGTCCAGAAAAAGGATGTCCGGCTGGCGGATCAGGGCCAAGGTGATGGCCAGACGTTTCTTCATGCCCCCCGAAAGCTGAGAAACCTTCAGATCCGTATCCGAGAAACAGGCCTGTCCGATGGCTTTCTGTCCACGGCTGAACATGAGGGAATCGTCACCCGCCGTTTCGTGGAGAACTGCCGTCATGATATCCCCGATGGTTTTCGAGCTGTCGAAATCTTCTTCCTGGGCCAGATACACAGGCCTTACGTGCTTTTTTTCAAGCCGGTTTCCACTGTCCGGGACCAGGACTCCCGCGAATATTTTAAGCAGCGTGGACTTCCCCGACCCGTTGGCTCCGACAAGACCCACTTTCTCGCCTTCGGAAAACGACATGGAAAGACCTGAAAACAGGGTCTGTGAACCGAAACTCATCTCGAGGTCTTTGTAACCGATCAAAAAACTCATTTTTCCATCCATCCTGAATCTGATACACACAATTTTCATATATGCCAAGCGGCCGTTCTATGGTACGCTGGGCACCATGGACAAGAGCAGACAATATATTCAAATGTGCAAGAGGTCAAAAGAAATCCAGAGCTTATGGACTCCCAGGGCGGGAGACTTCTATGCTGACGTGAAAGAGAACGTTCTGTGTCTTTCCCCTGATTCAGTCAAGGCAGGAAAAATCCGGAACGGATTCGGCATCGCTTCCGGTGAAAAGGTCACCACACTCACGCCACTGGTCTGGCTTCCTAAGCTGGACCAGCTGATCGAGGCGGCCCAGATCCAGGGCTGCTGTTTCAGGGACACCTCGTTCCAGTTCTACGAATGGGTGAAGCTCCCCTACGGGACAGGCGGTACACCGGCCAACAAATGTTTTTCATCTTTGGAGAAAGTCTGGCTGGCTTTTATCATGAACACCCGTTTCGCCAAAACCTGGGACGATGAAACCTGGAAATCTGTGGAACTGCTGCCTGCCTATTCGTAACGCAGTGCTTCGATGGGATTGAGATTCGCCGCCTTCCTGGCCGGATAAAATCCGAAAAACACCCCCACTCCGGCTGTAAACGCCACGGCGAGAAAAACGATGGCAGGGCTCACCAGCACGGTGGCTCCCATGGCCGCTCCGATACCGTAAGCGATTCCCAAACCCGCCAGAATGCCGATCACCCCGCCGATCAGGCTGAGAATCACCGCCTCGATGAGAAACTGAACCAGGATATCGGTTCCCCTGGCCCCGATGGCCATACGGATGCCGATTTCCCGGGTCCTCTCCGTCACCGAAACAAGCATGATGTTCATGATACCGATGCCACCCACCAGCAAAGACACACCGGCGATGGCTGAAAGAAGCGCGGTGAGGGTTCCCGTGACCTTGCCGGCCATGCTGATGATTTCCGTCTGGTTGCTGATATGGAAATCGTCCTCCTCGCCCTCCTTGAGCTTGTGGTTCCGCCTGAGAATTTCCGTGACCCGGTCCTGGGCCTCGGTCATTTTTTCTTCTGAAACAGCGGACACCACCACAGCCCGGATGGTTTTTCCGTCAGACAGCCTGTAAAGGGCTGTGGCATCCGGAATCAGGACGATATCGTCCTGGTCCATGCCCATGCTGCTCTGACCCTTGCTTTCAAGGGTTCCGATCACCGTGAACGGAACGTTCCTGATCCGGATCCGGGTCCCCACCGGGTCCTGGCCGGGAAACAGCTCATTCACCACCGTGTTTCCAAGAACAGCCACCTTGGATTTGGCTTTGATGTCCCGGGATGTAAAAAAAGAACCGCTTGAAAGCACATAGTTCCGGATGTCCAGGTAGTCCACGGATACCCCGTTCACGTTGGTGTTCCAGTTGTTCTTGCCGGAGATGATCTGCTCGGAAAGCCGGACATCCGGAGACACGTAACGGATCAGGTCCGTCTGCTCCCTTAAACTCTCCACGTCGTCCATGGTCAGCGTGGCCAGAGAACCCGAGCCGCCCCGGACCCCTCCGGAAAACGTGCTGGACGGATGAACGATAATCATGTTGGTGCCCAGGGAGGCCACCTGTTTCTTGATGTCTTCCTGGGACCCTTTGCCCAGGGCCAGAAGGGATATGACCGACGCCACGCCGATGATCATGCCCAGCGTGGTGAGAAGGCTTCGCATCCTGTTTTTCAGAATACTCTGGAACGCCACCTTGACGAGTTTACGCCATTTCATGACCGGCCTCCTCCTGATCCCTGTGGGCGTCGATGGTGTCCGCCGCCACAAGCCGTTCGGTCACAGGCCTGTCTGTCCGGATCTTTCCGTCTTTCATGCTGACCACCCGTTTGGCGTACATGGCCACGTCAGGTTCGTGGGTCACGAGGATCAGGGTGATGCCCCGGTCGTTCAACGTCTGAAACACGGACAGAACATCCTCCGTGGTGCGGCTGTCCAGGTTGCCCGTGGGTTCGTCGGCCAGGATGATGGCCGGATCGTTCACCAGGGCTCTTGCAATGGCCACCCGCTGCTGCTGTCCGCCTGAAAGCTGGTTGGGGTGGTGGTCGAGGCGGTGGGCCAGTCCCACCATGTCAAGGGCGGCTGCGGCCCTGTCCCGGGTTTTCTGACGCCGGCCTCTCCGGCTGTACAAAAGGGGAAGCTCCACATTTTCAATGGCCGAGGTCCGGGGCAGAAGATTGAACCCCTGGAACACGAAACCGATGCGCTGGTTCCTGATATCGGCCAGCTGGTTCCTGTTCATGGTATCCACCCGGATTCCCTCCAGATAGTATTCGCCCCGGCTGGCCTGGTCCAGGCAGCCCAGGATGTTCATCAGGGTGGATTTTCCCGAACCCGAAGCTCCCATGACCGCCAGGAATTCCCCGCGGGAGATGGTCAGATCCACACCGTCCAGAGCTTTGACGATCTCGCCGCCCAGGTTGAATGTCCTGTGGATATTTTTAAGTACGATGGTGTCCATGTATCCCGTGTCTCTTCGTTGCGTACAGGTATCGTCCCAATGACCGTGCCGGTCACCTCATGGCCCGTGCCGGATTCCTGCCCCTGCCCCCCGGCCTCGACGGCGCCAGTTTTGAAAATATGTTGGTTTTTTGCGGCCCTTTCTCAGCCACAGACCCTTTGATCACCACCATGCCCTCGGTCACCTTGCCGTCTTCCAGAAGAACGGTCTGGTTCCCGTCGCTGATTCCAGGACGAACTTTGACCATCAGGGGTTTTCCCTGGGAGTCCAGGGTGAATATCCGCGGGGCGTGTTCCCTCTTCCCTTGTTTTTCAGGACCTTGTCCCCGTTCATCCCCAGGCCCCGCCTCGCCGTTCAATTCACCGGAATCAGGTTTGAACCTCAGGGCGCCGGAAGACACGAGCAGGACATCCTCGGCCCTGGCCACGATGAAATCCACCGTGGCCGTCATTCCCGGCAACAGATGTCCCCGTTCATTCTCGGCATCCACCACCACGGTGTAGGTCACCACATTGGAAATGGTGGTGGGCTTCAGGCGTATCTGGGTCACTTTCCCGGTAAAAACATCATCAGGGTAGGCCTGGACCGTAAACCGGGCCTCCTGACCCACCCGGATCTGGCCGATGTCGCTTTCGTCCACATTGGCCTCGATTTCCACCCTCGACAGGTTTTCCGCGATCACAAAAAGGGTGGGGGTGCTGTAGCTGGCCGCCACGGTCTGTCCTTCCTCGATATCCCGGGTGATCACCGTTCCGTCGATGGGCGACCGGATTCTGGCGTTTTCCAGATTGGTCTTCGCTTTCTTCAAAGATGCCTGGGCCGAAAGGACCGCCGCGCTGGCAAGGTCCCTGTCTGTTTCAAGGCTCAGCCATTCCTGGGCCGAAAGATGGCCCTGGGCCACCAGGGGCCTGTTCCGCGTGCATTCCAGCTCGGCTTTCCGGAGCCTGGCCCTGGCTTCCATCACATTGGCTTCGTTCTCGCTCACGGCGCTCTGGAACAGGGCGAGATCGAGAACAGCCAGAACCTGGCCTTTTTTCACTTTATCGTTGTAATCCGCAAACACCTTGCTGATGGTGCCGGAAACCTGGGTCCCCACCTCCACGGTTCCAACCGCCGCCGTGGTCCCCGTACTGGACACCAGGGTCTCCAGATCACCCCTTACAATTTTTTCCGTCTGGTACACCGGGACCTGGAGTTCTCCCTGCCCCTGACCCGCGAAAACCCACCAGATGCCGGCCGAGATCAGCACCAGGACGATCCCGGCCAGAAATATTTTAATTTTCTTGCGTTTCTTTTCAGACGGTCCTGTTCCGTTCATGTTCATTTTTCCACCATACCTGTGATTTCCGCCATATCCCCCCGATAAAAAGACAGGGTCATGGCCTGGATCACCTTTTTGAGTTCAGCGTCCACCTGGTCATACTGGGCTTCCACGAAACCGGACTGGGCCGTGGTCAGCTCGGTCAGGGTGGCCGCCCCGGCCTGGTATCTCTGGCGTGTGGATTCCAGGGCTTTTTCAGCAAAAGCCAGCCTGGAACGGCTCACATCCACCTGTTCCGAGGCCGTCTGGTAGTTGGCCATGGCCTCTCCAAGTTCCACCTCGACCTGACGCTCGAGTTTTTCAAGCTCGACACGGGCTGTCCTGCTTGCAATCCTGGCCTGGCTCACCTTGCTCCGGGTCAGGTTACGGTCGAATATGGGAATGGACACGTTGATCCCGGCGCTGGCGTTGAGTTTGTCGTCAGCCATCTGATCGTTCACGCCGCCGTTGTCCAGACTGGTGTAGGAACTGGACAGCTCGAACACCAGGTCCACCGTAGGGTAATGGCCCGACCGGGCCTCACGGATGTTCTGGTCCGCGGCCATGAGCTCGTTCTTTTTCGATTTCACATCGGGACGTTTTTCAAGGGCTTCGGCCGCAAGGCCCGCCGGATCGGAAAAAGCCCAGTTGCCGTTCATCACCTTGTCAACACCCGGAAGGTCCACGGGCGTCAGGGCCGAAATGCCGATGGTTTCCAGAAGCCGCATCCGGCTGGTGTTCCACGATTCCCTGGCGCTCAGGAGGTTCAAGCGGGCGTTGGCCGCTTCGGCCTGCTGCTGGTACACATCGGTTACCGGACGGCGGCCGGCTTTATAGAACGCCTCGATCTGCTCCAGCTGTTTCTGGTTGTCCGTCAGGTTTTCCTCGGCCACCCGGATGCGTTCCTTTTTAAGAACCGCTCCCAGATAGGCGGTCACCGTGTTGTAGATCACGGTCTGGCGGGTGCGTTCGTACCGGTCCTTCTCGGATTCCAGGGCGTAACGTGATTTTTCCCGGGACGCCTGGTCCTCGTACCCCTTGAACAGGTTCAGCGTGGAGGAGATGGCTGCGGAAAGGGACCGGTACGTGCTGTCGTCAGGCGTTGTCCTGGTGTTGCGCCCCACATCGGCACCGGCCCTGGCCGTCAGATCGGGGTAGTAATCCCAGCGGTCCTGCTCGTGGGTGATCTTCGAGCTTTCCACATTGTTTTTTGCGGTCTTGAGGTCCTGGTTGTGCTCAAGAGCCAGGGCCACGGCCTGTTTCAGCGTCATCGTGTCTCCTGTCTGGGCGGCGGACGCGGTCATGGGAAACATCGCGGCCAGCATCAGAACCAGGGGAAGGAGATATTTTTTCCGTCGTCTGTTTTCGTTCATCTGCACACTCCCGGAATTCATGGTGTGGTTTTTGTTTTGAACAACGAAAGGACGATACCATATTTCACCCGGTTGCGCTGTTAATTTTCCGTGAAAAAATGTAAAGAAGTCCCGCTGTTTATTTACATTTCTTTACACAACTGTCCGGCAATTCTAGTATAGTGGCCGTATCGTTTAAGCCGGGTCAGCCGGGAAGGCTTCAAGCCCGCCCGTCATCACAGATGAAACGGCGTGCCCTTATAATAATGATGGGAGAAAAGACCATGAACCGGGTCCTGATCATCGACGACGATGTGGAGCTCTGCGATCTTCTGAAAGACTACCTTGAGGCGGAAGGTTTCGCCGTCAACGCGGCACACCGTTCGGAGACAGGTCTTGAACTCTGCTTTCAGGGGGACTTCAATCTGGTGATCCTCGACGTGATGCTCCCCGGCATGAACGGGTTCGACCTTCTCCGTAAAATCCGTGAATCGTCCCGCATTCCCGTGATCATGCTCACCGCAAGGGGTGACGATGTTGACCGCATCGTGGGTCTTGAAATGGGGGCCGACGATTATCTGGCCAAACCCTTCAACCCCCGGGAACTGGTGGCGAGAATCAGGGCCGTCCAGCGCCGGGCCGCAGGGGGACTTGTTTCCTCTTCAGGCGCAGCGGCATCCCAGGCCACAGTGCTTCGAGCCGGCGATGTGGTCCTTGATCCTTTGAACCAGAGGGCCACCTCAGGCGGGGCCGAGCTCGGCCTCACGTCCGTTGAGTTTTCACTGCTTTACGAACTGATGAAGGTCAAGGGCCGTGTGGTCAGCCGGGACGAGCTGGCCGAAAAGGTCCTGGGCCGGAAACTCGCCGTGTTCGACCGGAGCATTGACGTCCACGTGAGCAGCCTGAGAAAAAAGCTCGCCGGAGAAGGAAAGCTGGCAGACCCGTCAGATCAGCCCGTCATCAAATCCATCCGGGGCGTGGGATACCTCTTCACCGTGCCCACCCCCACACCTTCCAGCACGTAAGGAACAGATCATGAGAAGCCTTTTCGCCAAACTCTTTCTGGGCGCCGCGACCATCATTTTGCTGTCCATGGCCATCACTCTGGCCCTCGCCTTTTTTTCCTCTTCCGGACCGGTGAAGATGCACAGAAAACACGTCCATTCCCGGGAAAAAGCCCTGATATACGATCTTCTCGGCATCTACGGCCATCAGGCCATGGACACACTTCTTGACAAGGGACCTGAAGCCCTGGCCGAACCGGCCCGGGAATTTGAAACCCGGTCCGGATTCCGAGCGTATCTTTTCACTGTAGACGGCGTCCAGATCGCCCCTCCACCCGCCCCTCCCGAGGTATTCGCCCTGGTAAACCGCCTGTCGCCCAAAGATCCTGCCGGTTTCGTGAAAGACGGAGAAAAAATCGTCGCGGCCCGGACCCTCACGAACCGGAACGGAAAACACATGGTGGCCGCCGCCACCATGATTTTCCCGGCGGACGAGTTTTTCAACCGCCGATTTCCCATTCCAAGGGATTTCTGGGTGAGGCTGGCGGTGTCCTTCCTCCTCTGCGGAGCCATCTGTTACGCCCTGGCCCGTCACCTCACAGATCCCCTGGACAAGTTGAAAGACGCCACCCGGAAACTGGCCTCAGGCGATCTCAGCGCCAGGGTTTCCGGTTCCATGGGCCGCCGTTTTGATGAAATCGCCGACCTGGGAAAAAGCTTCGACCGCATGGCCGAGCGGATCGAGGGACTGGTGACAGCCCAGACCCGCCTTCTCCGTGATATCTCCCACGAGCTCCGGTCGCCCCTGTCCCGGTTGACCGTGGCCCTGGAACTGGCCCACCAGAGGAGCGGTGACACCATCCGTCCGTTTCTCGACCGGATCGATCTGGAATCCGAGCGGCTGAACGAGATGATCGGTCAGTTGCTGACCCTGGCCATGCTGGAAAACGGAACCCCGGGAAAATCAGAGGTCATGGATCTTGGGAAAATCATCCGGGCCATCGCCGACGACGCGCGATTCGAGGCCCAGCTCCGGCATGTGGACGTCACGGTGGAGGCTGGCGAAAACCTGAACTATTCGGGTTACCCTGAAATGCTGTACAGGGCCATCGAAAACATCGTCCGAAACGCCCTGCGTTACACAAAACCGGGAACCGCCATTGAGATCACCGCGAAAAAAGCCGGCACCGACGATGCCTGGATCGAGATAACCGTGAGGGATCACGGTCCGGGTGTTCCGGAGACGGCCCTCGCCAACCTGTTCCAGCCTTTCTACCGCATTGAGGACTCGCGCGACCGGTCCATGGGCGGAACAGGACTTGGACTTTCCATCGCCCAGCGTGCCGTCAGACTTCACCACGGAGTGCTCTCCCTGGAAAACGCCGAAGACGGCGGGCTGCTGGCCCGGTTTTTACTGCCTGTGGATCTGTCGTAAATCTTGACAAGAGCCACTGGACCACGGTAGTCTGACGGACACAGCCAGACGACCTGTTGCCGATCATCCCTGACATCACCCTGTTTTTTCAACTGACGAGGTACACCATGAATAGACCTGACCTGTCTCGTTTTGCCGCCTTTTTACTCCTGATGCTGCTTTCATTCGTCGGCTGTTCGTCTTCCGGCGGGTCTGGCGGTGACCCCGACCCTGTGTCCATTCCATCCACCGTGTCCACCCCCACCTTGAGACAGACCCTTCCGGCCAGCTGGGACGAAAACTGGTTCGGTTCGCCCGCAGTCTTTGACCTCGATGACGACGGAAGCATGGAGATCATCGCCGGAAGGCACAGTGTGCTCTATGTCTGGAATGCCGCCGGAGAAAAAATCTGGAGCGCCGCCGTGGGCCAACCCGGAGGTCCCGATATCGTTCACGGCAGCGACCGCCAGTACGCCGCCCCGGTGGTGGGAGACCTGGACCATGACGGTTTCGGCGAAATCGCCATCGCCTACAGCAACAAAGTGGCGGTTTACGAACACGACGGAAGCCTGAAAACGGGCTGGCCCAAATCCTTTCCCGTGGGCTCCGGTGAAATCCGGTCCATCGCCGCCGTGGATCTGGACAAGGACAACTCCATCGAAATCCTGGCCCAGAAAACAAGTGCGGCTCCGGTCACCATGGCCTGGCACATCAACGGAACAGCCGTCAACGGCTGGCCCCAGGTCGACGCCGGCGACTGCCCCGATTGCAGTTCCTACGGAGGTTACAACCAGAACATCGGGGCCGCCGACCTGGATGGCGACAGCTTCCCCGAAGTGGTCAGCACCTACGACTGTGCCAATATCGGATTCATGAACGGCGACGGCAGTCCCCTTCCGGCCCATTCCATGTTCAGCGGTGATTTCGTGAACAACATCCCCATGTTCCACGACCTTGACCTGGCCATCCAGGGCTGGGGCGCCGACATGAACGACCGTGACGAGTTCACCGATTCGCCTCCTGTTTTCGCGGACCTGGACTCGGACGGCAAAAACGAAGTCATTGTGTACTCCGACCATGAGCGGGCCGGAGAGTACAAAATCCTGGGCAACTGCCTGTGGGTTCTCAACGAGGACCTGTCCAGGGTCCCTGGATTTGAAACACCGATCTGCTCCGAGGCCCCCCTTTTCACAACCTACGAAAACAACATCGTCCAGGTGGCTCCGGCCCCTGCCCTGGGCCAGCTGGCCGGAGATTCCCGTCCTGAAATCGTGGTCCCCTCCTACGACGGACGGCTGCGCTGTTTTTCTCCTGGGGGCACGGTTCTCTGGTCCTATACCTTTGACAGGGCCGGCGGCAGTTTCATCGGGGCGTCGGGAGCGGTGATCGGGGACCTGAACGACGACGGGACCAGCGAGGTGGTTTTCACCACCTACTCCACATCAGAAAACGTTTCGCACCTGATCGTTCTCAACGCCGCCGGACAGCAGCTTCACCGGGTTCCCCTTTCCAAACGGGGTTCCATGAGCCCGCCGTCCCTGGCCGATGTGGATGGGGACGGGGTCATAGAAATCATCGTCAGCCTGAAAGACACCCTGGGCGGGGGCCTCGGGGGTGTCCAGATCTGGGACGTGGACTCGGCCAGCCTGAACGCCCTGCCCTGGCCCACAGGCCGGGGAAACAACCTGCGTAACGGCCAGAAGAACTGATGACAATGTTTGATTCAAGAACACGACGGAACGATCCATGAAACGAATGCGTTACGCCACCTTGCTGTTTTTATTCGCCACCCTCGGCCTTCTCCTGTTTCAGGGTGGCCCGCTTTCGTTTCCCTCTTTTGGTGCGATACACAACGTTCCCTCCTCACCTTCCGTTTTCACCTTGCAGGAAATCAAGTGGCTGTCAGATCATCCAGTGATCCGGCTCGCCCCCGATCCTGAATTCAAACCCATCGAATTTTTTGACGAAAAAGGCAACTACACGGGCATTGCCGCCGATTACGTGAAACTCATCGAGGCCAAAACAGGGATCGTCTTCCGCATCGTTCGATTCCACAACTGGGACGAGGTGATCGGAAAAATGAAAAAACGCGAGGTGGACGTCCTGAATGCGGTGGTCCGTTCACCCCAGCGTGAAACCTTCATGACGTTCCCGCCCCCATACCTCGTGATCCCGTCTGTCATCATCGTCAGGAACAACGCGGAACGCCAGCTGACCCTTACCCAGCTTGAAGGAATGACGGTGTCCATGGTTTCGGGCTACGGGTACATGGACCTGATCCGGAACAACCACCCGGGCATAAGGATCGACGCATCGGAAGACCTGAAAACCGCCCTTCGCAAAGTATCTTTCGGCATCACCGACGCCTTTGTGGGGGACCTCGCCACGGCCAGTTTCTACATCCAGTCCGAGGGCATCACCAACCTCAAGGTCGCCGGTGAAACCACACCGGCCAACATCTCGGGGTTCGCCGTCCGTTCCGACTGGCCGGAGCTTGCCGCCATTCTGGAAAAATCCGTGGGGCTTATCACACCTGAGGAAAAAGAGAGTATCCAAAAAAAATGGATTCACCTCCAGTCCGAACCCGGGATCACCCTGATCGAATTCAGGAATCTTATGCTTGCCCTTGGTTCGGTCATCATCCTGATCGTGGGAGGTTTTCTGCTGTGGAACAGAACCCTTCAGCGGATGGTCCGGTTAAGAACAGCCGAACTCCAGGTTGAAATCGAAGAACGAAGAAAAGCCGAAGAGGAACTGGCCGACAGCCGGGCCCACTTGAAAACCCTTCTCAACACCATTCCCGACCTGGTGTGGTTCAAGGATCCCCAGGGAGTTTATCAGGCCTGCAACGCCAGGTTCGAACATTTTTTCGGCAGTCCGGAAGACAGGATTGTGGGGAAAACCGATTACGACTTCGTGGACCGTGACCTGGCCGACTTTTTCAGGAAAAAAGATCTCGAAGCCATCGAAGCGGGTAAACCTACCATGAACGAGGAAACCGTCACCTACGCCAGCGACGGCCACCAGGAACTCCTGGAAACCATCAAAACTCCTGTGAGAAGCCCCACGGGAAAGCTGATCGGCGTTCTGGGCATCGCACGGAACATCACTGAGCGGAAACGGACCGAAGAGGAAAAACAGAAACTCCTCAGCCAGCTGTACCAGTCCCGGAAAATCGACGCCATCGGCCGTCTGGCGGGTGGGGTGGCCCATGATTTCAACAATATGCTGTCTGTGATCATGGGCCGTTCGGAACTGGCCAGGCTCGCGCTGGACAGCGAGCATCCGGTTTACAAGGATCTTCTCGATATCGAGGATGTGGTCAGACGTTCGTCCGAACTGACACGCCAGCTCCTGGCCTTTGCACGGCGCCAGCCGATCATGCCCAAAGTACTCAACCTCAACGAGACCATCGAGGCCATGCTTAAAATGATCCGGCGGCTTATCGGCGAGGGAGTCCACATGATCTGGCGGCCAACGAACGGGCTCTGGCATGTGAACATGGACCCTGTGCAGATCGACCAGATCCTGGCCAACCTGATCATCAACGCCCGTGACGCCATGGAAAACAACCTGGGTGAGGTGGTCATCGAAACGGCCAACCGGACGGTGGTTCCTGGGGATCGGGATGATGTTCCTGGCTCTGTGGCCGGAGATTTCGTCCTTCTGTCGATCCGTGACAACGGGTGCGGCATGGATGCCCAGACCCTTGAAAACATTTTCGAGCCTTTTTTCACCACCAAGGAAAAGGGCAAGGGAACAGGCCTCGGGCTTTCCACCATTTACGGCATCATCCGGCAGAACAACGGGTTTATCCAGGTCTGGAGCGAACCGGGCAAAGGGTCCAGGTTCGATATCCTTATTCCCCGGTTTACAGGAGACCTGCCAGCGGCCGTTGAAAAAATCCACGACAAACAGGCCCCCGGTGGAAACGAACGTATCCTTCTGGTGGAAGACGAACCGGAAATCCTCCACGTCACCACGGCCATGCTGAAAAAGCTGGGATACCGGGTGATGCCGACGTCAAGCCCCAAAGAGGCCCTTGGCCTGATGGAAACACAAGAGGAAATCCACCTTCTGCTCACCGATGTGGTGATGCCTGAGATGAACGGACGGGAGCTTTCAAGCCAGCTTCTCGCCAGGTTACCGGCCATGAAGTGCCTGTTCATGTCCGGTTACACCGCCGATGTGATCGCCCGCCACGGTGTCCTTGACGAAGGCTTGAACTTCATCCAGAAGCCTTTCACCATGCAGGCTCTTGCCGCGAAAATCAGGAACATTCTCGACCAGGAATCGGCCACCCGGGATGTCTGAAACAAAAAACCGGTTCCGTCCCAACCCCTGGGAAAACGAAACCGGTTTTCTCAATTGTAAAATTTTCCGCCTGTTCAGGCGGCTTCTTCGGTTTTTTCAGCCGGTGGCATCATGACAATGGCGTCCACCGGACATTCACCGGCGCAGAACCCGCAACTGATGCAGCCGTTCAGACTGACCAGCTCCGGATAGGCTGTCTTGTTTTTCGGATCGGGATTGCCTAAGGCAATGCATCCCACCGGGCAGGCATCCACACAGATTCCGCAGCCCGAGCAGGTTTTCCGGTTGAACTCCGGTTTTTTCCAGTGTTTGCGTTTTTCACCCCGGACAATCTGGCCAAAGGAGTCCATCACGGCGTCCTTGGGGCAGATCCTTGCGCAGGTTCCGCATTCAATGCAGTGGTCCTGATCGATGGTGTGACGTTTCTTCTTTTCTCCCGACGCTGCCCCGGTGGGACAAAGGTTGGCGCAGGAGGTGCAACCGATACAGTTTTCTGTGATGTAATAAGCCATGTGCCCTCCTTTACGCGCTGACGCCGAGACGTTCCAGGGTTTCACGCCTGGGTTTGCCCGTGGCCTGATCCCAGCCGAATTCTTCCCAGTAATGGGCCATCATCTCTTCGATCTCGATGGTCCGCCCTTTGTTGGCCCCCTCGTGCTGCACCGGACGGCCCAGGGCCCTGTCGCTGATCTTCATGTCCATGGGTTCGATGCCGTGCTTCACGTTGAACGCCTGCTTCAGAGTCTGGATATCTCCGGCCAGATCCATGTACTGGTTGGGCGTGAGATGCCAGCCCGTGGCCGCGTTCATCCAGTCGAACAGCCGGAAGCGTTTCGCGCCGATAAAGGCCCCGAACATGCAGGCCCCGGAAACGTTCACCAGGGTCATGAACCGGCTGTTGGCCGCCCCGATTTTCGCCTGCTTTTCACTGTTCTTGTACTTGCTGCCCTTGAGGTACATCGGCGGAATCTTGGGAATTCCCTTCACCACTTTCCAGAGCTGGAACATCTCGTAGTAAAGGTGGGAGCCGATGGTGTGCCGTCCCGGCGTGGGCTCCACGCTGTAGTGGAGGGCGAATCCGGGATCGTTCCTGGAATCGTGCATGGCCGGTTCCTGGCCTCCGGCATGAACGGCGAAAACATCCGTTCCCCTGCCGATGCGGACCACCGCCTGTTTCACCCCGTCGGCCAGCACATGGCCGAAGCCTTCCCTTTTCACCATTTTTTCGATGAGCTTCACAATGGCGTCCGAATTGCCCCAGGTCAGTTCCAGACCATCGGTGTCGGCCGTGGTGATGAGACCCTCTTCAAAACACTCGATAGCGAAAGCCACGGCGTGGCCTGCGGAAATCGTGTCCATGCCGGCCCGGTTCAACAGCTCGTTCAGGTAGAAAATCGCGTTCACATCCTGGTTCATGCAAAGTCCGCCCAGGGACAGCACCGTCTCGTATTCAGGCTTGTGGGTGTGGCTGTACTTGCCGTCCATGGTGCAGATGCCGCCGCAGCCCACGGGACAGGAATAGCAGTGAAACTTCACGGTTTCACATTTCGTGAACACGTCGGGGTTGGACGAGTAGCTTCGCCGGATACCCCAGTCCTTTGAACTGCCTTTCCAGTTTTTGATGGGCGCGTCACCCATTTCGGGGGACATCTGGTTCATGGCCACCGTTCCCCATTTCTTGAGGAGGATTTTGTACAGGAGGCCGTCCTGTGTGAGCACCGTGGGCAGAATCCGCATCAGGGCCCCCACGAAGGCCGTCATGGGTCCGTTGACAAAAGGCGGCTGAATCTTGGCCCAGAAATCACAGATCTTGCTCAGCTCTTTCATCCGCTCTTTGTTGTGGGCTTCGATGCGCTTGTTGCCTGAAAGGACGATGGCCTTGAGACGTTTGGAACCCATCACCGCGCCCAGACCTGACCGGGCCGCCATGCGTCCCTTGTTGGTGGAAATACCGGAGATCAGGGAAACCTGTTCGCCTGCGGGGCCGATGCAGGCCACCTTGGGTTTTTTCCCTGTCTTCTTGGCGTTCTTTTCAAGGTACTCCTCGGTTTCCACGGCATCCATGCCCCAGACTTCCGAGGCGTCCCTCAGTTCTTTCACCCGGTCGTCAACGTACAGGTACACGGGTTTTTCGCTGATGCCTTTCACGAAAATCCCGTCGTAGCCGCAGCGTTTGATTTCAGGGGAAAAAGTCCCCCCGCAGTTGGCGTCTCCCCAGGTTCCGGTGAGTGGGGATTTCCCCACCACCATCCACCGTCCGGTAAAGAGGCTGCCCGTGCCTGTCAGAAGACCGGGAAGGAAGCCCAGCATGTTGTCCGGCCCCAGGGGATCGGCTCCCTTGGGAATCCTGTTGTAGAGGATATAGGCACCAAGGCCCATTCCCCCCAGGTATTTTTCATAAATCGCGTCAGGCAGTGTTTCTTCATCGATGGTGCCCTTGGAAAGGTCGACCATCAAAATTTTGCCCATGTATCCTTTTCTCGTCATGAAAGCCCCCGTGATTTGATCGTTATCAGATCCTCGCCCTTATCATCAGCCTTTCTTGATGAGGTTCTGGTCAAGCTTCACCCCTTCCCAGGCCGCCGAAAGAACCATCATCATGTCGTTTTTGTCCAGGTCCTCGGGATTGTAGAATATCGACGCGTCACCCAGGGCCAGTCTGGCGATGGTTTCAAGTTTTGAAGACGGAACCATGGGTTTGCCGTCCCGGCCCGCGATTTCCTTGAGACAGCGGGCATGACGGCCGCCTGTGGCCTCAAAGAGGTCCTGGTTGAGTTTTCTTATCATTTCCACAGCCTTGGTGGGCCTCTGTTCTTTCGGCGTTTCGGCGAACACCTTTTCACCGGCCAGGGCGTAGAGAAGCTCACCCGTGTAGGCCCCGTTCCTGTGCATGTTGTACTCCAGGCCGTAGGGCAGCAGGATGGACATGCAGGTTCCGTGCGGCACATGGCAGACGGCGCCCACCGTGTGTCCGATGGTGTGAACCATCCCCACCATGGAATTGGAGAAGGCCATACCGGCGAGAGTGGCCGCCGTGGCCAGGGCCAGCCGTCCTTCCCTGTCCGACGGATTTTTCACCACATGGAGCAGGTTCTGAGAGATCAGCCGGATGGCCTCCAGGGCGCAGGCGTCGCTCACCGGGTTCTTGCTCATGCAGGTGTAAGCTTCCACGGCGTGGGTCATGGCGTCCATGCCCGTCATGGATGTGAGAAAATCCGGAAGGGTCAGGGTCATCCTGGAATCGATCACGGCGATGTCCGGCAGAAGGAAATAAGAGGTAAACAGCATCTTGGTGTTTTTTTCATGGTCGGCGATCACCGCCACCAGGGTGACCTCCGATCCGGTCCCGGCGGTGGTGGGAATGGCCACCAGGGGTTTGAGTTTGCGTTTCAACGCTCCGGCCCCGGTGAACTTCATCAGGTCGTCGGCGTTCTCCGACACGATGATGTTGACCCCCTTGGCCGTGTCGAGCACGGACCCGCCGCCCAGGGCGATGATGGAATCACATCCTTTGGCTTTGTAGGTCCGGGCCAGCTGGTTAACGACTTTGAGATCCGAATCGGGCGGAACCTCGTCTTCGACCGAACCGATGGCAATCCTGTTTCCGATGGCCCCGGTAACCACGTCGAGAAGTCCGGCGGCCACCACGCCCTTGTCCGTGATAATCATGGGTTTTGCGGCATGCATGTCCGCCAGCAGTTCGGGAATTTTCTCAAGCACCGCATGACCCGCGACGGTTTTCACCCGGCAGCAGTATTCGTAGTAATCTGGTAAAAGCATAAACGTCTCCTTTTTTTGCCCTGAATCGGATGGGAATCAGCGGGTCACCGGTTTTCCTTCAAACGCATGTTCGAGAACCTTCAGACAGAGGGTTTTGTCAAACCCACGGGCGCTGGTTTTTTCCGCGATATCTTCCATGGTTTTTCCTGACACCCTCACATCCTCGAGGGTTCTTGGAACGCGTCCGGAGGTCAGACTGAACAGCTCGTTCTGGGCGCAGCGGATCCTGTTCACCACGTAATCGGACCGTTGTCCTGCCGGTGTGCAGCAGAAAACCTCGATACCGGCCATGGAAAGCATGATCTGGCCAAGATCCTGACCCTCATTTTTTGCGCTCGCTTCCATGGCAAAGGGGAGAAGAAGTCCCATGGCGAGACCCTGGGGGATACCGCATGTTTCAGCCACCTGGAAACCCAGGGTGGAGGCCAGGCCCCTTTCTGTGTTGGCGTAGACATAACCGGCCATGGCTGCGGCGTTGACAATGGCCTTTCTCTCTTTTTTCGCCTTGAACTCCCAGATCAGGTTTTTGATTTTTCCCTTGGGAACCATGGATTCACGGATGAGATCCATCAGGTTGTTCATGATAAAATCCACGGTCAGCTGGGCATAGGAAAGGGCAAAGGGGTTCGCCTTCGGGTCAAGATAGGCTTCGATGCCGTAGGTCAGGGCCGCCATGGCCGTGTTCACAACCTTTTCAGGGTCTTCGTCGACCAGCATCCGGGGGTCGATGGTCACGATATCGGGCATCAGGTGCATGGAAGACACACAGAGATTGTCAAGACAGGCGTCGCCGGACGTTTCCGTGCAGTTCCCCGAAACCACGGGGATATAGACCAGGGGTTTCAGGGGTCCACGAAGGGCCTGCCCGTCTTTGATGGCGATCAGGTCTTCGGGTTTACCGGAAACGGCGATGTTCAGGATCTTGGCCACGTTCATCACCTGGCCGTTGCCCAGGGCGATGATGCAGTCGAATCCCCGGTCCAAGTACAGACTGTAAAGACCCTTGACCGTTCCAAGGTTTGCCGTTTCATCGATACCGTCGTAAACCCCCAGGGTGATATTCCAGGTTTTGAACGCCTGGACCAGGTGATCGACCAGCCCCTTTTCCCTGTTCTTTTTTTCCGTCAGGATCAGAGGCTTCCTGGCGTCCAGGGCCGCCAGATCCGAAGGAAGGTGCTCCAGGGCCTGATTGCCCGAACCGGTTTTCACAGGGCACATGAATTCAAAAAAATCGGGTAGCTGCATATATTCTCCTTCGTAATTAGAAACCGGTGACGGTGCGTAGATACACCATGGCCCTTTTCCAGGTGTGACGTTTCAGATCCCATCGGGGGTAACGTTTGATGGCCAGTTTGGCCACAGGTTTGGGCAGAAGATAGACCTGAACGATATCAAGGATCCTGACCGCCGCGCAGGCTTCGGGCAGTCCGCCTTCGACAAACAGCCTGTCCCTGGCGTTGGCCACCGGGGTGCTTTCCCTGAAGGTAAACAACTGGAACAACCCCTCCATGCTCTTCAGGGTCATTTTCACGTCAAGGGTCCTGTTATCGATGGACCCTCCCAGATAACGGACCTTCCCGTCCCGTTCTTTTCCCACCACCATGGATGGCCCGTCAGGCGCGGCGGTCAGGGCGAAGGTAAACCCGTCCGGGAGTTCCTCGAACTCCCTTTTCACATCGTTGTCCACCCTGGCGGCCGCCTGGATGGCACGGCCCACAAACCACAGCATGAACATGAGATAGGCTTTGACCACGGGTCGCCCCCCCGGTGTTATCTCGGTAAAATCGTTCATTCATCTCCTCCCTGATCTTGGTTTTATAGGAATGTCCACAGGTCTCTCCGTCCGTCATCCTGCTTTTTCGGACGGTTGCGCACTCTTTTTTTATCGGTCGTTAAACCGACTTGAATTTTTAAATGGATACATCAGGTAAACAGCGATGTCAACAGTTGAACTGCGTTAACCGTTACAAGACTTTTCAAAGTCCGCCAGCCTTCGTTTTGAAAAAACGAAAAAAATGAAGGGAGCCGGTAACTACCTTTCCAGGGGTGGAAAACCACGGGACATCATTGTTCGGAACCCCGAATCATTCTGTGCCCCCCCCTCCTCACGGATTACGAAAAGACAGCTCACCCCCGGAAGCCTGTTCACAAGATCAATCCCTTTGTCTTCGCCCATCACCATCAGGGCCGTGGCCAAGCCGTCGGCGAAAACAGCCGTATCGCCGATCACCGTCACACTGGCCACCTTATTCCGGACTGGCCAGCCTGTCCGGGGATCGATTTCATGGGAATAGGTTTTTCCTCCGATAACCCGGAAATTCCTGTAATCACCGCTGGTGGCGATGGCACGGTCACGCAATTCGAGGCTTCCAAGAATCCGGTCCGTAGCAACCCCTGGAACAGGGAGGCTGATACCCACCTTCCAGGGCCGGCCCCGGTTCGTTCCACCGGCTCTGATTTCCCCGCCGATCTCAACCAGGTAGTTCTGGACACCCTGCCTCTTCAGGAGATTTGCGATTTCATCCACCGCGTATCCTTTGGCGATGGACCCGAAATCAAGCACAAGGCCGTTTTTCATTTTTGAAAGGCAGTGCCCGTCCGACACCCGGATTTGGTGGAAACCCACGTTGGACCTGGCTTTTTCGATGGCTGCGGTGTCGGGAGTTCCGTGCCCCTTGCCGCTCGAACCAAATCCCCAGAGGTTCACCAGGGGCCCCACAGTCCCGTCCCATGCCCCGCCCGTTATCCGGTAAAGATCCGAACCCACACGAAACACGTCCATGAACGGGGCCGAAACGCACATGGTTTCGTTTTTCGAAAGGGCGTTGAACCGGGAAAGCTCGCTGTTCCTGTCGAACATGGACATCCCTTTGTTCACCGACTCCAGTGTTTCCTGTATCTCCCGGATCAGCTGGCCGTCATCGAGCGTTGTTTCGGGAATCGCCGTGATGTGGTACACAGTCCCCATGGTTCTGCCGCTGAAATAAAGGGGTTCCGCCGAACGACGACAGCATGAGGTGAATGCACAGAAACCAAAAAGAAGAAGAAAAACATAACATACCCGGCCATTCAAAAATCACACCTCCTGCCCCCATCGCTTTTCAGACTCAGGCCATGAACAAGATAAACGACCTTTATGGAGACACAGGCCCATGTCCGTGATATAGACCCTTACCAGGGCTTGTTCGTAAAAGACAGTAAAAGAGGATTCCCATGAATCATGAAACACTTGAGTCTCTCATAAAAAAACTTCCGGAATGTCCGGGGATTCTTGCCCGGGAGAAGTTTTTCAATTCCGCCGTTCTCGTTCCCCTTGTATTCAGGGACAATGAATTTCATCTGCTGTTTGAAAAAAGGGCGGCCGGTATCCGCCAGGGCTCTGAGATCTGCTTTCCCGGAGGCATGCACGACCCGGGAGCCGACAGAAACGCCATGGAAACAGCCGTCAGGGAAACGACCGAAGAACTGGGCATTCCCAGAAAAAAAATCGATGTTCTCGGACGGTTCGACACCCTGGTGGCCTCCATGGGGGCCATGGTAGACCCGGTTCTTGCCGTGATCGCCATCGACGACGTTTCCGAACTTATCGTCAATCACGATGAAGTGGAAGATGTTTTTCTCCTTCCCGTGTCTTTTTTCATGAAACACAAAGCCGATTCCTACAAGGTCCGCCTGATCGTGGAGCCCTTTTACACGGACAGAAACGGCAACGAAGTCACCCTCCTGCCGGCGCGGGAGCTGGGACTTCCTGAAATCTACCACAAACCCTGGGGCAAGGCGTTCCACCGGGTTCTGGTCTATCACACTCCCAAAGGGATCATCTGGGGAATCACGGCGGAGATCATCCACGACATGATCGAAAAACTCTGAACGGGTTTCGCCGCTCAGCCCTTTCCAGCATGACAAAAAAAGGCCGGAAGAAATCTTCCGGCCTTTGGTCTTTCAAGCAGCAAGGGGCAGGGATTTAGAAAACGCCCTGAACCTTTCCGGTTTCCACATCCACGTCCACCCGTCTGAAAGCCGGGTTGGAAGCGGTGCCGGGCATGAGGCTGATGGTGCCGGCAACGGGCACGATAAAGCCTGCACCTCTGTAGGTGAGAACTTCACGGACATGGAGTCTCCAGCCTTTGGGAACGCCTTTGAGGGCGGGATTGTCGGAAAGCGACAGATGGGTCTTGACCATGCAGAGGCCGAGTTTTGAAAGTTCGGGATCAGCCTGGATTCTCTTAAGCTGGTTCTGGGCTTCACCGGAGTAGTCCACACCTTCCGCTCCGTAGATTTCCGTGGCGATCTTGTTGATACGATCCGAGATGGGCATGTCGAGTTCGTAGAGGAACTTGAAGTTCGGTTTCTCCTTGCAGGCGTCCACAACGGCTTCAGCCAATTCGATGGCACCATCGCCGCCTTTGAGCCAGTGACGGGAAAGGGCGACTTTCGCACCGGCCGCTTCACAGACTTCACGGATCTTTTTGATTTCGTTGGCGGTGTCTGTGTAGAACTCGTTAATGCAGACAACGGGGCTGATTCCGGCTTTCTTGACGTTGTTGATATGGTGCAGGAGGTTCGCGCAGCCTTTTTCGACCCATTCAACATTTTCACCCTTGTATTCATCGGGAATGGGTTTTCCGGGAACGGGAACAGGAGCGCCGCCGTGGCATTTGAGGGCGCGAACCGTGGCGACGACAACGGCCGCATCGGGAACGAGACCGCTGTAACGGCACTTGAGGTTCCAGAATTTTTCGAAACCGATGTCAGCTCCGAAGCCGGATTCGGTGACGTGGTATTCGGAGAGTTTGAGGCCCACCTGGTCGGCGATGATGGAACTCTGGCCGATGGCGATGTTGGCGAAGGGGCCGGCGTGAACGAGTACGGGCTGGCCTTCGATGGTCTGCATCAGGTTGGGGTTCAGGGCGTCGACCATCCAGGCGGTCATGGCACCGGCCACTTCAAGGTCTTCCGTGGTCACGGCGCGGCCTTGTTTGTCGTAGGCCACCACGATCTTGCCCATTCTTTCGCGCATGTCTTTAAGGGACGTCGCAACGGACAGAATGGCCATAACTTCGGAGGAAACGGCGATGGCGAATTTGGATTTCATCATGAAGCCGTCGCGTTTGCCGTTCACGCCGTCGATACCGATGATGATGTTTCGGAGGGCCTGGCAGGCAAAGTCGATGATAAAGCCCATTTCCACGTTGGTCGGATCGATGTCGAGGCGGCGCATCTTGGTAAGGCGGGCGAGCTGCTCGTCATTGTAGTTCCGTTCATGCTGCATGCGTGAGGTGAGAGCCACCATCGCCAGGTTGTGGGCGTTCATGATCGCGTTGATATCGCCGGTAAAACCCAATGAAAACTGCGTCAGGGGAATGCACTGGGCGAGACCGCCGCCTGCGGCGGAACCCTTGATGTTCATGGTGGGTCCGCCCGAAGGCTGACGGATGGCGGCGGACACTTTCTTTCCGATTTTTCCAAGGCCTTCGACAAGGCCCATGGTGGAGGTGGATTTCCCCTCTCCGAGAGGTGTGGGGGTTATGGCGGTAACATCGACGTATTTCCCCTGGGGCCTGTCCTTGAGGCGATCGAGAACAGCCCGGTAGTCGATTTTTCCGAAATAGTGACCCTGGGGCAGAAGCTCTTTCTTGTCCAGACCGAAGATTTCGCCGATTTCATAAACGGTCTTCATGGTTTTTTCCGAGTCTTGAGCAATTTCCCAGTCCGCATGCTTGGTTGGATCTAATGCCATAATGAACCCCTTTCGTGTGTTGGCCTGCACGCTCTGCATGACCGTCAATAATGTTAACCCTGTCCGACATCCTCGTCCTAAAGAAGAATTCGTCGAACAAAACCATAAATTATTTGATTCTCAACCGAAAATATATCTATTCCCGGCTCAATTCAGGGAAAACGATCCATGAAACAGATTTTCTTAAAGCATGAGGTACGAAAGATAAACAGCCGTAAGGAAAGGCCCGTTATTTCGCACGCCCACCATATTTTCGTAAACACTGTTTATTACAAGAGCAAAAAAACAAAATTTCAACGGAGAGACCAAAAACATATCTGCATATGACTGCGGATAATGTCCTAAAGACTCAAGCCCGTCAAGTTTTTTTTTAACAAAACCCGTCCCGCTTTATCGCGCATCTTCGATTTCTCATTATCTGGCTGTTTTTACGAAATTAACAATCTCCGTCCACACGAACAGGCCCGGACAGGGAGTCCCCGGGAGATAATATATTTGGAACCGTTTATTCTTTTATGTTGACAGCTTTTCCCCCTCTTGTTAGGAAGTTTCTTAATTATTATGTAACGCAGTATGTTAATCGTTTTACGCTCTGTATAAAAACATAAAAACAAAACAACTCATGGATTCCTGACGCTTCGGCACAGGAACAGGGATGTCCTGCAACCTTTGATCACTTAAACTGTTCCAGGTGAAACGGGCGAGGTCCATTTGGAGTTTTCAGTTTGTAAAGCGCTGAAAAAATAACAACCTTCAACCGCATTTATAATTGTCAACCACAAGGAGGTAACATTGGGTTTCGAAATCAAGAAAGAATCCTATGCTGGCAGCATCAAGGAGATCACCATTGGTAAAGGCGCTAAGGCGATTACCGTGGGTGGAGAGGCCTGCTATCCTTTCTACCAGTTTGAAGGTAAAATGCCCAATAAACCGAAAATCGCCATGGAGGTCTGGGACATCGAACCTGAAGACTGGCCCCAGGCGGCTCTGGCTCCTTTCAAAGACGTGGTATCCGATCCCGCGGCTTGGGCAAAAAAATGTGTGTCTGAATACGGCGCGGAGATGATCGTTCTCCAGCTCAAAAGCACCGATCCCAACGACAAGGACGCGGCTCCCTCTGCCGCAGCGGCCACGGTGAAAAAAGTTCTCGCGGCCATCGACGTGCCCCTCATCGTCTGGGGTTGTGGCAATCCCGCCAAAGATGAAGAAGTCCTCAAAGTGGTTTCCCAGGAATGCGAAGGCCACAACCTGACCCTGGGACCCGTGGAAGACGCCAACCACAAAGGAATCGGCGCTTCCGCCATGGGCTACGGCCACACGGTCATCTCATCCTCACCCATCGACGTCAACCTGGCCAAACAGGTGAACATTCTTCTCGAAAACCTGGGCATGCCCATGAACCGCGTGATCGTAGACCCCACCACAGGCGGTCTCGGCTACGGCCTCGAATATACCTATTCGGTCATGGAGCGCCTTAGAATGGCTGCCCTTGCCCAGGGCGATGACAAACTCCAGTTCCCAATTATCAACAACCTGGGAAATGAAATCTGGAAATGCAAGGAAGCGAAACTCACGGTGGAAGAGGCGCCCCTTCTCGGTGATCCTGAAAAACGCGCGATTCTCATGGAAGCCGTGGGCGCGGTCAGCTACCTGATGGCCGGTTCCGACATCATGGTCATGCGCCATCCCGAATCCATCAAACTGGCGAAATCTTTCATCGAGCTGATCGTGGACGGCGGTTCCGCCATGAATGTGGCCCCCATCACGAAACGTCTCGACGACGTGGACATCGACTTCGCCAAGATCGCTCCCAAGGCGGACCTGACCATCGAAGAGGAAAAAGCCAAACCCGCAGCCAAAGCCGAAGCGCCCAAGGCTGAAGCTCCAAAAGCCGCTGCCCCGGCACCCAAAGCTGAAGCACCCAAAGCGGCTGCTCCGGCTCCCGAGGCTCCAAAAGCCGCTCCCGCCGCCGCGCCGGCTGCCGCAGCGCCAGCAGCTCCGGCCATTGACCCGGCCGTTGCCGCCGCCGCACTGAAAGCCCAGGCTGAAGCTGAAGCCAAAGCCAAGGCCGATGCGGATGCCAAAGCCAAAGCCGCCGCCGAAGCCAAGGCCAAAGCGGACGCAGAAGCCGCCGCCAAGGCCGAAGCTGATGCACTTGCCGCGGAAAAAGCGAAACGCGAAGCCGAAGAAGCTGAAATCCGGGCCAAACGCGCCGCTCACCGTGAAGAAATGAACGCCAAACGCGAGAAAAAAGAAATCACCTTTACGGCGGCGTCAGAGCAAAAAACCGTTCACGACAAGATGCTTGATCGCCTTATGTTCATTCACAAAAAGGCATCTTAACGATATGCATCGTTTTAACCATGGACTTTTTATCCGGTAGTCAACTACGGATGCAAAAACGCCATAATCTATATAATATGAGGAGGAACCTCTAATGGCTGAAGATAAAATAGTGAAAGCGGAAAAAGAAATCAAGCTGGCTGATCCGCTTGAAGCTTCCATTGAAATAACCACTCAGCAAATGATCCGAAGAGCCCAGCAACTGAAAATCGACACGGTTTTTGATCGCGCTGTGGATATGAAACCCTGTAACATCGGCCTCCAGGGCATTTGCTGCAAGAACTGCGCCATGGGCCCCTGCCGCCTCCCCCTCCCCAAAGGAGGCATCGTCGGTGAAGACACCCGTAAAGGTCTGTGCGGTGCCACCGCCAACACCATCGCCGCCAGAAACTTCGCCCGCATGGTCGCCGCCGGTGCCGCCGCCCACTCCGACCATGGACGAAGCGTGGCCGAAGTTTTCCTTTCCGTGGCCCGTAAGGAAACCACCGATTATAAAATCAAAGACTATCAGAAACTCATCGCCATCGCGCCCCATCTGGGCGTCGCCACCACCGTTGAAGAAGACGGTGTCGTAAAAGACCGTGACCTCGACGAAGTCGCCCTCGAAGTGGCTGAAACGGCGATAAATGAGTGGGGAAAACCCGAAGGTGAACTGCTTTACCTCAAGAGAGCCCCCCAGCCCCTTTACGAAAAATGGAAGAAAATGGGTGTTCTCCCCAGAAACATCGACCGTGAAGTCGTGGACATCATGCACCGGACCCACATGGGCGTGGATCAGGATTACAAAAACATCGTCAAACAGTGTTCCAGGGCATCACTTGCTGACGGCTGGGGCGGAGCCATGCTGGCCACCGACCTTCAGGACGTCATGTTCGGAACGCCCTCGCCACTCCAGTCCGAAATCAACATGGGCATCATGAAACAGGACCACGTCAACATCATCGTTCACGGACATGAGCCCGTCCTTTCAGAGATGATCGTTGCGGCATCCCAGTCCAAAGAGCTTCTCGACTATGCGGCGACCAAGGGTGCCAAAGGCATCCAGCTCGGAGGCATCTGCTGCACGGCCAACGAAATTCTCCAGCGCCACGGCATTCCTCCGGCAGGTACTTTCCTCCAGCAAGAACTCGCCATCATCACCGGCGCCTGCGACGCCATGGTTGTCGACGTTCAGTGCGTATTCCAGAATCTTGCCAATGTGGCCAAATGCTTCCACACCAAGCTGATCACCACGCATCCCATGGCCAAGATGGAACAGGACAACGTCATCCACATTGAGTTCGATGAACACCACGCCATGGAAGATGCGACACGAATCGTTAAAATGGCCATCGACAACTTCCAGAACCGCAAGGCAGATGTCATCATCCCCTCGCACAAAGAAACCCAGGTTGTCGGTTTCAGCGTCGAATCCATCGAATACCATCTGGGCGGCTCGTTCAGGGGGTCTTATTACACCCTGAATGACAACATCATCAACGGACGTATCCGCGGAATCGCCGGTGTCGTGGGATGTAACAACGCCAGAACGAAACACAACCACGAACACATCACCATCATCAAGGAACTCATCAAAAACGACGTCATCGTCCTGACCACCGGATGCAGTGCACTGGCTGCAGGTATCCATGGCCTTCTCCAACCAGAAACAGCCGCTGTTTACTGCGGCCCTGGCCTTGCAGAAGTTTGTGAAGTGGTCGGGATTCCTCCCGTTCTTCACTTAGGTTCTTGTGTGGACAACAGCCGTATTCTCCTGGCAGCCACGGAAGTCGTCAAGGCAGGCGGTCTCGGTAAAGATCTCTGCGATCTCCCCGCTGCAGGAAGCGCCCCCGAGTGGATGAGTGAAAAAGCCATCGCCATCGGACAGTACTTCGTGACCTCCGGTGTGTACACGGTATTCGGTTATCACATGCCGCTTGAAGGCGCCCCGGTTCTCAAAAATTACCTCTACAACGATATGGAAAAAATCTACGGCGGAAAATGGGACTGCGAACCCGATCCCATCAAACACGCCCACAAGATGATCGCCCATATCGACAAGAAACGTAAGGAACTGGGCATCGACAAGGCGAGAGAACGTGTACTCATGGATATGGCCGACAGGCAGGCCCTGGGCATTTAACGTCAAAGACGTGGTTTGTCAACGAACATGACATTACGTCATGATTTAGATTAAATCCTCAACGAAGGAGGAAAGAATGTCAAAATTAGTCGCATTTGCCGCCATTCAGGGTGGTTATAAAGTCGTATCTCAGGTTGAAGGTGAGCTGAAACAGGCCCTTGAAACCTACAACGCGGATACCAAAATCGGTTTTCCCAACACCGCGTATTACCTTCCGGTCATCTACTCCCTTCTGGGCATGAAAGTGGAAAAACTGGAAGACCTGCTGAAACCCATGGCTTTTGCCCGGAAGCTTCTGCCTCCGCACATCAAGAGCAAAAACCACCTGCCCTACCTGGGGCCCCTTCTGGACGCCGGCATGGCCGCCATTTTCTCCTACGAGATCAAGGAAGCCCTGCGCATTCTCCGTGAGCCGGATTTCTACGTTCCCGAAGAAGACCCGGACATCGAAGCCGGTAAAATCTGGGTAGGCCCCGCGGACGACATCATCCTGCGTAAACGCGGCGTGGAATTCGTGGACGGTTCCGCACCCGGTTTCGCCGCCATCGTGGGCGCGGCCCCCAACGCGGACATCGCCCGTGACATCGTGGAAGACTACCAGAAGAAGAACCTTTACATCTTCTGTGCGGCCAACCACAACAACACCTCGGTCATTCAGCAGCTCATTGAAAAAGGCGTCCAGATCGGCTGGAACACCCGTATCGTTCCCTTCGGGCCCGACATCTCCTCTGCCGTTTTCGCCCTCGGTTTCGCCAACAGGGCGGCCATGGCTTTCGGCGGCGTCCAGCCCGGCGATTACAAAAAGATGCTGATGTACAACAAAGACCGAATCTTCGCTTTCGTCAACGCTCTGGGTGACATCGGAACCGAATGGGGCGTCGCCGCCGCCGGTTGCGTCAACTGGGGTTTCCCGACCCTGGCCGACACCGACATTCCCGAAATCCTGCCCACGGGTATCTGTACTTACGAACACGTGGTCGCCAACGTGCCCCACAGCGAAATCTGCCAGAAATCAGTGGAAGTCCGGGGGCTCAAAGTGTCCGTGGCCAACATCGACATTCCCATGGCCTTCGGTCCCGCCTATGAAGGTGAACGTGTTCGCGGCGCCGATCTTTACTGCCAGATGGGCGGCGGCAAGACCCAGTGCACCGAGCTGGTGAAAATGGCCGAAATGAACGAAATCGAGGATGGCAAGGTTGTGGTTGTGGGCAAAGACATCGCCGACCTCAAAGAAGGAGACCAGCTGCCTCTGGGTATCTACATCCAGATCGCAGGCCGTGAATTCCAGACGGATTTCGAACCCATCATGGAACGCCAGGTTCACCACCTGATCAACTACATCCAGGGCATCATGCACATCGGCCAGAGAGACATCTCCTGGGTCCGCGTGAGCAAGGCCGCCGTTGAAAAAGGCTTCAGCCTGAAACACCTGGGCGTGGTACTCCATGCGAAATTCCACCAGGATTTCACGAAAATTGTGGACAAGGTCCAGGTCACCCTCTACACCAACAAGGAAGACGTGGACAAGCTCACCGAACGCGCGAGAGCCGAATACAAGACACGAGACGAACGTGTGGACAAGATGACCGACGAAGACGTGGAAATCTTCTACTCATGCAGCCTCTGCCAGAGCTTCGCCCCCAACCATGTCTGCTCTGTCAGCCCGGAAAGAACCGGTCTCTGCGGCGCATACAACTGGATGGACTGCAAAGCGGCTTACGAAATCAACCCCACCGGCCCCAACCAGCCCATTGAAAAAGGCGAATGCCTGGATCCCAAGCTGGGTCAGTGGAAAGGCGTCAATGATTTCGTCTACAAAGCCTCCCGTGGCGCGGTGACCCATTACAACTTCTACTCCATGGTTCATGACCCCATGACCACCTGCGGTTGCTGTGAATGCATCGCGGCCATGCTTCCCGCGTGCAACGGCGTCATGACCGTCAACCGTGACTACGCCGGTGATACGCCTTGCGGCATGAAATTCACCACCCTTGCCGGCGTCATGGGCGGCGGCGCATCCTCTCCGGGATTCGTGGGCCATTCCAAGTACAACATCACCCAGAAGAAATTCATCAAAGGTGACGGCGGCCTTCTCCGGATGGTCTGGATGCCCAAAATGCTGAAAGAGGAAATCAAGGATCGTATCGTGAAATTCGGTCAGGATAACGGCTACCCCGATTTCTACGACATGATCGCCGATGAAACCGTGGGCGTCACTGAAGAAGAAGTGATGGCACACCTCCAGGCCAAAGGTCATCCCGCACTTTCCATGGAACCTCTGGTCGGCTGAAGCAAACACATTGAAACCGGGAGACACGAACATCTCCCGGTTTCAATACAATAACATTATTTCCGGGCAGATCCTGTCCGGCGTCACAAGGAGACAAAAATGGCATTAACCGGTATACAGATATTCAAACTTCTGCCGAAAACCAACTGTAAGGAATGTGGCGTTCCTACATGTCTCGCGTTTGCAATGAACCTCGCGTCCGGTAAAGCCGAACTCGACAGCTGCCCTTACGTTTCTGCCGAAGCCAGGGAACAGCTCGCGGAAGCGTCGGCTCCTCCCATCCGTCCCGTGGTCGTGGGCAAAGGTGTCAGGAAAGCCACCACCGGCGGTGAAACCGTTCTGTACCGTCATGAAAAAACCTTCTTCAACCCCACGCTGCTCGCGGCTGTGGTTCCTTCGGACATCAGTGACGCGGATCTCACCGCCAAACTCGCCTGCTGGAACGCTTTCCAGTATGAACGGGTAGGCCTGAACCTCCGTCCCGAACTGATCGCGGTAAAAGACGTGAACGGCAACAAAGACGCCTTTGCGGCTACCGCGAAAAAAATCGCCGAAACCTCTGAATTCAACGTGATCCTCATGACCGAGAACGCCGACGTGATGAAAGCCGGAGCCGATGCCGCGGGTTTCAAACGTCCCCTTCTCTATGCGGCCACTGCGGCCAACGTTGACGCCATGGGTGCCATCGCCAAGGAAAAGGACCTTCCCATCGCCGTCAAGGCAGACAGCGTGGAAGCCCTGATTCCCCTGACCGACAAACTCACGGGCATGGGCATCAAGGACATCGTCCTTGACAGCGGTTCACGGGAAGTCAAACAGGCTTTCGAAGACCAGGTGGCCATGCGCAGGGCCGCCCTCAAGGATGGCAACCGTTCTCTTGGTTTCCCCTCCATCGTGTTCCCTTGCGAAATGGCGTCCAACATCGACGTGGAAACTCTGCTCGCCGCCATGTTCATCGCCAAATACGGTGGCATTGTTGTGATGAGCGAGTTCAGAACCGAGTCCGTGTTCCCGCTGCTGCTTGAAAAACTCAACATCTTCACCGACCCGCAGCGCCCCATGACGGTTGTGGAAGGTATTTACGAGATCAACAACCCGGATGAAAATTCACCGATCCTCGTGACCACCAACTTCGCCCTCACCTACTTCATCGTCTCAGGCGAAATCGAAGGAAGCCGTGTCCCCTGTTACCTCCTGATCAAAGATTCGGAAGGTCTTTCCGTACTCACGGCCTGGGCTGCCGGAAAATTCGGTGGTGACGACGTGGGCGCTTTCGTGAAAAAATGCGGCATCATGGACAAGGTGAAACACAAAGACCTGGTGATCCCCGGTTACGCGGCGGCCATCGCCGGTGACGTGGAAGAGGAACTCCCGGGCTGGAACATCATCGTCGGCCCCAGGGAAGCGGCTCATATTCCCGCCTTCCTGAAGTCCAGATAACCATTACCGACACATCGGGGCGTTTTTTCGAAAAACGCCCCGATCCTGAATTTTACGTGTTCGTTCAAACACTAATTACTGGAGGAATTCTATGGGTTTTCAAATTATCGGAGAAAGCTTGAACGTCATCGGCAAAGAAATCGGCAGGGGTTTCCGTGAACGCGACCCCAAACCGATTCAGGCCGAGGCTCTTTATCAGAAATCGAAAGGTGTGGACTGGATCGACATCAACCTGGGACCCGCGAAAAAAGACGGCGCGGAGCTGATGCCCTGGGTCGTGGAAGTGGTCCAGGAAGTGGTGGATGACATTCCTCTGGTTCTCGATACATCCAACATCGACGCCATCGCCGCCGCCCTTCCCAAATGCAAACTTCCCCCGATGATCAACTCCATCATGGCCGTTCCGGCCCGTTATGAGAGAATGATCCCCCTGGCGGCCGAACACAACGCCCATTTCTGCGCCCTGATGTGGGGGCCGGACGGACTTCCCAGGGATGAAAATGAACGCGCCGCCCTGTGCGTGGAACTTCTCTACGCCGCCAACGAAGCGGGCATTCCCAACGAGCGGATCTGGGTGGACGGCATCGTGACACCCGTGAACATCCAGCAGCCCCAGGCCATCGCCCTGATGAACTTCATGGACATGCTTCCGGACATCGCCCCCGGCGCCATGAGCACCTGCGGCGTATCCAACATCTCAAGCGGTGTTCCCGATCACCTGCGCTACGTGATCAACGTGACGTTTACCGTCATGCTGAACATCAAAGGCATGAAATCCTTTATCGCCGACGCCAAAGATGATTTCACCATGGGACTTGCCAAAGACAAACGTCCGGACATCATCGACGTCATCAAAAACACCATGGAAGGCAACGCACCCGACATTTCCAAGCTCGACAAAGAGCTGGCCGGATACGTCAAAACCTGCAAAGTCATCCTTGGCGAAACCCTGTTCTCCGATTCCTGGCTGGAAGTGTGATCGAATTCATGGGTTTTTGATTTTTCATGGAATAAAAAGCCTCACCCGCTTGCGGGTGGGGCTTTTTTACTTTATACTGTCGGGCATCTGACGATACAAAAACGATTTTACTGAAACTGACAAGGTTAAAAAGCATGACCAATAAAGAGCTGACACCGGAAAGCTGGGTCTGGGCCATTGTCCAGAATCCAGGAAAAGACGAGAGTTTTCTCGGCCAGAACGACACGGCCAACGATATCCGTTTTATCCCCGCGTTTTACGATAAAGATTCGTCCCTTCGCTGCATGAACGCCTTTTCCAAAGACCTGTTTTCCACTTACGAGCCCCAGGCCGTGATACTTGAAGATCTGCTGAATTACGCAGGCAAACAGGGTTTTCTCGTTTTCATCTTGAACAACGAAGGGAAAATCCTCCAGAGACTGCCGGAAGAACAGCCTCAAAACAGATAGGACTCCCTATGAGCGACACCTATGCCAGCATCGTCAGGGAAAACCATCAACGGCTTTTCCAGAGTCTTTCCCCTTCGCTTGCCGAAGATCTTTTGGCCCGGCGTGAGGGCCAGGACTTCATCTTCAACGCCTTCGGGGAAACGTGCCGTATCACACCTGAAGGTTTCGTGCTGGGAAACACGATGCAAACAGGCGTCACGGGCATTCTTCTGTCACTTTACGCCCTTCACGCCAGCAGCACACCCCACATCCTGGAGCCTTTCAAAGCCTACAGGGAATTCCCGGGAACCACACCCTACGTGGGGGCCTTTGCCACGCACACGGAAAACATCCTGGTTCCCCATGTCCAGGCCATAAAGGCCAAAAAAAACGACATCGTCCACAGATTGAACGGCTTTGTACCTGAAAAACCAATCAGCGGAGATTTCGGATTCGTGGCCTACCCCTTGCCAAAAATCGCCCTCTGCTATCTGTTCTACGAAGCGGACGAGGATTTCCCGGCATCGGTGACCTGCCTGTACTCTTTTAACGCGTCGGCCTTCATGCCCAACGACGCCCTGGCCGATGTTGGGGAGTACACATCGAAAAAAATCATCGAACTCGTTGAGCGATAAGTTCAGAGGAAGAATACATGGTGGCAGCCCCCGGCAAACTGACCGATGTAAAAGTGGTGATTGACAAGCTTCAAGCCCTGTGCAATCGCATCGAAAAGATTATGACCCAGCTCCCCACGTCGGAGGACACCCTTCTTGCCGAGCTGGACACCCTGATGAACCAGCTTCAGCAGACCCTGATGATCCAGACCACCCGTGAGAAGGGGTCACTTTTTCTCGAGCAGGCCACAGGCAGGGCAACGAGTCTCAAAACACGGTACCATTATCTGATGACCAAGGGGATGCTCCGTAAAAAAAAATTCTGAATCCATCTGCCTGACCGGCAGGCGGATCACCCATCACATACCAACACCATCAAACGAGGAAAAGTCACGTGGGTTTAAAATTAGCAGTGGGCGGTAAAGGCGGAGTGGGAAAAACCACCATCACATCCCTTCTTTCAAGGCTTTTGGCCAGACACCAGGAAACAAGAAACGTCATCGCCATCGATGCCGATCCGGTTTCCAATCTTGCCGCCGGACTGGGAATTCCCGAAGACAAACCGATCACACCCATTGCCGAACTGTCCGACCTGATCGCCGAACGGACCGGAGCCAAACCGGGAACCATGGGAGGTTTCTTCACCCTGAATCCCAAGGTGGACGATATCCCCGACCGGTTCTGCCTGGAACGGGACGGCGTGAAGCTCCTGGTCATGGGCACGGTGAAACGTGGAGGCGGGGGCTGCATCTGCCCTGAAAGCACCATATTGAAAGCCCTGATGCTCCATCTGGTTCTCGTGAGGGACGAGGTGGTAATCATGGACATGGAAGCGGGTGTGGAGCATCTGGGCCGGGCCACATCGGCCTCGGTGGACGCCCTGATCATCGTGGTGAACCCCGGAGCGAGAAGCCGTGTGGCGGCCAGCCAGATCAGGCAGCTTGGGGAGGATCTCAAAATCAAGCGGATCTTGGTGATCGGCAACCGTGTGAAAGGCGAGGAAGACGAGGCCCTGATCCGGGAATCGTTCAAAGAGATGGAAATTCTTGGGTTCATTCCGGAAATGAGTGAAATTTCAGAAGCGGACAGACGAGGGGTCAGGCCGTTCGACACGAACCTGGACGAGGTGCCCCAGTCGCTGAAAGACATCGTGGACAAACTTCTGTCCCTGAAGGCAAGCTGACAAACAAAAAAAGGGACTGACCTTTCGGTCAGCCCCTTTGGCTATCCGTGTTTCAAGCAGGGTCGATCAGCAGCATTTACCGCTTGTGCCGCAGCTTCCGCAGGCCGATTCAAGCTTGAGGTTCGAGGTGACCTTGAACCCGATGTCCAGGTAGTCCACCTTGATGGGAGCTGCCTGTTGCAGGAACTCCGTGTCCACAATGTATTTGAAACCATCGACGTCGTATACCGTATCCGTGTTTTTTGCCTCATCCAGAGCCATTGCAAGGGAAGGTCCCCCTCAGCCGCCTGAGTTCAAAAAGATACGAATCGGCATAACCGTCTTGCCTTTAAAATATTCGGCAATCTGTTCGGATGCCGCTTTGCTGACTTCAACCATAATACCTCCCTTGATATGATAACGTAATCAAAACACCCTATGGCATTTAATTGCCCAATGATTGTAAGCACTGGTATCATCGATGTCAATAACAAACACCTCGAATCAGGCTCACTTTTTATCGCCATACCTTTTAAAGATATCGGCCTTAAGACCGGAAGTCTTGAGCTGACACGTTGACTAAACCCGGTCGTTCTGCTAAGGGTTGATGGCGTTCGTACGAAATCTACGGCACTCTGCCATGAGACATCCACGCAGGGTTGTTGCATTCAAACCACACAACACACGTTTTGGAGTAAAGGAACCCTTGCCTTATGGAAAGAACCCTGTCACTGATCAAGCCAGACGGCGTTGAAAAAAACCTGATCGGAGAAGTCATCAAACGTTTTCAGGATCATGGAATCCGGATTGTGGCCATGAAAATGCTTCACCTCAACCGGAAACAGGCCGAGGGATTCTACGCGGTTCACCGTGAAAAACCTTTTTTCGACAGCCTCACCGAATTCATGACCTCCGGCCCCATCGTGGCCATGGTGCTTGAAGGCGACGGCGTCATCGAGAAAAACCGGAAACTGATGGGGGCCACCGACTTCCGTAAAGCCGACCCGGGAACGATCCGGAAAGACTACGCCACCACCATCGAACATAACGTGGTCCACGGCTCCGACGCCCCTGAGACAGCGGCTTTTGAAATCGGATATTTCTTCAACAGCTTCGAGATCGTCGGCTGATGTCCTCTTCCATTTGCCATGACCATGTGGTGATCGTGCTCAAAAAGCCCCGGTATCCTGAAAATATCGGTTCGGCTGCACGAGCCATGCTCAACATGGGGTTTACCCGGATTGTTCTGGTCGATCCGGAAAACCCCGATCTTGAACGGATCAAAAAAACAGCCACCCACGAAGCGGCAAGCATCGTGGATTGCATGGTCACTGTGACCAGCACCGAAGAGGCCCTAAAGGATGTGGAGTATGTGGTGGGAACCACGGCGCGCCTGGGAAAACAGCGGAGAAAGGCGTCCAGTCCCGCGACCCTTTCCCCCCACCTCATCGCTCTGGCCAAAAAAAACCGTATCGCCATCCTTTTCGGCCCCGAAGACCGGGGGCTTGAAAACAGCGACATCGCCCTGTGCGACGCCCTGATCCACATCCCCACTTTCGGATTCACCTCCATCAACCTGGCACAGGCCGTGATGGTGGTCTGTTATGAACTCAACACGGCCCGAAATATTGAGAAAAAAAGCGTTCCCCGGCTCGCCGGCAGGCGGGAGCTGGAAGAGATGTACAAGGCTCTTGAAGAAACCTTTGTCCGGATCGCCTTTGTCCATCCCCAGAAACCGGATTATTATGTGAACGCCTTTCGGGATTTCTTCTCCCGGATCATGCCAAGATCGAAAGATGTGGTGGTGATGCGGGCTTTTCTTTCCAAAATCTGTCTGTATGGGGAAAAAAAGCGGGAGATCCGGTAATCTGGCCGGAACGCAGGACGGCGTGTTGCCGTCCTGCGGACGTGATCATCAATCGTCGGTTTTAAGAACAGCCAGGAAGGCGCTCTGGGGGAGCTCCACCTGTCCGATCATCTTCATGCGTTTCTTGCCCTTCTTCTGCTTGTCGAGGAGCTTTCTCTTTCGTGAGATATCCCCACCGTAACACTTGGCCGTCACGTCCTTTCTGAAGGCGCTCACGGTTTCGCGGGAGATGACCTTGGCACCGATGGCCCCCTGGATCGCGATCTTGAACATCTGTCGGGGAATTTCCTCTTTCAGTTTTTCACAGGCGTGGCGTCCACGGGCCACGGCGTTGTCCCTGTGGACCAGCTGGGACAGGGCGTCCACTTTTTCCCCGTTGATCAGGATGTCGAGTTTCACCAGGTTGGTTTCCCGGTAACCGATAAGCTCGTAATCAAAGGACCCGTAACCCTGGGTGATGCTTTTCAGTTTGTCGTAGAAATCGTAGACCACTTCGGCCAAAGGAAGCTCAAAGACCATCTCCAGACGGTTGCTGGTCAGGTACTGGTAGTTCTTGCTGATACCCCGGCGGTCGAGACAGAGCTTCATCACCGACCCCATGTACCGTTCAGGAACGATGATCACCGCTTTGATGTAAGGCTCCAGGGTGCTCTGGATCAGGGTGGGGTCCGGGTAAAGGGCCGGGTTGTCGATGGTGATCTCCTCCCCGCTGTTCAGCACGATCTGGTACTGAACCGAAGGCGCCGTCAGGATCAGGGACAGGTCGTACTCCCGCTCCAGGCGTTCCTGAACCACTTCCAGATGGAGAAGCCCCAGAAACCCGCAGCGGTAGCCGAAGCCCAGGGCAGCCGACGAATCCTTTTCATAGATCAAAGCCGCATCGTTCAGCTTCAGCTTTTCGATGGCCTCGGTCAGCTCCACATAGTCGTCGGAAGCCACGGGATAGATGGACGAAAACACCACGGGGGTGGGTTCCTTGAAACCTTCAACCGGTTCGGCGCAGGGCCTGTTCTTCATGGTGATGGTGTCGCCGCACCGGGTATCGTTCACGGTCTTGATTCCGGCGATCATGTACCCCACCTGTCCTGCGGCCAGTTCTTTCCTGGGAACCCTTTCGATCTGGAACACGCCCACTTCCTCCACTTTGTAGGAAACGTCGTTGGACATGAACTTGATGGTGTCTCCGGCCTTGATCCGGCCGTCAAACACCCGGAAATGAACGATGGTCCCCCGGTAGGGGTCGTAGTGGCTGTCGAAAATCAGGGCCTTGAACGGAGCTTCCGGATCGCCTTTGGGTGCGGGCAGAAGGTTCACGGCCCCTTCGAGCACGTCCTCGATGCCGATGCCGTTCTTGGCCGAGGTAAGGATGGCCAGTTCGGAATCAAGGCCCAGATCGTCCTCGATCTGACCTTTCACCCATTCGATTTCGGCGGAAGGTAAATCGATCTTGTTGATCACGGGAATGACCTCCAGGTCATGGCCCAGGGCCAGGTAGAGGTTGGCCAGGGTCTGGGCCTCCACGCCCTGGCTCGCATCCACGATGAGAAAGGCCCCCTCGCAGGACGCCAGGGCCCGGGACACCTCATAGGTGAAATCCACATGACCGGGCGTGTCGATCAGGTTGAGGATGTATTCGTTTCCATCCTTGGCCTTGTAAGGGAGACTGACCGTCTGGCTTTTGATGGTGATGCCCCGTTCCCGTTCGATGTCCATGGTATCGAGGATCTGATCCTTGAATTCACGATCGGAAACGATTCCGGTGGCCTGGATCAGCCGGTCCGACAAGGTGGACTTGCCGTGGTCGATATGGGCGATAATGCTGAAATTTCTGATATTCTTCATAGACTGACTCTCATCTAATATGGTGTTTAACGTGTTTCAGGCGAACGGGCAAGCCACCTGCCACGGTATCTTTTTCGCCATGATCGACTTAAGCCGGTTGACACCCTGTATCAATCCCGTTATATTTTCACCTGATATCTGTTGACCATGATCAAGTCGAACTTGACTTTCTAACAATTGCCATGAATCGTGTCAAGACCTGCTTGTCAAACCTTCACCCGACCTTGATGTCGAGTGTGAATCTCCGGACATTCAATCATGCCAGACCATATACTTATTGTCGATGATGACGCCACAATCAGGGATTCCATGGAAGAATTCCTCCGTATTTCCAGATTCCACACCAGCACGGCGGGAAGCGGAGAAGAGGCCCTTCAGATTCTCAAGGACACCCCCGTGGATATCGTGATCACCGATATCATGATGGAAGGCATGGACGGCCTCGAACTCACCGATAACATCAAACGGGACTTCGACGCCGACGTGATCGTGATCACCGGGTACAGCGTGGATTACTCCTACGAGGCCGCCATCAGCAAAGGGGCCAGCGACTTCATCTTCAAACCCGTCCGCTTCGAGGAACTGTTGCTCAGGATCAAGCGGGTGCTGAAGGAAAGACGCCTGGCCAAGGACAGGGCCCAGATGCTGATCAAGCTCAAGCAGCTGGCCATCACCGACGGCCTGACCAAGCTCTACAACTCCAGGTATTTCTACAGCCAGCTTGAAATGGAAATCGACCGGATGAACCGGTACAACCATCCCCTGTCCCTCCTGATTCTCGACATCGACAACTTCAAGATATACAACGACACTTACGGCCATCTGGACGGTGACAAGGTACTGGTCCGCCTGGGTGACACCATCCGGAACTGCCTGCGTACCATGGACACGGCCTACCGGTACGGCGGAGAGGAGTTTACCGTTCTTCTTCCGGAAACAAACGTCGATGAAGCCGTCACCGTGGCCCGGCGAATCCAGTCACGGCTGGCCGCCGAGAAATTCGTGTCCGCCGGAGGAGTCACAAACACCATCACCTTGAGCGTGGGGGCCACAGAATACATTCCGAAAGAAGAGCTGACCACATTCATCGCCAGGGCTGACAAAGCCCTGTACCTGTCCAAGGACAGGGGGAAAAACACCATTTCCGTGATTCATACCAAAGATATGGCCTGAATATGCCTGAGTTCGAACTCTCATTCCTCGTCACAGCCACCCCCAGCCAGAAACGCCAGATCCTTGCCATATACCACGGTCAAGGATGGTGGCCCCGTTCCATCACCGACGCCGAACGTGTTCAGCGGGTGATCGAAGGCAGCCACTGTTTTCTCGTTGCGACGCGGGGCGATCAGGTCGTGGGCTTTGGCAGGGCTCTAAGTGACAGGACAGGAGACGCCTACATCCACGATGTGAACGTAAAGACAGATTTCAGGAAACAGGGGCTTGGCCACCGGATCATCTCGACCCTGACCCATCGCCTTAAAGAAGACGGCATCACCTGGGTCGCCCTGATTGCCGAAAACAACTCCCACGCTTTTTATGAAAAACTTGACTTCCAGATTATGGAAAATGCCAGCCCCATGTACAGGTGGCTCTGATGTTTACCAAACTCACCACTTACGACTTTCTTGAACTCAGGCCCTATTTCGATTCCCAGGCCCACCGTCTTTGCTACTACTCCTTGAGTTCCTTCATCTGCTGGAGTCACGAGTTCTCCTATCCGGTGTGGAGAACAGGTCACGACATTCTTCTCGTCATGATGAAGTACAGGGACAACCCCTCAAGAGATTATCTGTATCTTCCCATCGCCCGCGGACAGTACCTGGCTCCGGAGGTTTTAAAGGATATCGCCATCAAATGCGGGGTCCGGAGTTTCAGGCATGTGCCGGAAGACTACGTGTTCGCCTTTGGGCAGAACGAGCTGGAGACCCTGTTCAACTTGCGTGAATGCGAGGACTTTTACGACTACGTTTATAAGACAGAAGATCTGGCCACGCTCAAGGGAAAAAAATACTCCAAAAAACGAAACCTGATCCACCAGTTTCTCAAAAGCCACGTGGATCAAGGCCGGGTGGACGTCCACACTTTCACAGCTTCGGACATAGCGGAATGCCTCGATTTTCTGAAGTTCTGGAGCGATCTGAAGTCCAGTGACACCAAACTGAAACGATACGGGGCCATGGAACGGACCGCGTCGGAAAACGCGGTCCGGAACATCCACACCCTGGGATACCGGGGACTTGTCTTACGGATTGACGGCAAGGTCCAGGCCTTTGGAATCGGCTCCGAACTGACACGGGACATGGGGGGATTCCATTTCGAAAAAGCCAACCCCGACATCAAGGGTCTCTACCAGTACTTCGACCAGCAGTGCGCCCAGAAGCTTTTCAAAGATTACACCTACATCAACAAGGAATGCGACATGGGGATTCCCGGTCTCAGGCACTCCAAACGGTCGTATTATCCGACCATGATGGTCCGCTGTTTCGAACTGGCCATCAAAGAGCATTCCGACCCCGGACCCTGCGATGGGCTGTAGCCTGTCTATCAGCTATCGGATTCTCATGCTGAGGTCCACGGCCCGGGCCTGATGGGTCAGGGCGCCGGAGGAGATGATGTCCACACCGGCCATGGCAAGAGGCACCAGCATCCCCCGGGTGACCGACCCCGACACTTCGACCAGGGCCCGGCCCTCGATCCGCTTCACCGCTTCGGCGATCTGGTCGAGGGTCATGTTGTCCAGCATGATCACATCCGCCCTGGCGGCCAGAGCCTCGTCCACTTCCTTCATGTCCGTGACCTCCACCTCGATTTTCACCAGATGGGACACATGCCGCTTCAAAGTGGACACCGCCTTTTCAATGCTTCCGCAGGCCGCGATGTGGTTGTCCTTGATCAGCACCCCGTCGTACAATGCCATGCGATGGTTGAAGGCACCGCCCACCCGGACCGCGTATTTTTCAAGAACCCGGTGACCGGGCACGGTCTTGCGCGTGTCCACAAGCCGCACCCGTGTTTCGCCCAGCTCGTTCACATAGGACCTGACATGGGTGGCGATGCCTGAAAGCCTCTGGAGGAAGTTCAGGGCCGTGCGTTCTCCTTTGAGCAGGGCTCGCATTTTCCCCTTGATCTCCATGACAACATCCCCCTTTTTCACTTCGTCACCATCCCTGAACGTCCGAAAAATATCGATGGCCGGATCGAGGGTTTTGAAAACACATTCCGCCACCGAGGAACCGGCCAGGATCAGGTTCTCCTTGGCCACGATAACCGCGTCTCCCGTGGCGAACTCGTCGATCAGGTAATCGGTGGTGATGTCTCCCGGCCCGATGTCTTCGGAAAGGGCCATGTCGATCAAAGGTTTGATGGCGTGTTCCATGGTGTTATCCTCAAGCTCTCGCTTCGTTGATCCGTTTCAGGTTTTCCAGGTACTTGTCCATTTTGTCCTTGGATTCCTGGTACTGGGCTCTGACTTTTTCAACCACGTCTTCCGGGGCCTTGGCCATGAATCCTTCATTTGCGAGTTTCTTTGAAATGGAATCCACGTCTTTGGCCAGCTTGGCGATGGCTTTGTCCAGCCGTTCGGCTTCCTTGTCGAAGTCGATCACCCCTTCGAGCTTCACGTAAAGGCTGGCCTCCCCCACGATGGCCGTGGCCGATGAACGGGGTTTCTCTCCGATGCCTGTGATGTCCAGGGTCTCCAGCCTTGAAAGCAGCATGATCATGTCCCTGTACCGGGACGCGGTTTTGATTTCAGTGTCATTGCCACTCTGGATCAAGGCATTCAGGTTGAGGGAAGGCCCGATGTTCAATTCGCTGCGGATATTCCGGACGCCCGAAATAATCCCCATGACAAACTCCATGTCCCTGTCGGCCTCCCGGTCGGCAAGGGATTCAAAATCCTCCCGGTCCGCCGGGTACACGGCGTTCATGACGGAGCCCGAAACACCGGGAAGTTTTCCCCAGATCTCTTCGGTGACAAAGGGAATCACCGGATGGAGAAGCACCAGGGTGTCCCTGAGAACCCTGAAAAGAACCGCCTTGGACGCCTTCATGCAGGCGTCTCCGTTTTTCCCGTAAAGTGCGGCTTTGGACGCTTCCAGATACCAGTCGCAAAACTCGTTCCACACGAAGCGATAAAGACAGGTGGCCGTATCGTTGAAGTGGTACCCGTCGATAGAGGCCGTGACTTCGTCGGTGACGTTTTTCAGCCGTGAAAGGATCCAGCGGTCGGCCAGGCCCATGTTGGCCCGGTCCAGCTCGGGATAGGCTTGGTCCAGGTGCATCATGGAAAAACGGGCCGCGTTCCAAAGTTTGTTGATGAAATGGCGGTAGCCTTCCACCCGGGCCAGGGACATCTTCACATCCCGGCCCTGGGCCGCGAAAGCCGCCAGGGTGAAGCGAAACGCATCGGTGCCGTAACTGTCGATCACAGTCAGGGGATCGATGACGTTTCCTTTGGATTTGCTCATCTTCTGGCCTTCCTCATCCCGGACCAGAGCGTGGATGTACACGTCCTTGAAAGGCACCTCGTCCATGAAGTGGAGGCCCATCATCATCATCCGGGCCACCCAGAAAAACAGAATATCGAACCCGGTGACCAGGGTGGCGGTGGGGTAGAAGGTTTTCAGGAGTTTCGTGTCATCGGGCCAGCCCATGGTTGAAAAAGGCCAGAGGGCCGAGCTGAACCAGGTGTCCAGCACATCGGTGTCCTGGGTGAGGCTGGTTTTCCCGCAGTCCGGGCAGGCCGTGGGGTCTTCCATCTCCACGATATCCCTTCCGCAGGCATCGCAGGTCCAGACCGGAATCCGGTGTCCCCACCAGATCTGTCGCGAGATGCACCAGTCCCTGATGTTGTTCATCCATTCGTAGTAGGTTTTGGTCCAGTGTTCGGGAATGATCCGTGTCCTTCCCTCTTCCACCGCCTTGATGGCCCGTTCGGCCAGGGTCTTGGTTCGGACAAACCACTGGAGGGACAGGTTGGGTTCGATGGCGGTCTTGCAGCGGTAGCAGTGTCCCACGCTGTGAACGTGTTCATCGGCCTGGACGAGAAGGCCCTGTTCTTCCAGGGCTTTCACGGCCTGTTTCCGGCATTCTTCACGGCTAAGCCCCTTAAAGGGACCCGCCCCTTCGAGCATCACGCCGTTGTCTCCGATCACCTTCACGCTTTCCAGGTTATGGCGAAGGCCGATATGAAAGTCGTTGGGATCGTGGGCCGGAGTGACCTTGAGGGCTCCGGTCCCGAACTCCATGTCCACGTAGGAATCCCTGATAATGGGGATTTCCCGGTCCGTAAGGGGCAGTTTCACATGGGTGGCGGTAACGCCCTGGTACCTTGGATCTTCCGGATTCACGGCAACCGCCGTATCGCCAAACAGGGTTTCCGGCCGGGTGGTGGCCACCACAAAATGACCGGAGCCGTCGGCCAGGGGGTATTTAATATGGTAGAGTTTCCCCTGCTTTTCCTCGAATTCCACTTCAAGGTCCGCAAGGGCCGTGTTGCACCGGGGGCACCAGTTGATGATGTAGTTGTCCCGGACGATGAGTCCCTGTTTGTACAACTCCACGAACACTTTACGCACAGCCCGGGACAGGCCTTCATCCATGGTGAAGCGTTCCCTTTCCCAGTCGCAGGAGGCCCCCAGGCGTTTCAGCTGGTTGATGATGGCGTTGCCGGATTCTTCTTTCCACTCCCAGACCCTTTCCACGAATTTTTCCCGGCCGATTTCATGGCGGGAAATCCCTTCCGAGGCCAGTTTCTTTTCCACCACGTTCTGGGTGGCGATGCCCGCGTGGTCGGTTCCCGGCATCCACAGGACGTTGTCGCCCCGGAGCCGCCTGTACCGGCAGAGGATGTCCTGAAGGGTATTGTTCAGGGCATGGCCCATGTGAAGAACGCCCGTGACATTGGGCGGGGGAATCACGATGGCGTAAGGTTTTTTCGAACTCTCCTCGTCCGCGTGAAACCGGTTTTCCTTTATCCAGAGATCGTAGCATCTTTTTTCAACGTCTGCGGGTTCGTACCCTTTTTCAAGCTCAACGCCGCTCATAATCTGTCGCCTCGTCAGGTTTTCGGTTGATCCGTTCGGTCTGTCATCAAAAAAACAAACCCTGTATAACAAAAAACCGGAAATCTTAAAAACCAATTCCCGGTTTTAGTCTCTGAAAAATGAAAGTCCCGGATGAAAAAAGGTTTTCATCCGGGCCCTGTGTCACGTTCCGGCGTTTTCACAAACAGCCGGAACATGGCTCGATCAGCTTTCCTTTTTGAGAACCTCCCGTATCCGGCCGATGTCCTCGGAAATGGCTTTTCCAATCACCTCGCGGAAAATCTCATCCAGCTTCTCACCGTAAAGTTTCCGGATCACCCGCTCCACGGCAAGTTCAAGCCGGGCCTGGCTGATCCTGCCCTCAACGGTACCGGTGTCATCCACGGCAGCTCGTGGGCTTTTCATATCGGCCACATCGATACCCAGCACCTCGGCGATGGCCTTGTCCTCGTCACCCGAGGCGTCTTCCTGATCGGCGCCCGGATCATAATCCATTTCGACGGTTTTATCGAAATTCTGGCCAAGCCGATCATCCCATGTCTTTTCGAAGAGATCGTCCTGAGTGTCCGGCTCCTGGCTGGGAGAGGAATCGAAGATATCCGTGGCGTCCATATCCGCGAGTGTGGGGTCTTCAAAGGTGTCCAGGGAAAGACTGTCTATTTCCTTTTCGATGTCAGCAACCTCAACGTTCTTTCCACGGACAGGAGCAGGGCCGCCAAATCCCGGCAACGCGCCCGCGGCCCCGGAATCCAGATTCAGATTCCCCGTGGTCTGTTCAGCGAAACTGTCGAAATCAAAAGCGTCGTCAACGGGTTCGGCATTGATGATCGAATGTTTCGACCCTTCCACTGAATCTGACAAATCGAACTGGAGGTTGTCTGAGGTCTGCTCGGCAAAATCCTTGATGGTCGGTCCATCGAACCCATCGAGCGTTCTGTCGCCCAGACTGTCAGCCAGCGTTTCCTCCCCGGCCAGGGTCTGGTCGAGTTCGATGATATCTTCGTCGTCCAGAACCGTCTCGATCGCCCCAACCGGAGTCGAAAGATCGATCACGTCGTCTTCATCCACTTCGTCGGTCAGTTCAATGGTTTTATCGCCAAGCCCCGCCTCGATCTCATTTGTCAGGTCGAGGATTTCCTCATCTTCGCTCAACTCGAGGAGTTCAAGGGTTTCTTCCTCAACCTGCTTCGATGCTTCGATTCCCTCTGTCAGGTCGATCACGTCTTCTTCGTCAGCGTTTTCAGCTGAGAGTTCTCCGCCCACCTCGTCGGTCAGGTCGACGGTTTTGTCGCCGAGCCCCGCCTCGATCTCGTTTGTCAGATCTAGGATCTCTTCGTCTTCGCCCAGTTCGAGGAACTCAAGGGTTTCTTCCTCAACCTGCTTCGATGCTTCGATTCCCTCTGTCAGGTCGATCACGTCTTCTTCGCCAGCGTTTTCAGCTGAGAGTTCTCCGCCCACCTCGTCGGTCAGGTCAACGGTTTTGTCGCCGAGTCCCGCCTCGATCTCGTTTGTCAGGTCGAGGATCTCTTCGTCTTCGCTCAGCTCGAGGAACTCAAAGGTATCTCCCTCCGCCGGCTTCGATGCTTCGATTCCCGCTGTCAGGTCAATGATCTCATCATCGTCCATCGTCTGGGTTAAATCGATGATTGTTTCGTCATCTTCAACGACAGGAACTGCAAGGTCAATAATTTCATCGTCATCGAGAACCTGTGTTACCGGTTCGACAAGGTCAATCGTTTCATCATCGAAACCCGGGCGGTTGGCAAAGCTTTCTGTGGCCTCGTCATCAAGCACCTGAGTCACGGAATCCAGCAACTCGATCACCTCTTCATCTTCATCCTCAACAAGGGCATTCATCAGTTCGATGATTTCCTCGTCGTCATCCTCCCCCGCCAGTGCTTCCGGATCGGCTGGCTGTACCAGATCGATGACGTCATCCGCCTCGGGGAGACCGCCTTTTTCAGCAAGGAACTCATCCAGGTCGTAAGAATCGTCCTGGGACTGGTCTTCTGAAGAAGAGACCGGACTGTCCAGATCAATGATGTCGTCCTCTTGAAGAGTTTCAGTCAGGTCAATAACATCCTCTTCCTCGAATTCGAAGGATTCCGCGGCAGGCTGGTCTTTTTTTTCCATAGGGGGAGGCGTCTCCATTCACAGCGATTTAACGTCAAGACAATTAAAGTAAATATGCAAATCCGAGATAAACTATCAAAATAACTGAAGAAAATAATACCGGTTAAAATACCACACGGGCAAAAAAGTGTCAAGGCATTTGAATTTAAAGGATTTAGCATTTTCTCTAGTTTGACTTCCCGGCGACAACTTTCCCTGCTGAAACATAACCCTCGTTTTTCCGGAACAAGAAGATCGCTCACCCGTCATCTCAGTAAAACCCTTTGGATACTATCCATTTCAATGAATTCCAACTCCGAGATCAGGGGTTCATGGGCCGACGTGCTTCCATGGATGCTGTGATCTGTTTCATTGACAGGTAAATTTCTGTGTCCTATACTCGCCGATGTTTCATGCACCTTAAACTCAACACAGGGAGAAACAAGAATGATTAAACATGTTATTTCAGCGATTTCAGTGATCACCGCAGTGATGATCATGGGCTCGACACCGGCCCGTGCTGAAGTCAACGTCAATGTCAACCTCGGGATCCCCCTGCCATCCATCGTGATCGCCGAGCCCCCCGAATTTATCCTGCCTTCAGCCCTTGGTTTTTATGTTGCCGTTGGAGTGCCCCATGACCTGTTTCGGATTGACGGAGTCTATTTTCTTTTCAGGGACAACCGCTGGTACAGAAGCCCCTACTACGACGGCCCCTGGGACGAAGTGAGATACAGAAAACTTCCGAAGCCCCTGAGACGTCACAAATTTGAAAGAATCCGGTATTACCGTGACGAAGAATACCGGCATTACCGGCACAACCGCCACGGGTACAAAGGAAAATTTTATCGGCCTGAAAAAAGACACGGTCGGGATCATGATCGCGACAACCGTCGTGACGACAGGCGGCGGAGAGATGAACCCCGGCGTGAGCGTCACGAAAGGCATGACCGTCATGACGGGGATTCACGGGACATCCGGGAACTGAATCCCTGGAAAAACAACCATTAACCATGGGTTTTAACTGTGTTACAGCCGTCAGAAACGCCTGACGGCTGTACCCAGGACTTCCCTTTAGACATCCCGGGATACCATGCCATCTCACCCCACACTCCAGGTCCCCAAAGTATTTTCCGACTCCATGTTCCATTGCAATACCGACCAGGCCCCCTGGTCACATCTTTCCTTTGAAAAACTCAGGCATCACATGGGGGAACCGCCCCTTCACCGACCGGTCACACGGTTCAGTATCTTCTATGAACCGGAGGCTCTTTACGTTCTGTTCCAGGTTGAGGACCGATATGTTAAAGCCGTGACAGACCGTTACCAGGGGCCTGTCTACCAGGACAGTTGCGTCGAGTTCTTTTTCAGTCCATGCCCAACGGTGGACAAGGGATATTTCAACCTGGAGATCAACTGTTCAGGAACAGCTCTTTTCGAATTTCATCCTGCCGATGGACAAGAACGTCTGCTGATAACCGAAAGGGAGTTCGAGGAGTTGACGGTCGTCTCTTCCATAACCGGACTTGTCGAGCGGGAAATCACGTCGCCGGTCTCCTGGCAGGTGGCTTTTCGTCTTCCGTGGGGGGTGCTTTCATCCTATACAAAGGTAACAAAACCCGAACCTGGAGTCGTCTGGCGTGGAAATTTCCACAAATGTGCGGACCGATCATCCCATCCGCACTGGCTGACCTGGGCGCCGATCGACCATCCGACACCCAGGTTCCACCTGCCTTATTTTTTTGGATTTCTGCATTTCACGTAAAGAGAGTCAGGTCATTTTCCAAGCAGTTGCTTTTTGAGCCCCTCGCCCACAGGGGGTTTGTCACCAAGCCAGATGCTGAACAGGACTTTCTTGAATTCCTGGCCCGCGATGGTTCCTTTCAACTGATCGTTGACATAAACTTCCGTCCCCTTTCCCGGCACATAAACATAGGTCCAAACATCGTCTTTCTGGGCATCGTTTTTGTCAATCCAGCCCATGAACGTTCTCACGTCTTTGGTCATGGGACCAAGATCCGATGTGGGTCCGTAATTTTTAGCCGGAGGCGCTTTGAGAACCTGGGCAAAACTTTTATAGTAGGTTTCGTCGATTCGTGAGGGGGGAGATTTCATCCGCCATTTCATGCTAAGAGCCATGGGTTCGTTTCCATTGACGATGGCTGAGGCATCCGATGATTTGGCTTTCAGGTAAAGGCCGATGGCATAGACCTTGAAAGTGAGTACCGTTCTCAGCCCCGCTCCGTTGATTACCAGGTCCGTATTTCCAGCCTTGATCTTGTCTTTGAGAGATATTCCACCGACTTCCAGCGCAAAGGCCATGGACGCTGTTGTGAACAATACCATGGCGACAAGTACCCATTTCTTCATCATGTCTCTTTCTCCTTTTTTGTTTTTTGATGATATCAGCCAATTCCGGACGCGCCAAACAACCATGGGGCCTGGATAAAACGCTCACTTTCTCTAAATAAAGAATGTTTCGTGTACTGGCGTCTGCCTGATAGATGGAAGAGAGCCGGACCCTCGGTCCGGAGTCACGCAGCACGAGTAAAGGCGGCGTGGTTTACAAATTCAAAAGTCAGTCTGGATTTGTTTTGTTTTTTTCAGGACTATAACACTGTTCACTCTGTTCATCAATTCGGTTTTTCGTGTTTCCCTGAAAAAAAAGATCTCGTGTTTTCCGCGACAAGACCCTGTCGATATCCTTTCCTTCAGAAAAAAACATTGACGTTTAAGTTAAGTTTATTTTTAAATAGCACAAACACAACCACCCAATCACACCACCAGGAGAACACCATGTACCCTCACCTGTTCCAGCCGATCACCGTCAACGGCCTGACGATCAAAAACAGAATCGCCTACCCGTCCCTGGGTCTTCTCTATTCATACGACCGGAAGCTGAACGACCGGTACTATGAATTCTTCCGTGAAATGGCCCGGGGCGGTGCAGGCGTGGTCACCGTCGGCCCCGTGGGGGTGGATTTCCTGGGTTCGGGTATCGCGACCCTGGGTTTGTCGGATGACGACGCCATTCCCGCATTTCGAAAACTTACGGACATTATCCGGGAACAAGGGGCCAGCCCTTGGATCCAGCTTTTTCACGCCGGAGCTTACTCCTACCCCATGGTCATCGACAACCAGCAGCCCCTGGCACCCTCGCCGGTCTACTCCAGGTACTCCAAAACCACCCCGAAAGAGATGACCATTGATGACATCAAAAATACCCAGAAGGCCTACGCCGATGCGGCGGAAAGAGCCAAAGCGGCCGGATTCGACGGCGTGGAAGTCCTGGCCTCGGCCGGCTACCTGATCACCCAGTTCCTGTCCCCTCTCAAAAACCAGCGCAAGGACGAATACGGCGGCAGCCTGGAGAACAGGCTCCGGTTTCCCACGGAAATCCTGGACCTGATCCGTCAAAGGGTGGGGGCTGATTACCCCCTGACCGTGCGCATGGCCGGAAACGATTTTGTCCCCGGGAGCAACACGGACGGTGAGACTCCGATTATCGCCAGAGCTTATGAAGCCGCCGGGGTCGATATGCTCAACGTGACCGGCGGCTGGCACGAGTCCCCGGTCCCCCAGCTTCCCATGGAACTCCCAAGGGCCTGTTACGCCTATCTGGCCCTCAACATCAAGAGAGCCGTGTCCATTCCGGTGATGGCGTCCAACCGCATCGCCAGCCCGAAAGACGCCGAAGAAATCCTGGCCGACGGGTTCGCCGACATGGTGAACCTGGGACGTGTTCTCATCGCCGACCCGTTCTGGCCCCAAAAAGCGGAACAAGGCAGAGCCGATGAGATCAGGCCCTGTGTGGGATGTTCCCAGGGGTGCACGGATTCAGTGTTTTCTGGAAGACCGGTCTACTGCATCGGCAACCCCCGGGCAGGCTACGAAGGAGAAAGGCAGATCAAACCAGCCGACTCTCCAGGAAACGTCATGGTCATCGGCGCGGGCATGGCCGGCCTTGAAGCGGCGGTGACCGCAGCCCAGAGAGGCCACACCGTCACCGTCTACGAGAAATCGGACCGTATCGGAGGACAGATCTGGATCGCCGGAACCCCGCCCGGCAAGCAGGAACTCTGGGAATTTGCCAGGTATTACGAGACCATGCTCAGGAAACACGCCATTACCCTCCATCTGAACACCAGGGTGACCGTTGAGACGATCCGTGAACAGAACCCGGATCACCTCATTCTGGCCGAAGGGGCCAGGGCTTTGATGCCCCCTATTCCCGGCCTTGACTCTCCTTGCGTTCTGTCAGCCTGGGAGGTTCTGGAAAAAAATCCGTCCCTTGGAAAAGAGGTGGCCGTGATCGGAGGCGGGGCCGTGGGTATCGAAACAGCTCTTTTCATCGCTAAAAAAGGAACCCTCACTCCAGACATGCTCCATTTTCTTTTCAGCTACGACGCGGCGCCGGTAGAGAAGATCAGGGAATACCTGTTCAAGGGCTCATCGAACGTCACGATCTTTGAAATGATGGACAAGGCAGGCAACGGAATCGGAAGATCCACGCGCTGGGTCGCCATGTCCAACGTGAAGCGGTACGGCATAACGACCATCACAGGGGCCCGAGTCGTTTCCGTGGAAGACGGGAACATCTCCTACGAAACACCGGAAGGTTCCTTTGTCAAGCATTTCGACACCATCGTGGTGGCGGCCGGTTCCCGTTCGGTGAAAAACCTGGCCGAAGAACTTGAAAAAGAAGGGATCCCCTTCACATCCGTGGGCGACGGGGTAAAACCGGGCAAACTCGATGACGCCATCCACGGCGGATTTCTCGCGGCCTTGTCCCTTTAAGCCTTTGGCTGGCAGGAGGAAATTTCAAACGAACCGTGGCCATTGGCCTCCCATTGATGTATGGTGGGGTTTCACGTATAAGGAGCACCATGGAACCGAGACACTGTGTCACCCCGTCTTCAGGGAAACGCATCCACAGCATCGCCTGTGGAACGGAAAAACCGACGTTTCATTTCCTCCACGCCAACGGGCTCTGCGCCGGAACCTACCTGCCCCTGTTCGAACGTTTCAGCGACGATTATTCCATTCTCGCCACGGACCTTCCGGGCCATGGGGACTCGACCCATCACGGCTTCAGAAAAATAATCCACTGGGACATCTTCGTGGACCCTGTGAAAGAGGCCATTGTCCGGCACATGAACCCGCCCGTGGTGGGTGCCGGTCATTCTCTTGGAGCCGTGGTCACCCTGCTCACCGCCGCCAGATACCCCGGGCTGTTTTCCCGCATCGTGCTCATCGATCCGGTGATTTTTTCAAGCCATTTTCTCTGGCTTTTCTCGTTTGGCCAGAAAACCGGACTGATCAAAGACCATCCCCTGTCCAGAGGCGCCCGGAGAAGGAAAACGGTTTTCAGAAACCGGGAAGAAGCCCTGGAGCGTTTTTCCACAGGACGGGGCATGTTCAGGACATGGAACCGGGAATTCATCGAGGCTTACTGCGCCCATGGCCTGGCCTGGAACGGCCGGGGAGAAGGCCGGCTGAAATGTTCACCCGAAACCGAAGCCCAGATTTACGAATCCATTCTCCTGGACATCTGGGATTACCCTGGTCGCGTCACCTGCCCCACCCTGCTGGTCCGGGGGGAAAAATCCGACACATTCAAGGCCGCTGCGGCACAAACCCTTCAACGAAGAATCAGAGGTTCACACCTTGTCACCGTCAGCGGCGCCGGACACTTCATTCCCATGGAAAAACCCGGACCGTGCCGCGACCTCATCGTCAACTTCGTCAAAGAAAAAATCTGAAGCCATGGAACATATCAGCGTATATTTGAAATTCTTCATCGGCCTTCTGGCCATCGTGAATCCCGTAGGCTCCATTCCCATCTTCCTGGACGCATGCAGGGACATGGACCACAGGGAAAGAAACGCCACAGGCCAAAGGGTTTTCGTCACCGTCCTTTCCGTTCTTCTTGTGGTCCTGATGTCAGGGGAGTTCATCCTCCGGTTTTTCGGCATCACCATCAACGCCTTTCGCGTGGCCGGGGGAATTCTTCTGTTCATCATGGCCCTTTCCATGCTTCACGCCCGAGTGAGCAGCACCAAGCAGACCCGGGAAGAGGCCCAGGACCTGGAAACCCGGGACAGCGTGGGCATCGTTCCCCTTGGCATTCCCCTTCTCGCCGGACCCGGAGCCATCAGTACGGTGATTCTCTATTCCCAGCAGTACCAGGATGCGGTGGACACCGTGATCCTTGGGACTATCATCGTTCTTGTGGCCCTCACCGTCTGGCTCTGCCTCCGGGTTTCCCCCTGGATCCGGGGCATGATGGGCCAGACCGGCATCAACATCATCACCCGGATCATGGGCCTGATCATGGCCGCCATCGGAGTCGAGATCATCGCCACAGGACTGAAGGGCCTGTTCCCGGCGCTCGTGGGTTGACCCCGTTTCACCTTCTTTTTTAGAGATGCCGTTTGCTTTCCTTTTTTACATGGGGTAGAAAGAGAACACATAAATCATAGGCCATTTCTTCTCATAAGCCCCTATTCATCTTCATTTGAAGAATCCTATGGCCAGCCCCCGAGTCTGCTGTCATACACAACGGGCAGAAAGGGACACCCCATTTCAACACGGAAATCTGACAGGGCGGAAATCCACATGATACCCGCACGGATCCGCCGGCGTGGAGTGGGCAACCGCTTCTGAACGGCCTGGTCACGGTTCCGTGTGCCGAAAATGAGGCTCCATGTCTTCTTTACGAATCGCCCTGGTCGAAGCCGTTTCAGATTCAACCCATGTATACAGCCGAACCCGTCTGCCCCGTGTCGGTCTCCCGACCCTGGGGGCAATCCTCAAACAGCGGGGTCACACCTGCGATCTCTGGATCTCAGCCATAAGCCCCGAAGAAAGAAAATCTCTGGAAACATACGATATCGTGGGCATAGGGTCCCTGTCGAGCACCATCGGTGATGCCTACCGCCTGGCCGACGACCTGAGGGAGAAAGGAGTCACCGTGATCATGGGAGGCCCCCATGTCTCGTTCCTGCCCGAAGAAGCCCTGACCCATTGCGATTATGTGGTCAGGGGAGAAGGGGAAACCGTGTTTCCCGACCTGGTGGAATGCCTGGCCAGTCAACAGAAGCCCAGTCCCCGACCTGGGCTTGCGTTCAAAAATGAGGGGGACAGTTTTGACATTGGGAGTATGGCAGAGGTGGTCGATTTCGAATCCCTCCCCTCTCCAGATTTCAGCCTGGCCGGACGGAACCCGGGTTTCGAGACCCCGCCCATTGTGGTCACATCCCGGGGATGCCCCCACAACTGTTCGTTTTGCAGCGTCACCCCGCTTTTCGGAAGAAAATACCGGTTCAAATCCAACGACCAGGTTATCTCGGAGCTGCGCGCTGTGCAGCATCGCAGCGTGTGTTTCGGGGACGACAATTTCTGCGCCAATCCCGCGAGAACCAAAGCCCTGTTGAAAGAGATGATCGCTCAAAAAGCCGTGCCCCTGCGCTGGTCAGGCCAGATGTGCGTCAACGCCGCGTCAGACCCGGAGCTCCTCTCTCTGATGCAGGAGACACGCTGCCGGATCGTTTACGTGGGCGTGGAATCCGTCAATCCGGACACCCTGAAAAAATACGGCAAGGCCCACCCCATGGACGCCATCAAGACCTGCGTCGACCAGCTCCACAAACACGATATCGGGATTCACGGGATGTTCGTGGTGGACAGCGGCGATGGCCCGGAAACAGCCAAACAGATCGTGGATTACGCTATCCAAGTGGACATGGACACCATCCAGGTTTTTTCCATCACCCCATTTCCCGGAACCCGGGCCTTTGAAGAAAACAAACACCGTCTGATCCATCACGACTGGGCAGACTACGATGGCATGCACGTGGTGGTCCAGCCCAAAGCGTGTTCGGCCCATACCATGCAGGCCAATATTGTCCGCGAAATGGAAAGATTCTACAGTTTGAAACGGGCCCTGACCGCTTACAGAAAAAACAGGGGCTGGCGAGTCAGTTACAGGCTCGGTGGTCATCTCCTGATGAAAAAATGGGTCAGGGAAAACAAAGGGTACATGGAAAAACTGAAGAACGCGGCACATGGTGACGTTACGTCAAAGTAGCTAACCAGGTCCTCCTTAAAAAACGACAAAAAAAGGGCGTGCCACATGGCACGCCCCTCATTGTCGTCACTGAAACCAATTTCAAAACGCTGTGCTTACCTTTTCGAAACCCCGAGAACCCTGGACGGAATGATCACCACATCCCCGGGTTTCATCTCCAGGCTCTTGAACCGACGGCCTTTCTGAGAATAACTGATCACCGTGCCGTTTGTCCGGACCACGAAGGCGGCTTTCAGGTCCGCGTAGTCCGAAACTCCGCCGGCTCTTTCCAGGTAGTCTGAAAGGTCTGTTTTTTCGGTATAAAGATAGGACGTGGGGTTGAACACTTCTCCCACGATGGTGACCATGTTTTTCCTCTCGGGAATGACGATGCTGTCATCGTCCTGAAGATAGACATCCGAGGGAGATCCTTTCAGCGTTTCCAGGCTGACCAGATCCTCTTCCCGGAGCAGCATGCGCCCCTGGACCCCTTTACTTTGGAGCCGGCCCAGGTAATCCTGGATGATGGCGGTACTCTGTTTGTTTTCAAGCCGTTCCTCTTCGCTCAGGTAGGCGTTCCTGGTTTCAGAGGATATGGAGACCAGGTCTTTCTTCAGGAGATCCTCTGCGACATTCTGGTGTTTCTCCTGAACCCCTTTGGCCTCGGCCCTGACCAGGACAAGCCCGCTCAGGTCGGCGTTTTCCGTCGTTTTTCCGGCGTAACCGATCACGTCGCTGAGCCGGGTTTTCACTCCCACCGGGTAAACACCGGGGTAGTTCACCTCGCCCTGGATCGACACTTTCCAGTCGGTCTGGGAGAAATCCGATTTCCTGTTGATCACCACCCGGTCCAGAGGTTCGAGAACGATGTCACTGGTTTCTTTCTGGTTGATTTCAGACAGGGAGAAGTCAATGGTTGCGGTCTCCCATTTTTTATCCTTGTACGTGTAGCGGACGATCTTGCCGTCGTCGAACGCCATGCTCTGGATACCGCCGGCCGAACGGATCAGGTTTTTCAGGGTGAATTTCTCGATCCAGTTGTACTTCCCCGGTTTCATGACACCTCCGGAAATGGACACCATGGGTTTTTCCCGGAGTTCGTTTTTCGAATAAATCACAACCTCGTCGTAAGGCTGAAGCTGGATCATGGCGTCGGCCGAATCCCTGTTCTTGCTTTCAAGGATGGCTGCCGGAGAAAAAGAAATAATGGTCCGTTCAAGGCTCGCTTCGTTATAGCGCTGAATTTCCGCGTATTCCAGGGACGTTTCCGGCTTGAACATGGAAATATCCCTGATGATGTCCTTCAGGTAAAAATCCTTTCGCCAAGCAAAGGTCTTGGGCACATGCACCTCACCTTTCAGCAGCACTGAATCCCTGATCATGTCGTTCTGTTTGAGGAACGTGACAATGTCCCCGTCCTTGACTTCCACGATTTCCCGGGTTCCGTCGATGTTGAGGATCTTCCGGTTGCCGTCGTCAAACCGGATCATTTCCACATGTTTCTTTTCGCAGTCGGGCAGGACGCCGCCGGCAAAGGAGATCAGGTCCTTGAGGGACTCCCCTTTTTTCAGTTCGTAGATGGCCGGCTGGGCGACCCGGCCCCTCATCAGGACGACAGGCCCCAGGTTTTTCACATGGACCGAATCCTTGAAGTTCAGTTTCGGCAGCATGGCCATTTTCCCGGCCACGATAAACTGGTAGAGGTCGATGACCTCTTCCTTGCCACCTCCGGCCCGTTTCACCACGATTTCACGCAGACTGCCCTGTTTGTTCACCCCGCCTGCGGCAAGGAGGGCGTCGAACAGGGAACTTCCTGCGTAAATCTCGGTGTATCCCGGCTTGTTCACTTTACCCGTCACCAGCACCTGGACCATCCTCGGTTTGTCGATGGTGACGCTGGTGGTGCAGTTTCTGTAGTAATCCCTGTATTTTTTCGCCACGATCTGGCGCAGTTCGTACAGGGTCAGACCGTTCACCGTCAGCCGTCCGATCTCCGGAAAAATCACGGCGCCGTTTCCGTCCACGGTGAGGGTGTAGTCGTTGTAGTTTTTAGCACTTTCCGCCCCGTCCATCCGGGCGATTTCGTTGATGGCCCCGCCCCAGACGTTCACCTGGATCACATCCTGGGGTCCGATCACGTAATCCGGCCCCACCTGGCTGGGCTGAAAGACCTGGCCGCGTTCAGGGGTCAGGAGATTGTAACCGAACTGGTTGTAATCTCCTGAATCCAGATAGCTCTTGAAAAAGGCCTCCACAGGGCTGTCCTGTTTTGGTTTGACGATGAGTTCCTCCACCTCCCGGGGTTTTACGGCCATGCCTTCGCCAACGACAGGCTTGTCTTGCGCACCGGCCAGGGGCCCGAGAAAAAGCAGAAGCCCGGTGAATAAGAGCGTTGTAACCAGTAAACAGCGGACACGACTCAACGCAGAATGTTTTTCCATATGACATAACCTCATTTTTTTTCAGGATGGTCCTGACCACTGGACGTTCCGTCTGGAAGACAGACCGCCACAAACGGTTCGTTAACCGCAACCGGGATGACAGGCTGATCGTTGTCACCAAGCCGGACTTCCATGTTCTTTTTCATGAATTCAAGGACAAAGGCCAGGCAGATTCCCAGAAACCCACCCCCGAACACCGCGAGAAAAAGTTTCATCAGGGTTTTGCGACTGTCGGGCCTGACAGGAACCTGGGCCTGGTCAAGGATGGTGACGAAAATTTTCTCCTTGGCCTCCTGGATCGTGATTTTTTCATAGGAATCCACCAGAAGATCGTAGGTGTTCTGCTGGATTTCGATGTCGTGGGTGAGCTTGTTCATCTGCATGCGCAGGGTGGATATCCGGTTCAATGGCAGAAAGCTCTGGCCCCGCCCACCGTCCTCGCTCCCCACCTCAATCACTCCCCCGCTGCTTTTGATCCCCTGCATTTTCTTATTGATGGCGGCGATCTGGCTTCGAAGGTTCTGGACCCTGGGGTTGATGGGAGAGGAGATGCTCAGGATATACTCCAGTTCCGTTTCCTTCTGGTTCAGCTGAAGGGCCAGTTCGTTGTAGGCCGCCATGCTGGCCGACGCCTGCTGCTCCAGATCGAACACCGCGTTTTTTGCCTGGAAATCGGCCAGTCTTTTCTTAAGGATTTCAAGCTGTTTTTCGGCTTCCTTCAACTTCCCTTCGAGGAAGATCCGGCTTTTCTGGACCGTGGAAAAGGAGTTGACCTTCAGGTATTCTTCCAGTTCACGGGTAAATGTGTTGGCGATTTTCGCCGACATTTCCGCATCCCGGGTGGTGACGCTGAGGGTGATGGTGGGATCGTTGTCCGAGGACTTGATCTTCACCATCCGCTTTCTTTTCATCAGAACCACAGCTTCTTTGAGCGTGGGGGCTTTTTCATCGAACTTCAGACGCCATTCTTTTTTTTCCGGATCCCATTTGTCAGGGTAGAGGAAGGGCAGGAGGCCGGCTTTCCGGACCACCTTTTCCGTCAGGGTATCGCTTTCAAGAATGGCCAGAAGAATGCTGTTTCGCGGAGACTGGACTTCGGTTGAAAAATCGAAACTCTGCACATTCTTGATCACCCGGCTGTTGTCCACCATGTTGATGATGCTGGTGGTGGCTGTGAACGTTCTCGTTTTGTTCATTGTAAGAACGATGACAAGAAGGACGAAACACAGAATCACCGAGGCGATCAGTTTTCTGTAACTCCAGATGACAAGAAAAAGGGCCACCAGATCGATTTCATCGTCATATTCATCGTTCGGCCGCTCATGGACTGCCTGGGTCATGGGTATCACGCTCCAACATTGGATGGGAGAACCGATATCAGCCTTTCAACGTTCTTTTCTGTAGGGGGATTGTCAAAAACGATACGTTCAACCTGGAAAAAAAGATCATCGAGGCTCAATGGTTTCAATAACTATTTTAAATAATTCAAGCTTTTAAATATTCTGCGGTTTTCAAAAACGAAACGACCAAACCATAACCCAAAAGTCCGTCATTGTCCATGAATTTGATGCCCATGTTTCGGGTGGTATCCGGGCGGAATTGATGGTGCTTTCGGCGGAACTCTCTCTCAAGAATCGGCCGGCACCCTGGTCTTCCACCGGTTGTGAACCCAGAACCACTGGCTGGGGTAGCGCCGGATGATCGCCTCGATGGCCCTGTTGTAGGCCGTGGTGTTCAACACCAGATCTTTCTGGGTATCTCCCGTGGAAAAAAGGGGAATCCTTTTTCCGAAAATGACGACATACCGTCCCTTTTCCCGGATCATAAACACGGGAACCACCGGAACTCCGGTACGCATGGCGATATAACCGAAGCCTTTGCTGGTACAGGTGGGTTCGCCGAAAAAATCCACAAACACCCCGTCTCTTGCCCTGACACTCTGATCCAGGGGGATGGCCACGCCCTCGTTCCGGGCCAGGGCCTTCAGCATTTTCCGGATGGCCCCTTCCTTGGCGATCAGCTTCAGGCCGAAACGTGTCCTGAAACCCACGAACAGCCGCTCCAGGGGCGGGAAATCAAGGGGACGGTAGATATCGTGAACCGTGTAGGGGATAAGCCCCGGAACCAGGGTGAGAAGCTCCCAGCTCCCCATGTGGGCTGTCAGGAACAGCACCCCTTTTTTTCGTGCAAACGCCCGGTGGACGTGTTCCAGACCCTCCAGGCGCACATGGCGGGGAAGGTCTCTTTTTTCAAGGGTCAGGGACCAGCCGATCTCGAACACGAGCCGGGCCAGCTGCCTGAAATTTTCCCTGGCAAGGCCTTTGATCTCAGCCGGCTCCAGTTCGTCCTTGAACGCCCGTTTCAGGTTGTCCATGGCCACGGTCCGGTGGCGGCGGTCCACGGCGAACCACAGGTCTCCGATAAACGAGGAAACCCGCAGCATCACGGGGCCCGGAAGAGAGCCGACAAGACGAAGGGCCATGGCTATAAGGCCGGAAACGAGGCGTTCCATCACGATGATCATCCCCGGTTCAGCATGTCCATGGCTTCATCGGCGCTCATGCCGTCATGGACAATGGCACAGGCGGCCTTGACGAACAGGGACGGATTCTTGTGCTGAAACACGTTCCGCCCGATGGAAAGCCCCCTGGCTCCGGCTTTCATGGCCCCCTCGATCATGTCGAACATCTCACGGGTGCTGAGTTTGCTTCCCCCGGCGATAAGAACCGGCGCGGGACAGCCTTCCACCACTTTCCGGAAGGATTCGGGATCTCCGGTGTAGTTGGTTTTCACGAAATCGGCTCCCAGCTCGGCTCCCACCCGGGCGGCCACCTTGACCACGTCCAGGGCCCGTTCATCCTGAATTTTGGGACCCCGGGGATACATCATGGCGATGAGGGGCATGCCCCAGTAGCTGCATTCCACCGCAATCCGCCCAAGGTCTTTCAGCATGTCCGCCTCGTCGTCGTCCCCGATGTTCACATGGACAGAAACCCCGTCGGCTCCCATTCTCAGGGCGTTTTCCACGGTGTTCACAAGGACCTTCCTGTTGGGGCGGGTGGAAAGCATGGTGGATGCCGAGAGATGAAGCACAAGACCGATGTCCTTGCCCTGGTGCCGATGGCCGTACATGGGAAGGCCGATATGACCGATCACCGCGTTGGCCCCGCCTTCGGCCACCTGATCAACCGCCTTCGATATATCGATCAGGCCGTCGATAGGGCCCACGGTGGCCCCGTGGTCCATGGGCACGATCACGGTCTTTCCTGTGTTTCTGTTCATGATTCTTTCCATACGGATGGCTTTGCCAACGGTGATCATCTTTTCGTATCCTCCCGAGAAATGTTTTTTTGGGCAACAAGCCAGTGCAGACAGTTTTTTTTGCTGTCATACCAGTTCTCACGAAAAAATCAAAACCAAAACATCATTGGAAAAGATACATGGGAAAAGAAGAAACAAGGGGGAGTGACCGGGGAAGAGTGGAACAAAAAAAGTCGTTCACCCCGGAAGAGGTGAACGACCCCAAAAAAATCAGCCCTGGTTGCTCACCACAAACCCGCTGGGAGCGAGGCCGGTAGCAGAGGGGGTACCCGCGATATTGGCCAGGTAGGTGTTGCCCAGGTTGGTGATATGTTCGGCCACATTGCTGAAGTAGTTGTAATGAAGCTGCTCTTCTTCGATAATGGTTTCAAACAGTTTGGCGGTGATGCTGTCCCCGTTTTCCTGGCAGACCCTCAGAAAACGGTTGTAGGTGTCCACGGTGTCGTCTTCCAGCTCGGCGTCAAAAGGATAGATAACCTCCACATCCTGACGTTTCTGGATGGGCCCGGCCGGATCAGCGGTGGGTTCTCCGCCCAGTTCCTTGATTCTTTCGGCGAACTGTTCGGAATGACGCATTTCATCGATGGCGATGAGTTTCAGTTTCACGGCCAGTTCCCCGTAATCCTTGTCATCCATGTTGAAATGCTGGTTCATGTACTGGTGGATGGCCTGAAGTTCCATGGCCCGGGCCTCGTTCAACACGTCGATCACTTTCTTTTTTCGTTCTTCCCTGTCCGCTTTTGACATGACAGCCTCCTTGAGTGGTTAAAATGGTCGTCGGTCACCCTTGGTTTCATTTCCAGGGTCTGATGGATTTCAATGTAAAGATGGTACTGACTGGACTGCCAATCCGTGGTGCAAGGCCGGATCGTCAACAGTTCAACAAATATAACGACACATCCGGCCAAAATCAAGACCGTTCACATACTTGTGTCAGGGATCTTAACCATCGGTATCGGTATCGGTATCGGGATCGGGATCGCTATCGAAATATTCTGACGATCGAACCCGATACCGATAGCGATTAACATGAGGTCAGTCGACTGCGGGAGGTTCGAATTTATAGCCCACACTGTAAACAGAGACCAGGATCTCCCGGTCGGGAATGAGATCCTGGATTTTTCTCCGAAGTTTGCTGACATGGCTGTCGATGGTCCTGTCGCTGACCACCCGGCCATCGGGGTAGATCACATCCATCAGCTTGTCACGGCTGAAAATCCGGCCCGGACTTCCCGCCATGGTTTCGAGAAGATTGAACTCGATGGCGGTAAGATCCAGGTTTTTTCCTAAAATTTCGGCTCTGTACATTGCCCTGTCAAGGATCACGGCCTTATCCGCCCGGATGTTTTTATCCTGTCTAACCCGCCGGAGCACCGCCTTGACCCTGGCAACGACCTCCCTGAAGCTGAAAGGCTTGCACACATAGTCGTCGGCCCCGAGTTCCAGCCCAAGCAGACGGTCTATCTCTTCCACCCGGGCTGTGACCATGATGAGGGGCACCTGGGAAAACGCCCGCAGTTCCCTGGCGATTTCGAGGCCGTCCTTTCCGGGAAGCATGAGATCGAGCAGCACCAGGGAGGGGGGATGTTCCTTCACGTAATCGGCCACAGCAAGGCCGTCGGCGATGACGTGGGTTTCAAACCCCGCTTTCTTCAGATAGTCCGATAGGAGTCCTGAGATCCTTTCCTCGTCTTCCACAATCAGTATTCTGTCGCTGGTCATGGCCTGTCTCCGTGAAGGGGAAGCCCGACCCGGACAGAGAGCCCCCCCGATGATGAGGAGGACGCGCTGATCGTTCCGCCGTGGGCTTCCACGATGTTTCTGCAGATGGCAAGGCCCAGCCCCGAGCCTCCGAATTTCCTGTTGCGCGACCCTTCCACCCGGTACAGGCGTTCGAACAGCCTGGGCAGGGCCTCGGGTGGAACGCCGGGCTCCGAATCCTCCACAAGAACATAAACCATGGCGTCCCTTATTTCCAGGTCCAGGGCCACGGTTCCACCTTCCCGGGTGTAATTCACCGAATTCTGAAGCAGGTTCACCATCATCTGGCTGAGACGTTCAGGATCGGCCCACACCTGGATTTTCCCGTTTTCCTTGATACGGTCTTCGAAACAAAGGCTGTTTTCACGGAAAGGTTCCCTGAACCGTTCGGCCACGCGTTTTACAAGGGCCACAAGATCCGTGGCCTCTTTTCTGTAAGTAAGGGCCCCACGATCGGTCCGGGAAAGCTCGTTCAGATCGTTCACCAGCACGATCAGGTGGTCGATATCCCCCTTCAGACGCTTCAGGGTGTCGTCGTTCAGTTCACGAACACCGTCCTCCACGGCTTCCAGCTCACCGGAGAGAAGGGTCAGGGGCGTTCGAAGCTCATGGGCGATGTCTTCCACCCATTTTTTCCTGTCCCGTTCGTTTTCCTCGAGTGTTTCGGCGAGCGAGTTGAAATCCCTGGAAAGCTGCCCCAGTTCGTCACCGGACGTCACGGGAATCCGCGTTCTGAAAAGGCCGGATGCCAAATCTCTCGTGCCCTTGGTCAGGGTTTTGATGGGGCCTTCAAGGTAGTAAGCCGTCCAGGTGGCCACCAGAACAGAGACCAGCACCATGGCCAGGGCGATCATGAGAAACATCCGGCTCTGGGTCTTGAAGAACAGAAGCTCCTCGTTCTCCACACGGGTGCAGGGGGCGGACAAGCCAAGAAAACCCACGGTTTTCCCCTGATAGGTCACAGGAACCATCCGAAGGTCGTCTTTGGGGACTTGATTTCCAACCAGCAGTTCCCGGTCCGGACCAAGCAGCACCAGCTCGCGCATTGGCCCCCTTCCCCGCCCATGCATGTTCCCATGCATTCCGCCCATCGGCCCCATGTCCCTGGATGGTTCGAATTCCCGCCCGCCTGGAGGCATCATCCGTGGACCGCAGCCTTCTGCACCCATGCGCCACTGCCGGAACGTGAAACGCCGGAACTCTCTCCATGCCCCGGGGTCGTCTTTCAGAAAATCCCAGCTGTTTACCGAAGCGTAGTGTTCTCCAAGAACCTTGGCCATGGATTCCAGGTGACGGGTTTCCATGGTGTCCACATAACGGATCAGGCCCCTCTCGAAGCTCAGGCGTGTAAAAAGAAACATGCCTGCGATGATCAGGAGGCTGGCTGAAACAAGAATCAGAAACAGTTTGTGCTTGATTTTAAGATTCATGGGCCTGCCCGCATTCAATCCGTATATTAAAAATGGTTAAACCGCTGAAAGCTAAACGAATTAAGAAGCGGGCCTTTCGAACCCGCTTCTTATTTTTCACCAGATTACTTTGTCGCGTCAAGCGCCGGACTGTTCATGTAGGGGCAGTTTCCCATGTTCCTTCCCATGCCGCCGCCCTTCATGCCTTTGTGGTGGGGGCCCATGCCGTCCCGTTCGCCCATCATGCCGCAGCCGCGTTTCATCATTCCCATGCCGCCTCCCATTCCGCAGATTCCGGTGTGGGCCGCATAGACTTTCCACTGGGCCTCGGTCAGGACACCTCTCAGTTCGTGAATCTTTTCAAGACGGTTGAGTTCCATATCCGTTTCGATGGCCATGACTTTTCTGATCTGTTTTTCAGCCGCGTCTTTCTTGAAGTTCCTGTCTTTGAGGAGGGCTTCCAGGTCCACCCGGGCGATCTTGTGGTCTGCATGAAGCTTGATCATGGCTTTCTGGTGTTCCGCGTCCCTGGCCTGGAGTTTCGCCCGCTGGCCCTCGTCCAGGGTGATTCCGGGAATGCCTTCAAGGATGGAAAGACCACGGGACTGGGCGTAAACCAGACCGCTTCCGATAAGAGCAAACGCCGCCACGGCCACTGTGATATAGGTCAATCTTTTTTTCATGCTGTGTACTCCTTTTTTTTATGTTGTTTTCTTATCCTTTTTCCTTGGATCCATGGCTGTAATGTAAGGGTTCCATGTGCAGGAAAAATGAAAGAAACGTGTAAACAATGTGCAAATCAAAAGCCGTATATTTTCGAGGCTGTTTTACCGACAGATCTCAGGCCAGGTCATTCAGCCTCCATACCATGATCCCTCATTCGCCTTCAAAAAAGGGGTAATCGGTGTAGCCCTCGGCTCCCCCTCCGTAAAACGTGGCCTGGTCCGGTTCGTTCAGGCTGGCGCCTTTCCTGAAACGCTCCACCAGGTCAGGGTTGGCGAGAAAGAGTTTTCCCAGGGAGAACAGGTCCGCATCTCCGTTTTCCAGACTTCTCACGGAACGTTCCAGGTCGTAACCTCCGTTGGCCATGTAGATCCCGTTGAAACGCCGCTTCAGTTGCCGGTAATCCAGCTTTTTTTCACCGCTGACAAAATCCCCCTCCACCACATGGAGGTAAAGAAGCCCGAAACCGCCCAGCATGTCCGCCACGGCGTTGAACGTGGCCTGGGGATCGCTGTCGCTGATGTCGTTGAACGTGTTTTCCGGGGACAGCCGGACCCCCACTTTTCCTGCGCCAATCTCCCGGGTCACGGCTTCGGTCACCTCCCGCAGCAGCCGCATCCTGTTTGAAAGGCTGCCGCCGTAGCGGTCCGTTCGTTTGTTGCTTCCGTCACGGAGGAACTGGTCGAGCAGGTAGCCGTTGGCGCCGTGGATCTCGACCCCGTCGAAACCGGCGGCCATGGCATGGTTCGCCGCCCGGGCGTAATCTTCCACGATGCCCGGGATTTCATCGGTCTCAAGGGCCCGGGGTGTTTCAAAAGGCACAAGGCCGTTCAGGGTGAACGTCTCTCCTTTGGGACGAATGGCCGAAGGGGCCACGGGCAGGGCCTGACCCGGCAGAAGGGAGCGATGGGAAATCCGACCCACATGCCAGAGCTGGATGAAAATCAACCCGTTGTTCCGGTGAACCGCATCGGTCACGGTTTTCCATCCTTCGATCTGCTCGGGACTGTGAATGCCCGGGGTCCCGGGATACCCCTGGGCCATGGGTGAAATCTGGCTGGCCTCGCTGATGATGAGGCCGGCTCCGGCTCTCTGGCGGTAATATTCCACGTTGATCGGCTGGGGCACATTTCCTGCTCCGGCCCTGTTCCGCGTGAGGGGAGCCATGACAAAACGGTTTTTCAGGGTAAAAGGTCCGATGGATACAGGTTTGAAAATATCTGAAGTCGTTTTCATATCCGCCATCCTTATGTTGAGGGTTTTCGTGACAAACGAAAGATCTTTCAAAAAGTCATGGCCATAAGATAGGCTCTTTCAGAAAGATGGCAAGCCATGCCTTTTCCTTGCAAAGGACGGACAAGATACGTTAGATTGACCTTCGTGACGAAAAGACGGACGGAACAGGCCTCCGGCCGCATTGTGACATATCCCATCCACCGGAAGGCGTAAGGGCATGGACAGACAGACGGCGCGGCGATGGACCATGGACGACCTCATGGACTTCGAATATTTTCTGTACCGGGACGAACAGTCTCAGGACAGAAACGGGGAAAGAGCCCTGTTTCTCAGGGAAATCAAACCGGCGGTGGACAGGGATCCGGATCGTGGAAGCGACAGGCCGTTTGTTTTCCGCTTGTGGCTCGACGCCAGGCGAAAAGAGGCAACCGGATTACAAGAGCACGTTACCCCGGGCATGATTTTCAGGCAGATCCGGGGATTCGTGGCTTTCCTGTGCGTTATCGCCGGATTTTTCACGGGAACGGGGCTGTGTTTCTCTTTTCTGTCCTACCAGGGCCGGGAACCCCTGAATGTGTCGTCCTACCTCGGCCTTTTCCTGCTGACCCAGATTCTTCTTCTCGGTGCAGGCCTTTCGATGTTTGTTTTCTGGAAACTGACGAAACGGGACCTGCCCTTTTCCCTGATCCGCTTCCTTCTATGGAACCTGATGGAAAAGCTCATGGAAACCGTGGGCCGGAAAACGTCGAGCCACTTAAACCGTGAATCCCTGGGCCGTTTCAAATCCGCCTGGGGGCTTGCCCGTGGCCGGAGCCGGTGCTATGGCCGTCTTTTCCCCTTTCCCCTGTTCATTCCCACCCAGGTTTTCGCCGTGAGTTTCAACCTGGGCCTTCTCGCCGCCACACTGCTCAAAGTCCTGGGCTCTGATCTGGCCTTTGGCTGGCAGAGCACACTCCAGCTGGGTTCCAACGCCGTGTACACCCTGGTCCGGATCGTGTCCCTGCCCTGGTCTTTTTTTATCCATGAACCCCTGGCCCACCCGTCCCTGTCCCAGATCGAAGGCACCCGGATGATCCTGAAAGACGGAATCACCCGCCTTGCAACCCAGGACCTGGTTTCCTGGTGGCCCTTTCTCTGCCTGTGTGTGGTGTTTTACGGCCTTCTGCCCCGAATCGTCCTTCTCGTCTCCGCGTGGATCATGGAGCAAAAAACCATCGCCCGCATCCGGTTCGACACCATGCCCTGCGACATGCTGATGATGAAGCTCACCCACCCCCTGCTGGAGACACGGGGTGAAAAAGGGGGGCCTGATGAAAACAAGCGGACCACTGTTCAGCAAGCCCCATGGTCTCCACCACACAACGCATCCGATGGAAACCATGACCCGGCAAACATCCTAAGTCCCTTTCTCGCCCTGGTTCCCCGGGATATCTCCGATGACTGCCCCGATCACGAGCTGAACCACCATCTCACCCACCTTTTCGGAACCGGGTTTGACACCAGGCTGACCGTGGAAGGAAATGCCCGCAAAGACGGGGACATTCTGAAAGAACACATCCACCGGACACCCAGCCGGCGTGTGGTCTGCCTGATGGAAGCCTGGCAGCCACCCATCCGTGAAACCATGGCTTTTATTGAAAAACTGAGGGAGCTGGGCGGAGAGAACCTGCGTATCCACATCCTGCTTGTGGGCAAACCCTCGAACAGCACCCTTTTCACATCTCCGTCAGCCGACGACGCCCTGGCCTGGAAACACGCCGTGAACACGCTGGCCGACATCAACATCCGCCTTTCCCTGATCCCCGAAACCCCCGATTCACAGAAAGAGGAGGCAAGACCATGAACACGCCGAACGTCCCTGAATTCGCCGTGCTCGGGCACCCCAACGAAGGAAAGTCCTCCCTCGTTTCGACCCTGAGCGAGGACGATACGGTCCGGATCAGCCCCTATCCGGGTGAAACCACACGTTGCCGGGCCTTTCCCGTGATCATCGACGGCCGTGAAATCCTCCGGTTCACCGACACCCCGGGCTTCCAGAACCCCAGGCAAACCCTGGACTGGTTCGAAGGTTCGAAACGCCAGGGACTTTCCGGAATCCATGGGTTTATCGAAGAGCACCGGAACGATCCCATGTTCAGGGATGAATGCGAACTGTTCGCCCCTCTGGGCCGGGGGGCCTTCATCATCTTCGTGGTAGACGGTTCAAGACCCATCCGGAGCAACGACCGTGCGGAAATGGCCATTCTGGGCCTGACGGCACTTCCCCGCGTGGCGGTGATCAACCATAAAACAGACAACACCGGCCATACGGAAGCCTGGAAAAAGGAGCTGGCCCTCCACTTTCCCGTGGTGACGGTGTTCAACGCCCACCTGGCCAGTTACGGGGAACGCCTCAGGCTCCTGGCCGAACTTCGGTCCATCCTTCCCCCGGACCGGATCGACCTGGAAACGGTGATCGAGGTTTTCAGGAAAGAATGGGGACGGCGGAACAGCCTTACGGCAGAACACATCGTGAACCTTCTGGACAAGGCCCTGTCCCACTCGGTAAAAATCAAAATCACCGACAAATCACAGAAGGACAAGGAAAAAAAACGGCTCCAGGAACTGTGGGCCTCCCAGATCAGAAACATGGAAACGGAAACCCACCAGAGCATCCGGGCCCTTTTCAAACACAACATCTTCGACGTGGACCTGCCGGCCCACAGTTTGTCTGCCGCGGATCTTTTCGACAAGGAAACCTGGAAGGTCCTGGGCATGAACCGGAAAGAACTGGCCGCGTCCACGGCGGCATTGGGCGCTGCGGCCGCGGCCACTTTCGACCTGGCCCTTGTGGGGCACTCCCTTGGGCTGTTCACCGTGATCGGAGGTCTGGCCGGGGCGGGCTCGGCTCTTCTCGGAGCCCGGCGGCTCGGAAATGTCCGGGTTCTCGGGAAAACTCTGGGAGCATACACCCTGAAGGCAGGCCCCCGGCACGACCTCCAGTTCATGATGGTTCTTCTGGACAGGGCCCTGATCTTCTACAGCCACATCATCAACTGGGCCCACGGGCGAAGAACGGACGAAAAACACACATCCGGAAGTGCCGCAGTCATGGAAAAACAAGGGTTTGTTTCCGGTTTGTCCCAGACTGACCGGCGTGAGCTCATCGCCTTTTTCAACAGCCTCGCGAACCAAAAAAAGAAACCGGACGCAACGGCACGGAAACGGGCCTTTGACGCCATCGTCCGCGTTCTCGACCACATTTCGAAAAAAGGCAATGAATCCGGAGTTTTTTAACTGGAATTCCGGCCCGGTATAACGTAGTATGGGAACATCAAAAAGAGATGGAACAGAATCGTTATCCATACCGCCGTTTTCGCGCGCCTTGAAAATGTCTCCGACTTTTTTCGTCTCTTTCACCGGACGCTTGCATGAGTCAACCATTATAACGGTTTATCGAGGTTCACTGCATGACATTGACGTATTTTGCCCCGCCTGAACGAACGGAACGGAGAAAATTCATCAACCAGATCGAGTGCATTTCGAAAAACCCTGTGATGACGACGCTCCTCACCGCCATGTCAGGGCTTCTGGTCGTCCTCAACGAAGACCGGCAGATCGTCGCCCTGAACCACGCCTTTCTCAAGACCATCGGCTTTGAAAACCCCGAAGAGGCCCTTGGCCTGAGACTGGGTCAGAGCCTGAAATGCGTTCACAGCCACGAAAAACCCGCCGGCTGTGGAACAACGCCTTACTGCGTGACCTGCGGAGCCGTCATCGCCATGATGACCGCCATCAGGGAAGGCAAAGCCGACGAACAGATCTGCGCCATCACCATCGAACAGAAAGGGATCATTGAAAACCTCTGCCTTCTTGTCAGGGCTCAACCCCTGGTTCTTGACGGGAACCGGTGGATCCTGATTTTTGTCCAGGACATCACCCAGCAGAATTACTGGCTCAATATGGAACGCGTGTTCTTCCACGACATCCGGAATATCCTGGGCGCCATCACCTCCTCGGCGGAAATGCTTCACCTGGGCATGGGCGAATCACCCGAGACAGACGCCCTGCTGGTCAACATCATCATGAAATCAGCCCGGCGTCTCAACGAGGAAATTACGGTCCAGAGCATCCTGGCCCATGAAAAAAGTCCGGGGCACCTTTTCAAAAAAGCCAGGGTTCTTTTTTCCGACATTCGCGAAGAGGTGGAACTGATCATGTCACGCCATCCACTCGCCGAAAGCCGGATTATCGAATGGAACTGGCCCGACGACATGACCATCATCAACACGGTGCCCCTTCTCGTATCAAGGGTTCTTGGAAACATGCTGGTCAACGCCATGGAAGCCTCAGGCAACGGAGATGTGATCCGCCTGTCCGCCATCGTCGAAGACGAGCTGTTCCGCTTTCAGGTCTGGAACCCCCAGGTCATCCCGGACGATATCCAGCACCGGATTTTTCAACGTCATTTCAGCACCAAGAATGGCAACGGACGGGGCCTGGGCACATACTCCATGAAACTTTTCGGGGAGAAATATCTCCAGGGTTCGGTGGGATTCGAGAGTTCGGCCACCACAGGAACCACGTTTTTTCTCAATCTTCCCCGATAACTTGAGAAAAATCGGCGCCAACCCGCGCGCCCACAGAGAAAACACAGGGTATCAAAAAAAAACATTGTGATTTTTGTTTTTTTTGGTATAGTGGCGACGTTCTGGTTGTTTTTTATCTGAAGACTTTATCATGAAAAAAGACTAACCGAGGTAAAAAGGCCCTGAGTGTCAGGGGTTAAACGTGACGGAGTGCATCCGTTATCAGGAAAATTATTATTGCACCAATTACATTCTTTTTCAGACACCAGCAAAATCTTCGATTTAGCCTCAAAACTAAAAACCACTTTATTTGTTTTTTATTTCAAAGCTAAGAGAGTACGATTTTATTATTAACTGCATGCGACAGGTCATCGACGCAACATGGTACTATCACACAATGTGTCATCAGAGAAAAACACCGTTTACGGTCTCTCCTCGCCCATTGTTCAAGGCAGGTCCGGGGTTCTGTCCCGTCCCCTCCCTACGGTAGAGCTCAGGTTATCGTGACACGCAACAGAACTGGATCTATCAGGAATGAACATTGGAAAGGAGAAGCACAATGGCAAAAGGCGTCGTCAAATGGTTTAATGATCAAAAGGGTTTTGGTTTCATCGAACAGGAAAGCGGACCGGACGTATTCGTCCATCACTCAGGCATCAACTCTGCCGGTTTCAGGTCCCTTGCCGAAGGTGAACGTGTTGCGTTTGACATCGAACAGGGCCCCAAAGGACCTGCAGCCGTTAACGTCACAAAAATGTAGTCAACCCGGTGGGTAATGCGTCGGTAGGAGACGCCATGGTTTCGCTTTTCAGGAAAGACTTTCAGCCAGTGTGGCAAGACCCTGAAGTATGGAAACTATTGAACGTGCAACATTATTTTTAAAGGAGATTGTCATCATGGCAGAAGGTATCGTCAAATGGTTTAACGATCAGAAAGGTTTCGGTTTCATTGAACAGGCCAACGGTCCCGACGTATTCGTCCATCACTCAGGCATCAACTCAAGTGGTTTCAGATCCCTGAACGAAGGCGACAGAGTCAAATTCGACATCGAAAAAGGTGCCAAAGGTCCTGCAGCGGTCAATGTAACAAAGATCTAAGACCATTCGCCTGCAAAGCATGTGACAAAGAGGTGTTACCCTGTATCAAACCGGAATACACCGACGATGAGCCGTGCTTGAAAAATATGAAGCCCCATGGATTTCCATGGGGCTTTTTTATTTACCGTCTTTATGGGTGGCTTCGCATTCCTTGTTCCTAAAAGATTTTAAAATCCCTCTGAACTTTTCGGGTTTCAGTGGGCCGGTTTTGCTTCACCATGGGAGGCGTCAGCACCAGCGGAGTCCTTATCGTGCTCCGGGCCTTCTGGCTTGGCTTCATCCCCGTGCCCTTCGTCTGGCTTCACCTCGCCTGCCCCATGACCTTCTCCCGCCCCCTGTCCTTTGTCTTCAGGTTTCTTTTCACCATGATCCGGCGCCCCGTCCTTGACCTCCCCTTCTTCTGATGGAAGATTTTTCTTGAAGTCAAGGGCTGTCTGAACTTTCGGTGTCACCACCACCCTGGTCAGGTTGATGTAAAGAAGTTTTCCTCCGAAATAGGGTTCTATAGCCTTTTTAAACTGGCCCAAAACCACCTTCACCCTGTCCAGGGTCTTCACATCGTTGTAGCTGAGAGAGCTTAGAAACAGCAGGGTCACATCGTTGATCCTGGGATGGATATGGTAGGACTCCTTTTTGCTTTCAGGGTCCACCACATGTTTCACATACTCCAGTCCCTCGCCGTTTTTCAGTGTCAGGTCGATGTTCATGCACAGGTAGCGCAGGGGTTCGTTTTCACGATCCCGACGAAGGTTGGCGACCACAGGGTCCAGGGGAAGGTTGACCAGTCCGGGGACCACAGCCTGTTCCCCTTCCGTGTGTTTTCCCACTTTCAGCCATTTTTCAACATCCCCGTTCTCCCGTTTGAGCACCAGTTCCTTCAGCGTCAGTTCCACCAGTTCGAAGCGGACAGGCTGCCCCTTTTTCCATGGGGTCTCCTCCACGGTATCCGAAGGGGTGATGATCACATATGTTTTTCTATCCTCTTCCGGCCGTTCGATGGCCCACTCCCCCTCCACCTTCTCGTCCTCGGCCCCTTTTTCAGCGTCCGCCTCCCCTTCTTTCGTTTTCAGGGAAATCCAACCCTGGTTCTTGCGGAACGTGTAGACCGTATCCCCGCCCTCCATGCGCCAGGGGCCGACGATCAGATCCTCCGGTTGTTTCTTGCCACAGGCGAAAGCGGTCATCACAGCCAGGACAAGCAGGGCGAAACAGAAGCAGCGGCGCAATCTCATAGTTTCTCCAGGATTTGGATGAGGGGTTTACATTTGTTTTACGCATCGAAAAGTGATCGTCCGGCCTTGTTCCATGGAGCGTGGCCGGGCGGAAAAGCTCCGGAAATTCAATGGTTGGATGATACACCATCTTAAATTCAAAATAAAGTCAGGATTCCAGTACAAGCCCCCCTTCATCCTTGACAGTCCTGGACCTTTCTGATTAGGGTAACGAAGTTTTTCGATCCGTTCATCCATCAGACACGAGACACGACAACCTTTGACACGACGACGGCATGCCTGCGTGCGGCCGTGACAGGACGACCCGCGTGAAAGACTTTCACCAGACCATGACAACAAAAGGCCAATTTATACCGGCAACAGAGGAAAACGATCGGGTTCCGGACGATCTCGACCAGGCCCTTCTCCACATCACAGAGCCCGTGGCCCTTGTGGCCCGGGACGGCCGAACGGCCATCCGAAGCCGAGGTGCGGCAGTTCTGGGAAACATTCACCCGCCCTGTGAAAAAGGCCTTCCCCTCCTGGCCTACACCCCGGCTCTTCCCCTGGAAAGCCTGGGAGACCCCATGTTCACCCGCACACACAACCTGAAATACCCCTACATCATGGGCGCCATGGCCAACGGCATCACTTCCGCCGATATGGTGGAAGAGGCCGCGAAACACGGCATGGTGGGTTTTTTTGGCGCGGGTGGACTTTCCATCGAGAAAATATCCGCGGCCATCGACCGGATCCAGGGCAACGTGGGCGGCGCAACTTACGGCTTCAACCTGATCCACAGCCCCAACGAACCCCACCATGAAAAAGAGGTGGTAAATCTCTACCTCAAAAAAGGCGTGAAACTGGTCAGTGCCGCCGCCTACATGCGGCTCACAGCCCCCCTCGTTTTCTACAGAATCAAGGGGATCCACAAAGACGCCGACGGCCGGGTGGTCTGCCCGAACAAGGTCATCGGCAAGGTGTCGAGAACCGAAGTGGGGCGGCGTTTCTTTTCCCCACCTCCTGAAAAGATCGTTCGGGAGCTTCTGGCCCAGGGCCTGATCACCGACGAGGAAGCGGAACTGTCCAAATTCGTTCCCATGGCCGAAGACCTTTCCGCTGAAGCCGACTCGGGAGGCCACACGGACAACCGGCCGGCCCTGGCCCTTTTCCCCACCATGATGGCCCTTCGCCATGAGATGATGCGGACCTACGGCTACAGCACCCCGCTCCGGGTGGGACTTGGCGGGGGGATCGCCACCCCGGAATCCGCAGCGGCCGCGTTTTCCATGGGCGCGGCCTACCTGCTCACCGGTTCGGTGAACCAGTCCTGCCTTGAATCGGGGACATCGCCCGCCGTGAAAAAAATGCTCTGCGATGCCGAACAGGCCGATGTGATCATGGCCCCTGCCGCCGACATGTTCGAAATGGGCGTGAAAGTCCAGGTGCTGAAACGCGGCACCATGTTCGCCCTGAAAGCCGCCAGGCTCTACGAGTACTACAGGACCTACGACAGCCTTGAACATATGCCCCCCGCCATCCGGGACGAACTGGAGAAAAAATATTTCCACGCCAGCCTGGAACAGGAATGGGCCAACACCATGGCCTTTTTTGACAAGCGGGACCCGAGGCAGAACGAACGGGCCGCAAAAGATCCAAAACACAAAATGGCCCTGCTGTTCCGGTCTTACCTGGGCCGGGCATCCCTCTGGGCCATCAGCGGGGATCCCTCCCGTGTCATCGACTACCAAGTCTGGTGCGGTCCGGCCATGGGGGCGTTCAACGAGTGGGTCAAAGGAAGCTTTCTCGAGAAACCCGAAAACCGCCGGGTGGCCACCGTGGCCATGAACCTCTTGGTGGGCGCCAGTTACGTGATGCGGGCCAACAGCCTGAGACAGCAGGGCGTTCAGCTTTCGGAAAAAGAACTCTGCTACCGGCCCCTTTCCATGGAACAGATCCAGACCATTATATAACGCTGAGGAGAACGAAACGATGGAATGCCCCAAATGCAAAGGCGTGAAACTGGAAAAAAAAGATCCGTCCAAACCCTACTGGTGCCCGGCGTGTGGTGGGGTCTGGGTTTCCATGGAAAACCTTTCCCGAGATTTCGACGAGGATTCGGAAACTGTCATGTCTGACCATGAGGATTTCGACGGAAAAACAGGTCTTTGCCCGGCCGGGCACGGCATCATGATCCGGGCGAGAATCGAGGGGGACTATCCTTTTTATCTGGAACGCTGCACCACCTGCGGCGGAGTCTGGTTCGACCATGGGGAATGGCAGCAGATCTCCAAGCACCACCTTCTGGACAACCTGACCGACCACTGGACCTCTGCCTGGCAAAGGAAAACGCTTCATGAAAAAGAACGGGAAGCTTTCATCGAACTGAACAAGAAGCTCATCGGTGACGACATCGTCCACCGCATCCTGGACCTGGCCGCCCTGCTCAGGGACCATCCCCAGAAAGCCAGGGCCATGGCCCTTCTTAAACAGGAAACGGCCTAAAGTCATGAATCCTGTTCCAGAAAAACTCGAAGACGTTCTCATTTCCTGCCTTTCGTCAAAGGGAGGCCCGGATGCTGACTTTCTTTCATCTCTCACATCCGATGACTGGGACCATCTGCTGGACTACGCCTCCATGCAGCGCATCGTTCCCATGCTGTGGCACCGGCTCAAACAGAAAGACCTCCGGAACCTCGTTCCCGAAACGGCCCGTGCCCTTATGGAAAAAGCCTCCAGGCACAACGCCATGCGAAACCTGATGCTCGCCGGCGAAATGCACCTTCTTCTCAAAGAACTTGAAAAAGAGTCCATTTCTCTGATCGGTCTCAAAGGCATCGTCATGGCCAGCGCCGTTTACGAAAATCCCGGCCTGAGGGAGATGAACGACATCGATGTGATGGTCCGCCCCGAACACCTGGAGCGGACTGCGGCCATTCTAGGCGACCTGGGCTACAGGCCGATGCATGATTATTCCGTGGATCTTGTCCTTAAAAACGCCCTGCACCTGCCCCGGTTCGTGAAAAAAAACGGGGCACAGATCGAAGTCCACTGGAACATCATCAAGCCCGACACACCCCAGAGCATCGATCCCGATGAACTCTGGGCGAGGTCCATGCCTGTCCGTATCGCCGGACACGACGCCCTGATGCTGTCCTGGGAAGACATGCTCCTCCACCTCTGCGTTCACACATCGTACATGCACCGGTTCGTTTTCGGACTTCGTCCGTTCTGTGACATCGCCGCGTTTGTCGACCAGGCCGGCCCGGCCTTGAACTGGGACACCCTGGCCAAACGGTCCCAGTACTTGAATTGGGGCAAAGGCGTCTACCTGGCCCTTCTTCTCGCAACCGATCTGGCCGGGGCCAGGATTCCGGAAGACATACTGAACACAATGAAGCCGGCGGACATGTCGGACTCCATTTTCCGGACGGCCCGCCGCCAGATCCTCACCGACAAAAAAATGGCCAATGATGTTCCCGTGGCTTTCGCAAGCATTCTCGAAGCCTCGATCACGGAAAAGGCGCGGATTTTTCTCCAGCGGATTTTTCTTGGCCGGGAGAAAATCGCCTTGATGTACGGGGTTTCTCCCGAATCCTTCAAGATCTACCTGTGCTACTTCCGCCGTCTTTTCGACATGGTACGGCGTCACAAAGAAATGTTGAGACGGTACCGTGGCGGGGAGAACGATGTGCTGGACCTGGTGGGGCGGACAAACACCATTGCTGAGTGGATGGGGTAATGGAAGAGACCCGAAAACACCGCGTTTGTGTGAACATCGAACACCGAACATTCAACATCGAATGGTGAATGGGAGCGATGCGGGGGGGCTGGATGATGAAAACGTCCAACGCTCAACGTTCAACATCCAACGTCCAATGGTGGCGATGCGTAAGGCTCTGAATATACGGTCATCGTTAGGAACGCCGAGTTGCACTCGGCAAAAGTGTCGGGCGAAAGCCCGACCTGATTTAATGGAACGTATTGGGATTAGATGGCGATCAACCGCCAGGTAAAAAGCTAAACGGTTGGCCCGAGTCTCCGGTCCACCCAGGCCCGGACCACCGAAAAAACCTCCCGGATGTCTTCCGTATCGGGCAGCGCGTTCTGGATTTTCCCGAGGTAGTTTCTTTCCCTCATCCGCTCGAGGGCCGGTGTGAAATACAGGTCATAGACCCACCCGGCCTGGAACAACTTGAAGTCGTTGAGGTTTTTCATGCTGTCAAAAAGGATCACCTGGCCCTTGACCAGGCTTTCCCGGATCGACTCCGATGTGCCCGGTGTATCCGGCAGATCCAGCTCGATGGTCTCGTTCGTTTCTCCCGCCGCCTTCATCCGGTAGTACTCGGTGAGCACCCACCAGATATCCAGCTTGTCTGCGTCTCGAAGGAGCCTTGAAAAGAAAAGGGTCCGGGGCTCCATGTCTTCTGACAGGGTCGCCCTGTTGTGGCAGGCGATCACATCGAGGATCAGCTGCCTGAGAGAAGGCTCCAGCCGATCCGGCACCTTGTGTTCCCGAAGAATCTCCACCCCGAACAGGGCGTGGTTCACCGATTTCTTGTCGGAAAACGTCCTGAAACGCCGGTACTGTTCAAACCGCCCCACATCGTGGAACAGGGCGGTGATTTCCGCCACAGCCAAAGAAAAATCATCCAGCCCCAACGCCCTCCCTATCCCCAAAGCCTCGTCTGCAACCCTCAAGGTATGGTCGTACTTCAGGTCGATGTTCTTCATCACGTCGGGATCGTCTGTGGCAAAGGACGCCACATAAGACGAAAACCAGCTCCTGAAAAACGCCAGATCCTCCGGGCTGATGGCCGGCTTCAACGAACCCGGCAGGTCTGTTCTGGAATGTGAATCATCCATTCCCATGCCGCCTCGGGATCACTTCTTTTTCTTCTTCAAAAGCATGGTCGTCCTGGCCCTGGCCTCGTTGACACGGGAAGACGTGGGATACTGTTCACAGAACGTTTCGAACGCCTCCGGAGTATTTTTCGTCACGGTGTCGTTCCAGACCATCTCTTCCGCCCGGCTTTCCGCCAGTTTGACCTTTTCGACACATGAACCGTGGTTGTTTTTGAACATCAGGAACGCTTCGAGTGTATTGGCGGTTTCCGCCTCTTTCCAGGCAAGATCGCAGATCTTTTCACGGGCTTCGGCCACATGCGCAGATTCAGGGTAGGACGAACAGAACATCTCGTAGGCGTCCACCGTGTTGGTCTGCACCACCATGGCCCATCCGGCCTCCGCTTCGGCGGCAAGGGCCTGTTTTTCCTTTTCCGTGGCTTCAGCCGCCAGAGACGACGCGGGAAATCGGGTTCTGAAATCCTTGAAAGCCGCCGCAGAATTTTTGGGCAGGGTAACGGTCCTGTAATAGACGAGGGACTGCCTTTCCATCAGATCAGCCTTGAACGGATGGTTCGGGAATTTTTTTTCAAACGCCTCATAGCCTTCCAGGGTGTCGATGCCTTTGTAGAGGGTGTATTCCGCTTCGATCAGCTCTTGTTTGAACGGATGATCCGGAAACTTCCCGTTAAACTCGTCGTACCCTGAAATCGTATTCATCGCTTTGTAGAGTACGAATTCCGCGTCGATCAGTTCTTTTTTGAAAGGGTGGTCCGGAAATTTCCCGTTGAATTCGTCGTAACCGCCAAGGGTGTTGATCGTTTTGTAAAGCGAGAATTCCGCTTCGACCAGCTCCTTCTTGAACGGATGATCGGGAAACTTTCCATGAAACGCGTCGTAACCCTCCAGGGTGTTCATCACCTTGTACAGTGCGAATACCGCTTCGGTCAATTCCGTGCTGTAAGGATGCCTGGGGAATTTTTTGTCGAACTCATCATAACCGGGAAGGGTGTTCATCTGCTTGTAAAGTTGGAATTCCGCATCGATCAGTTCTTTCTTGTAAGGGTGGTGGGGGAATTTATGCTGGTAGGCGTCGTAAGCCTCCAAAGTGTTCAGCGTTTGAGCCTGTTTGAATTCCGCCTCCATCAACAGATCAAGCACCGCACGGGCCTCGGGTGTCCCCGCTTTTTTCGAGATAAACGACTCTCCGGCCTGAATGGCCTCCGTATATTTCCCCTCCTGGATATGGCGCTGCATCTTCTCGTTGACACTGGCACAGGAAGCCAGAAGAAAACAGACGAGCAGAAAGCCTGTGGCCCGTTTGAAGAGCTTTGTGAAAAAAAGATGAAAGGAGAAAAGAGATTTTGCCATAAGTCGCTCCGTTATGAGAATTCCGTGAAAAATGAAGGGGCTGGAAAAAGGGCTGCCTTCTTTGTTCAGGCCGGTTGATCGTCTGTCACTATTTTCCTATGGGATGACGCCTTGTTTGTCAACTGAATTTTCCTGTGAACAACAGCCCAACTATGATTCTATCTACCTGTTTATATTGTTTATATATTCAGAAACAGTAGAAAAACGGAGGGTGTTTGAACTGGTCCGGGATGATTCCTGGAACCGGCATTCGTAGACCGATTCCAGGGTATCCAGGGCCAGGGCCTGGGCCGGTTTGCCCTGGGAGACAATCCGACCGTCCTTGAGCAGCAGAATCCTGTCCGCGACCATGGCCGTAAGATTGATGTCGTGGAGAACCATCACGAGGGTCGTTCCTTTTTCCCGGCTGAGACGGAACAAGAGGTCCATGATCCGGATCTGGTGCCCCGGGTCCAGGGCCGAGGTGGGCTCATCCAGAAGCATGATTGACGGTTCCTGGGCGATGGCGGCGGCCAGCAGCACCCGCTGGCGCTCGCCTCCGCTCAGGGTCTGAAAATCCCGGGCCTTAAAATCAAGGGTATCGGTGAACGCCATGGCTTCTTCCACCGCACCGCTGTCTTCCCGACTCTGGAACCCCAGCATTCCCTGCCTCGGGGCCCGTCCGGCCATCACCAGGTCCCGGCAGGTCATGGCGAAAGATTCGGGAAAAATCTGGGGCACATAGGCGATGACCCTGGCCCTGGTCTTTCGGGGGATCTGGTTCAGGGATTGACCAGATAACAGCAGATGCCCTGACACAGGCCGGTCGATGCCGGCGAGAAGGCGCATCAGCGTGCTTTTCCCCGAACCGTTGGGGCCGAGAATCACGAAAATTTCACCCTGCCCCACCTGGAAACTCACCTCCGACAGCACAAGGCGCGATGATCTTCCCGGAAAATGATGGCTCAGGTTTTCCACGGTCACGGCCACTTCTTTCCGCCGGTTCATAAACGCCTCCGCAGCAGGATGATGAAAATCGGAACACCCACCATGGCGGTGACCACGCCCACCGGAATTTCACCCTGGGACGGCACCCATCGGGCGGCCATGTCACAGAGCACCAGGTAGGACGCGCCGCCCAGAACGCAGGCCGGTGCCAGAATCCGGTGGTCCGAACCCACGATCAACCGGAAGATGTGGGGAATCACAAGTCCCACGAAGCCCAGAAGCCCGCTCTGGCAGACCGTGGCGCTCACCATGAACGAGGTGACGATCAAAAGAACCAGGGTGGTGGTTTTCACATCCACCCCCAGGGACTCGGCCTTGTCGTTTCCCAGAAGCATCAGGTTCATGCGGTGGGACAGAAAAAAGATCAGCAGGAAACAGGGGATGGCTGAAATGGCCAGAACAAGGGTCTGCCCGGTGTCCGGGGAACTCAAATCTCCCATCAGCCAGAACATGATGGTGTGGAGCCGGTTGTCCTGGGTCATGGACATGAGAAACAGGATAAACGCCGAACAGAAGGCGTTGACCATCACCCCGGCGAGGATCAGGTAATCCCTGGCCAATGTGGCTCTGCCCGAAGACAACAGCACCACCAGCCCCAGGGTGGCCATGCTTCCGGCAAAGGCGGCAAGGCTTACCCCGGGAAACCGGGCCATACCGGCCAGGATCGCCAGAATGGCGCCCACCGCCGCACCGCCTGAAACCCCAAGGATGTAAGGTTCGGACAGAGGATTTCTCAGAATGGCCTGAAACACCATGCCCCCCAGGGCCAGGGCCGCCCCTGAAAAAGCCGCGGCCAGCACCCGGGGAAAACGGATACGGCCGATGATCGCCCGGGTCATGGCGTCCGCTTCGCCTGTCAGGTTCTTGAACAACCCCGGCAGGTCCATCTGTCCGGCCCCGGTGGCCAGCCCCAGCACAAAGGCAAGAACAAGGAGGAGACCCAGGCCAAGAACGACCAGGGTCAGCCGTGCGACCAGGGAATATGCCCGGGCCTCGTGATTGTGTCCGGCACGATCTTTCGTGTCAGGCCCCATCATCCGCCATGCTCCTTAAACCCGGGATGAATGGTCTTCACCAGCATTTCAAGGCCTTGGACCATCCGGGGTGTGGGGCGGTCCAGGATATCCGAATCAAGGACATAGATCCTGTTCTGCCGGACCGCCGCAAGATCCGGCCAGGATTCCCAGCCTTTTTTCACATCCTCGAACACCTGCCCCCGGGTCATGGAGGTGATGATCAGGATGTCGGGGTTCAGGCCGAGAACCTGTTCCCGGGAATACCGGGGATAGGTCACCGGTCCCCTGGCCAGGTTCACGGCGCCTGAAAGTTCGATGAGTTCATGGAGAAAAGAGCCCTGGCCCGCCGACACAATGGGATCGACACCGATCTGGAAAAACACCCGGGGCCTTCTTCTCACGGCCTTTGTGTATGCCCTGACCCGGGCGATCCTGGCCTTCATATCCCCTGTGAGATAACCGGCCTTTTTCTCTGCACCGAGGAGTTTTCCCACCTCGCTGACGGCCCGGATCACCGAATTCAGGTCATGGGGATCGAGCACATAGACCGCTACCCCCAGCTTTGAAAGACGTTCGACGGTTTCTTTGGGATTTCCGTCTTTCACCGCCAGACAGAGATCGGGTTTCAGACGGAGAATCCGTTCCAGGTCGGGCCGGATGTACGACCCCACCTGGGGCAGGGTTTTCACGAACGCCGGATAATCGCTGTACTGGGTGACACCTTTCAGGACCTCCCCGCGGCCCAGGGCGCAGACAATTTCGCTGAGGCTGGGGGCAAGGGCCACCACCCGTTTCGGGTGGTCCGGAACCGTGACCGTGCGGCCGGCCTGATCAATGACAGTCCGGCCCAGGGCAGCCCCGGGAAAGATCTGAAACACCCAAAAAATCAGGATCAGGCCCCCAAGGAAAAAGCGTCCGGCCTGAACAGGAAGCCCGGAGACAGGGGGCTTCCGTTCAGGTAAAGGAAAACGCCGGAGACACGAACAGGTCTTTTTCCCGATGGAAGGTGGCGTCTTCCCCGGAATCAAGGTCGTTTCCCAGCCGGACTCTTTGTTTTTCACATCGTCACCCTGACACCCGCGTAACCGGAAATTCCGGCCGTGGCGTAAGACCAGCATTCCTCGTAAAATTCGTCGAACAGGTTGTCGATCCTGCCGTAAAGTTCCACCTGCTTTGAGAGGTTGTAGGACACAGCCAGGTTCACCAGGGTGTAGGCGTCCAGGTAGGTCACCGGATTGCCGGCAGCGTCCATGGCGTAGGCCGTGTCCCGTCGTTTGTCCACCTGCTGGACCTCAAGGTTCACCAGGGCTTTTTCCAGGAACCGGTAGCGGGCGTTGACTCGATAGCGGTTGTAAGGTCTTCTGGCCAGCCGGGCACCGTCCGGATCTTTGGATTCGGTGTAGGTGTAGGCCAAGGCGAGGTTAAGATTTTGGGCAGGCGACCAGTCGCAGAAAACCTCGACCCCGCTCGTCTTCGTTTTACCGTCCATCTGGTTGTAACGGGACAGGCCGAAGTCGTAGGCGATCCTATCATCGAACACCATGTTGAAATACGTGCATCCCAAAGACACCTTCGCGCCAGCGAAAGCCTGTTCGAAACCCAGATCCCAGCCCCTGCTTTTCTCCGCGTCAAGACTGTCGTTGCCGTAAGTGGGTTCATAGAGTTCATACAGAGAAGGCGCCCTGAAACCCGTTCCGTAACTGGCCTTGAGGGTGGTGTCCCAGGGCAGGGTATACGAAGGGGCCAGGCGCCAGGTGGTTTTCCCGCCGAACTTTTCGTGGTCGTCATGGCGCAGGCCCAGGATCACCGTGAACGCGTCAACGGGCATGAACTGCTCCTGAACCCTGACGCTTACGATGTCGGCGTCTTTTTTATCGATGGCCGTGCTTTCCATGGTTTCCCTGTAAAACGAGGCTCCCAGGGAAAGAACCCCGGTACGAAAATTCAGATCGCCCTGGACCGAGGCTTCATGGGACTGTCCTTTGTAGAATCCCCCGCCGGAACCGTCGTTTTCCCTGTACTCCCGTTTCTGGTCGGTCAGTTGGTACCACAGGGTGGTGGCGATGAACCGGTCGGCAAAACTGTTTTTCAGGCTGGCCTTTGCAAGGCCCTGCCGGGCGTCGACCCGCCTTTTGTGAGGGCTTGAAAAATCGGGAACCGCGTTCCAGTTCGCGTCGTAAGCGAACGCGTCCCCGGCGTATCCCGGTCCGTAGTCGTCCAGATCGGTCTTCGATTCCGTGTACCGGGAGACCAGTTCCAGCCTTCCGTCCGAGGAAAGATCCACACCGGCCCTGCCTGAAACGGTGAGGTTGGTGTAGCTGTCCTTTTCACGGGTGTTGCCGTCCCCGTTGATCCGGTCGTTATCATCGTCTGCCACGGAAAAACCGTCCGAATGGATTCCCGATAGGGCCAGAGCGTAATCCAGGGTTTTCATTTTCCCGGAAGCTCCGGCCGAGGCTTTGACCGTTCCGTAAGAACCGCCGGAAAGGTCGATAAAACCTTTAAGCGGTCCCTTGCCTTTTTTCGTGATGATGTTCACCACACCGGAGGTGGCGTTGCTGCCGTACATCACGCTCATGGGGCCTTTCACCACTTCGATGCGCTCGATGTTGTCCACGGTGAGGCTTGAAATCTCGGCGCTGCGGTTGGCCGACGAGCTGTCGTTCACCATCACCCCGTCCACGAGGATCAGGGTGTTCTTGGAATCCGCCCCCCGAAGAAACACCGAACTCTGGGTTCCGGGCCCGCCGTTTGCTGCCACCTCGAGACCGGGCACGGTTTTCAGAATGTCCGCCACCTGGGACGGTTTCATGGCCTCGATGTCCTTTTGCGTGATGATATAAACCGAATTTCCTCCCAGCTTGTCAGTGGCTACATCCGTGCCCGTGGCCGTGACCACCACCTCGCCCAGCCTCGTCACCTCCAGCTCATCCCCTTGAACCGGACCAGCCGCCATCAAAACCAAAAAAACCAGAAACCCCGCCAACCCTTTCTTGATCATGCTCTCCTCCATGTTGTTTTGCCGGGGCTTTGTCCAAACAAAAACCCCGGACCGATGCGTTTCATCCATCCGGGGTTTCCCTTTCTACTCCAGAATGCTTCCTAAGGCCGCCCCATGGTCCGTGGGGTTTTGCGGCCTTGCATGTCCAGGCAGGTCTTCTGACTTTCCGGCTTGCCTTCTTCTTCCGCCTTTTGTCTGACTCAGACGCGGCATCAAAAAAGAAGGGTCCCCGGTCACAGCGGCGGGCCCGTTCCCGATTTTCACGGGATTCCCTATTCTCCCCCGGAACAAACCGGAGACACCTGGCATGATTATCGATTGTCTTGAATCCGTTCCGAATGTTCAAACGATGAACATCCAACATCGAATGGTGAATCACTCCATTTTATTCTTTTATTTCAATACGATGCTTCCTCAAGTTTCAGATTGGACAAACCTCCCGTCCGACCTTTTTCCCGCCACGTCATCGTCCTTTTTTTCAAGCCAGCCCGAGCGGACCTCGCCTTGGGGCAGGTCAAAGGCCGGGGCGAACGGTTTGATGTCCAGAAGAGGCGTGCCGTCCAGCACATCCACGCCCTGGAGGGTCAGGATGTTTTTTTCCACCTTCAGAAGGCGGACGATGGAAAGGCCGATGGGGTTGGGTCTTCGGGGGGCTCGCGTGGAAAACAGCCCCCGTTTTTCCGTGTCCATGAACGGGGTCACCGTGAGGCTGTACCCTTGGGACTGGTGGAAGTGGTACAGGAGGATCACATGGGAAAAACCGTCCAGGTCCTTGAGGCCTTCGGCGTATTCCGGAAAAATCTCCGCCGTGCCCGTAATCTCCGAAGCCCCCCGAGGCTGGATGGGCATGCCCTCCCTTTGGGCAAAAGGGCTGTGGATGGTGCCGATGGGTTGGACGGTCAGGGCCATGGGTTTCCTCCTTTTCGTTGACCTTTATTCCAGATGTTTCATGGCGTCTTTCAGGTGATCCACCCAGACAGAGACCATGTTGTCGTATTCCGCCGTGCCTTTCAGCACGGGAACCGCCACGATTTTTTCCTTGGTGAGAATGGATTTCCAGCTGTCGTCCTCGTCACCGGCCATGTCGTTTCGGGCATGGTCACCGGCCACGGACATGAAGGGCACCAGCCAGGCTTTTTTCACGTTCCGTTGTTTCAGCATGGCGACAATGTCCTCGATACCCGGAGCCCCTTCCACGGTTCCCACGAACACCAGCGGGTCTTGCCTCTGGAGGTGGAACATCATGGCGGCGTAGAAGGCGTTGGACGGATGGGGACTTCCATGGCCCATCAGCACCACGGCGTCCTTTTTCCCCCGTTCTTTCGGGATGTTTTCAAGCACGGCCCGGCAGACTTTTTCCATATCCGCCTGGGTGCTGAGAAGGGGCGCTCCCAGAACCAGACGGTCGAACCCTCCGGGCAGGTGGGCGAAGGCCACCACTGTTCGTTCCAAGTCGTCGTACTCTTCCCCACGGATGGTGTGCAGAGACTGAACCGCCACATCCGTAAATTCCTGGTCCATCATCCGGGCCAGGGCCATTTCCACGGAGTCCAGGTTCCGGCCCTGGGCGGCGAGTTTCTTCCGGATGATCGAAGAGGTGTAGGCCCAGTGAACCGGAACGTCTGGGAAGGCCTGTTTAACACGGGATTCGATGGTGTCGAAAGCGATCTGCGCCTCGGGCATGCTGGAACCAAAGGCCACCAGAAGGATGCCTTTTTTCACCGGTTTTTCTTTTCCGTGATGGCCGGCAAGAGCCGGAAGGGCAAGGAACAACACGAGCAGAATGGCGATAAACGGGAGGTTGAGGATTCGTTTCATGAACATATTCTCCATCGGGTTTGACGAGACGGAACACCCTGAAAAAAACAGGGACCGTCTCGGGTGATGTTTTGCCCGGAGAATAAAAAAATCCCCGGACCCATGTGTCACAGATCCGGGGATAGCCCATTTATCCTAAGAGATCTTTATCGGAAAACCGGTCCCCGTCCTCGAGACACAACTGGTTTCCATCGGCTCAGGCAGGTCTTCTGACTCTCCTTCCCTTAGGGCGGCCTTCCCGGTCTGTTCGACCAGTGGCGCGTAAAGCCCTGAGAGTTTCCCTAAAAATAACCGGGACAAGGATCACAGCGGCGGGCCCGTTCCCGATTTTCACGGGATTCCCTCCGGAAAGAAGATGAGGCATCCGTCTTTTCCGGCTCGTGTCGAGCACCTGAACAGTAAACGTTTCCGTAACCCATAAAGCAAAAAGCTGTCAAGGAAAACATTCGCCTGTCTGAACACCGGGATGTTTACGTGAAAAAAAGCCCCTTGACACAGAGTGGATTTTCCTGGTATTGGTTGGGCCAATCAAGGTTTTTTGAAATGAATAAACAAGCCAGAACATACGAATCACTTGCGGAAAGCATAGAGGGGATGATTGAAGCGGGTGACCTCAAAGGGGGAGACAGACTTCCCCCTGAGAGGAAACTTGCCGAGACATTCAATGTCTCGCGCAACACGGTCCGGGAAGCCATCCGGATTCTGGCGGAGAAAAAAATCCTGGCCAGCCGGATCGGCTCCGGAACCTATGTGGCCGAATCAGCCCTGGCCATCCTCACCTCATCGCTTGACCAGGCCTTCGAGAACAAAAAAAACCGCCTGAAAGACATCTTCGAAATCCGGAAAATCCTGGAACCCCAGATCGCGGCCCTGGCCGCCGAACGGATCAGGCCCGACGTCCTGGCCTCTTTGTCGGATATCGTAAGCCTACAGGAAAAAGCGTTTAAAAACGGGCAGGACACCCGCCTCCTGGATGAGCGGTTTCACCGGATCCTGGTGGAAGCCACAGGCAACAGGGTTCTTTCCCATGTCTACGAAAAACTCAGCGACATCCTTGCTGAAAGCCGGGCCGGAGAGCTTCAGGATTCCCGGCGGCAGGAACGTTCTTACAAAATCCACCGGGACATCCTCGATGCCCTGGCCCAACGAAACGTCACCCTGGCGGCCAGGAAGATGAAGCAGCACATGACAGACGTTGAAAAGACCCTGGCTCTGCTTGAAAAACACCGTGTAAAAATCACCAAGGACAACACATGACCTGGATCACCGCCTACCTCGTTCTCGGCTCGGCCGTGGGAATCCTGGCCGGCCTTCTCGGTATCGGCGGGGGACTTCTCATCGTTCCCATGCTGACTTTTCTGTTCACGGCCCAGGGCTACCCGGCCGAGTACATCCTCCACATGGCCCTGGGCACATCCCTGGCCAGCATCGTGTTCACCTCGGTGTCCAGCTTCAGGGCCCACCACAAACGAAACGCCGTAATCTGGAAAGCCGTGGCAACGATCACACCGGGCATCATCCTGGGGACCTTCGGGGGTTCCTATATCGCGGCCCGTCTTTCCACCGGGTTCCTCAAAGGATTTTTCGCCTGTTTCCTGTATTACGTGGCCACCCAGATGCTTCTGGGCATGAAACCCAAACCCACGCGCACCTTGCCCGGAACCACGGGAATGACGGCGGCAGGGGGTGTCATCGGAATTTTTTCAAGTCTGGTGGGAATCGGCGGAGGCTCTCTGTCGGTGCCCTTTCTCGTCTGGTGCAACGCCAGCATGCACCAGGCCATCGGGACCTCGGCGGCCATCGGGTTTCCCATCGCCGTGGCCGGAGGAATCGGCTATGTGGCCAACGGCCTCAAGGTGTCAGGCCTTCCCGCTCACACTCTGGGTTTTGTCCACCTTTCCGCCCTGTTCGGCATCGCGGTGACCAGCGTCCTGACCGCACCCCTGGGTGCGAAGCTGGCCCACAACCTGCCGGTGGACAAACTGAAAAAACTGTTCGCCTTTCTGCTGTACGCCATCGGAACGAAAATGCTGGTTTCGCTTTTTTAACCCCCAACCTCCAGGTCAATACGGTCAACCAAGTCATCCTCCGTCAACAAGGTCCCCCAGCCGAACATCATCCAGATAAAGCACCACCTCGGCCGGAGGACTCACACAGAAAAGCATCAGGCTGAACACATGATCCGTGTCGAGCTTCCTTCCCGAAGGGCAGACAAGACGATGAAAAGGAATCCTGATCCGGTTCATCCCCGGACCGATAACGATCCTCAGGTTTACCCTGTCCTCATATTCCGGCTCCTCCTCCTTGTCGTCGATTCTAAGGGTCAAGGTCACCGCATCGTTCTCCGGATTGAAAACAGAAAGACTCAAGGCGGAAAAGCAGCTCCAACTCCGGGGGTAATCCCGGAACGACACGCCGGGGTAAAGGGACGGGGTCATGGTCAGTTCAAGGGAAGACCGGCCTTCTGCCACCCCTTTGTCCGACAGGGCGAAAAGGGTCCGGCATTTCCAGTTCAGACGATCCAGATCCCCATCCGTTTCGAAGCCATTGATGAGAAAGGATCTTTTTACACAGGGTTTATCAGTGCAGGCCCACAGGCCTGAAACAAGAACCATCAGCAGTGCCCACACCGCAAGATGTTTCATCTGGCTGTCTCCTCTTCTGAAAAATGATAGACCACAATCTCGGCAGGGCAGAAAAGACGGATCGGCAGATGGCTCGTCCCGATGCCCCGGCTGACCGACAGGATCTTGCGGCCTTCACGAAACATTCCGCTGTTGTAGACCGCGTTTTTCTCGTAACCGAGACATCTCCAGAGAAAGCCAGGCAGGGGGATCTGTCCCCCGTGGGTGTCGCCCGCCAGCATCAGGACAGGATGGGCTGGATCGATTTTTTGGAATTTCAGCGGATTGTGGGCAAGAACAAGGGCCGGAACGTTTTCCGGGATCTCATTGCGGACCAGAGCGTCTATCTCCGCCCCATCGTCTTTTTCATCGAATCCGAACACAGCCAGACGTCCGATGCCCGTGTCCAGAGTCGCCGTCTCGTTTCTCAGCATGCGTACCGTGTGGGCCCTGGTTCGCCGTCCTGTGCCTTTTTCGTGGCAGAACAGGCAGCTCTGGCGTGACACGCTGTAATCGTAATCCCCCAGAACGGCGAAAACACCCAAAGGAGCCTTAAGTTTCGACAGAAAATCCAGGGCCGGGCGGACATCTTTTTTCCAGGCGATGTAGTCTCCGGTCATCAGCACCAGGTCAGGACGGATGTCCGAAAGAAGACCGAGAACTTTTTTTTCACGTTCTCCGGAACCGTTCATGTGAAGATCGCTGAGATGGGCCAGAGTCTTTCCCTTGAGGACCCGGCAGAAATCCGGGTCGGCTACCGTCACATGGGTCACCGTGACCCGGAAGGCACCGGCGTAGCCGTAAAGCAGAACAAGGATCAGGCCAAGGACGGCGGCAAGGCCAACGGACGCCAGCCGAACCCTCCGCCTTTTCAGCCCCCGAACCTCGTTTATCTCCATGGAAACGTCCCCTTCTTCCCTGTCACAGGTTTTCAAACCTATGCCATGAAAAGAAGGGGACCGCAAACACATTCATCTTTTCCATCGAAAATGGGTGGAAATCTGACACATTAGGAAACATGAAATTTCAAGACCGGTTTTGTCAAACTTTTTCAAAAAGTTTGGCCTCCGGCAGGACCGCCGGAGGCATCGGGTTTTTTCATGAAACACCCATGACAAAGCCAAACCGTTCAGCGAAGGAAAAAGTCCGCCGCGTATTTCACGGCGGTGAACACGATGATGGCCGAGAGCATCCATTTGATGGCTTTGGCCGGGACGAACTTCTGGCAGCGGGCCCCAAGGTACATGCCCGCCATGCCGCCGATGCCGAACAAGGCTCCGAGCATCCAGTCCGGGGCCACGGAAACGTCGGGATAAAACGGCGCGATGGCCTGGTAGAACACCACACCCGCCACGGACGTGACAAAGGTTCCCATGAGGGCCGCGCCAGCCACCGTGTAAACCGGAAGGCCGAAAAACGTGACGAAGAACGGTGCGATGATGGACCCGCCGCCGATGCCGTAGATCCCGCCCACGATGCCCACGATGAAACTCAAGGCGAAAATGCCCCAGAACGACACGTCAAACTGCTCACCATAAAAGGTGTAGCCCAGCCGGCTGATATTGAAATGGGTGATTCTGGCCGCGGGCAAACTCCCACCTTCAGCATCATCGCGATTCCCTGCCCTGAACTTCCTGACCATGTCCTGGAAACGCTCCTCGCTGGCTGCGGCACCGTTCGGGACTTTTTTTGCCTTGATCAGGTCCAGGGCCATTTTCAAACCGATGTAAAGCAGCACCGCTGCGGCAAACAGCTTGAAATGACCGGGACTGGGAAGCCAGACCACCCTGACGTAGGCCCCGATGAATACACCGGGAAGGGTTCCTGCCACCACCACCCAGGTGAGGGGCCACACCATCCGGCCCTCTTTCCAGTAGCGGTAGACGCCGCTGGGAATGGCCACGATGTTGAAAACCTGGTTGGTGGCGCTCACCGAAGGATGGGTGTAGCCCAGGAACGACATCTGAAACGGCAGGAGCAGAAAGGCGCCTGAAACGCCGCCCATGGAGGTGAAAAACGAGATGGCGAAAGCGACGGCCGGAGGAATCCAGAAAGCGGTTTCCACGCCGGACGTTTCGAAGAACAGGTTCATAGGCCCCTCCTTTTATAGACACGTTTTTTAAATGTTTCGTGTCTAATTTATGCTGCAACGGATTTTTTGTCAAGAACGATGATGACCACGTCATGGTTTATCCCGCGTTTCCGCTGGACTGAGGTATAAAAAACACCGTTGTTCCTGTCCGCCCTGGAATGCCCATTGAAAAAAATTCCGCTTCATGACAGATTCAAAAACCAGTTACGATTCACCAACCATCCTGAAAAAGAGAGGAATCCAGATGCCACAACCGGCATTATCCCCATCGCGTCCAACGAACGGTCGCGGTTTTATCGTGAACATTCATCGATGGCCCGGCTTAGGTTTCATCGTTGCGGTCTTTCTTCTCCTTGCTCCCGCCACCGGACATCCGGACATCCGAAAATCCGCGGCGAATCTGGGAAATGTCTTGAATTCCATGGTCCACGGCAAGGCCACCTTCCCAAGCCGCTACGGCGTCAACCGCCAGCCTGTGATCAAGGAACCGGATATCACCCTGACCTTCAAACGGAATTACCTGAACAGGGTCGTTGCCGCATACCTGAAAAACCCCATCGCTCTCGACGCCTTCAGCCAGAAGCCAAGGAGTTTCATCACGGTGAAACGTGTGGTCACCCACCTTGATTCCAAACGGAATATTCTGATCGTCAAAGGCGAAGGAGGCGTCTTGACCCTTGGGACAGCCCTCTCGGGTCTCAAAGGACGGCTTGTTCTGAAAAAGGCGGAATTCGAAATCGCGCCGGTGTTCACCCGGAACAAAAACGGCCAGTTTCTTCTGGAACTCAGGCCGCGCTGCGTGTACCTGGACATCGACAAGACGGCGCCGTTCATCGACCTCAGCATCGCCCACACCCTCCAGGAACTTTACCTGAACCGGAATCCCGTGCGGCCTGTCAATGTTTCGGATCTCCTGAACTCCGATGTCAAGAGGGGCCAGAAGCCTCTGGTCCGGAACCGGATCGCCCAGGCGGCCGCCGTGGTTTCAAACCACAGCATCGAACTGCGTACGGCCTGGCTGGTGGAGTGACCCGTTAAAGGTCGATGCTGTAGGCCTTGATTTTGCTCAGGAGGGAGGGATGGCTGATTTCCAGAAGACGGGCTGCATGGGTCCTGTTGCCGCCTGTTTCGACCAGTGCACGGATAATCATCTTCCGTTCCAGGTCTTCCCGGGCCGCTTTGAGTGAAAAGGGTTTTTCAGCCGGACCGCTGCCCCCGGCGTCCCTTTCGGCTTCAGAAGATTTAACGGTTGCCGGTTTTTTCACAAGGGCCGTGAAATGCTCGGGCTGAAGCACATCCTCGTCGGCCAGGACGATGGCCCGTTCAATGGCGTTTTCCAGTTCACGAACGTTGCCGGGCCAGTCATGGGCGTAGATCAGGGCCATGGCCGCCGGTGAAATGGATCGGACATGGCGGCCGAAACGCCGGTTGTACATGTCCACGAACCGTTCGCAAAGGACCGGGATGTCCTCGGGCCGGTCCTTCAGTGGCGGAAGGGTGATGGCCAGAACGTTGAGGCGGTAAAAAAGATCCTCCCGGAACCGGCCTTTCCGGACTTCCTCTTCCAGGTTCCGGGCCGTGGCCGCGATGACACGGACATCGATCTTACGGGTCTTCACGTCCCCCACGGGACGGATCTCGTTTTCCTGAAGAACCCGGAGCAGTTTCACCTGCATGGGCAGGGGCAGTTCGCCGATTTCATCGAGAAACAGGGTCCCCCCGTCGGCTTCCTCAAAAAGCCCGGGTTTGTCGGTTCTGGCGTCGGTGAAAGCCCCTTTCCTGTGACCGAAGAACTCGCTTTCCATGAGGGCTTCGGGAATGCCTCCGCAGTTCACAGGCACCATGGGTTTGTCCGCCCGGCTGCTCAAGCGGTGGATTCCCCGGGCGATCAGCTCTTTACCCGTTCCGCTGCCGCCGGTGATCAGAACGGTGGTGGCGAATCTGGCCGCTTTTTCAGCCAGCATGAACACGTCCTGCATGACCTGGCTTTTCGCCGTGATGTCATGGAAGCTGTAGCAGGTTTCCATGGTCTGGATGCGGTTTTTCAGGTACTGGTTTTCGGATTTCAGGGTTTCCCGTTCCGCGGCCTTTTCAAGAACAAGCCTGATTTCATCGGCTTTGAAGGGTTTGGAGATGTAATCGAAGGCCCCGAGTTTCATGGCGGACACCGCCGAGTCGATGGTCCCATAGGCCGACATGACGATCACCGTGGTTCCCACCAGTTTTTCCCGGCCGGATTTCAGAAACTCCATCCCGTCCATCCGGGGCATCTTGATGTCACAGAGCACGAAGTCGTAAGGCCGGCCTTCCTCCCGGGCCAGTTCCACCATCCGGAGCCCCTCGAATCCATCGGAGGCCGCCTCCGTGTCATAGCCGCCGTGGGCCATCATGGTGGAAAGCATGTGGCGCATATTTTCCTCGTCGTCGATCACCAGAAGCCTTTTTTTCTGACTGTTCATCATATTCCCCGATTATGTCCATGCTCTGTTTCATCTTTCGCCAAAGGGAAGACAAGGGCGAACTCCGTCCCCTTTCCTTCCTCACTCGTCACATCGATCAGCCCCCCCATGTCACGGACCATGGTGTCGCAAACCGAAAGGCCCAGTCCCGTGCCCTTGCCCGGTTCCTTGGTGGTAAAAAAAGGATCGAAAATGGTTTCAAGATCTTTTCCGGAGATCCCGGTTCCGTTGTCTTTCACACTGATCCGGATGAACGGCCCGCCGCTTCCTTCCTGGTTTTCCATCGTTTCATCATCCCTGGTTTCGATCAGGAGACACCCGTCCTTTTTTCCCGTGGCCGCGATGGCGTCCCTGGCGTTGATGGCAAGGTTCAGAAGGATCTGCCGGAGATGATCCGAATCCCCTGTGATCGTGTCGGTCGAAGCGCCCAGATCCAGATCAAAACAGATACCGGCCATGAGGGGCTGGACCTTCATCATCTCCGCCACATCCCGGATGATCTCGTGAACGGAAACCACGGTGAGCCGGGAAGGTTTCGACCGGGCGTAATTGAGAAGCTGTTTGATGATCCGGTCGATGCGGGCCAGTTCCTTTTCAGCCCGGACGATGAATTCCTGTTTCTGTTCGTTGGGAATATCGCTGTTCTTCAAAAGCTCCAGGTAGCCGCTGACGATCCCCAGGGGATTGCCGATTTCATGGGCGATGCCCGAGGAAAGACGGCCCACCGAAGCCATTTTTTCCGCGCGGACGACCTCGTCCTGGGCTTTCTTCAGCTCCGCGTTGGCGGACTCCAGGGATTTCACGGTTTTTTCCAGCTCGTTCTTGTGGGCTGAAATCCGGCCCAGCATGGTGTTGAGGGCCATGGACAACTTGCTGAACTCGTTACCCGACTTTTCCTCGAAGGAAAACTCCCCCGTTTCACCGGTAAAGGCTTCGGCACGGCGGAGAATCCGTTTGAGAGGCTTCACCGCCACCTTGCCGATCTGGTGGACTCCGGCCACGGTCATGATCAGGGTGTTGATCAGAATGTAGATGAAAATCAGCCGCTGGGCGTTTCGCACCTTTTCGAACAAAGGGGCGAGGCTGATATGAATGCCTGCACCGGACCGCAATTCAGGGCCAAGATTCAATGGTGCCGCATAAAGAATATTCTGGGGCTGGGTCCAGAACAGGCCGAAGCCGTGGCCCGTATGATCTTCCTGGACCCTGCCCGACACGGCGGCCCGCCGCGCCATGCTCTCCAGCCGGTCGTCCCAGAGTTCGTCCGTTCCGAAAAACTGCCGGTCTCCTTTTTCAGGAACAAGCACAATCGCCCGTGACACTCCGGCCTCCTCGAGCATCCGTTTCACGTCAGGCCCCTTAATCCCGACCTGTTCTTCAGACAGGATTCCGCCATTATGCTCAAAATGGGTGAGCAGGGCCCGACCCCTGTCGATTCTTTCCATGACCAGGATCCGTTCGACCAGGTTGAGGGTCACAAAGGCGGTGAGGGCCATGGCGAAGAAAAGCAGGAGCACCACATTGACCGCAATGTTCGTTTTCAGTCCAGAAGATGATGACATGCGTCACGAACCTTTGTTGTTTCAAGGGTATGACCCGGTCTCCGGCAGGTGACGGGCCCGGGCTTTCAAACAGGCTTGTTCAGAAATTACCCCCATGAAATACCCTTTTTCTGTATTTTTCTCCATCCCTTTCATGGAACCCTCTGTTTTTTTGTCGATCCCGCCTATAAACCCATAACCTTCCCATCGAATGATCTTGACCATTTCCAGGCTCCCGGATTTCCCCTTGACACGAATGTAAAAATCATTATACCCCTTTTTATCGTTTTACCCTGTCATCACTTGAATTTATAACGACCCGGGATTTTTCCATGCCCTCGAAGCACAGCACGCCCGATCACCAGCCTCCCCTGGTCCAGCGTTTCCTGAGAACGGCCTGCACGGTGGCCTCCGTCCTTTTTTACCGGGACAGGCGTCACGCTGACTGGCTTTACGAAAAGATGAACCGGCCGGAGACCTTTCTTTTCCAGGCCATGAACGTCTTTTATTATCTGGCAGGCAGGCCCGATGTGTTCCGGACCCTCTCTCTTGTGGTGGAACCTGTTTTCGGATGCAACCTTAGCTGCTCGTACTGCTGGCAAAGCATCACCCGCTACTTCGAACACAAAAGCCGGCGGCCCCGGTTCATGCCCCTTGACCTGTTCAGGAAAATCGTGGACCAGGCCCCGGCGTCGGTGGAATCCATCGCCTTCGCCCTGATCGGCGAACCCCTGCTCCACCCCGACATCCACACCATGATCGCCTGTGCCCGTGAGAAAAGGTTGAGGACCGTTCTCTACACCAACGGCACCCTGCTTACAGGCCCCGTGCGAGACCGTATCGCCAGCTCAGGCCTGGATGTGCTGGTGATCTCCGTGGAACCCGATCCGGAAAACTCCCTGAAACACCGGGGGGTGAAACTCGAAGCCGTCCAGGGCAGAATCCGTGAGTTTCTCGCCGTCAAACCCCCTTCCATGGAGGTGAAGCTGTCGGTGGTGGTTCACCAGGACAACGTGAACGCCATCAAAACCCTGGAAAGCCAGTACCACGGCCTGGTGGAGCATATCAAGCTGTCCCCCATGATCCGTTACAACGGAATCCGGACCCGGGGACGGTGTATCGAACCCTGGCGCGGCAGCCTGGGCATCCTGACAAACGGAGACGTGACACCCTGCTGTGTTTCAGCCGGTTACCGCCCCATCGTGGCGGGCAACATCACGATCGATTTTCTGGACGCCATCGTCCACGGACCTGCCATGAAAACCCTTCTGAAAGATTTCAGCCAGGGGCGGCTTCCGGACGTGTGCCACCGCTGCCGGTCCTACCAACGCAGCGACATCCCCCTCAGGGTTCCGGCCCTGTCGGTTCAGCCACGGAAGACATCATGAAACTACCGGCCGGGGAAAAGGTCCTTCGATGAACAGGGGAAATGTCATAAACTGCGATCAGAACAGGAACGGAACCAAGGTCCGGAACATCGACCCGGAACGTATGAAGGTGTTGTTCGTCAAGCCTTACTGGCCCTGGGGTTCGACCCTTGAAGCCTCGCCGCCCATGGGTTTTCTGTATCTGTCCGCCGCGTTGAAAGAAACATTTCCCGGAATCACGGTCCGTCTTCTCGATCTCAGGCTGGAAAAACGAAAAAGCGAAAGCCTGGAAAACCTTGTCCGAACCTTTGACCCGGATCTGGTGGGGTTCATGAGCCTGACCGGAGACTATCCCGTGCTCGAACGGTTGACAGCGGTGGTGAAACGCACATCGCCCCGGGCCCATGTGAGCTGCGGCGGTCCCTACCCCACCCACTGTCCCGAAGATTTCAGGGACCTTGTCCACGTGGACTCCATAATCCGGGGCGAAGGGGAAAACAGCGTCTGCGACCTTGTCTCTTACCTTGCTGGCCGTTTACCCGAAGAAAGCTTAGGGCCACTCGGTGTGGGCCTGAGGAAACAGGACGGCAGCCTGACGGTCCCCGGTCTCAGCCCCCTTGGGCCCGATCTGGACCGTTTCCCTTTCCCGGACTGGAGCCTGATCGACATCGACCGTTACTCCGACCTCATCCAGATCAACGCCGTTCTCTCCGGGAAAAGGTACATGCCCATGGTGACCTCCAGGGGCTGTCCGTTCCACTGCACATACTGCCACAGCATGTTCGGTAAAAAGGTCCGGCTCAGAAGCCCTGAAAACGTGGTCGATGAAATCGAAACCCTGGTCCGGCACCACGCTGTGGACGAAATCCAGATCTACGACGACATCTTCAACATCGACCGGGAACGGATGATGAAAATCTGTGATCTGATCATCCGGCGGGGCCTCAACATCCGCCTGAGTTTTCCCAACGCCATCCGGTCCGACATGCTGGACGATGAGATGATCCTGAAACTTAAAGAAGCCGGGGCCTACATGATCACCTTTGCCATCGAGACGGCCTCGCCCAGGCTCCAGAAGCTGATCCGGAAAAACCTGAATCTTGACAAGGCTGTCCGTGCCATCGATTTCGCCAGCCGCATCGGCCTGATCACCCGGGGTTTTTTCATGATCGGATTTCCCACGGAAACGGAAGACGAGATCAAAAAGACCCTGAGACTGGCCTGCCGTCTGCCCCTGACCACTTTGTCCATCTTTTCCGTGGTGCCCTTCAAAGGCACGGAGCTCCATGACCTGGCCCAAAAAGCCACAAGCCCCAGGGGCAGGTTGCGCCTCGCGAACCCCGACCCGTCCTATTTCGCCCCGAACACGTTTTACACCGACGAAACGGGTATCAGCCTGAGACGGCACATCCTTTTAGCTTATTTCAGGTTTTTCACCCCAGTCCGCCTTGTCCGGTATTTTCTAAAAATCCCGCGCAAGGCCCTTTACTTGAGGCTTCTCGGGGGACTTCTGAAAACAGGTTTCATCATCCAAAAGAACGAACGGCCATGACCATGAATCCAGACGATATCAGGGCCTTTGTCCTGAAAAACCTCGCCAACGCCAGCTATCTGGCCAGAATGAACAAACCCGGGGTGTTCCTCAGGTACGTGACGAAACTGGTGGAGTCCCGGATTTTCGGAAAAATCACGCCCCGGCAGATCGACATCGCCCTGACCTTCGACTGCAACCTGGCCTGCGACCACTGTTTCACCGCCCCCCTCTTCCGGGCCGATGAACGTGAAATGGACCGTTCCACCCTGAAACGTGTGGCCCAGGACTGCCGGAAACTGGGCATCACCGTCATCCATTTCACCGGCGGGGAAATCCTTCTGCGCGAGGATCTGGAGCAGATCATCGGCCTGTTCAATCCCCGGGAAAACGTGATCTACCTCCAGAGCAACGCCACCCTGGCCACCGTCGAGCGCCTCCGATCCCTGAAAAAGGCCGGGCTCGACTTTTTCGGGGCCAGCCTGGAATACCCGGACCGGGCGGCCCAGGACCGTTTCCGCCACTTCGACGGGTACTGCGACAAAACCCTGGCCGTCCTGGACCAGGCCCGGCAGGTCGGGCTCCAGACCTCGGTGAACATCACCATCGACCGGCACCTGATCCGTTCCCCCGATCTTGCCCCGTGGATCGAAAGCCTGGGAAAGATGGGTCATATCGTCTACGGCAACCTCCCGGTTCCCGTGGGCCGGTTCAAACACCGGAAAGACCTTCTCTGGTTGGGCGACGAACGGCGGATTCTCAAGGACCTCACCCGGCGTTTCCCTTTTTTCCGCACCGAATTCGACTCGAATTTCGGACCTTGCGGCTGTCCGGCCATGAAAGAAAAAATCTACCTCTGTGCCTACGGAGACGTTCTGACCTGCCCCTATATCCATGTGTCCTTTGGCAACGTGAAAGAGGAAAGCCTGGTGGACATCCACCGCCGCGGCCTCTCCTTCCCTGTGTTCAACACCTGGCATGACCACTGCCTGGCTGCCGAGAACCGGGAGTTCATTGGGAGGATCATCGATAAAACCCTTGATTTTTCGAGGCAGCCGGTTTTTTATAAAGCGTTTGAAACCGTGCTGAAAACGCATTTATTCGATCGAAACAAACCAGGCGGACGGATTCAGAACCAGGCCATGGCATCCTGGCCAGACCCTGACCCTGTCTCGTTCCCCGGCTTATCTTCCAAACCTGAAACTGACCGGAACGACTTGAAAATGAACGTGTCCCAGACAGCAGACAGCCAGAATCCCCCGGTCCGTCTTGAGCAGGTCGACTGTCCGGCCTGCGGCGCGTCAGACCGAAGCCACGTGATCACGGCCCCGGATTTCGAAACAGACCACGACCTTCTGTTCACCGTGGTCCGGTGCAAGGCCTGCGATCTGGCCTACACCTCGCCGAGACCCGGCCTGGACGACCTTTTCCGTCATTTCTACCAGGACAACTACGTGTGTTACGGCCGCGCCGGGCTGGCCGACACGATCCGGGAAACCTACCTGTGCCGGTCCCGTTACAAAGAACTCAAGCCCGTGTTCGAACGACTGAAACCAGACGGCGCTCCCGGACGGTTCCTGGACGTGGGCTGCTCCTACGGCTACTTCCTGTCCTTTCTGAAGGCCAACACAACCTGGGATGTCAAAGGCTGCGAACCCAGTCCGGACATGGCCCGGCAGGCCCGCAAACGGGGCCTTGACGTAAAAACCTCGACCCTGGCCGATGCGGGCTACGATTCGGACAGCTTCGACCTGGTGTACATGTCCCATGTGCTGGAACACGTGCCCGACCTTCGGAAAACCGTGGCCGAGGTGTTCCGCATCCTCCGGCCTGGGGGAATGTTTATCACGGAAAACCCGGACATGGGCGCCCCGATCCGGAAAACCTTCGGTGAGGCGTGGTGGGGCTACCACCTGCCCCGCCATCTCAGCCATTTTACGTTCAGGACCATGACCAATCTGCTCGAGCACGAAGGTTTTACGGTGGAATCCATCAAACCCTGTTTCAGACCAGGGCCCATTGCCTGGTCTGTCCAGAACCTGTTGAAGAAAAAGGGGTATCCCTCGTTCGTCAGCTCCCTGTTCGGCGTCCAGAATCCATTTTTCGTGGCCCTTTGCGGTTTTCCGGCCCTGGTCTTCCTGAAACGGGGCCATACGGACATGATGGAAACACGGGCGGTCAAACCGGAGGCCACGACGCCATGACAAGACCGACACGCATCCTTTTCGTGAAACCTTACGCCTACGCTCCCAACCAGGCCTTTGACGTGCCCCTGGGCGTTCTTTACCTGTCGGGCTACCTGAAAAAACACCTGGGGAACCAGGTGGACATCGCCCTGATCGACCTGCGGATTCTCCGAAACAAACACGACGCCCTGAAACAAAAACTCCAGGCGTTCAAACCGGATATCGTGGGTATCAGCACCCTGGCCTTCGAGCACCGGTTCCTGGCCGACAACACGGATGTCATCCGGGACCACGCCCCGGGCGCCCTGCTGGTGGTGGGCGGCCCCTATGCCACATCCAACGTTACCAGCGTGCTTCTCGAAAATTCCTTGGATTACGCCGTGCTCGGAGAAGGCGAGCTGAGTTTCCTGAACCTTGTGAAGACCTTTGCATCAGGCGGGGATTTAAAGTCTGTCCGGGGCCTGGCCTTCCGGAACGGGGATGCTGTGACAGTCACGGAAAAAGAGGCTTTCATCGAAGACCTGGACACCATCCCCATGCCCGATTACTCCCTTATCGACTTCAACGATTACTGGGGAAACCGTCTCCAGTTCAACGGGATCCTGGCGGAACCCAAACACGCCTCGGTGGTGAGCTCCAGAGCCTGCCCCTACCGCTGCGTTTACTGCCACAGCATGTTCGGGAAAAAGCTGAGGAAACGAAGCCCGGAACATTTCGTCGCGGAGATCCGATACCTTTACCAGCGTTTCGGGGTCCGGGAGTTCCATATCATCGACGACGTGTTCAACCTGGACAGGCCCAGGATGCACCGGATTTTAAAGATGATCATCGATAGCGGCATGACGCTCCGCCTCGCCTTTCCCAACGGCCTCCGGGGCGACGTGCTCGAAGAGGAGGATATCCTCCTGCTGAAACAGGCCGGGGCCTACATGCTGACCCTGGCCATCGAAACCGGCTCGCCCCGCCTCCAGCGGGTGATCCGAAAAAACCTGGATATCGGCAAGGTCATGAGAAACATCGCCTTTGCCGGAAGTCTTGGCCTGATCACCCGGGGTTTCTTCATGCTGGGTTTTCCCGGCGAAACGGTGGAGGAAATGAAGCAAACCATCCGCACGGCCCTTGACTCGAAACTCAGCATGGCCAGTTTTTTCGTGGTGGTCCCCTTCGAAAACACCGAACTTTTCACCATGGCGAAACAGTACCTGGACGTGATGGACAAGGATCTTCTCTCCAGCTACCAGGCCGCAACCTCGTTCTACGAAAAGGCCACGGGTTACAAAGTGGGGCGGCTCCAGAAAATCGCCTACCTGAGATTTTACACCCCCTTGCGCCTGGCCCGGCTGTTTGTCAGAATTCCCCGGAAATCCTACCAGATCACCAAATGGTTGTCTTTTGCCTATGATCTTTTGAGGCTTTGACTGTTCATTCGACGGAGATGATTTCAATATTCTGGAAGGCTTTGAGCTCGTAAAGGTCCGGCCTGAGATCGTGAAGGGGTCTTACCGTGGCCACGTGCCGCTGCTGGGCCAGAGACGACAAAGCCAGCTCCGAAACAAGCACCGACTCGATATTGGCATCCGCCTCCCCCACAATGCCTTTCTCCGGAAAAGGAAAGTCACTGGGGGTCAGAACAGCGGCCTGCCCGTAATTGACAATGGCCCCCACCTCCGTGCTCACATTTCCGATGGTTCCGGTGATGGCCACATACACGAAATTTTCCACAGCCCGGGCCTGGGCGCAATGCCGGACCCGGTAATACCCTTTTTTTTCTTCGGTTGAAAAAGGCACGAAGATGACCTCGACGCCGGCCAGGGTGAGAAGGCGGGATACTTCGGGAAACTCGATATCGTAGCAGACCTGGATGGCGATCCTTGCAAGCGGTGTATCGAAAATCCGGATCCCCATGCCGGGCTGGATGTCTCCACCGGTGCGTTCGGCAGGGGTGATGTGCAGCTTGTCCTGGGTATAGACAGCCCCTGTGGGGGTGAACAGGTGGGCCGTGTTGTATATCAGGCCGTCCCGCAAAATGGGATGGGAACCGCCGATGATGTAGAGATTGTATTTCTGGGCGAATTTTCTGAACATGTCGACGTAACGTGCGCTGTCATGGGCCAGTTGAAGCACCATCTCCTTGTAGCTCATTCCCTTCATGAAACTGAAAAGCTCGAAGGTGAAATTTTCCGGAAAAAGCAGGAAGTGACAGTTATAAGAATCGGCTGAACTCACGAAAAATTCGACCTTTTTCTCCATATCCTCCCAGGATGAAATCTGCCTCATCATGTACTGGGCCGCACACAAACGGATACGCCTTGTGTGGCGTTTGGGGACGATGGCTGAAGCGATTTTCCGTTTGGCGATATTGAAATCGGGGTTCAGCATTTCAAGGTACGTCGAATAATTCAGGCTCGACCGGTCCGACGAGATATCGAGCTGGACTTTCCTGACCCGGTACCCTGCCTTCAGATGGGCGTTCAATGCCGAATCCCTCAACACGCCATCCATCACTTTCTGGACATACTGTTCAGCGGTCATTTTTCCCGCATGCTTTTTGTAGCCCGGAATCCGGCCGTAAGCGATCATCCTCTTGAGGTTGAGCCGTTTCAACAACGCCTTGCGTCTGAAATAGAGAAGCCCGGATACCCCACGCCTCTGGAAATCGGGATGAACCGCGATATCGGCCCCATAGAGTGTGTCCCCGTCCGGGTTGTGTGTGCTGAACGTCCCGGCGCCGGTGATTTCATCGATGGTGTACCAGAATTCATCATCGATGTTCACGATGATGGCATGGGCATAACCGACCACCCTGTTCTGGCAGATCGCGACAAACTGGCCTTCCGGAAACGCACTGAACTGCATTTCGTAATGCCTTTCCGTCATCAGAAATTCCGGATGATAATCATGATAGGCCGCACGGCTGCATTCAACCACCCCTGGAATATCCTCTTTTCTCATCCTGCGTGTCGTAATCTTATGAATCGGCTTGCCCATAAACCCTCCATTATCAGAGTTTGAGGTTCAACATCATGCCAGAACCCTGGATGTGTCCATGGCCCGGCAGAGCCTGTCGTGAAGCTCGATCACCGGCCGGATGGATTCATGGACCTCGCCCGAGCCCAGGGAATCCAGAAAATGACAGGCGGCGTACTCGGAAAACCGGGCCTCGTAAGCCTGTACCCAGGCGTTTCTTCGTTCCAGGTGTTCCGGGGCCACGGGCCAGACCCCGGGCCGGGGCTTCATGGGTTCGGTGATGCCCATACGCCAGGGTTTTCCCGTCAGCCGCGCCCGGAAGCACTTCTGGTTGGCGCACATCCGGACATAAAGAGGATCGGTTGAAACCGCATTGAAAAATTCCGGAACCTCCGGGTCACCCGGCTCAAACGGCCGGTGGGTGGCCAGCACACGGAACCCGGCAGGGGTTCGGTAAAGCCGCACATTCCAGGCGGGATTCCGGCTCAAAAACGCGTCGAGCTTCTGCCTCGCGATGGTGTCCGGCCCGCCTTTGGCCCTCACCGCCTCAGGAAAAAACCATCGGGTCAAAGGACCGGCCATGAACCAGGCCCCCACGGCAAGACCCAGGGCCAGAGCCCACTGACCGGTAAGAATGCCGGTCAGGACCGCCAGGCCCAAAAGCGCCAGACGGAATGTCCAGGCTTTGCCCGACGACCGGACATGGTCGAAATCAATGTCGGCGAACAGGGCCTTTTCCGTGTTCAGGCACCAGGCCCCGTAAACGTTGCGTGTAACCACCCCGAAGGGATGCCGTTCCAGAACTTCCTCGCGGATGGGCAGACCGTCTGCTCCATTGTAGGCCACCCTGGCCTCCCGGCGGTTGAGGTTTTCACCGGCGAGAATCTGTTTCAACGCCTGGTCCGCCCTGGCCTCGGCCATGGCCCGAGCCTCCTCCTCGCTGACTTCGGACCAGCCGTAGCGGCGGACCGTCACCTGTTTGCCTTTGTCTCGATGCTGCCTGCGGGCTTCCGCCCAGAAATCCGGAACGATCATGGTGTCCTTTCATGGCTGGGGTGAGTTTGTTTGATTGGTTATCATAATCTGGAAAACGCCTTGAAAACAAGCGGTTGTTTTACGCATCCGTTTTTTTACATCAGGGCAAAAAAAAGTTTGAAACTTTTCCCGGTCTCCTGTGTTTATATGTACAAAGCCGTCAATCAAAGATCGTTGTGCGGTTCCACAGCCGATTTTCAATGTTTCAAACAAAACCAATGGAGGCAGTCATGATTACCCAAATCATCAGAAAACTATCGTTGCCGTTCATGGCCATGGTCCTGGCCCTTTCCCTGTTCGCCGGATGTTCCGGAAGTTCGGGAGGCGAGGACCAGGGCGAAGTGGCCATCAGCCTGACCGACGCGGAAGGTGATTTCGTCACCTACGCCGTTGATGTGAAATCCGTGATTCTCACCCGGGCCAACGGGGAAGAGATCCAGGTTCTCGCCGAGCCCACCACCGTGGATTTCGCCCAGTATGTGGATGTGCTGGAGCTTCTCACCTCGTCCCATGTTCCCCTTGGAGCCTACACCAAGGCGACCCTGGTTCTCGACTACAGCAACGCCGACATCCGGGTTGAAAACAGCGATGGAGAAGCGGTCCAGGTGGAAACCATCGAAGACGGGGAAGGCCAGGCCATCACGGAACTATCGGTCTCCGTCTATCTTGAAAACCAATGCGCCCTGGTTGTTTCTCCCGGCCTGATCGCGCGCCTGTCCCTGGACTTCGACCTGAAAACCTCCAACACCGTTACGTTCAGCCTATCCGGAAGCGCCAGCCTGGTGGTTGAGCCCAACCTGCTCGCGGAAATCGACAAGGCAACGCCCAAGACGGAACGTGTCCGCGGTCTTCTTTCCGACGTCAACGTGGACGAATCCTATTTCGACCTCACGATCTGCCCGTTTTTCCATCAGTTCAAAAACAAAAAACACGGTTTCGGCCACACGAGAATTTTCTCCATGGACGATACGGTCTACGAGATCAACGGTGTGGGGTACGTGGGAGACGAAGGTCTTGAGGCCTTGGCTGACATCGACGAGGACACTCCCGTGATCGTCAAGGGCAACATGAACATGGAAGAACGGAAATTCGAGGCCAGTGAAGTGTTCGTGGGTTCCAGCGTTCCCGGCGTCATCGGTGACGCGGTCACCGGCAGTGTGATCGGCCGGAGCGGCAATACGCTCCAGGTGAACGGCATGGTCAGTTCCGAAAACAGCGACTATTTCCGCCTGAACGACACGGTGACCGTGACACTTTCCGAAAACACCGTGGTAAAGAAACAGGGTTCCACCGAGGTTTTCTCCATTGATGACATCGCCCCCGGCCAGAACATCTGGATCACCGGCGACCTGTCCATGACCGAATCCGAAACCCTGGCACTCGACGCCACTGAAGGATCGGCCCGTCTTCTGGTCACCGTCCTCAGGGGCCATGTGGCCGAAGACCTGGCCAGCCCCTACCTGAACATCGACCTTGGCACCCTCAACCTTCGCAAACCCGAGTTGTTCGATTTCACCGGCACAGGCATCGATGCAGCCAGTGACGCGGACCCGGATTCTTACGAAGTGGAGACAGGAGATTTGGACACCACAGGTTTCAATTCAGGCGATTCCATCAAGGCCTACGGTTTTGTGAACGCTTTCGGAGCGGCGCCTTACGATTTCGAGGCCACCAGGCTGGTGGATTACACCACCCTTCCCGCCCTTCTGAGCGTGAGGTGGATTCCGTCAACCTTGAATCCCTTTGAAAGCATGGATGATGAAGGCCTGGTGCTGGATCTCAGCGGAATCACCGTGTTCCACCTGCTCCTCAAGGCCGACATGCGTGCCCATGACGAAGAAGTGACTTTGGTTCCCGCCGAACAGGGAGTCTACGTGATCAAAATGAGGAACCGGCCTTATGTTTTCACGGATTTCACCAAGTTCAAAGATAAGCTGGACACCCTGCTGGACGGGTCCAACCGGATGAAACGTCTTTTCGCCACCGGCGTTTATGACAGTAACGCCAAAATTCTGACCGCATCGTACCTGACCGTTCTCATCAAGTAGTGCCATAATTTGAGACAAAACGCAAAAAGGGGCGGGTTTCGAAAACCCGCCCCTTTTTTGTCTGAAAACACCAAACCCGAGACTGTCTATTTGGACGCCGCGAGAATCTCCTGAGCGATGTTGAACGTGTTGTCCCCTGTCTTTTCCAGGTTGTTCAGGATGTCCACGAAAAGAATCCCGCAGTCCACCGTACATTCCCCGTGATTGAGGCGGGTGATGTGGTTGTTCTTGAACTGACGCCTGAGCTGGTCGATGAGGTTTTCGTCCTGGGTGTCGAAATTCTTTGTAAAATTCTCACGGTTAAAGGCGGTGAGAACGTTTTCTGCGAAACGCACGGTCACCGTGAAAATCTCATCCATTTCCGACATGGCTTTTTCTGAAAATCCCATTTTTTCCTCGATCATCCGCTCGGTGAATCGCCCGATATTCTCGGCGTAGTCCCCGAGTTTCTCGATATCGTGAAGGACCTGGAGAAGCCGGTTGATGGTCCTTGACGTTTCCTCGGTGATGTCTTTTTCAAAGAGCTTCACCAGGAAATCGGAAATCTCCTTCTGGAGGATGTCCACGTTCTTTTCAAGCTCGTAGATCTTGTTCACCTTGTCGAGGGATCGTTCGAAAAACGCTTCTTTCGCCAGTTTCAGCATGGCAAGGGCATCGTCGCTCATGCGCTGCACCTCTTTCCTGGCCTGAACCACGGCCAGGGTCGGAGTTTCCACCAGCATGTCCTTCAGGTAGATCAGCCTGAAAGAAGACGGGGAATCATCGCCCTTGATGATCTTTTCACAGAGCTTGGCCAGAAGGGGGAGAAGAGGAAGGAAGATCAGGGTGTTGATCACATTGAACATGGTGTGAAGGTTGGCGATATGCCGGGCAAGGTTGGGCCGGGTGCCGTCGGCGGCCACGATGTTGGCCGCTCCGGGGGTCAGATAGTCCACCAGCTGCATAAGCCAGGGCAGCAGAAAAATCATGTACATCACGCCGAAAGTGTTGAACAGCAGATGACCCAAAGCCGCCCTCCGGGCCGCCTTGTTGGCGCCGATGGCCGCCAGGTTGGCCGTAATGGTTGTACCGATGTTTTCACCCAGGACCAGGGCGCAGGCCGCCCTGTAGTCGATGATCCCGATGGTGGCGAGGGCGATGGTGATGCCCAGGGTGGCCGAGCTGCTCTGGACGACCATGGTGAGCACCGTTCCGGCGAACACGGCCAAAAAGGGGTTGGACGAAAACAGCACAAAGGCGTGCTTGAACGTTTCGTTGTGATTCAGGGGGGCGAACCCCTTGGTCATGGTTTCCATGCCCAGGAAAAGAAACCCGAAACCCAGAAGAATCTCTCCGTAGTTGTGGGTGTTTTTCCCTTTGATAAAAAGGCGCATCACCACCCCGATGCCAATGGCCGGAAGGGCCAGGTGACTGATTTTGAAGGCGATGATCTGGGCCGTGATGGTCGTTCCGATGTTGGCGCCCAACACCACCGAAAGGGCCTGCATCAGGTTCATCAGGCCGGCGTTCACGAATCCCACCACCATCACCGTGGTGGCCGAACTGCTCTGGATGATGGCTGTGACCAGGAGCCCGACAAACATGCCGATGACCCGGTTTGAGGTGAGTTTCTCCAGAATCATCTTCAGGCTGTTGCCCGCGGATTTCTGGAGCCCGTCGGACATCAGCTTCATCCCGTAAATAAACATTCCCAGCCCACCTATCAGGGCGTAAATCAACTTCATCCAATCAATATCCACAGATCTATTCCTTATTTATGAATCGGTCGTTGTCATCGGTTCCAAATCGACAAAAAACACTGGTTTTATAATTCCTGCTAAATGGGATGTCAATATCTTGTATTCCTTGGCCCAGGGCAAACGCATATAACATTGTCTATCGCCATCGGTATCGGTATCGGAATCGGGATCGCTATCGAAACGTCCTGAATATCGAACCCGATAGCGATACCGATAGCGATGAAGCTGAGGGGTATCTTGCGAATTCAAGGCGCCCGCCATGCAAGCCGACCGTTAAATCCATGCCAGTTGACAGCCCGGATTCCATCCGGTAATTTCAGCTTATGACATCCCGACTTTCTCCCCCAGAGCATGGAACCTCCATCCAGGATCTCGTTTTACAGATCCAAAACGCCGGAACGCCTGAGCGTGTCATCGAGGCAGGCCTGAACGTCCCCATGGCCTTAGCCGGCCTGATCCGCCAGGGAGAACCGCCCCTTGCCGTGATCCGGGGCGCGTCACGGATCAGCGACAGCATCACCTCCCGTTTCATCGACCTTGCAACCCTTGAACTGGGGCCGCCGCCCCTTCCTTTTTCGTTCATGGTGTTCGGCAGCGCGGGCCGGGAAGAACAGACTTTGAAAACAGACCAGGACAACGCCATCGTGTACGACGATCCAGCGGAGCGTGATGTGGTTTTTGTCCGGAATTATTTCCTCGGTTTCGGAAAAAAAGTCTGCACCTGGCTGAACCGTTCAGGGTACACGTTCTGCAAGGGTGAAAACATGGCCATGAATCCCAGGTACTGCCAGCCCCTTTCGGTCTGGAAAACCTATTTCAGCCAATGGGTGTCCGGCGCGGACATGGTCGATCTGTTGAAATTCCGGATTTTTTTCGATTTCAGAAAAGTTTTTGGAGAAAACCATCACGAGGAGGATCTGAGAAACCATCTCGAAGCGTCTGTTTCGGAAAACCACCGTTTCTTCCAGATCCTGGCCAGGAACCTGCTCCAATACTCGGCTCCGCTGAACTTTTTCGGAAAATTCATCGTGGAAACGGAAGGACCGAAACGGGGTGGGCTGAACATCAAAAACGCCACGATCCCCATCGTGGATTTTGCCCGAATCTACGCCATGAGGCACAGACTCCGCAACGTTTCCACGGTGGAAAGGCTGGACGCCCTTGTGGACCTGGACATCCTGGACGCCCAAAGCCAGGGTCTCGTGATCGAGACCTTCTCCGATCTTCTGGGCTTCCGCCTGAAAAGCCAGGCCAGAGCCGTGGGCTCGGCCTGGGCCTCTCCATCCAACCATATCTTTCCGGAATCTCTTGAGGCAGGTGAGCGCAAGCACCTCAAAGAACTGCTTTCCAGGATCAGAATTTTCCAGTCACGGCTGAGCTACGACTTCACAGGTCAGGCGAACTTCTGAATCCTGCCTCCCGGACTGCTGTCAGAAGGTTGTCACCTTCGGGCGAAAAGGTTTTTGTCGATGGCCTTTTCGTACGCCGATTCCGTGGTGATGATTTTTTTGGACACCAGCTCCATCAGATGCTGGTCCATGGTCTGCATGCCCTGGCTGGTTCCTGTCTGGATCAAAGAGTTGATCTGGGCGATTTTCGAACTTCGGATCAGGCTGGCCAGAGCCGGGGAGCCGATCAGGATCTCGTTGGCGGCGCATCGTTTGCCGTCCACGGTCCTCAAGAGCTGCTGGGCGATGACGGCGCGTAAGGATTCGGAAAGCATGGTCCTGGTCTGTTCCTGCTGTTCCGAAGGAAAGGCGTTGATGATCCGATCGATGGTTTTGGCCGCCGAATTGGTGTGAAGGGTTCCGAACACCAGGATGCCCAGCTCGGCGCAGGTAAGGGCCAGGGCTATGGTTTCAAGGTCCCGCATCTCGCCCACCAGGATGATGTCCGGGTCCTCGCGGCTGGCCACCCGGAGGGCGTCGCCGAAGCTCAGGGCGTGAGCTCCGATCTCCCTTTGGGTAAACAGGCAGCGCCTGTTGGTGTGGACAAATTCCAGGGGGTCCTCGATGGTGATGATATGGGCTTCCCGGGTGGAGTTGACATAGTCGATCATGGCGGCCAAAGTGGTGGATTTTCCGCTGCCCGTGGGACCGGTGACCAGAACCAGGCCTTTCTTGAAATCGGCGATGCGTTTCAGGGTTTCGGAAAGTCCCAGGTCTTCCAGGGTGAGGATGGTGCTGGGGATGATGCGGAACACGGCGCCGATGCCCCGCCTCTGGTAAAGGAAATTGCACCTAAACCTGGCCACGCCGGCCAGTTCGTAAGCCATGTCAAGGTCACGATTCTGTTCCAGGTACTCCTGTTTGTCAGGGCTGAGCATTTCAAAGAGAATGTCCCTGTTGGATTCCGCCGTCAAAACCGGGTGATCGGTTTTCACCAGCTGGCCTCCCAGCCTCAGAAGGGGCGGGAATCCCACCACCATATGGAGATCGCTGGCCCCTCTGTCTTTCACTTCCTGAAAATAGGTGTCGATGGTGATCGCCATGTCGTCGTTCCTTATCTTGCCATGTCCCGCGGGTTTTTGGCCGGGGCAGGCGTGCTGTTCTGGGGAGGTTTGTACCCGATGCCCGCCTTGACCGCCGATTCGTTCTCGGCGTTGGCAATGGCCGTTTCCTCGCTGATCTCACCGGCTTTGAACAGTTCGATGATGGATTCGTCCATGATCCGCATGCCCAGGTTTTTTCCGGTCTGCATGAGGTTGGGAATCTGGAACACCTTGGAATCCCGGATCATGCTGGCCACAGGCACCGTGCCGATGAGAATTTCCGTGGCCAGGACCATCTTGTCCCCGCTGGCTCCGGGAAGAAGTTTCTGGGTGATCACCGCTTTCAGGATCTCGCTCAGGGCGGCCCGGACCTGGGACTGTTCTCCGGCCGGATAGGAATCGATGATCCGGTCCACGGTTTTCGGCGCGTTGGTGGTGGACAAGGTCCCCAGGACCAGGTGACCGGTCTCGGCGGCGGAAATGGCAAGAGAGATGGTTTCCAGATCCCTCAGTTCACCGATCATGATCACGTCGGGGTCTTCTCTCAGGGCTGCTTTCAGGGAATTCTTGTAGGAAAGGGTGTCGTAGTGGAGCTGACGCTGGTTCACCACGCCTTTTTTGAAAGGATGGATGAACTCCACCGGGTCTTCGACGGTCAGCACATGGTGGGCGCGGTTTTCGTTGATGTAGTCCACCATGGCCGCCAGGGTGGTGGTCTTGCCCTGCCCCGTGGCTCCGGTGACAAGGATCAGGCCCTGGTGGTTGTCCAGAACCTTTCTCACCACCTCGGGCAGTCCCAGGCTCTGGAGTGTTGGAATTTCCGGCGGGATAATCCGAAACGTGGCGCTCATACCCCGCTGGTGCATCATGGCGCTTCCCCGGAACCGGCCCAGTCCTTCGATTTCATAGGAAAAATCAAGCTGGAGGTTCTTTTCCAGGCTCTTTTTCTGATCCTCGTCCAGAAGCTCGTAGACAAGCTTCCGGCACATGGCCGGTGACAGGGGAGGGCTTTTCGATTTCATCAGTTTGCCGAACCGCCGCATGATGAACGGTTCAAAGGGAACCACATGCACATCGGAGGCCTTCATCCCCACTCCGACCTTGAACACCTTGTCCAGATCCGCCATGTCCTGTCTCCTGAAAAATTCTGTGATAACAGGCCAAAACCTTACCCGGCCTGGATTTCAGGGCACGGTCAAGGGCGGCCATCAATCTTATTCCGGTATTTTCCATACCGTGTGCTGCCGTGAAACATAAAGCAGTTCACAAAGATAACCGGCGGCATCCACGTTGTGAACTTCATAGTACAGGCCTCGTTCATTCTGGATGAAGTCGGACAGCCGGTCGTAGCCTGTCATGTTCACGTTGCCTTTCACCACTTCCCCGTTGACAAGGCGAAACATCAAGGTCTGCCAGCTTCCGATTTTTTCCGTGTCGGCTTTCTCACCGGAATTGACCCACAAGGTCTGGCTTTTGGAAATCATCAGGGTTCCCACCCCTTTGATGCCGTCGATCTGGCAGTCGTACATCACGATATCCGGTTCGTCACTCTGGAGGTACTCGGAGATGCTCCGCCCAAGGACGTTGATGTAGCCGGAAATCCGGCTGTTGCCAGCCGTGAGGAGAACGATTTCATGATCCTGTTTCGGGTATTCGCTCATACAGTCTCCTTGATCATCACTCGAAAGGTCGCACAAGACAGTTTGTTCATGTTTTTTAATATCTGGTATTTTGACAGGGCTAAAAAAGGGACGATCACAACAATGGGTCACTATAACCCATTCGATTAAGGCGTGTCAAACAGCAGCAGCAGGCTCTCGGCAATTATTTCAGGCTGGCTTCTTCGGGAGGCGGGAGGCGAAAAAATCATTGGTGACACGGTTGAAACCAAAGGCCAGTTCCATGCCTTCGATTTCCGATTCGGTGAACCATCCGAGGGCCTGACCTTCGGTCAGTTTCAGGTCCCCGGCGTCCCGTGAAAATGGGGCAGAGAACACGTGGTCGGTTCTGTCGTCGAATTCATAGATCCTGAACAAAACAGAATTTTTTATGTCCACGCCGAGTTCTTCCCTCATTTCACGGACAATGCAATCGTCCGGGGTTTCACCGGCTTCCACGTGACCGCCCGGCAGGTCCCACATGTTGGCGCAAGGAAGACCCGGTTTGTCATCTCTCAGAAAAAGCAGAAGGCTCCCTTCGCCATTATATAAAAGGATAGTGGCGCCTCTTTTCTTCAAACGTTCTCCGGATGAGAATCAAAAGTCCGCCTGTTTTTCCCAGGCGGACCTGTCATTATCAAATTTGTCCGATTGCCTGGTCTTTTTTCTCGTCTTCGGTGTAAACGATAATTTTCCGAAGCCTGGGAAGAAAGATGAACATCAGCGTTTCCTTGACCCAGGCCCAGTATTCGGAACCCGACGGATCGAGACCCAGGAACTGGGCGTAGGTGGAACTCGCCCCCAGATAGTTGGTGGCCACCACGGTGAAGCTGTAGACAAACCGCCTCACATCCTCGGGCGGAGCGGTGTACACGATCCTTTCCTTGAAGGTCTTGAGAAAATTCTCATGAAACAACGTGTACTTCTCCGCGCCCGGGAAATTCTCGTAGTCTTCCACATGCGCGGTGTTCTGCATAATCAGCCGGAACAAGTCCGGCGAATTGAAATGAAATTCGAACAGTCTGTCGAGAAAAACCGAAAAGCTTTTCCCGATGGACATGGTCTCCAGATCTTTGTACCAGGAATTGGCAAACACTTTGATCTCGTCAAGAAGTTCGTCCACAACCGCGTCGAACAGCCCCGCTTTTTTCGGAAAGTAATAATGGATGATCGGATGATCAAAGTTCCCCGCTTTGCCGACCATACGCACACTCGCCGAATGATAAGGGTGGTTTGAAAAAACCGTTCTTGCCGCCTGAAGTATCCTCTTTCTGGTATTTTCCCCCTTCCTGGTATTTTTCCAGTCGTCACCCATGGTTAATGATTTCCCCTGTTTTGATAATTAATATTTTTTTACAGCCCGAATTTATATGGCCTGATCAGTATTGTCAAGCATTTCAACAATTAAATAAGGATTTTATCAATAAGAAAAAAAACAATGTTCACCATTTTATCATGAACTTGGATTGGAATTTGTTCATCACGATTCGGATGTCTGTTCAGAATTTCCGACCTGCCAGAGGATATGTTTCGGGGCATAACAGAGCGGGCTGTCAAAAATTTTCTTTCGAAGCCCGCCCCGAAAGCTCGGACGAAGGGTAAACTGTCCGAAGGTACGCCATTTCATTCCACAAGATAGCTGGCCGCCCTCCGGAGATAACGCTGAAGCTGGTCCTTCTCCCATGCTTCGTCCTTGCCCATTTCTCTCGCCATAACCCGGGCCACCTCGGGTGCGGCCTCCATGCTGGCTCGGGCGTCCAAGATCAGGGCCCGGGTCCTTCTGGCCAGGACGTCGTCCAGAAAAACCGCCATTTCGTGGCGAACGGCCCAGACGATTTCGGCGAAACGGTAGGGCAGCCGTTCGTGGATCGGACGGTCCAGTTCGGGATCCACCTCCACAATCCGCTTGATGAACCGGGCGTTGTTTCCGTAAAGTCCGTAAGGCGCGTTGCCCTCGTGGTCCACGGACCAGCCGTTGAGGCTGAGATTCCGTGTCCGGGACTTCCTGGGCTCCAGGGCTCCGATGGGAATGGCGGTATCGATGGTGTCCTCGGCCATTTTGCGGTAGGTGGTCCACTTGCCGCCGGCGATGGTGATCAGCCCGGACGGGGACACGTTCAGGTGGTGGTCCCTCGACAGGGCCGCCGTTTTCTTTCCCCCGCCCTCCGTCACCAGGGGCCGGATTCCCGCAAAGGCCGAAAGAACATCCGAAGCCACAGGATCCTTGGTCAGGTATTTGGCCGCGTGATCCAGGAGAAAACTCAGCTCTTCCTTGAGCGGCAAGGGCTCCAGGCTGGGCTGGGCGATCGGTGTGTCGGTGGTCCCCACGATAACACGCCCGTGCCATGGCACGGCGAAAAGCACCCGGCCGTCCTCGGTGTGGGGAACGAGGATCGCCGTGTCGCCAGGAAGGAAGGACTGGTCGAGAACAATGTGGACCCCCTGGCTCGGTGAGATGATGTTTTCATGGTCCGGCGCATCCATTTTCAGCACCGAATCCACGAAGATTCCCGTGGCGTTCACCACGGTTCTGGCCATCACTTCGTGTTCTTTTCCGGAAATTTTGTCCACCACCTGGACCCCTGCCACAAGGCCGCCTGTCTTGATCAGCCCTTTGACCTGGACGTAATTGAGGACGCAGGCTCCCAGGTCTTCCGCAGTCTGGGCCAGGGTCACGGCCAGCCTGGCGTCGTCGAACTGCCCGTCGTAATAGATCACACCCCCTTTGAGATCTTTGGGTTCCAGAGTCGGGATCTTCTCGAGCACCTTTTCACGGGTCAGCACCGTGGATTTCTTGAGGCCCAGCTTGCCGGCCAGCATGTCGTAAACCCGGAGCCCGACTCCATAGAACGGCCCTTCCCACCAGCTGTAGTTGGGCACCACAAAAGACTGGTGATGCACGAGATGAGGGGCGTTCTGAAGCAGAAGGCCCCGTTCCTGGAGGGCCTCGAGAACCAGGGAGATGTTGCCCTGCTGAAGATACCGGATCCCCCCGTGGATCAGTTTGGTGCTCCGGCTCGAGGTGCCCTGGGAAAAATCGCCCTGTTCCACGAGAAGGGTGCTGTACCCCCTGGACGCCGCTTCCACCGCAGCGCCCAGCCCTGTTGCACCGCCTCCGATCACCACCACATCCCAGACTTTCGTTTCATTCTCAAGTCTTGCCAGCATTTCGCTACGAATCATCGTCAATCCTCCATTAACCGGGCACCCCGGCCGATTTTCATCCCATGTGTCCAGCCGGGATGAAACACCCGTGCAAAGGTCTGCGGTTTTTTTATCGTTGTTTTCAGGTTGTGGATAGAACAGACAGACCCTTTCCAGGATAAACTTAAAATTCAGGGGCCTTGAGACGTTATTACTTCAACTGGGTTCCTTGTGCAACCCGTAATTCCCAGGACCGGACAAGAAATGAAAAAAAGTCGGAAAGAATGAACATTCTTTTTCCTGTTTTTAATAGGAAAATCTGGTATTCGGGATAAAGATCTGTTACGACATATTTTTTTGGCCATATCGTTTTAAAAATCCAGAACGAAACGAGGACCAACCATGAAAGACTCCATCTACCCCGCCCTTCAGCTGACAGACGCCTGCAACAAACGATGCCGTGTCTGTCTCCGGGTACCCGGTGAAAAAGTTCATCACCTTGACCGGGAAACATTCAGCCGCTACCTGGCCGACCTCGACCGGCTTTCCACCGTGTACCCCATCGGTTTCCAGTTCGTCACAGGAGGTGAACCCACCCTCTGGAAAGACGACGGGTTGGACGTGGCCGATGTCCTGTCCGCCCTGTCCAAAACAGGAAAGATCCGGAGCATTACCATGCCCACCAACGGCAAACGCCTTGAAAACAGGGATTTTGCCGAAACATTCCTTGAAAAGGTCTCCTGCGGGGTGGATCATCCGGTGATCATCGGACTGAGCGTGGCCGAGTACCAGGAAAACCTCATTGATGGAAAATGCCTGGCCCTTGACCATCTCCTGGCCCACACCGAAAAACCAGGCCACAACATCCTGCCCGTGGCCCTGGTGACCTTGTTCAAAAAAGACGAGACGGACCAGATCCTGAAAAAGAACTATCCCGGCGTGTTTCAGCGCGTCACCCCCTTTGCCCCCATGGGTGCCGGTGAAAACGAAATCGAGGAATGTCCGTCTCTTTCCCTTGGGGATAGTGACAAAAAAGGGCTCGGGGCCTTTTATCCTTACTTCAAGAAAGACGTCACAGGCCGGCTGTCCATTCGGGATGATGAATTTGACGCCATGCCCAACCGGGAGATCATGAACCGCCTGTCCCTGTTCGCCCATTGCGGACGCAGTCCCTTTGTGGACAACGCCTGGCATTACTGCCTGCCTTTCAGGGAAAACCCGGACTTCGACCTGGCGAAGGTGGGCGAGATGAAAGAAGACACGCTGGAGCGTTTCCTTGAAACCATGCCCTTTCTCCAGCGAATCCGAACCATGGGGGTCATCGATGCCGCGCTGTCCTACCGTGACCGTTTGACCCGGACCACCCGGGATAAACTCGATTACCTCGAAAACCCGGACCACCGGGTTTCCGTGGCCTACCGGGGCTGCATGGTCTGCAAGGAACTGACGCAGTTTGGGATATGGGACGAAATCAGAACCTTGACATAAAAACATTGCCTCCCGTGAAGAGCACGGGACTTCCCGGCAGGCAACCCTCACCTTATAAAATGTTTGCCAAATCCATGATTTTGACCTATGTCTCGATCATGTTCCATACCTTTAAACTGGGATATGACAGAACATGAAAACAACACCGCCATGACAAAGGCACAGCCCTTATTATAAAGGTGGACTCATGGAGATCATGCCATTTTTGCCGGAAAGACCTGAAAAAGCGCCCGAAGATTCCTCCCCCCGTGGATTGACCAGCGTGGTGTCCACCATTTTATCCTCACCGGACCAGATCGCGGAGGATGTGCCCTGCTGCGGCCCGCCGGCAGGACCTTCGGCAAGTCCCCATGAACGCCCGGGTTACCGGATCTGTTCTTTTGTGGAAAATTTCATGGACACGGCCGCCGGATTCGTGCCCCGAATCCGGACGTCCCTGAGTTTTTCGGACCGGGTTTCCACGGTTCTCGTCAGGTGCAACGTCGGACGCAACACTTACACGGTGGCCCCGGGACTTTACGCCGTGGGCAACCCGGACAAAGGCTCACCGGTTCTGGTCACGGCCAACTACAAACTGACCTTCGACCACCTGAGAAAATCACTTGAAAACATGAACGTTTTCATCCTCGTCCTCGATACCCGGGGCATCAATGTCTGGTGCGCCGCGGGCAAGAAAACCTTCGGAACCGATGAACTGGTGAACAGGATACGTCTCACGGGGCTTTCAAACATCGTCTCCCACCGCCGCCTCATCGTTCCCCAGCTGGGAGCCGTGGGCGTTTCGGCGGTCCAGGTGAAAAAACAGTCGGGTTTTTCCGTGACCTGGGGACCTGTGAACGCCATGGACATCCCCCGGTTCATTGAAAACGGCATGAACGCGGAGCCGTCCATGCGCCGCCTGACCTTCAACGTGATCGACCGGGCCGTCCTCGTGCCGGTGGAGCTGTCCCTGGCCGCCAAGCCGGCCCTCTGGTTCGCCCTGGCCCTTCTTGTGGTTTCCGGGTTCGGACCGGGTGTTTTCTCGTTGTCCGCCCTGTGGCACCGGGGTTTTCACGCGGTCATGGTCATGGCGGCGGGCCTTGTCGCCGGAGCCGTCCTCACACCGGTTCTTCTGCCCCATCTGCCCGGAACCCGGTTTTCCGTCAAAGGAGCCCTTGCGGGTTTGGTTCTTTCCCTCCCCGTGGCCGTCATGGCCGGAGACGCGGGATTTTTGGGCACCCTCGGCCTGGTTCTCATGGCCTCGGCCCTCAGCTCCTGGCTGGCCATGAATTTTACCGGGGCCACCCCGTTCACGTCCCCGTCCGGGGTGGAAAAGGAAATGCGGCAGTCCATGCCCTTCCAGGTCGCGGCACTTGTCGCAGGTCTGATTTTCTGGATAATTTCAGCTTTTTAGGATGTAAACACAGGGAGGAAACCCATGAAACATTTCAGGTATCTTGAAAACGTGAGCACGATCCGGCTCGATGTGGAACGCTGTGTGGGCTGCGGGGCCTGTGAAACCGTCTGTCCCCATCAGGTCTTCTCCCTGGACCAGGGCAAAGCCAAGCTCATGGACCGCGACGCCTGCATGGAATGCGGGGCCTGCGCCCTGAACTGCCCGACACAGGCCATCAGCGTCTCACCGGGTGTGGGATGCGCCGCCTACATCATCCAGACCTGGATCAAAGGCCCTGAAAAAGCGGCTTGCGGGACGGGTGGGGGATGTTGCTGAACGTCCGGTTATGATTCGATCTTTCCCGTTTCCCTGTCTCTAAGGCGTTTTTGCAGGATCAGCTTGATGTTATCCGATATATGTTTTGGCCTATCAGCCGAATTCAACCTTGGAAATCCGGACGCGGGGACAGGACGCCCAAGAAACGGGCAAAGCACGTCCCATCCCTCGCCATTGCATATGTTTATCGTCAAAAGGTCACTTTTCCTGTTTTTGAAGTAACCCATGACCTCTTCATGGTGCCTTGCGTAAGCCTTCCTGAATTTTTCTTCATCGAAGTGCTCAGTTCCATATATTTTTTTTCTTAAAACCAATGTGGACGGTTTGACTTTATAATCCGGTCTGAAGCGCTTGAAATTTTTACATGATTCAATCCAGAGATCAACATCCCGTGTTGTGTAGATGAATTTTGAATTCGTGCAGAGTTTATCAAGCCTTTTATAATCTATGGCAACAGGAGTATCAAATAAGCAATCATATGTTTCAAGCTCACTCTGAAGAACCTCGATGGCGCCTGATTTCCAATCATACCGAGGAAAATGCCTGCACCTATAGCCCAGCAACTCACAGGCCCTGGTCAGACTCGTGGTGCCTGTCCTTGAAAGCCCTATGGCAAAAACCTTCATATCGTGACCATTCAGTGAAAAATCTTTGACGTGCCACCCTATTCACCGGTTAACTGTAATTCAGATGATCAGGGCCAGATGAAGCCCCTCCTTCTGTCCCTTCTTCCACAGCCAGTACGGTCAGCATCGGGGCTTCCCAGTCTTCTTTCTTTTTCACGTCATTATTTCTGACATCTTCCATGACTTCCTCCGGAGTTTAAATAATTTGAGTGGATGCCATCTGGTTTGAATGGCATGTCTTCCCATATCTGTTTTCGAGCAAGTCAGAATCGCCCGTATTTTTCGCTTCTGCCTGATATATGTCAAACACATTCGTCTGGCAACAGATCATTTTTCCGGCCGGATTCGAACCAGCGCAGAAAGCGGATCAACTGAACCCCGCCAAACACCACACCCATGCCTACCTTGTCCCAATCCGCCCATCCTGCCACGGGCCGGGCTCGCTCCAAATATGCCCTGATCCGGTCGATATCCAGGTAATCCCGCACCGGATCGTCCGAAGCGATGGTCCGGAGCAGGGCAAGAACCGACGACCTATTGTTCATCAGACGCCGGTGAAAATCCGGGGAGTAAGGCTGCTTGTCCTTCCGCCATTGAATCGACGGAGGGAGGATGCCTTCCATGGTCAGTCTAAAAAGCCCTCGGCTTCGCCCTCCTGCCATGAAATGTTCCGCGGGAACTTGAAGGAAAAATTCCACAATCCGCTTGTCGAAATACGGATAAAGACCGGTGATATCGTACCGGGCGTTTCGGATGTTCTCCATACCCACGGCGAATTTTCCCCGGGTGATCTTGTCCATGATTGCCGATGCATGATTTGGAGGACGTGTAAACTTCCCCAGATCCTGGGGATTGATTCCCAAGCGTTTCAGGAACTCCGGATTGATCGCGGATAAGGCCAGCCCATCTGGGTTGTTTCTTTTCCTCAGACCTGTCCGCAGCGGACTCAGAAACCCTCTGGCCAGAACAAGGAGCGCCGATCTGTTTTCAACAGCGGCGATTTCCCGTGCCAGCCGGACGGCTTTGCCCCACATAAGCCCCGGAACCAGCCTGTCCCAGACATCCTTTCCCGAATAGGACGCCATGTGGTCGCCGCCCAATCCGCAGAGCAGCAGACGGACACCCTGGTCACGGGCCGTTTGTTTCAGAGCGTCGTCCATGTAATGGTAGGCGCTGACCGTCATTCCGGTTTCCTGGAAAAAACCTTCGAGACCGTCAAAAGGGCCAACCCCGTCTGCCGTGACAAAGTGGCTGACGATGTTGGGTTCCTGGTCAAGCACAGTCTGGATATACGGTCGTTCATCTTTTTCAATCCCCCCGTGGTCGAGCCTGAGCACCGAGGACACAGCTACCAGGCTGTCTCCTCGTTCAGCCAGTTTCCGGGCGGCGATGCAGGCCAGGGCGGAGGAATCAAGTCCCCCGCTAAGCATGACTCCCGCCTTGACATCCGGCAACCTGCGAAGCCGGCAGACCGTCGCTTCGAAGACCAGCTCTTTCAACGCTTCCGCGTATTCGGCCGCCGAGGAACAGGAGGGCCGGGGCGCATCCAGGGGATCCCAGTAAGATCGAATCTTTATGTCATCCGATCCGGCCCGGACGGTCAGGGAACAGCCCATCCGAAGCTCCAAGACCCCCTTGAAAAACGACAGTTCCCCGTCCGGCATCCCGGGCATTTTGACCAAAGCCCTGGCCAGTGCCCATACCTCCAGTTCGGGACGGACAAAGGGCAGGGCAAGTATCGGCATAATCTCGCTTGAAAAAACGAAGCGGCCCGGGGTTTTACAGTAGAATAATGACCTGAAACCCATGTGATCCCTGGCACAGAAAAGGGTGCGGGTCTCCCGGCTCCAGATGGCGAAGGCAAATTCTCCCACAAGATACCTGGGACAATCCTCACCCCATGTCTCGTAGGCCTTGAGAATCAGCTGGCTGTCAGGAGTCCCGCACCGTTCCGACTCATGGATCCCCAGCCGGTCGAACAACTCGTCCCGGTTGTCGATGCGGGCGTCCGCCGTGATCACCGGCCCCTTGTCGCCCTGGGCATAAGGAAGACGTTCGTGAACCGACTCGGGCGTGATATGCGTGGCCAGATGGCCGAGACCGATCATACCTTCTGAAAAAAGGCCCGATCCGTCCGGTCCACGGTGTCTCAAACCCTGCTTCAACGTGTCGAGATGGGTCATGTCCACAGGTTTTCCGTCGTCGTGGAGCATTCCGAAAATACCGCTCACCTATCAGATCCTCCCGAGCTCAGGGTATTGATGCATGGTTCACTCTTCTGTTTTTGAACCATACCGATTTCCCCTTTCAGCTTCAGGACCAAATGAAAACGAGGCAGAAGATCCAGGCAGGCTTTCTGCCACAAGGCCGTATAACGGATCATTTCCGGGAAGGTCGCTGAATACTCGATGGTTTTCAGAAGATCCCAGGGTTTGGCCTTCCCATTGAAATGAAGCACACGGATCTCGTCCTGTGGAACGGTTTCGTTTTCTCGGATAAGGTCCCCGTAAAGGGCCAGGTAGTTAAAACGGGCATCGACCAAACGGTGTCTTTCACGGAAATAGAGATTGAACACCACCTGATCTGTCAGGGAGACTCTGATTTTTTTCCACCGCCCCACATCCATAAACGCCAGAACCCGTTCATGCTGATCCGGACTCATACATCGACCGTCCATGAGCATGAATCCCGCGTTGAAAGTTCGTTTTATTATATCAGCCCCTGATCCGTCCGTGGCCGGCGTAAAGGTGCCTGCGTCGATGGGCGTCTCCCTGTAACTATGGCGGTCTCTCGCCGCGAACAGAAGACACCCGTCTCCCTCTTCAAAATCTGCGGAAAGGCACAGGTCTTCCACGCTTTTGAGAAACAGCAGGTCGCTGTCACAGAAAAGCACCCTGGAGTACCCTGAAAGGCGGAAAAGATCGAGGGAGAAGAACCTCGGGCTCCGTGTGTGAAGTCTCAATTCGGGAACACCCTCGCACAGATCGGCGATTTTCTGTTTCAGTTCGCGGGAAACCTGGAGCCAGGTCACGCGGTCGAAGACATCGGTCAGACTTCGAAGGCTGTCCGGAACCGAATCGTGGATGATGACGATATCGCCCTGTATCCTCTTAAACCAGGGGTTGTGTTTCAAAAACGAATGGATCATCACCAGGGTGCCGGGGATAAATGTTTCACTTGTCACGGTTACCAGACAGAATTCTTTCATTTCCACATCCTATCCCTGATAAGCACCCGAGGCCTGAGATTCCCGGTTTGTTTTCCGGCTGAAATATCTGGCCACCACCTGAGTTCGGAGAGGCGCCAGGGGCACCAGCTTGAAATGTCTGAACCCCATGCGACTGAACTTTTCCACATCGAAGAACACATGGCCCAGATCCAGCCGGGCCAATCGTGGTTTTGAACAGGAAGCTGTCACAGGCTGTCCGGCGTTGGCCTGGGAGAACCCCCGGTAGCAGGTCCTGGCCGGACAGGTGTAGGCGCAGTCCGCGTTTCCGAACAAAATCACCCGGTCCTTGTCAGGTATGGCCTCAAGAAAGGCATCATCGTCGTTCAGGTTCATGGGAACCACCGCCACATCGTAGAGATCAAGTGCCCTTTCGATCTTTTCCAGGGTGTCCAGCTGTTTGATGATGCTGGCTTTCAGGGTGTAGTCCGGGTAGTCTTTGCGCAGACGCCGGGCCAGCTCGTCATTTGTGCAAATGACGGAATGTCCTTTCTTATATCCGGCGTCCAGAACAGCCCGGCTCTTTTGATAGGCGTCCTCATCAAAGAAATGCCCGGTCATGGTCAGGGCCAAGTGGATGCCAAGCCCCTCCATCTGACGGACATGGCGTTCCGTGAACGACCGGTCAGGCTTGAACGACCTCCCCCCGTAAAGGGGACAGGGCGTTGCAAGATGGCCGAACACGCTCTCGATCTGGGCCAGGTCCGTGTACATGTAATAGATTTTCAGGTAATCGACGAGGGTCATTTCCGGTTCGAGATTCCGGCCGGACACGGAGTAAAACACGCCCGGAGTCTTGAAGACCCGATGGTGTTTTTTGAAATCGACGGTGTTTGCCATGATCGGATCAGCGTTCCAGAACCCGAATGATCCCTTTGTCCGCCATCTGTTTCAGAAAGGGCGCCATGTCTTTCAGGCACTGTTCTTCTGACACGTTGAACGTGACGCACAGGGCCTGGCAGATCTCCGATACCGTCATGGGGCGTTCGAGCATTTCAAAGATTTTTCGTCCCACCCGGTTGACCCCGTAGTACTCGCCTTTTTCCACACTCATCATCACCATGTCACGGTCCATATCGGTGAAAATGATCTCGTCGTTTCTCACGATTTCCGCATTCTGGTCCATGTGTTCAAAATCCCCCATGATGTCTCCTTATGTTTATCCGTGCAGCTTCCTTTGACTTTGTAAACTTGACAACGCCCAATCAATAAACCGGTTCCCCGTCTTCCAGGTATCCGAAACGGTCCATCATCTCCCCATGGCGTTCGACGATTCGCCGGACCTGCACAGCAGATAAAACGGTCCGCCATGTCCCGGTCTTTCCCTGATTGAAAAACGATCGGCAATGCATGGGTTTTTCAGCGAAACCCTTCCGCTCCTCCTGGCTCTTCAGCTCCTTGAAGTCTGAAAATTCAAGGGCTTTCCTGATCCGGCCGGTTGGCGCATCCATGCCGATAAACCGCGCCGTCCGGGTAAAAACCGTTTCCGGTTCCTGTTTCATGTCTTCATACCGCATCACATGAACTTCGAAACCCCAATCTCTTTCGGTCCAGCTCCTCACATGGCCGCTCCAGGACAAAAGGCGCTGCCTGAGCTGGGTGTGGGGCCGGCGTCTGTCGCCGAACAGACAGGCGTCCTCACGGTTGATCCAGTCGATGGCCTGGTCAAGACCGATGGCCGCGTGGTTGGCGTAGGACACCGCCACATCCAGGGGATTCCGGACCAGATAGACCGCCCCCTTTGTCACGTCCCTGGGGACTATGCAGGTTCCGTCCGGCAGGAATGAAAAGGCGTCATGGATCTTGTAAAAAAGAGTGGCCGAGGTTCTGCCGGCCACAAACCGGTGGTAGCCTTCCCTCAGGCGGTCACATTCGTCATAGTCCAGATCGGCGGAGTCAATGCCCAGTTCCCCGTCAAACGCGGCTCTGGACGCCGAACCGGGTATAATCCGGCTCAGATGATTGATTTGGAAGGGCTTGCTTTCGCCGGTCATCAGGTTGGCCAGGAACACTCGGAGCCAGGTGTTACCCGATTTGGGGTAGGATGCCAGCCAGACGATGTTTTTCATGACCCGTTTTCCTGGCAGGACTCCATGAAATCATGTTCAAGGCGATCTGCCAGTTCCTCAAGGAGAAAGGGTTTTCGCGGCCGGTCAACCCTGTAGACTGGCACGAATTTGCCAATGGCGGACACGGTCTTGAAATGATCCAAACTCTGGCCCAGCCCGTCCACAAACTTCTTTCGGTAGGTGTTGTCCCTGATGGCGCCAAACCTGGCCATGCCCTCGAGGGGATGGATGGCGATACGGTTTTCGTGTCCAGGACTGAGGACATACACTTTCCTGAACCTCACGGGTTCCATGCCCCCACCTTGTCCGGCCGGAACCTTGAACTTGTCGAGAACATGGCGGACCCGGGAGTAGGCCGCCGGGTCCTGGCCCGACTGGTTCAGCGAGTCCTCCCAAAGTTTCAGCTGGGTATATTCAGGGTAAACCAGGGGCTGCCCTTTGGCGTCCAGGGCCACGGCGCAGATATCGTCGGCGATCAGTTCGTAACCGCGATTGACAAAAACACCGGCGGTGGTGGATTTCCCCGATCCCGAAGCTCCGCAGAACGCGATACATTCTCCGTTCACACGAACGGCGCTGGCGTGGAGGGGAAGGATCCCCCGCTGATGGAGAATGGCCCCCAGGGCCGACCCCAGAAGAAACAGCCGGACACTTTCCGGTTCCGCGGAAGGCATGACCTGAACCACGATTTCTCGTCCGTCGGAGATCAGAAACTCTGCGATGTGATCGATCTTTAAAAGAAGCCGGCCCGGCCTTGACTGGAAGCGGAAATGCTCCCGCCTGGCATAATCCAGCTGAGCGGGAACCCGACCGGAACGGATCGAGACATCGGGATCGCCTGTGCCGGGAATCAGCTCGGGTAACTCGAACTCCGACTGAATGGTCAATCCAAACGCATGGTAGATGTACGGCATGTTTCGACGGCCCTTCCTCACGGTGAATATCGGTGTGGAGTGTTCCGTATCATACTTCATTCCAGGGATCTACACGTTTTTTTCCTTGTAACCCGCCATGGTTTTCTCCCATGTGTTTCTGTTTTCTCCACAGCCTTGTTTCAAAGGAATCGTGCGGCTTTAAAAGCCACGGCCCGCAACTGATGTTTTCATTGTAAACATTTCATTTGACAAATTCCGGCCATTCCCGTATCCATGTTGACATCGACAACATCGAAACACACCAGGGGAAATGCATGAAAAAAGAGTCTTTATCCTACCACCACGGCAACCTCAGGCGGGCCCTGATCGACGCGGCCTTAGAGATCATTGGTGAACACGGGGTAAAGGCCCTGTCCATCCGGGAAGTGGCGAAAAAAGCCGGGGTGAGCCACGCGGCTCCTTACAGGCACTTCAAAGACAAGGACGACCTGCTGTCCGCCGTGGCCATCGAGGGGTTCGACATGGTGATCCAGGACACTCTGGAACGGTTCGAACGCTACAGGGACAACCCCCTGGAACGTTTCAGGCAGAGCGGACTGGCCTACATCGACTTCGCGGCGGCCCATCCCTCCCACTACCGGGTGATGTTCTCCTCCTGTGAGCAGAACGTCACGGACGGGGTGGACAGACATTCCCGGGAAGCGTTCATGATTCTCTACACGTCCATCGCCGAGTGCCAGGGAAAAAAACTGGTCAGGACCCAGGACACCTTCGAACTGGCCATGGCGGCCTGGTCCCTGGTTCACGGCTACGCCATGCTGGTCATCGACGGGTTCATCAAGGACCCGTCCGACCGGTTGAAATACGTGATCACCGACGCCCTGTACCGGGGCTTACGTGAAACCAACACACCATAACGACAAACAAGGGGGCAACCATGTCTGACACACAGGCGGACACCATTTACAAAAAACTGGCCAAGGTCCTCGACACCCTGCCCAACGGGTATCCTGAAACGGAAAGCGGAGTGGAGATCAAAATCCTCAAGCTGATCTTCACTCCGGAGGAAGCCGAGCTTTTCTGCGACCTGAGGCTGACCTTCGAAACACCGGACCAGATCGCCCGGCGCACCGGCCGCCCGCTGGAAGGACTTGACGAAAAGCTCACCGCCATGTGGCACAGGGGCCAGCTGTTCGGCGTGGATTTCGGAACGGTCAAAATGTTCAAGATGCTGCCCTGGGTGTTCGGCATCTACGAGTTCCAGCTGAAACACATGACCCGGGAGTTGGCCGAACTCTGGGAAGAGTACGCGTTTTCCTACGGCCCACAGTTTTTCACCAACACCCCCCAACTCATGCAGGTGGTCCCCGTGGAAGAGGAAATCCCCACGGACAGCCTCCAGGTCGCCATGCCCTATGAACGGATCTCCGGCCTCATCGAAAAGGGCAAAGCCTTCGCGGTGAACGACTGCATCTGTAAAAAGGAAAAGGAACTCCTGGGCCATCGTTGCGACAAGCCCATGGAAGTCTGCCTGGCCATCGCCCCTGTTCCCGGAATCTTCGACAACCATCCCATGGGCGCGCGCCCCATCAGCAAGGAAGAAGCCTATGAGGTGTTGAGAAAATCCGAGGAGGCCGGGCTGGTTCACCTGACCAGCAACTTCGAGCATGGCCATATCTACATCTGCAACTGCTGCGGTTGCTGCTGCGGCGTTCTCAGGTCCATCAACGAAATGGGCATCAGCAACGCGGTGAACGCCCACTACTATGCGGCCATCGACGGTGACGCCTGCGTATCCTGCGGTCTGTGCAAAGACGAGCGCTGCCAGATCGGGGCCATCGAGGAAAGTGACGGGGCTTACCAAATCCTTCAGGACAGATGCATCGGCTGCGGAATCTGCATTTCCACCTGTCCTTCCGATGCCATCCGTCTTATGCGGAAAAACCCCGAAGACATCGTGAAACCTCCCGCCGGTGAAACCGAATGGTTCAAAATGCGCGGCGGCATGCGCGGCGTGGATTTCAGCGCCTACGAATAAGATCCCTCCCGCCATCCGTTCCGGGGAAAACCTTGCCGGATGGCGGTCTTCATACCTTTACCTCTGTTTTATACCTTTCTATTCTCATTCGATTGTAATAGAATGAAGCCATCCTTAACGGGTTAAGATCTCGTCACCGTCACCGGAAGGCCTTAAGGGGCAGGACGCACATCAGGACCGGTCCGCCCGATTCCCGAAGATCTGTGAACAGATCAAAGAAGGCCTTCTTCGCAGCCGACCCTCAGCCAAGGAGCCCTATGAAAAGTAAAAGCATCAAAGTCGTCGACACCAGCACACTGGTCCATGACCCCTCCTGTCTGACCTACCTGATGCAGAAAGGCGTCAAGGCCTGCATTCCATGGAAAGTCCTGGAGGAACTTGACGGGCTGAAAGGCCGCCCGGACATCGGATATGACGCCAGGGAGGCCATCCGGAACATCGAGGAACTCCGGCAGGGAAACCACCCCGGCCTGGTCATCGAAAAGAAAATGACCTGGGACAAAATCTCGTTCCTGGACCCCAAGATCAGCGATCACCACATCCTGTCCACGGCCAACGGCCTTCTTTCTTCCTATGACAAGGTTTCCATCGTATCCAAGGACAGCATGATGCGGATCAAAGCCAGGGAGCTGGGATTCGAGGCGGAAGACTACTACAGGAACCAGGCGGAAAAAAACACCGACGATGTCCTGCCCAGGATCAAGATCCCCGCCTCAGCCATCGACATGGAGACGTTCACCTTCCCTTACGTCAAGAAGAAACACGGGGACATCCCCCTGAACAGCGGGGTGGTCTGCGTCAGCGACTGGACAGGCGACATGAAACGGCCCGAAGACCGGACCGAAGAAGGCGAGCATTTCGCCGCCGTCCGTCACAACGGCTATTTCCAGATCATCAACCGGAACATCCAGGCTTTCGGCATCAGGCCCTATTCCGGTCCTGAAACGGATAACCCGGCGGTGAACTGGCCCCAGTACATCGCCCTGTACCTTCTGACCAACCCGGCCATCAGTCTGATCTTCCTCGAGGGGGGCGCAGGCACGGGAAAAACCCTTCTGGCCCTGGCCGCGGCTCTTGCCACAAAGAGCCAGTATCGTCAGATCCTGGTCAGCCGTCCCATGGTCCACCTGGAAGACCGGGACAACATGGGCTTCCTGCCAGGAGACATCCATGAGAAAATGGGACCCTGGCTCCGGCCCATCTGGCAGAACCTGTCCATCCTGAAAGAACTGGAGCCTCGAAACAAGGATCTGATCGACAAGCTGGTGCTGGAAAAGAAAATCGAAATTGAACCGCTGGATTACATCCGTGGAACCACGTTCTGGAGATGCCTTCTGATCATCGACGAGGCTCAGAACCTCACACCCCATCAGGTCAAGACCATCATCACCCGGGCGGGCGAGGGGTCGAAAATCATCTTCACAGGGGACCTGGACCAGATCGACCGGAGGAGACGCCTGGACAGGATTTCAAGCGGACTTGCCTATGCGGCCAGCCGCCTTCAGGGCCAGGACATCGTCGCGTCCATCAAGTTCAAGACCTCGGTGCGTTCGGAACTGGCAAAAATCGGGGTGGAACTTCTCTGAACAACAGATCACGGCAGGAATGGCCCCATCTTTCCCTTGCGGTGACTTGCCGCGCGCCGTCCGGAATCCTGATCTGCGGAGTCCGGACGGCGTGCCGGACTACCTTTCCAGGGATCTGACCGCCTCTTCTTTCCGGCGTTTCAGTTCGAGAAAATAGTCTTTCGAGCCGTAACGGACCCCGTTTTTCCGCTTCGAGCGGTATTCCGAATTGGCCCGGATGAAACATTTCTTACAGGCAGCCCTCAATCCGGACTTGCCGCCTTTCTGGGTGTAGAATTCGCCGACCGGCTTTTCCTCTCCACACCGTGAACACACTTTCGTATTAATCTTCAACATCCTTCAATAACCCCTTCACTCTGTTTGAATCGGGCAACTTACTAAAAATCAGGGCCGGTGTACAGAGAAATGTTCAGGGAAACGGACGTTTCAGAAATCCTCGATCACCCGCCCCTTCTCCAAAATCAGTCCGATATCGTCCAGGGTCTGGGCACCTGACGCGAGATTCCGTTCCAGGCAGCGGCACACCGGATCGTCGTCTCCGAGAAGCTCCCTGGCCCTGCCGAGAAGATCCCTTGCTCTCAAAACCTGGGCTTCCACCTCGCCGACCAAAGATTTCCGGAGTTCGTGCTTGTCCCTTTCGGCCCGGATGATGTTTTCGAGACGCTGGATCGAGTACTCCACCAAAGCGTCCCTGGGCGTGTCAAAGGTCCTTGAAATCTGTTCCAGGGCATTCAAGGTTCTTCGGCTCAGAACAAAGGTTTTCTGAATCCTGGGATGGTTGTGGATTTTCAGGTTCGACAGGTTCTGGGCAATGGTGTGAAGGGTGCCGGCGTCGTCCATCAGATGGTCGAACAGGGATTTTTTCTTGATCCCGAGATGCCCCGCCACGATACTTAAGGCGTCAATGGCCCTTTCGGACAGCCGGAACGTGGCACGGACACTCTGCCGGCCCAGCAGGTCGGAAAACGAGGCTTCCGGAAGTTCGAAGGCTTTTTCACGGGTTACGGTTTTTTTTTCATCGTTATCGGCCATGACCTCCCTCCCATTGCATTACTTTATAACCTTAAACATTTTATAGTAATGCTTCTTTTTTATCATATGATCATATTGACACAAATAATATAGTGACTATTTTACATTCAAACAATAAGTCATCACGACAATAAATAACAAAAACCTATAGCACAGGAGGAAAGGTTATGACACTGGTAAGATGGAATCCTTTAAAAGAAGTGCCTGTTCTCCAGAACAGGATCAACCGGCTTTTTGAAGACTTCTTCCCCGAAACCTTCATCGAAGGCGCCAAGGACATGGCCGGAGTCTGGAACCCGGTGGTGGACATCTACGATACCCAGGACACCACGGTGATCAAGGCCGACCTTCCGGGCATGAAAAAGGAAGACATCACCATCAGCATCGAAGGCGACGTCCTCACCCTGACCGGGGAAAGAAGCCATGACGACGAAGTGAAAAAAGAGAACTACTACAGACGTGAAAGGGCCTACGGCATGTTCAAACGTGAATTCACCCTTCCCTCCACGGTGGATCACGAAAAGATCACGGCCGATTTCAAGGACGGGGTTCTGAAGATCGAAGTCCCGAAACCTGAAGAGAAGAAACCCAAAACCATCACCGTCCAGTGACCGGTACGTCCCGGAAATCCAGGGCCCCAAACAAAGGCGGCCGTCCCGTGAAACGGGGCGGCCGCCTTGTTTTTAGAAATCGTTTTGACCGGAAGCAGGGCGCCGGAAAAGTCCTGAAAGATCAGAACCGGATATCGAAACCCTCGAATCCGTTGGTGTACTCTTCCCAGTCAACCTCCACCGCTTTCACCACGGCCATGGGAGGTCCCTTTTCGCACCATTTCAAAAGGGATTCCACTTTATTTTTTTCCCCTTCGAAAACCGCCTCCACACTTCCGTCACCCTTGTTCCTGACCCACCCTGTGACCTGATGTTCACAGGCGGCACCTTTGGTCTTATACCTGAAAGCGACGCCCTGAACCCAGCCCCTGATTACCACGTGGGCCCTCACTTTATCAGACATAATCACCCCTCCTTGTCGAGGATAGCGTTGGTCATCCGGCTGACACAGACCAGCCGGTCATTTTCATCCTTGATCCGGATATCCCAGATGTGACTGGAGCGCCCGAGGTGAAGAGGCGTGCAGCATCCCGTGACGCGACCCGATTTCACGCTGCGCACATGGTTGGCGTTGATCTCGAGACCCACCACGTCGCACTGGTCCGGGTCCACACAAAGGTAGGACGCGATACTCCCCAACGATTCGGCCAGCACGCAGGACGCCCCCCCGTGAAGCAACCCCATGGGCTGCCGGGTTCTGTGGTCCACCGGCATGCTGAACACAAGGGCGTTTTCCGTCATGTCCTCCACCCGGATATCCAGGTGTTTCAGCATGTTCACTTCGATAAAACTTTTCAGCACTTCCAAACCGACTTCATTGTAAAACGGATACCAGATTCTTTCCATAACAACCGATTCATTCCCCCCAAAGCTTGACACTTGACATTGAACTGAGTTTTAAGACATATCTTGCCTCAAATCAATATCTGATTTCCGGGATACTGAACAAAATGAACAGGGGTCAGGGATAATCAGCACGGCTCATGGGTGAAAACCGGTGAGATATTAACAGACAGGAGACCGACATGCCCAAAGACACGATCTACAACGAAAAATACGGGTCCGTCCCCCCCTTCGAGTTCAACAGCAAGGTGGTGGACGTGTTCGACGACATGATCAGCCGCTCGGTTCCCTTGTACAATGACGGCCTGCGCCGCATGGCCCAGCTCGCCGAGGTCTTCTACAGGGAAAACACACTGATCTACGACCTGGGGTGTTCCAACGGGAATTTCGGACTCACCTTCCTTTCCGCCATGGGACGGAAACCCTTCCACATGATCGGCGTGGACAACTCGGCCCCCATGCTCCACATGTACAAGGAACGCCTGGACAAGCGCCCCCACGGAGAAAACGTCCGGCTCGTCTGCGGCCGCATGGAAGACATCGGGCTGAAAAACGCCTCGGTGATCGTGATGAACCTGGCCCTCCAGTTCATTCCCCTGGCCCACCGGGACGGCATGATCCAGAGCGTCTGGGACGCCCTGGTTCCATCGGGCATTCTTCTGATCACCGAAAAAACCATCCAGACCCACGATGACTTCACCCAGCTGTACCAGGATTTCTACTACCGTTTCAAAAAAGAGAACGGGTATTCGAACCTGGAGATCAGCCAGAAAAGGGACGCCCTTGAAAACGTGCTGATCCCCGAAACCGTGGAAACCCATGTGGACCGTTTCAGGAAAGCCGGATTCTCACGCATCGAAATCTGGCAGAAATGGTTCAATTTCACTTCGTTCATCTGCCGGAAATGACCGGAAAGGGATATCCCCATGGAACATCTGCTTCAAGACGCCCGGAACCTGGGCCTGGGATTCATGGAAGACCGCCTTATGGAGTGCGTGACAACTCTCAGGGCGAAACTCGACAGCGACTACGGCAACGAAAAACTCTGGCGGGAGGTGATCGAGGCCCTGCCCCCGGCCCGGCAGGCCCGAGTGGACGCAAGTTCCGACCGGGTGATCGTGGGCTCTTCATCGGACATGGAAGATCATGACCGGGCCGCCCTGATCCGGTGCATCCGCGACCTGATTCCCTGGAGAAAGGGGCCTTTCGACCTTTTCGGCGTGCCCCTGGACTGCGAATGGGCCTCCAACATCAAGTGGGACCGGCTGAAAGACCACATCGGCAGCCTGGCCGGCAAACGGGTGTTCGATGTGGGATGCAGCTCGGGCTACTACATGTTCCGCATGCTGGAAAAACAGCCGCTGATGGTCCTGGGCATCGACCCCCAGCTCCTCTACTATTACCAGTTCAGGCTGGTACAGCATTACGCGGCCGCGAAAAACCTGTACTACCTCCCGGCCGGGCTCGAGGACATCCCGGATTTCACCGATTATTTCGACACCGTGTTTTTCATGGGGGTGATCTACCACCGGAAATCCCCGGTGGACACCCTGGCCCAGCTCCGGAAGTCCATGATCCGGGGGGGCGAACTGGTCATCGAAACCCTGATCATCGAAGGAGACCAGCCCGTGGCCCTGTTTCCCGAAGACCGCTACGCCAGCATGCGGAACGTGTTTTTCATTCCCACGGTATCCTGCCTTTCATCCTGGCTGAAACGCACGAAATTCGCTGACATCCGGGTGGTGGACATCTCCCCCACCACGGCGGACGAACAGCGGACCACCCCGTTCAGCGGGGTATTGTCCCTTGAAAGCTACCTTTCACCGGAGGATCCGGCAAAAACCATCGAGGGCTACCCGGCGCCGGTCAGGGCCATGGTGATGGCCCGGGCAGTATAAAAGTCTGTACAGGAAAACCTTTTTCCGATAGGTACAGAAAAAAATCAGCGCCGGGGGTTCCGGTGCCCATGCCAACCCAGGAGACAGCCCGTCATGGAAAACCAGGTGCAGGATCTCGCCGCCTTGTGCAAAACTCTGGCGGAATACGCGGTGGACCGGGACGACATCAAAGTCTTTGTCCACAACCTTCCCCAGGACCAGAACATCAACACCGTCACCGTGGATTACGAACTCCAGCTTCTCAAGATCATCAGCGTGGGCTGGGCCCTTTCAGTGTGCATGGAAAACCATCCCCAGAAAAGCCAGGCGGCGGTGGAGTTCTGGAACCTGATCCGGGGTTTTTCCAAAGACATTTCGGACGTCACCCAGATGATGATCGGTCACGATGTGGATTACTTCCAGCTCCTCAAGGAGAGGTTCGACTTTTACGTCGATTCCCTTGGCCGGGCTGTGTCGGGCGACGACCTGACCTCGGCCATCGGCCCTGCCTTTGCCGAATGCTGCAAGGACAAGGACAACCCCTTTGTCACCCTCACCGGGGCACGAATCTTCTCTTATTCGGTGCGGGGAGTCCGGGAACACCTGGAATCTCTGGGCATCAAGACAAGCTGAAGGCATCATGTACGCGAAAAACGCCGCCCACCTCAAAGAACTGATCCTGGCCAACCCAAAGGAACTTCCATCGAGTTTCCTCCGGGACAGCTCGTTTGCGGCCCACTGTTTCGACAGGCACAGCGCCCGCTACCTGAAATCCGCCTTTCACCGGGACCCCGACCCCGACGAATGCGAACAGTGGAACATCACCCCCACGGAATGGAAGGAAAACGTGGAAATGGCCTACATGGCCAGGGTGGCCACAGACAAAATGTAAATGGCGTATAATATCTCAATGACATTGACATAAAAACATCGACGCCCTTATGATGGATATCATGCACCAAAACTGAGGCGATTTTGAAAAAAGACAAACTGACATCCATGATATCCATTCTTTTTCAGTCATTTACCGAAAACCATATTCCTGTTTGTCTGATTGGCGCCTTTGCCCTGGGTTTTTTTGGTCTTCCACGGCATACCGTGGATATTGACTTCATGGCAGATGACGCTGATTGGGAAAAAATTCTGAAAATCATGACAAAATCGGGTTACACCTGCTTTCAGAAATCCAGGTCCTTTGCCCAGTTTGACTCAGATTACGATATTTTCGGCAAGGTCGACATCATGCTCGTGGACACAGCGGAAGGCCGGGACATGTTGAGTCGAAGTGCCTGGATCGATGCGGAGATTATTGGAAGGATCCGTGTTGTCCAGCCTTCGGACTACATTATCCTGAAACTGCTTGCCATCGCCAATAACAAGGAAAGACGGCTCAAAGACGAGTCGGACATTTCCGAGTTCTTCAAAACCGTCAGGGAATTTGGCTTGTCCGATAGATTTGAGGCGTTGGATTTTCGTCGAATCATGTTTTTCGCCGAGAAATTCGGCCAGGATGAACTCATTCAAAAATATTTGGGTTGAATACCATGGATCACCCGGAAAACACGAACCACCTTCCTGGCTCAAAAGAAAGAATCATGGTCTTTAACCTGATCGACCGAACCTTCGAACTTTCCGTGGAAAAAGGCCCCCATCCCTTTGATATCAACTGCCCGTGCCTTGCCTGCATGACCAAAAGAAAAAAACGCCTTTACCCCATGCCCGCCCAATGGACATACTCCCTCTGAAGCTCACCGACGTCCCCCGGGAGAATCAGATAACGGCCAAAAACATCCCGTCATTTCGAGACAATGGCGGAATGCAAAAACACATTTATCCCGCCGCCGTTTAATGCTACTCTGTGCCCCATGAATGAGACCACACACACACCAGACGAAAACCAGGCCGTTTCAATCCACCGGCCCATGATCCTCGCCCCGGCCGGTAGCAGAGCCTCGTTTCTGGCCGCCATCGGAGCCGGGGCCGACGCCGTGTACTGCGGCCTGAAAAACTTCTCGGCCCGCATGGAGGCGGACAACTTCGGAACCGAAGAATTGTCGGCCCTGACCCGGCTGGCCCACAGCAGAGGGGTTAAGGTTTACATCACCCTGAACGCCATGCTGAAACAAAGTGACGTTGAAAAAGCCGCCCATCTGGTGGAAAAACTGGCCCGGCACGTCCGGCCCGACGCCCTGATCGTGGCGGACCCGGCCTTTGCCCCCATGGCCCGTGCCGCCGGTTTCAAGGGAGAACTCCACCTCTCGACTTTGGCCAATTTAAGTTTTCCCAAAGGCCTTGAATGCTTCGTGAAAAAACTGGGTTTCAGCCGTGCCGTCGTGCCCCGGGAACTGTCCATCGACGAGATCCGGCTCATGGCCGACGCCTGCCCCGACGGGGTGGACCTGGAAGTGTTCATCCACGGCGCCCTGTGTTACGGGGTTTCGGGACGGTGCTACTGGAGCAGTTTTTTCGGAGGAAAAAGCGGCCTGCGCGGGCGGTGCGTCCAGCCCTGCCGAAGGGTGTACAGCCGGGGCCAGGAAAAAGGACGCTACTTTTCCTGCCAGGATTTGTCCCTCGATGTCCTTGCCCGGGCCCTTCAGACCATTCCCAAGGTGGGGGCCTGGAAAATCGAAGGCCGGAAAAAAGGCCCTCACTACGTGTATTACGCGGTAAAAGCCTATCAGATGATGCGGGACCAGGGCAGCGATCCCCAGATAAAAAAAACGGCGGTCGGCCTTCTCGGCCAGTCCTTGGGACGGCCGGGCACCCACTACAACTTTCTTCCCCAGCGGCCCTGGAACCCGGTGGACACAGACCGCCAGACCGGCTCCGGGCTTTTCGTGGGAACCATGAAAGGGTCTTTCAAAGCCCCCTTTATCGTTCCTTCCATTGAACTTCTGCCCGGCGACCTCTTGCGCATCGGCTACGAGGACGCCGAAGGCCATGCCCTTCAGAAGATCCACACCACCATTCCCAAACGTGGAAAACTTCACCTGAAATTCCGGGAAGGCTGGAAACCCGCAAAAGAAAGCCCGGTGTTCCTCATTGACCGGAGGGAAAAGGAACTCCGCAACCTTATCGCCTCACTCGAGGCGGAAATGGAAACGATCGCTCCGGAAACGGTGGGTGCCTCCACGATCCGCCTTGAAGACCTGGAAGGAAAAACAAAAAAGAAACGGGCGGCAAAACCCCATGTGACAGACATCCACGTCTACCGGAGCACGTCCCGGCGTATCCAGGCCCACGACGCCTTCTGGCTCAACGGTGAAATCCTGGAGAAAATTCCGGGAAAACTCGCCGGGGACTGCTGGTATGTGCTCCCTCCGGTGATCTGGCCCCAGGACCAGGATGTCTGGCAGGATCTGGTGGAGAGGACCGTCAAAAAGGGCGGCCGACGTTTCATCCTGAACGCGCCTTACCAGATCGGCTTTTTCCCGAAACCAGGAACCCTGGACATCTGGGCCGGTCCTTTCTGCAACACGGCCAACAGCGTGACAACAGGCGTTCTCGCCGGTCTGGGTTTCACAGGAGTGTTCGCCAGTCCCGAGCTGTCACGCCAGGATTTCCTGGATTTCGGTGAAAAATCCAGCCTGCCCTTGGGCCTGGTGATCTCCGGAAGCATGCCCCTGGTGATCGCCCGGACCCTGTCGGCAAAAATCAAACCCATGACGCCCTTCACAAGCCCCAAAGGTGAAGAGTCTTACGCGGTCCAGCACGGCAAGGATTACTGGCTCTACCCCAACTGGAAACTGGACCTCACGTCCAAAAAAGACGAACTGATCCGGGCCGGTTACAGCCTGTTCGCCCACATGGAGGAGAAAATCCCCCCGGGCATCACCCTTAGGGACCGTCCCGGGAAATGGAACTGGGACCTGACCCTGCTGTGATGATCCATGCCATAAGGAGAATAAAACCATGGACTGCAAGAAAACACAAAACATCGAGCGCTGCACCTGCACCTATTCTTCCTGTTCAAAAAAAGGGGCCTGCTGCGACTGTCTCTCCTACCATCTGAAAATGCGGGAGCTTCCGGGCTGCTGTTTTCCAAAAGACGCGGAGCGGACCTACGACCGGTCTTTCGAGCACTTCGCCCGTCTCGTGATGGAGAAAAACATGTGATTTTTTCGGAATCGACGGAGGTGATCCATGAAGGCTTCCAGGTTGATCATGGGCTTTATCCTGATGCCAGGTCTCATCGGCCTGGCATCCGGCCTGCTTCCCCCGGCGTCAGTCTTGGCCGCCAAAGCCAGGCCCCCGGCCTGGTCGGGTAAATTCTACCCCGACGATCCGGCTGTGCTTGAAAAAACCATCCGGGCCTTCTGCGCCAAAGCCTCTAAAACACCGTTCAAGCCGCCTAAGGGGGCCCAAAGCCTGAAAGCCCTGATCCTTCCCCACGCGGGGTACATGTACTCGGGCCTCACTGCGGCCCACGCATCCCTGGCCCTTAAAAACCATCATTTCAAAAAAATCGTCCTGATCGGTCCCGACCACCGGGTGGGGTTCAGCGGAGCCTCGGTCACGGGTTTCAGCTCCTGGAACACGCCCCTTGGAACTGTGCCGGTCCATCCCGACGCCCGCCGGCTGCTGGCGGAAAAACCGGGTCGATTCAAGAGCGTTACGGCCTCGGACCTGGAAGAGCACAGCCTGGAAGTGCTCGTCCCCTTTTTCCAGATCCTTAGCCCGGGTTTCCAGCTGGTCCCCGTCACTTTTGGCCGGGACGATCCCGCGTCGTTCGCCCGGGACCTCCAGGCTGTCATTCCACTTGCCCATGAAAAGGACACGCTCCTTGTGGTGAGTTCCGATCTTTCCCATTTCCTGCCCCTTGAAAAGGCGGTAAAAAAGGACAGGGAGACACTGGACCTGATCGTCCGTCTTCACGGAGATTCCCTTGCAACGAAAGACAACGCGGCCTGCGGCATCCTGCCCATCCTGTCTTTGATCCATCTGGCCCGGCAGTCCGGATGGAAACCCGTTCTGATAGACCGTTCCACCAGCTTCGACGGCGGCGGTGACAAAGACCGGGTGGTGGGTTACGCGGCCATCGCATTTTACGGAGGAGACACCATGACAGAAAAATCCGGTTCCAAAGACGGTTCGTTCACCGAAAGCCAGGGCAGGGTCCTTGTAGATCTCGCCCGAAAAACCATCGCCGACCGACTGGGGGTGAACGCCGGTGAGGTGACCATTCCGAAAGATCCTGTGTTCAGCTCGCGGCGGGGCACCTTCGTCACCCTGAAAATCGACCATGAACTCCGGGGCTGCATCGGCAATCTGGGACCCGATGAAAAGGTGGTGGACGGAATCCGGAGAAACGCCATCAACGCGGCGTTCAACGATTTCAGGTTCAGCCCCCTCACCCGGGACGAGCTGGATAAAATAGACATCGAGGTCAGCATCCTCACCGAACCCAGGCCTCTGGCCCACGAAGGCGGCGCTGACCTGCTGTCGAAACTCCGGCCTCATGTGGACGGGGTGATCATCCGTCAAGGCGGGGCCGGGGCCACCTTCCTGCCCCAGGTCTGGGAACAGCTTCCCGACCCCCGGGAGTTCATGGAGCACCTGTGCCGAAAAGCCGGTCTTTCGAAAGATGCGTGGAAGTCCAGGGATCTGGGTGTGTCCACGTACCAGGTTCAGTACTTTGAAGAAAGGTAGACCTGCGTTTCCCGTGACCTTCGCCGTTGCGGCCGCCGGGGTGTCGTCCCTCACGGCCCAGCTGGTGCTGGTGCGGGAGTACTTCACCCTGTTTTCCGGCAACGAGTTCGTCATTGTCATGATCCTTTTCACCTGGCTTGTCTCAGGGGCCCTGGGTTGTTTCGTGGCCCTGGCCTTTGAAAAAAAACGGCCGCAGCTCCGTCACCCCCTGGCTGACCTGGGCTTTCTCAGCCTGATTCTCACCGTGCTGCCCCCCGTGTTGTTGATCGGGGTGAGACTGCTGCGTGACCTGCTGTTTGTCCACGGCTCCACCCCCGGCTTTTATCCCACCTTCGCCTTTGTCCTTTCGACCCTGGGGCCTTACGCCCTAATCCACGGTTTCGCCCTGCCCTTTGCATTGAGGACGGCCCGGACTCTCGACCCCGCTTATCCGGGGTTTCTCGTGTTCATCTGGGACAACCTGGGGGATGTGCTGGGCGGCTGTCTGTTTTCCTTTGTCCTGGTGAGCCTGGTGACGCCTGTGCACGCCCTGGCTTTGTCCTCGGTTCTTCTGTTCTGCGCAGGGACCCTGCTGTTGCAGCGGGGAAAAAGCAGAATGTGGTTTGCCGCCCCCCTGGCTGCCGGGGCCCTTGTGGTGATCTGCCTTGTTCTTGAAACGCCTTCCCTTTCCCCTCCCTACGGAACGCTGGTCCACTATGAAGAATCCCGGTTCGGGCGAATCACCGTGATAGAGGACCAGGGGCAACAAACCCTGTTCCACGACAACATTCCCATCTTTTCCAGCGAAAACCTGGAAGACGCCGAACAGACGGTTCATTACCCGTTAAGTCAGGTTGAAAACCTTGAATCCGTTCTCCTCGTGTCCTGGAAAAGCGGGGTGACAGGGGAAATCGCCCGGTACAGACCGCAGACCGTGGACCTGGTGGAAATCGACCCGTCGATCACCCGAACCCTGTCGCGTTTCAGGCTCATCGACCGTATCCCGGGGCTTAACCTGGTCCACACCGATGCCCGGACCTTTCTTTACGAAACGGATAAAACCTACGACGCCATCATCCTCAACGTGTCCGATCCGGAGACCTTCCAGACCAACCGTTTCTTCACCCGGGAGTTTTTCCGTACCGCCAGACAGCGTCTCAGGTCCGGAGGCGTGTTGTCCTTTTCCATGAAAGGCTACGACAGCTACCTGGCCGAAACCGAAAGACAGAAACTGGCCTGCCTGTACAGGACAGCCTCCGACGTGTTCGCCCATGTCCTGGCCGTTCCGGGAACCACGGTCACCTTTGTCTGTTCCGACCAAGGGCTCAACTGGGACATTCCGGCCCTTCTCACAATAAAAGGGATCGATACCCGCACAATCCAAGGGTTCTTTTACGGCAACGTCTCATCCTTCCGCGTCGAGCAGCTCCGGTCCATGCTGACCCAGGGTAAGCGACCATCGCTCAACACAGACCTCCGGCCGGAGCTGATGACACGCCAGTTCGCCGACTGGTTTTCCCGCCACGGGTCCAGCCCCCTTCCCTTTTTTACGGTGGCGGCGCTCGTCCTGGTCTTTTACACCTCGCGGCTGAACCGAAAGACCGCGATCCTGTTCACCACGGGTTTTTCCCTCATGGCTTCGGAGATCCTGGTGATCTTCGCGTTCCAGATTTTTTTCGGCCACATCTACCACCATATCGGAATCATCGTCACCTTCTTCATGGCCGGTCTACTTCCCGGAGCCGTCCTGGCCGGAAAAACCAAAGCACGGCAGGCCCTGGCCGCGTCGGATTTTATGATCATCATCTGTCTCGCCGTTTTCGCCCTGCTTGTCCAGATAAGGGCCGACCGCCTGTTTTTCATGGTCCTGGGTTTTCCTCTTTCCCTGCTCTGCGGGTTCCAGTTCGCCCATATCCTTCAAGTTGGCGATGACAAGGGAAGCGTTTTCGGCCGCGCTTTTTCCGCCGATCTCGCCGGGGCCGGATTCGGGGTTCTGGCCACAAGCCTGGTTCTGATCCCCCGAGCCGGCCTTTTGGGATCGGTCCTGTGTCTCATGGGTCTCAAAGGTTTGAGTCTGGCTCTTTCCTTTTACTCCGGGGACAGATCGTAAAAATTGGGTTGCAGTGGCCCTGGCCGATAGGGTAGATACTTTGTTTTTCAAAGGAGGAGGATATGGGCGGCGCGGCCTTTTCCGGAGATCCTGACCGGATGTCCGTCATGAAACATCTTGAACGTTACCTTGAAACGGAAACCCTGTTGAACCGTTTGTTCGACGAGTTCGGCTACTGCCGGGATGTCTGCATCAGGATGGAACTGGAAAAAAGCGGGGGAAAACCCGTGTCGGCCTGTTGCCGGAACCGCTACCACTGCCTTTACGATCTGGAGCATCCGGCCTTCGATCTTCTGAGGGAGGAAAGGGAAAGACGCTACGGAAGGCCCCAGGACCAGGTCAACCCCGATCCGGTGTCGCCCTGCGAATACCACGGCCCCCTGGGCTGCCGGGTCCTCACCCACAAAAGTCCCATTTGTCTCGCCTTCATGTGCCGGGAGAGCATCGAAACTTTGCGGGAAACTTACGGGATCTTCACCTACGATTACCTTGGGGTCAACTACGCCCTGGAATGGATTCTCACCGGGGATTTTTCCGATGCCGCCTACGAAGAATTCCGAGACAGCATCCTGACCATGATCGACACGATCCATAAGAAAAAATTGAACGCTCTTTGAGGCTGGCGTCCTATTTGAACGCCCCTTCTTTTTTCAAAGCCAGGTAGGCCGCGTCGATTTTTTTCAGGAGGTTCTCCGCGTCCGGAGCTTTTTTGGAAACGATGAAATGCACCCCCAGGGTTTTCATGGGGATCGACTTCACCCCGCTGAGACGTTCTTTACTGATCACCGCATCGGCCGGCTGCCGGTAATCCATCAGGTATTCGGCCCGTCCTTTGAGGAGTTTTTTAAAAGCCAGTTCATGGCCATCGGTGTAGTCGGGGGTGATCTTGTTCCGGGGGTCTTCGAGAAAAGAGACCAGCCCCCCGTAACCGTAGCCCCTCTGGAGGATCACGGTCTTGCCCTTCAGGTCTTCCATCTTTCTTAACAGGGGCTTCCCATCCAGGGTATAGAGACGGACTTCAATTTCCTCGACCTTGATGTCGCTGTAGAGCACTTTCCCTTCGTAGTCCGGAACGCCGCCGACTCCCAGCCACACCTGGACCGTCCCGTCCGCGATATTCTTGTAAAGCCGTTTGGGAGGATACCCGTTCAGGACATAGGTGTAACCCGCCCTGTCCAGCACTTTCCGGATGACCTCCGCCAGGCTGCCTCTCACGTCATTTTCGTTTTTCACGATATAATACGGAGGAAAATCAAGAACACCGGCTTTCAGCACAGGGGCTTCCCCCCGGGCCGGAGAGCAGAGGCCAAGACAAAAGGCGATGACCAGACTTCCCATCAGCGTAATCGACGAAAAACCTCTTTGATTCATGGTTCCCCCCTGCCGTGAACAATGAAGATACGAAAGCCTATTGAAATCTGTAAGCCACCACCCGGTTGTCAAAAAACGTGGGGATCAGAAGAAGCCCGGCCCCAGGGATGTACTCCAGATCCGCCGAATTGATTTTTTCCGCCACGGTGTCCAGCAGTGGCCGGGTTTCACCGGTGGCCATGACCAGGGTCGTCCGGCCGTCCCAGTCGGACACGATGTAGTTGCCCTTGCCATCGGGGCGAAGCCCGTCGATTTTCTGGCCGGCAGAGGCGAATTCGGTGACGACCTTGTCCGAAAGCCTGACCGCCTTGATCGTCATGTCCCCGGAATTGCCCACCATCAGCTTTTTCTCTTCCATGTGAAGCCCGTTGGGATTCCGGATATCAGGCCCTTTCAGCCAGACGTCCATCCTGCCATCGGCCAGCCGGTAAATCGCGCTGTTTTTTTCGTCCATGTCCGAGACATAAACCCGACCCTGATCGTCCACGGCCACATCGTTCAGAAACCGGGCGTCTTTGGCCGGGTAGGCCCGCCTGATCTTTCCTGTTTTCATGTCGATTTCCACAAGCCGGTCAATGTCGCTGACAAAAAAGCTGTTGCCGAAGATGGCGGCCCCCTTGGGGGCGTTCAGCCCTTCGGCCCACCTGAGCTTGAGCACACGGCCTTCAAGGGAGAGTTTGGAGATAAAACCTTTGCCGTTCTTTTCCGTGGGCGCGCCGTTGATGTTGGATACGTAGAGGGTCTTGTCCGACTTGTGGTACAGCACGGATTCAGGCACCGAAAAAACCTTTTCCGTTTGCCAGACTTTGGCCAGAACGTTTTTACCGCTGTTTTTGCTGTCACCGGCCAGGCCGCGCCCTGCTGAAAAAACAAGGCAAAGCATCAGGATCAGTGCACACGGAAGCGTCTTTCCACCTAAATGTTTCATGGCGTCTCCTTGATACCGGACGGGCCAGACCGGATTCGGGATTCAAACAAAGGCCCTTTCAATGCGTGATGGGGATAACCTACGGAAAATTTTCTTTAAATTACCACAGTTCAGCGCCTCAAAACAAGCCCGGGTTTCATGGAATCTCATAACATTTAATCTTGGGATTCTGCCCGCGTCATTCCTCGTCGGTATCCAGCTCGTATTTCTTCAGTTTCCTCCAGAGGGACACCCGGTCGATGGAAAGGATCTGGGCCGCCAGGGTCCGGTTGTCGCCGGTCTCCTTCAGCACCCACTCGATGTAGGCTTTCTCCTGCTCGGCCAGGGTGGGCAACCGGTCTTCCCGTGGCCTGAACGTGGTCAGCATCATGCCCCGGAGGTCTTCGGGAAGGAGGTTGCTGTCCAGGGTGTCGCCTGTGGAAAGGGCCACACCCCGTTCGATGATGTTTTCCAGCTCCCGGACATTGCCGGGAAAATCGTAGCGCATCAGGGTATCCATATAGCCGGGGCTGACGCCCTTCACGTCCTTGCCCATGAGACCTGAAAATTTCCTGACAAAATGATGGACCAAAAGGGGCAGATCGTCTTTACGCTCGGAAAGGGGGGGGAGGGTCAGGGCCACCACGTTGATCCTGAAAAAAAGGTCCTGCCTGAAACGTCCCTGCTTCACTTCCTCCTGGAGGTTCCGGTTGGTGGCCGCAATGAAACGCACATCCACCTTGATGGACTGGGTCCCGCCCACACGCATCACCTCTTTTTCCTGGATCACCCGGAGAAGCTTGACCTGCATGGCCGGGGACATCTCGGTGATTTCGTCCAGAAAAAGGGTTCCCCCATGGGCCATTTCCACCAGCCCCTTCTTCATCTCAGCCGCCCCGGTAAAGGCCCCTTTTTCATGACCGAACAGCTCGTTGGTCAGAAGTTCCTCGTTGAACACCCCGCAGTTCACCGACATCAAGGGGCCGTTCTTGCGTTTGCTGCACCCGTGAAGGTAACGGGTGAACAGCTCCTTGCCGGTGCCCGACTCCCCGTTGATGATCACGTTGCTGTCCGACTGGGCCACCTGGGCCGCCATGGCCAGGAGCTTTTTCATTTTCGGGTTGGAGGTCACGATCTCGTCTTCACCCCGGACGGCTTTCAGGTGCTCTTTGAGCTGGATGTTTTCCCGCTTGAGGCTCCGTTTTTCGAGGGCCTCCCGTACCACTTTGCGCACCATGTCCAGCTTGTAGGGTTTGGCGATGTAATGATAGGCCCCGGCCTTCATGGCGTGGATGGCCGAATCCACCGTGGCGTAACCCGTGATCATGATCACCTCGGTGTCCGGATAGAGTTCCTTGGTCCGCTCGAGAATCCTGAGTCCGTCCACCTTCTCCATTTTCAGGTCGGTGAGCACCAGATCAAATTCCTTCCGGTCCAGGGATACGAGGGCTTCGGTACCGCTGCTGACGGCCGTCACCTCGTAACCCTCCTTTTTAAGAACGTGGGTGAGGTTGCCCAGGGCCACGTCCTCGTCATCGACCACCAGCATCGCCGGTCGGTTTTTCATGCTTTGTCTCCTTGATCGTCACCTTCGGTCAGCCAGAGTGTGAACGTGGTCCCCTGACCGACCTGGCTGTTCACCTGAATGATTCCCCCATGGGCTTCCACAATGTCGTGCACAATGAATAGGCCGAGTCCCGAGCCTTTCCCCACATCCTTGGTGGTAAAAAACGGGTCGAACACATGGTTGATGTTTTCCCGGTCGATGCCGGGTCCGTCGTCTTCCACCATGATCTCCACCACCTTGGACCCGGTTTCTCCCCCGTCACAGGAACGGGCCATGATCCAGATGTGGCCGTCTTCGTCCAGGGCGTCCACCGCGTTTTTGATCAGATTGAGGAACACCTGCTGGATCCTCTGCTTGTCCGCGAAGATCGTCAGGTTCTCCGGGATATCCACCAGGATCTCCACCCGGGTGGGAACCTCGCCCCGGATCAGGCGGATGGTTTCCTGGATCAGCTTCCCGAGTTCCAGCACCGTTTTTCCGAAAGCCTTGGACCGGGAGAATTCCAGGAGCGTTTTCACGATGTCCCTGGCCTTGTCGGCCTGCTCGTCGATCTGGCCAACCAGGTTTTTTTTAAAGGCAAGGTCGCCTGTCTCCATTTCCTCGGCCAGAATCTGGGCCGAAGTGGAGATGTTCGACAGGGGGTTGTTCAGCTCATGGGCGATACCGGCCAGAAGGGTTCCGAAAGCCGCCAGTTTTTCCGACTGGACCAGCTGGTGCTGGCGGATTTTCAGTTCGTGGGTCATCCGGTTGAACGCGTTGAACAAGGCCCGGATTTCCGGCTCGGCCCGACGCACCGGGATATCGATGATTTCACCCTGAGAGATTTTCCCCATGTAGGTTTCCAGCTTTTTCAGGGACTGACTGACCCTGCGTGCAAGCAGGGTGGCTGAAGACAGGGACAGAAGAATAATCGCACAGATGGACACCACAAGGATCTGGCGCGTGACCCGGAGCATGGCGTGAATGGCCTTTTTCTGGCTGTTCAGCGCTTTTTCCGCGAAATCGGTCAACTCCTTGCCGTGGTTTCGGATTTCCTCAAGCTGGGTATACCAGTCTTCCGTGGATATCTTGAGCGGATTCAAGAGACGCATGTGGTCCACGTACTGTCCGATGGCCTCGCCAGCCTTTTCCACGCTGGTTCTGGATGCCAGGGAATAGAAGGCCGAGCGGTTCCTGTTCAGGGCCTCTTTCAGTTTCTCCGCGTAGGAGATGGTTTCCAGGTAATCCTTTTCCTGTTCGTAGAGAAAATAGTTTTTTTCAAACCGCCTCAGCTCCAGGGTCAGGTTGAACAGATCCTCGATCACAGCGCCCTGCTCAACTTTCTTTTCCACATTCCAGACAATACCGTAAGTGATCAGGGCGCTGACCACGACAATGGCCAGAAAGGCCGAAAAACTGAAGGCGATCTTGTTCCTGATGCTCAAATCCGAAGGCAGCAGACGAAGCATGGCGTATCCCGTTTTTTAATCCTGAGTGTGATGTGATTTCAAGCATGGCGGCGTGGCCATTTTGCCGCGACCTTAAGTTGCACAATGCAACACATTTCTTTTTTTTGCAACAAAATAATATCTATCCGTAAATATTTCATTTTCATCATATTCACAAAATGTACGTTTCATAGTGCAACACCTTCATTGTCAACACTAAAACAAGCTATCTAATTGATTTCAATACTCATAATAACCATTCAAACATCATGGCACGCCCTCTGCTATTACAACGGTCAACACAACAATCCAACAGACGAGGTAAACGCCATGAAAAAGAAACTGAACTGGTTTGACAAAATGATGATCGCCGTAACTTACGCCGAATACGGAGCCCTGGATTCGGTGAGAGACATCACATCGGAAGGCGAAAATCCCGATGAGGTCCATGACCGCCTGAAAGTCGAAGCGGAACGTGAAACCATCAAGCCCAAAAAGCTTTCGGCGGCGACACGTCTGGCCAACCTGATCAAATCCCTTGAGGATACCATGACCTCGACGGCGTTCGCTGAAGCCGGTGAACCGGTTACCGCTTATAAAATCTACCACCAGGGACGGAATGCCAGGAAAAAAGTTTTGCTCGGAACCGACAGCCAGGAACTGGACATCAACACCATCGGATACGCCCTTACGCTGTGCCAGCGGGTGGAGGCCGGGCTTGAAATCCTCCATGTGATCCCAAACGGCAAGACCCCGGCCGGAGCGTCAGACACATACGCCAGCCCCAGACAGCTCCAGACCCTTCTGGGTGAAATCGGTATCGATTACAGACCTGTGGAATCCAGGGAATCCTTCCAGAGCGAGCTCATCGACCACGTCTCGGGCCGAAACAACATCCTCTGTGTGGTGGTGGGTTCCGGGTCCCGTTCCCAGGAAAAGGACAAACTGAAAAAGAAAATGACGGCCCTGGCCAAGGCCTTCGGAAAAATGAACTGCCCCCTGGTGGTTTACGAACAGCCCGCAGTGGCGCTTTAAACCCGGAAACCTTCGATCATCACCCTGAAAAAGGAGAGCGACATGATTATCGATCAACTTGAAAATTATCTCACAGCGGCAACGTATGCCCAGAGCGGTGAGCATGAAACCGCCATGAGCATCATGAATAGAAAAAACCATGCTAACCGCGATACAAAAGGAGGAATTGGAATGAAACAGGAATCCGTCAAACACAAAACCAACCGCTACATCGTCCCTGCCGTCGGTTTTGGAATTTTTTCACTGTCACTTTACGCCGCGCTCCTGATCAACGAAGGGCGGGTCATGGACCTGTTCACACGGGGAGGTTGGTTCACGATCCTTCCCGTGGGCTGCGCCTTTCTGTTCTCATTCGTTCATGGAGCCTTTGCCAGCAACCTCCTGAGCGCCCTGGGCATCGAAGCGAAAAAATAAAAAGGAATTCCAGCGCCGATCCGACCCGTTTCGGCGAAACATTTTGAACATAACCATGATAAGGAGAAAACCATGTACCGACACTTTCGGATGCTCATATTCATCGCCGCCCTTTTTCTGACCTTTTCTCAGGCAGCCTTTGCCGCCGGTGGAGACGGACCGCCCAAAGATATGCTGAAGGGCGTTTTCACCCAGGTGGACGCCGTCAGCCGCACGGCGGTGTTCGCCAAGGACGGCACCGGTGAAACCGTCGTTCTCACCCTGCCCCAGGGCATGGCCGCCGAGGACATTTCCGTGAACAAGAAAGTCCTGGTCAGCCTGGACAAAAACGCCGGTGAAGGCGTGATCAAAGACGTGTCCCTGATGTTTCTCGACATGAAACTGAAAACCGCCGTAACCCTCTTGATCGTAGGGCTGATCGGCGGTCTTTTGAGCGGTTTCATCGGGTCTGGCGGCGCCTTTGTTCTCACGCCCGCCATGATGTCCCTGGGTGTTCCCGGTGCCGTGGCTGTTGCCAGCAACATGTGCCATAAATTCCCCAAAGCCATGGTCGGTGCCTACAAACGTTACAAATACGGGCAGGCCGACATCAAACTCGGCGTGGTGATGTCCGCAACGGCCATCATCGGCGTCCAGATCGGTATCCGCATCCAGAAGTTCATCCTTAACGCCTTCGGCAACGCCGGTTCCAACCTGTACGTCAGCTTCGTGTTCATGGTGGTCCTCGTCCTGGTCGGTGGCTACGTGCTCTATGACGCCTACAAGCTGTCCAAGGGGAAAAACGAGGAAAAAGCCTCCAACCTGGCTCTCCGTCTCCAGCAGATCAAACTGGCCCCCATGATGCACTTCAAGGTGGCCAACGTCACCATCTCCGCCTGGGTCACCATTCCCGTGGGCCTTCTCACCGGCATGCTGGCCGCCACCATCGCCGTGGGTGGTTTCATCGGCGTACCCGGCATGATCTACGTTGTGGGAGCGTCGGCTGTGGTGGCATCGGCCACCGAGCTGATCGTGGCTTTCTTCATGGGAGCCTGGGGTTCCATCCAGTGGGGGCTCTCAGGCCTCATCGACATCCGGCTGACCCTTCTCATCCTTTTCGGGTCCCTGATCGGTGTGCAGCTTGGCGCCCTCGGAACCACCTACGTGAAAGACTACATGATCAAACTGGTCATGGCGTCCACCATGCTGATCGTGGCCGTGAGCCGCGGCGCCCTGATCCCCTCGTACCTGGCCAACCTGGACCTGATTCAGAAGATCAGCCCCGAAATGGAACACCTGCTGAGCCAGGTCAGCTTCTGGGCCCTTGTCACAGCCCTGGCTTCGGCCGGCATCATTATCACCGTGGCCATGGTGAGCGGCATGCGCTCCGCAGGTCAGGAAGCTTCAACCCCTGTTACAGCGCAGGTCACCGCCCATGACTAACTACCGCAAAGTCCTTGTCGCCTTCGATGGATCAGAGGCCAGCAAAAGCGCCCTGAGAATGTCCTTCACCCTTGCCACCTGGATCAAAGTCCTGGCCGTGGTGCCGGATTACAACGGCGACATCGACCTGACGGGAGTCAGTGAAATCAAAGCGATCACCCACGGTCTCGGTCAGAAACTCCTGACCGAGGCCATGGCCATCGCCCTTGAGGAAAAAACCCCGATCCTCACCAACCTGGATCAGGGCGAGCCCTACGAACGAATCGTTCATGTGGCTGAAAACGAAAAATGTGACCTGATCGCCATGGGCCGGAAAGGCTTGACCAGCCTGGAACGCGCCCTCATGGGGTACGTGACCGCCCGGGTGATCGGGTACACGAACAAGGATGTTCTGGTTGTGCCGGAACGCGGTTCGGACCATCTTCATGAAATGCTCCTTGCAACCGACGGATCTCCGAACACAGCCAGAGCCGTCAGCCGGGCTCTTGCCATCGCCAGGCAATTCAAAGCCCGGCTGACTCTTGTTTCGGTTGTTTACGCCAACAACGAGTTCCTGGCCCATGCGCCGGAAATACTTGAACGGCTCGTCCAAAGAGCCCGGGCCGACCTGGAAGCCATTGAATCCAGGGCCCGGACTGAAGGCATAGAAACACGGGTGGTCATCCGCCAGGGCGACCCCCATGTGGAAATCACAGCCCTGGCCGCGACCATCGGGGCCGACCTCATCGTTCTGGGTTCCCATGGGAAAAAAGCACTCTCCCGGCTTCTCATGGGCAGCGTGGCCGAACAGGTCATCGGATCGGCTCCGAGCCCCGTGCTCGTGTGCCATTCCACGGGATAGATTCTGGACCTGGATCTTGATTTTATGTATCGGCATGGTGTATGGTTTAAATAACATTATGAACCGGGTCTGATTCCGCACATTGCCCGGACATCTTGATTCAAGCGTTTTGTCCTTTTTCACGATCTTTATGATTCATAGATACCCACCGGCCAACATCCCGCATCACTTATGGATGGACGGCTTTCTGCGCTGAAACGACGGCCGGGTCGGCAGAATATGTTCATTCTAAAATAATAACGGAGGTTTACCATGTCCATCATCACCATCTCCCGAGGTTCGTACAGCAGGGGCAAGGAAATCGCGGAAATCGTATCACAGCGGCTTGGCTACAAGTGCATTTCCCGGGACATTCTCCTGGACACCTCGGACAAATACAAGATTCCCGAGATGAAGCTGATCCGAGCCATCCACGACGCGCCGTCCATCCTGGACCGGTTCGTCTACAGCAAAGACAAGTACATCAACTTCATCCAGAGCACCCTCCTCAACTTCCTGAAGGAGGATAACATCGTATACCACGGCCTGGCCGGCCAGTTTTTCGTCAAGGACATCCCCCACGTGCTCAAGATCCGGATCATTTCCGACATGGAAGACCGGATCAAATGCGAAATGGAAAGGGAAAACATCTCCCATGACGAAGCGAAAAACATTCTCAAAAAAGACGACGAACAACGGAGAAAATGGAGCATGAGCCTCTACGGCATCGACACGGCCGATTCCTCCCTATACGACCTGGTCATTCACATCGGGAAAATTTCCGTGGATGACGCGGCGGACATCATCTGCCACACCGTTCAGAAAGAACAGTTCAGGACCACGGAACACTCCCGGAAAATGATCGAGGACCTGGCCCTGGCTGCGGAAGTCAAATCCATGGTGTTCAACATAAGCCCAAGCATAGGGGTTTTCGCTCATAATGGAAACGTTCATATCCAGGCCAAGGGCCGTGAAATTCAGGAAGAAAAACTGATCGAAGAGATCAAGACATCTGCCGGGCATGTCACCGGAGTGAAGAATGTCACGGTGGAGATACAGCCTTTGGAATATTATGCAGACTGATCGAAGGGGATGAGTTGAAACCCCGGGCAATCAGCGATCGTTCAGGGACCAGTCGAAATTTTCGAATTCGATGATGGTCCCTTCTTTTTTTATTGCGGCCACATCGTCTTCGCTGAGTGCCAGAGCCCCGGCATAGGTGATGAACAGATTCCCCAAAGAACCGAACTTAGCCTTGAAATCATCACCTTTCCAGCGGAACAGGGGCGAGACATGGAACCTCCCAAGACGGCCGTCAAACCTGTTCCTGGCCCTGTCCGAAAGAAAAAGGCTCATGGCCTGTGCCAGCTGCCCGTCCAGTTTCTCGGCAGTGTAGACCTCGTTCCTCAACGCCGGACTGCCCACGGCGGCAAAGACCAGCGCCGCATGGACCCTCGGTTCGTTGTAAACCCCTTTTTTTCGGATCATCCCGTGCTCTATCTCATCCAGCGTCCTTTTCTGGCCAAGAAGATCCGCAAACCGGATAGACCAGGTTTTCCTGAAAAACGACCCGATGTTCCGAACGGATTTGACCGGATAGTGGCGGACCACCAGGTCAAGGGTGTAAGCGTTGTAGGCGTTGATCAGGAACGCCAGCTGTTCTTTCCTGTTCCAGCGGTCGAACTCCTCCTGGCTGACCGAGGAAATCGCGGAAAGGTAGGCCTTCATCAGTCCCCTGTCCTTGGCAAGAGCCTGGTAGTCGACCCGGGAGGACGTCTTGTCCGCCGACATGATCACATGTTTTTTCAAAAGGATATCCAGAAGACCATGTTCATGGTCAAAGGTCGCCGCGTGGAGGGGAACGGCGTAAAGCCAGAACACGAGGCACCAGAGCTGCAGAAAATGTTTTTTCATACCAGGCTGTCTCCTGTCTTGAAGAGGGTCATCCATTTAAGGAAAGGCGGCATCACAGGGCCCGCAGCGCGTCGGCCCACGCCACCGCCTCTTTGTAGAGCTGGGGAAGCAAGGCGCCATCCACGCCGATGACCCTGGCCTGGCTGTCCAGCCGTTTCCAGTCGCCTTTCTCGAAACAGACCACCAGATTGAGGTAATCGGCCAGGATTCCCCGCTTGTTGATCAGGGGCTCACGAATCGCGTCGGACAGGGGCAGGTTTTCCATGATTTTTTCCATGGGCTGGTCCAGGATGGCGTCGATCAGGGAAAAAAGCCCCAGGGTGAACAGCTCCTGCCGGTGACCGGCCTGTCGGGCCAGGTCGCCCAGCTGCTCACAGAAACGCGCCCGGACACAGGAGGCGATGGCCAGTTCCGGCGTGGACGACGCGGCGAGATTGGACATCAGGATCACGGACATGAACCGCCTCAGCTCATCTTGGCCCAGATAGACCAGGGCGCTTTTGATGGACGTGATCTCGTTCACCCGTTTGAAAAAGGCTGAATTGATATAGCGCAACAGCTTGTAGGAAATGGAGACGTCCCTGGAAATCTTTTCCGTGACTTTCCCGAAATCCAGATCCCGGTTGTTCACCTCTTTCATAATCCCCAGAATCGCCATGGATGTGGCCGGGACTTCCCGTCCCTTCACCACTTCGGGCTTGCAGAAGAAATACCCCTGGAACAGGCTGAACCCCATGTCGATGGCCGCCCTGAATTCATCCCAGGTTTCGATTTTTTCTGCCACAAGCCGGGTGTTTTTCCCCAGACCGGACACTTTTTCCCTGATTTCGTCGAGAGGCATGGCCATGAAATCCACCTTGACCATGTCCGCGACCTCGAGAAAGGCGTTGTGAACGCTGTCGAACACGTAATCATCCAGGGCCAGGCGGTAGCCCTTTTTTTTCAGGGTCCGGCAGGCCTCGAGAACATCCTCCGTTGGTTCGATGGTCTCAAGGATTTCAACCACCGTGTCCTTGGGGGGAAACATCAGGGGAATCAGGTCCAGAATCAGGTTTTTCGTGAAATTGATGAACACGTTTCGCCCACCGGACAGGGATTCGAGGCCCAGGTTCAGGAAGGAGCTTGACAGAACAGACGATGTGGCCTGGTCCCCGTCCACCTTTGGCATGTAGTTTTCCATGCTGTGCCTGAACAGCAGTTCGTAGGCGGACACTTTCCGCTTCTTGTCGAAAATGGGTTGCCTTGCCACATAGATATCCATAGAGTCCTTCTCTGAATGCGTTGCGATATGTTCACACACTATACGTCTCAGACCAGCCGCTGTCAATAAACCGGAAGCCTCTCCAGGGCAATCGGGATCGATATCCAAAACGTTTCGATAACGATGATTGAAACATCCGCGATAACTCCGATCGCGGCCCTCAGGCCGCCTCCTTGAAATTCATTTTTTTCTTGACCTGGATCAAAGCAAACGTTCACGGAAAAGGTTACAGTCAAATCAGAAAACGCAAGAAAAACCGGAACGGTTATTGCTTTTCCATACAACGTGGCTATGATATAGGGCATTGAACATTGTTATGGAAAACAATCCGGATTTTGCCTTGTACTGGGTTTTTTTTTCATGTAAAGTTCAGGTTTCCTTTCAACAGGAAAAGAACCATAATGGTCTGAAAACACTGAGTTTACAAACCATTTTATATTGCGCCCCCAGGGTGCGCGCCATGGAGAGTCATCAAAATCTATGAAAACATGTGATCCGAATTTCGCGAAAGAAGTGATGGCCATGTCCAAGACAACGCTGACCCGTTGTTTCAGCTGCATGACCTGCTCCAGTGGATGCCAGTTCCAGCATATCATGGACGTGAAACCCCATGCCATCGTCCGTATGGTCCAGACCGGCTTCCGAGAAGAAGCCCTGGTGGCCTCGGGTCCCTGGCTTTGCGTGGGCTGCAACACATGCAGCACCAACTGCCCCAACGCCATCGACATTCCGGCCATAATGGACGCGATACGCCAGATCTCCATCCGGGAAAAACGGAAGATCCCAGAACCCAACATCAACAATTTCCACAACGCGGTGCTCAACTCCATCAAACGCTACGGAAGAACCCACAAGCTCGAGATCATGATGCGTTACAAACTGGTTCAAAGGGATCTTTTCAGCGACGTGGACCTGGGAATCCGGATGCTCGCCAAACGGAAGCTGGATTTAAGGGCTTCCAAGGTCAAAGAGCTCCCCGAAGTCAAAAAGCTTTTCACCAAGGCGGGATAGATGAAAACGGACAAACCCATCGAAATATCGTATTTCCCCGGATGTTCCATGAAAACGTCCGCAAAAGAGAACAACGAGTCACTGAAAGAGTTCTTTAAAAAGATCAACATCACCCTGGTGGAACTGCCCGACTGGAACTGCTGTGGAAGTTCATCGGCCCACTGCGTGGATTCGGATCTGGCCCATGACCTGGCCACCCGAAACCTGGCCATCGCCCCGGCGGACAAACCCCTGCTCGTGTCCTGCCCGAGCTGTACGTTAAGACTGAAACAGGCCCATCTCCACACCCTTCACGATCCGGAACTTCAGCAGCGTTTCCATGAAAAATGGGGCAAACCCTTTAACAAAGATCTGAAAATCATCCATTACTTCGAGCTGTTGAACAGCATGGATTTCCAAAGCCTCAGCAAGGAAATCAAAAAACCCCTCACGGGGCTGAAGTTCGTTCCCTATTACGGCTGCATGCTGGCCCGGCCACCTGAAATGCGTCACGCGGAAAATTACCACGGCCTGATGGAATCCATCCTGACCAGCCTGGGGGCCACCCCCCTGGACTGGGGCAGCGGCTCCAGGTGCTGCGGCACCTTCCTCAGCGTGGCCAAACCCGAGGCGATCACCCCCATCGTGAACGAAATCATTCAGAACGGCATCGACACAGGCGCCGACTGCCTGATCACCGCCTGTTCCATGTGCCAGCTCAACCTGGAAATACGCTGCAACCTGAAGCACCAGATCCCCACCCTCCATTTCTCGGAGGTGCTGTCCCTGGCCATGGGCACCAACAAGTACAAACGCTGGTTCCCCAGACACCTGGTGGACCCCACGCCCCTGCTCACACGGTTGGGGCTTATCGAATAACCGGTTCAGGGCCTGCGGTTCCCTGAAAAACCGCAGGCCCCATGCACACCCTCCTTCAATCCTTTCTTCATCCGGCAATACCCACCTTCTTCGGAAAACACCGCAATAAAAAAGATTGTTTTTATGTTTCAAACACTTAAAACAAAAGCCATTCGTATAACATTGACATTTGAGCCCGGTATGATAGGACATGCACGGAACACCAACTCTGTGAAGGATCCCCATGGCCACACCCCTTGAAAAAGCCCGAAGAAACCCCGATTCCGTAAAGGCCCGCATTCTGGGCGTGGCCCGTAAACTTTTCGGGCAGTACGGATTCCAGGGCACCACCACGCGGATGATCGCCAAAGAAGCGGGGATCGACATCTCCACTCTCCATTACCACTGGGGTGACAAGGGGGATTTGTTCGAGGCGGTGATCCATGACCTGAACGATGAAACACGGGTCAAGCTCATTGAGATCGAAAAGAAGATCAAAGGCAAGGAACTCACGGAACGCATCGACATCGCCCTGGATGAAATGTTCGATTTCCTTTTCGAAAATCCTGAAATATCGAACCACACCATCTTCCGATACTTCACCCAGACCACCACCGACCTCGATCTCAACATCGGCCTTTCCAGCGTGCCCGAGTACATCTCGGACATCGCCTACTCCATGGGGCTCTCGGAAACCAGGCGGGAAGCCTCCCCCGAAGCCCAGATGAAAGTCATCTTCATGATGAACGCCCTGCACAACTTCGTTTCCGGCGAAATCTTCTTCCGCTCCATCATGAAAATCGACCGGGAAGAGTACCGGCGCCTGGCCAAGGAAACCCTGAAGTTCTACAACATCGCCCCCTACAAGTAGACAGCGCAACAAAAAACCCTTTGCCCGCATGAACCGGGGACAAAGGGTTCTTTTTCGTCGAGAATTTCAGGGCGTCGTCAGTTGGCGCGGTACAACGTCACCACCGCGGCGCCGCCAAGGCCGATATTGTGTTGAAGACCGATTTTGGCCCCTTCGACCTGTCTTGCTCCGGCTGTTCCCCGGAGCTGCCAGACCAGTTCGGCGCACTGGGCAAGGCCGGTGGCACCCAGGGGGTGTCCTTTGGAAAGAAGTCCGCCGGAAGGATTGGTCACCACCTTTCCTCCGTAAGTGTTCTGGCCGTCGCAGATGAACTGCTCGGCCGTCCCTTCGGCCGTGAGGCCCAGCCCCTCGTAGGTGATCAGTTCGTTGGCGGTGAAACAGTCGTGAAGCTCCACCACATCCACGTCATCGGGTCCGATGCCTGTCTGTTCGTAAACCTGCCCTGCCGCCTTGGCCGTCATTTCGTAACCCGCGATGATCATCGGGCTTCTGGCCGAGAAGGAACTGGCGTAATCCGAGGTCATGGCCTGACCCGCGATGAACACCGGTGTCCGGATGCCGTGTTTCGCCGCGAAGCCGTCGGAACAGACGATGGCCGCCGCAGCCCCGCAGGTGGGCGGACAGCACTGGTACCGTGTCAGGGGACCGTACTGGTGGGGGGATTCCATGACCTCCTCCAGACTGAGAAGGTTCCGGAACACGGCCCGCTCGTTGTGCTCGGCGTGCTTTCTGGCTTTCACGGCGATTTTCCCGAAGGTTTCCGCTTTCGTTCCGTAACGGTCCATGTGCTCCATGCCCGCGCCGCCGAAAAGCTGGGCCGCCGGGGGAGCCGTGGCGCTCAGGGGGTATACCTCGTTCAGGTGGACAAAGTAGTTTTCCATGGGCGCGGGCCTGTCCAGGAAGGTCATGCCCAGGGCACCCGGCGTCATCTGCTCGAACCCCAGAGCCAGGGCGCAGTCCACAATCCCGTATTCCACAGCCTGGCGGGCCAGGAACAGGGCGTTGGACCCCGTGGAGCAGTTGTTGTTCACATTGAAGATGGGAATTCCCGTCATACCCACCTCGTAAAGCACCTTTTCCCCGGCGCAGCTGTCCGCGTAAACCCAGCCCGTAAAAGCCTGCTGCACCAAACTGTAGTCGATTCCGGCGTCTTTCAGCGCGTCTTTGACCGCCTCGACTCCCATGACATTGTAAGGAATCCCCGCTTTGGGCGTGGTGAATTTCGTCATTCCCACCCCGATCACATTGACTCGTTCCATGGATTTATCTCCCGATCATTCTATGTTTTAGCCACATGCCCTGATACAGATGCTGTCAGAATCATTTGAATGGAGTTATCCTCTATTCGATGTTGGACGTTGGGCGTTCGATGTTCAACGTTGATCCATTCGCTCATTCGGATGGTGTGAAAAATCGTCTATCTCATCTAACCCAGAAGCGGCCCCATGAACCCGAAAGACTCGGTCACGTTGGCCAGGGGTTTCGCGCTGTCCAGACTCGTGATTTTATCCCAGTTTTCCCGGATCTCTTCGGCCAGGATGTCCCTTTTTCCGTCGCCGATGCAGATCCCCGGGGCACAGACCACCTCGGTCCGGCTGAACCAGCCGGCGGCGCAGTTGAAGATCATCTTGCCGGTGCTGCACTCCTCGGACACCAGGTAGAGCACCAGGGGGGTGACGAACTCGGGTTTCAGCTTTTCGTAAAGGGACGGCGGCAGGACGTCCTCGGTGAGACGGCTCGCGGCCACCGGCGCAATGGTGTTGCACAGGATGTTGTACTTGGCCCCTTCGATGCACACGTTGTTCATCAGTCCCACCAGACCCATCTTGGCCGAGCAGTAGTTGCTTTGGCCGAAGTTGCCGTAAAGGCCGGCACCGGAGGCCGTGTTGACGATGCGCCCGAACCCGTTTTCCTTCATGACCTTGAACGCGGGCTGGGTCACGCAGAACGCCCCTTTCAGGTGAACGGCCAGCACCAGATCCCACTCGGCCTCTTCGATCTTCATCAGGCTTTTGTCCCTCAGGATTCCGGCATTGTTGATCAGGATGTCCACCTTGCCGAAGGCGTCCAGCGCTGTTTTTACGATGTTTTCGCCGCCCTGTTTCGTGGCCACCGAATCGTAGTTCGCCACGGCCTTGCCGCCTTTCTTAAGGATTTCGTCGACCACGGCGTCGGCCGCCCGGGAGTCTGCCCCTGATCCGTCCCTCGCCCCGCCCAGATCGTTCACCACCACGCTCGCCCCTCTTTCGGCCAGGGCCAGGGCATAGGTTTTTCCAAGCCCCGCACCGGCTCCGGTAACGATTGCAATCCGTCCGTCGAATCTGATATCGGCCATGTGTCCTCTCCTTGTCGTTGGTGTTGTCGTAAGTTGCTCCTTAAAGACCCATGAATTTCGAAACAATGGTTTTCATGATCTCGTTGGTCCCGGCGAAAATCGACGTGACACGCATATCCCGCCAGCCCTGGACCAGGGGGTTTTCCTCACAGGTCCCGTATTCCCCCATGATCTCGAGGCCCTTGCCCATCACCCGGTTCGCCATGTCCGTGGTCCAGTACTTGGCCATGGACGTTTCGATTTTCACGTCCAGACCCTCCATGTGGTCGGCGATGAGTTTTTCCAGGAAGGTGCGCCCGATTTTCACTTCCGTGGCCATCTCCACCAGGGCGAACTGGATGGCCTGGAACTTGGACAGGGGTTTTCCCGAGGCGTCGGTGGTGTTTTGGCAGTAGTCCATCACCTGTTTCAGACTGTGTTCCGCGCCGTAGACCGCGCCCATGGCGCAGCACAGCCGTTCCTGCTGAAGCTTGCCCATGAGCATGAGAAACCCCATGCCCTTGTCGCCCAGGCGGTTTTCAACAGGTATCCGGCAGTTGTTGAAAAAAAGTTCGGCCGTGTCCTGGCTGTTCCAGCCCATCTTGTCCAGCTGGCGACCCCTTTCAAAACCCGGGGTTCCGCCTTCCACCAGGTAAAGGCTCATTCCCATGTAAGGGTCCCTGATATCGGGGTTTCGCGCCGCCACCACGGCCAGATCGCCGTGAATCCCGTTGGAGATGAAGGTCTTGGACCCTGAAAGCACCACGTAACCGTCTTGTTCCACCGCCGTGGTTCGGATGGAGGCCAGATCGCTTCCCGCGTCCGGCTCGGTCATGGCGATGGCCGTGACGATATCGCCGCGGACACATCCCGGAAGGTATCTTTTCTTCTGATCTTCCGACCCGTATTCGCTGATGTAGGGGACCACCACGTCGCTGTGAAGGGTGGCGGCAAGGCCGGTCTGCATGGAGGCTGCCATTTCCTCGCACACGATGGCGGAATAAATGAAGTCCCCGCCCAGACCTCCGTATTCCCGGGGTACCTGGGTGCAGAGCAACCCCGCACGCCCCATGTCTCTCCAAAGATCCCGGGGAACGGCGTGGTCCTTTTCCCACTGCCTGGCGTGGGGAATCACCCGGGTTTCGATGAACTTGCGGAGCCGCTGGCGAAAGGCCCGGTGTTCATCGGTATAGTTCAGAATATCCATGAATGTTTGTCTCCTGTGGTTACGTCAAAACGTCTCAGGGCCTTTTGGGCTCCCTGATTTTTCCAATTTCAGATTCGGCGATGATGTCCTTGTGAAGGTACTGGTTGCCGTCCCTCACCTCGATCATCTTGGCGTCCCGGTAAAAATGCTCCACCTCGTATTCCCTCATGTAGCCGTAGCCTCCCAGGAGCTGGACCGCCTCGTCGGTCACGGCCATGGCCGCCCGGCAGGACGCCATTTTCGCCATGGACGCCGTGGCCGGGTCCCGGTAGCCCTGGTCAAAGGCCATGGCGGTGGTGTAGGTGAAAAGCCTGGCCGAAGCGATGTGGGTGGCCATGTCCGCGATTTTGTGGCGGACAGCCTGGAACTGGCCGATGGGACGGCTGAACTGCTCCCTGTTCCTGATATGGAACATGGCCCGCTCGTAAGCCCCCCTGGCCACACCCAGAGCCTGAGCCGCGGCGAGAATCCGGCTTTCGGCAAGAAACTTCTGAACGTAACCGTAGCCTTTTCCCGGCTCGCCGATCAGGTTGGCCATGGGCACCTCCACGTTGTCGAAGGTGATGCTGGCCGACGTCATCATGTTGAGGCTCAGCCGTTCCCCGGTCTTTTCCACGATCAGCCCTTCCCGGTCCGCCTCCACGATGAACAGGGACGCCCCGTCGGTGAACGGCTTGGCGAAAAGGTCGGTCTGACAGAGCACGATGTAGAACCCGGCGTTCAGCCCGTTGACCACCCCTGTTTTTTTCCCCTGGATCACATAGTTGCCGTTTTTTTGGACGGCTACACAGGAAAGCCGGGTGATGTCGTAGCCGTTTCCCGGTTCGGTGAAGGCCGCGCCGCACAGAATCCGTCCTTCGGCCACGGAGGGCAGAAAAGTCTCTTTCTGTTCGTCGCTTCCGAAGCGCAAGATGCATTCGGCGCCGTAACCGGCCATGGACAATGTGATCCCGAAACTGGAATCGGCGGCGCACAGCTCCTCGGCCACCAGGGCCTGGTCCACGAAACCCATGCCCCCGCCCGAATAGGTCTCGGGGTAGTGTATTCCGATGAAACCCAGCTCGGCCGCCTTGGCATGGACCTGGGCCGGGTATTCCCCGGTTCTGTCCAGTTCGAGAACCCGGTCCTTTTCGAATTCACCTTTCGCGAATGACCGGACCGCCATTTGAATCTGTTTCTGTGATTTGTTGAATTCAATCATCGTCGTTCTCCTGAATGACCGGGAAAGGACCCGGCCGCTGGGACGTTCCTTGGATCAGTCCGGGACATTGCCGTGTTCGTAAACGCCCTGGGAAATCACCTTGTCGCCGGTGTCCGCGTTTTCCGTCTCCCAGTAAGCGCTTCCCGTACCGGTATTCCAGATCCGGGTGCGAATGGTCTTTCCGGGATAAAGGGGTTTGGAAAAACGGCAGGCCAGACGCCTCACCTTCTCCGGTTCTCCGGGATTCAGGGTGTTCACCAGAGCCCGGCAGGCGTAACCCAGAGTGCAGAGCCCGTGCATGATGGGCTGGTCAAACCCCACCATTCTGGAAAAATCCTTGTCCACATGGATGTCGAAAAGATCCCCCGAGAGCCTGTACAGAAGGGGCTGGTTGGGGGGCGGGGTTTCCTCCACCACATGGTCCGGCTCTCTTTCCGGGGCCAGGATCTCTTTTTTCGGGGCGTTTTCCCCACCAAAGCCCCCGTCAAACCTTGAAAAAACCGTCAGGATGCTGGTGAACAGCTTGGTTCCGTCCGCGCCGCATGTATCGCTTTCCGCCACCACCAGGGCCCCTTTGCCTTCGCCTTTATCGTAGTAGTGGGAAATCCGGCCTTCGGTGATAAAGATCCCCGAGACGGGAATGGGTCTGTGGAAAATCAGCTCCTGCTCGCCGTGAAGAATCCCGGCCAGGTTCATCCCCGAATTGATCCCCACATGGCCGAGGAATTCGAAAATCGACGCAATGGAGAACGTGGGAACCACCTTGAGTTTCCGCTCCCAGCAGTACTCGATGTCATCGAATCCGGCCCCCACCCCCAGGGCGTAAACCGCCACATCCTTCCACCCGTACTCTTTCTTGATCGGCCCTATGGTTTTCCCGAGGGCCTCCATGTTCAACCCCATGTCGCTCCTCCTTGCCTGTGTGGTGTGATCACGACCCTCCCGGGTCAAGTAAGACAAATACCAGCATGTTGTTCCATCAATTGATTGATTTATGTGTAATACACAGCGCCCGCCGAGTCAATCAATTAATTTCATCATATGATGGAATTTATTGATTGATACTTAGCCGCGAAATCGATGCCCGGAATCAGACGTCCCGGAGATCAGGTGTTACACTGTTTCCCAAATTATGACTTTTTATTCTTATCCAAAATATCTCAGCCCTGTCATTCCGGACGGTTTCCGGTATGACAGGTCGCCTGATAAGCCTCAGGTCGTGGTGAAGCGACTTTTTTCATGTTTCAGAACATATGCGCCGCGATGATCTCCCGCATGATTTCCGTGGTGCCTCCGCCGATGGAGAGGATCCGGTTGTCCCTGTAAAGCCGTTCCACCAGGGTTCCGCGCATGTATCCGTAACCACCGAAAATCTGGACCGCGTCGTAGGTGACCTTGTCGCTGACCGAACAGGCGAAATTCTTGGCCATGGACACGTCCCGGGTCTGGTTTTCCCCGGCCTCGATTTTCGCGGCGACCCTGTAGGTAAACTCCCGGCTGGCCTCTGTCAGGGTGGCCATTTCCGCCAGCTTGTGCCGGAGAACCTGGAACCCTTTCAGCTTCCTTCCGAAAGCCTCCCGGCTTTTCGCGTATTCCAGGGCCTCTTCCAGGGCCAGGGACGAGGTCATGTTGGCCATGACGCTGAGCTGGAGCCTCTCCATCTGGAAATTCTCCATGATGATGGAAAAACCCTGGTTTTCCTCGCCGATCAGGTTTTCCACCGGAACCCGGCAGTCGTCGAAATAGATCTCCGCCGTGTCCGAAGCCCACCAGCCTGTTTTCTTCATTTTGTCCGAGGTCCTGTAACCGGGCGTGTCTTTTTCGATCACGAGAAAGCTGATCCCGTGATGGCCCTTTTCCCCGGTGAGCACGGCGCAGGTCAGCTGGTCTGCCCTCACCCCGCTGGTGATGAACGTCTTGCTGCCGTTCACCACATAATGGTCGCCCTCTCTTCGCGCGGTGGTTCTCAGGCTGGCCACGTCCGAACCGCCCGAGGGTTCGGTGACACCCAGGGCCGCGATTTTCTTTCCCGCAAGCACAGGTTTCACGAACCGTTCGATCTGGTCTTTCGTCCCTTTCCGGACAATGGGAGGAAGGGCGATACTGTGGGAGCCAAGACTTGCGGCCAGCCCCCCGGACCCGGAGCGCATCAGCTCCTCGTTCATCACAATGGAAAGGAACACGTCGCCGGGCGTCCCACCGGCTTCCTCGGGGTATCCGATTCCCAGAAAACCCAGGCTTCCGGCTTTTTCGTAAAGGGAGCGGGGGAACTCCCCCTGCTCTTCCCAGTCATTGATATAAGGAAGGATCTCTTTGCGGACCAGATCACGAACCGCTTTTCGCAGAAGGTTGTGTTCCTGGCCGAAATACTGTTGATACGGTACACCATGTCCAAGGGTTTTGTCCATCGCATTGTTCCTTTTTGAGTCGTTCGATCAATCCCAAATCCGGGACCCGGGTTCGGGAGGATCCTGGGGCGGCCCGGCAAAGACCTGGGCGATGGCCAGCCATGATTTCGCGATATCGCCTTCGACCGAAAGGCCGGTGTCGTTCACATGACGGCGCTGGGTCACCACGAGACAGAAGTCCAGGGCCGTTCCTGAGACCGTGTTTTCAGCGTTCGCCGTTCCGTAGTTCCAGGATTCCCCGTCCGGACCCTGGAGAACCAGGGCGGGTTTCGTCGCCGGAACGGCGAGTTTCCGGTTCATGAAACTCCAGGCGAAGGTGGAAAACCCCAGATGGACGATGTGTTTCAGCCGGGCCGTGGCCGGTCGTGTCATCTTCAGAGCGTCGGCGATGTCCTGGCCATGTGCCCATGTTTCCATCAGGCGGGCGGTGGCCGAAGACCGAGCACTCATCGGGGGGCCGTACCAGGGCAGTTTCATCTCCGGAGAAAGTTCCGCATAGCGCGCGACCAGTTCCCGGCGTTCCCGGCGCCACCAATCCAGCAGCCCTGAATCCGAAAGGGCCAGACCCTCGTCATTGGCGCGATCGAAAATCTCGTCCGCCGTGTTCCCCAGTTTCATGAGTTCCAGCACATGGGCATCGAAAGCCTCCCTGCCCGACAGGGACACACGGGCGGCCCTGTCGAAAAACGCCAGATGACTGATGGTTTCCTTGACAGTCCAGCCGAAAAACGGAGTCGCCGTCATCCAGCCGTCGTGGTCGAGATCGGCCACCAGGTTGTCCAGGGACTCGCATTCGTCGAAAAGGTCTTGGCAGATGGTTTTCATGGAAGCAGGCCTCCAGGTTCGGACTCATAAAAATATTGTTCATACATTGAATTTGATTCATTATTATAATCATGTTCACACCATGTCAACGGTTTATATGAAAGCAGCATCTGAAACGCTGAAAAACAGCCCGACCAGGTCTCCGGCCCCCAGCCTGTCATTCCGGGCGGCCTCCGACATGGCGGAGTGTATGAACCCACTTCGAACCCTGCAAAAACTATAGGCCCGAATTGCGAAGCCGACCCGGAATCCACGCCGGTATGGGTAAGCATTCCCGAAAATTGATGGGCCCAATCGTTTAAGGTTGGGCTAATTGACTGCTGAAAACTCTGCCCGACCAGGTCTCCGGCCCCCAGCCTGTCATTCCGGGTGGCCTCCGACATGGCGGAGTGTATGAACCCACTTCGAACCCTGCAAAAACTATAGGCTCGAATTGCGAAGCCGACCCGGAATCCACGCCGGCATGGGCAACCGTTTCTGAAAAATCATGCGTCCATTCGTTCGCGGGCATGGATTCCGGGTCGGCTTGCATGACGGGCGCCGTAAATACGCAAGATACCCCTCATCTCAAGACCTGCCGAAATGATCCAGACCGCCCGGAATGACAAGGTTGGGAGCTGCGGCTCAACATGACATGGCGGTAATATTCAACCATGCGATCGCCCTGACGGTTAATTCAACCGCTATCCGGATCGGATTCGCTATGGAAAGGCTGGGGCTTATTGGTAAAAAAAAGCGGGGAAAAATGTGGGGTAAAGGCGGAGCCCGGTCAGGACTCCGCCTTTCAAGCCGATCAGTCTTCTTTCCAGAAAGGAGACATGTCCCTCAGCCGTTTGATGACGGCGGGAAGCTTTTCGATGATGTAATCCACCTCGTCTTCCGTGTTGTAGCGGCACAGGGAAAAACGGATGGTTCCATGGGCGGCCGTGAAGGGAATCCCCATGGCCCGGAGCACGTGGGAAGGCTCCAGGGAACCGGAGGTACAGGCCGAACCCGAGGAGGCGCAGATCCCGAACTCGTTCATCATCAGGAGAATGGCCTCGCCTTCGATGAACTCGAAACTGATGCTGCTGGTGTTGGGCAGTCGGTTGGCCAAATCGCCGTTGACGAAACACTTGGGAATCCGGGCCAGAAGCCCTGCTTCCAGCTTGTCCCGGAGCTGTTTCACCCGGACGTTTTCCTCGTCCATATGGTCAAGGGCCAGCTCACAGGCTTTTCCCAGGGCCACGATGGACCCGATGTTCTCGGTTCCGCCCCGTTTTCCGTGTTCCTGGTGGCCGCCGATGAGAAAGGGGCTGAACTTGAAGCCGGACCGCACGTAGAGGGCTCCCACGCCTTTGGGGGCATGGAGCTTGTGGCCGGAAAGGGACAGCATGTCAAATGGGATGTCCTGGGCGTCCACAGGGATCTTGCCCACGGCCTGGACCGCGTCTGTGTGGAACAGGATGCCCTTTTCCTTGACCCGTCTGGCGATGTCCCTGATGGGAAAAATCGTGCCGGTTTCGTTGTTGGCCCACATCACACTCACGATGGCCGTATCCGGGGTCAGACTGGCCTCGAAGGCGGCCATGTTCAGTCGGCCCTTGCCGTCCACGGGAAGGTAGGTGGTGCGGTAGCCTTCCTTGTCCAGGGATTCGCACAGGCTTTTCACCGCCGGGTGTTCGACCATGGTGGTGACGATGTGTTTCTTGGTCGGCTGAGCTTTCAATGCGGCCCGGATGGCGCTGTTGTTGCTTTCCGTGCCGCAGCTGGTGAAAAGGATCTCGTCGGGCTGGGCGTTCAGGGTTTTCGCCACACGTTCACGGGCAAGCTTCAGAATATTCCCCGCTTCCCCTCCCTTGCGGTGCATGCTGGAGGGGTTTCCGTAATACTCGGTGAAACAGGGCATCATCTCGTCGATCACCTGCTGGTCCACCCGGGTGGTGGCGTTGTTGTCAACATATACGGTTTTCATCGATCGCCTCCTCCACCACCAGTTCCGTGGCCACACGGTCACGCAGGGTCGCTTCCACATGGTTCTTCAGGGTGATCTGGGAACGGCTGCACGATGAACAGGCTCCCTTGAACTTCACGATCACCTTGTTGCCGTCCACGTCGATCAGTTCCATGTCCCCGTGGTCTTTCTGGAGCGCGGGGCGGACCTCCTCCTCGATGACTTTTTCGATGAGCCGGATTTTCTGCATGGTGGTGAGACGGACCGGAGCCGGTTCTTTCTGAACGTATCCGCCGCCCTCGTTCACGGCCCAGATGATGGCCTGGATTTCCTCGTGGCAGTTGCCGCAGCCGCCGCCCGCCTTAAGGTGGCTGGTCACCTCCTCGATGGTGGTGAGTTTCGCCTCTTTCACGGCCCGGACGATATCGAGGTCCGTGACGCCGAAACAGTGACAGATCACGTTGCCCTCGGACACATGGACCTTTTCCCCTTTGTAGTAGGCGATGGCCCGCTCCAGGGCGTCACGGCCCATGACCGAACAGTGGATTTTCTCTTTGGGAAGGCCGCCCAGGAATTCGGCGATGTCTTCGTTGGTGATTTTGGCCGCCTCGGTGATGGGCATGCCGATGACCATTTCCGTCAGGGCCGAGGATGAGGCGATGGCGCTGGCACAGCCGAAGGTCTGGAATTTCGCCTCTTCGATGATCTGGTTGTCGTTGATCCGTAAGGTCAGTGTCAGGGCGTCGCCACAGGCCAGGGACCCCACTTCGCCGATTCCGTTGGCGTTTTCCACACGCCCGGTGTTCCTGGGGTTCAGGAAATGGTCTTTCACTTTGTCCGTATAATCCCACATACATGGTCTCCGTTCTCTTCTAAAGGTTTAAAGCCTTATCGTCAGGATGGAACCGGCGTCAGGCTGAATCACGTCGTCAATTCTTTTTAAAAATAGTCACCTTATCTTCATTTTCAAGATAATTTTCAAGTCCTTTTCCATCTCACCCCCGTTCCTTTCCGATGAGGAACAGCCCGTAGGTGGCCCGGACATTGGGAAGAAACCGCACGATGCTGCCGTGCATGTCCCTGTCCGTGGTGTTGATGGCCACTTCTTTCAGAATCCGGAACCCCACGTCTTTGGAAAACCTTTCGAAATCCCGGATGGTGAGCACGCGGATGTTGGGGGTGTCGTACCACTGGTAGGGAAGCTGTTCGGTCACCGGCACGTAGCCCGACAGGAGAAGCTGGAGCCTGATTCTGTAATGCCCGAAATTGGGAAAACTCACCACGGCCTTTTTGCCGATCCTCAGCATGGAGCGGATCAGGCCGGCCGGTTCGTAAACCTGCTGGAGGGTCTGGCTGAGGATCACATAGTCGAAACACTGGTCCGGATAATCGGAAAGCTCGGTGTTGAAGTCGCCCTGGATCACGGAAAGGCCTTTTCCGATACAGGCGCTGACCCCTTCTTCGGATTGCTCGATGCCCCGTTCCTCCACATTTTTTTTCGTTTTAAGGGCGTAGAGAAGTTCGCCGTCCCCGCAGCCCAGGCCGAGGACACGGGAACCGGGCTCGATCCAGTTTTCGATGATGGAAAGATCGTAACGGATCACGGGTGCCTCCTTTCACCAGCTGGCCCCACGCCCGAAAGAAAACCCGAGAGCATGGAGGCCAGCCTGTCGCTGGGCAGAAGAAACGCGTCGTGGCCGCAGTCCGCCTCGATTTCGCAGAAGCTCACATCCAGGCTGTTCCGTTTGAGAACCTTCACGATCTCCCGGGACTGGTAGGTGGGGTAGAGCCAGTCCGAGGTATAGGACACCACGAGGAACTTCACGGCGGCATCCTTAAGTTTCATCAGTACCTCGTCGTAATCCAGGTATTTGCTGAGGTCGAAGTAGTCCGCAGCCTTGGTGATGTAGAGCAGGCTGTTGGCATCGAACCGTTCCACAAACTTGGCGCCCTGGTAGCGGAGGTAACTTTCCACCTGGAAATCCGTGTCGAAATCAAAGGAGAAATCCTCCTTGTCCTGGAGTTTCCGGCCGAATTTCTGTCGCATGGATTCGTCGGACAGGTAGGTGATGTGGCCGATCATCCGGGCCACGGAAAGGCCGGTGGCCGGAAAGGATGTCCCGTAGTAGTGGCCCTTGTTCCACTCGGGGTCGCTGACGATGGCCTGGCGGGCCACCTCGTTGAAGGCGATGGCCAGGGCCGAATGGCGCAAGGTGGAGGCCAGGACCACCGCGGACCGGACCATGTCCGGAAAGTGGTAACACCAGGAAAGGACCTGCATTCCACCCAGGGACCCTCCGATGACGCTGTGAAGCCGGGTAATCCCAAGATGGTCCACCAGCCGCTTCTGGGCCGCCACCATGTCATGGATGGTCACCACGGGAAATGTCAGTCCGTAGGGATCGCCTGTGGCCGGATCAATGGAGGACGGCCCCGTACTGCCCATACATCCTCCCAGGATGTTGGAGCAGATCACGAAATAGCGATCCGTGTCCACCGCTTTTCCCGGCCCAACCATGATGTCCCACCAGCCTTTTTTCCCACCGTCCTCAGTTCCGGCCACGTGGGAATCGCCGGTCAGGGCATGGCAGATCAAAATGGCGTTGGACCTGTCGTCGTTCAGGGTGCCCAGGGTCTCGTAGGCCAGGGTCACCGGGCCGAAAAACGTCCCGTTTTCAAGAATCAGTCCATCGAACTGAAAGTACTGTTTTTCCATCATATTTTTCCCAGGGCCTGGGCCAAATCATCTTTGATGTCCTCCGCGTCCTCAATGCCCACGGACAGGCGGATCATGCCGGGCAGAATCCCCAGGCCCGTCTTCACCTCCGGGGCAAAGGCCAGGTACTGGGTGGACCAGGGGTGGATCACCAGGGTCTTGCAGTCCCCCAGATTGGCCAGGTGGTAGATCAGCCGGAGATGGTCGATAAACCGGTAACAGGCCGCCTCGTCTTTCAGGCCGAAGGTGAGCATGGCTCCGAAGCCCCTGCCTCCGAACTGCCTTTGGGCCACCGGCCTGAAAAGATGGCCTTCAAGTCCGGGGTAGTTCACCCACTGGACCTGGGGTTGGTTTTGAAGAAACGTGGCCACAGCCAGGGCGTTGGCAAGGTGTCTCTCCATCCTGAGGGTGAAGGTGTCAAGCCCCGTCATGGTCAGGTAGGAATGGAACGGGGCCTGGGTGGTTCCGAAGTTGATGTGGTGTTCCCGCCAGATCCGGTCCAGGAGGGCCAGATCCCCTTTACGGTCCACAAAAGGTTTGAAATCTTCGAAGCGCCGGGAACTCCAGTCGAAATGTCCGCCGTCCACCACCACGCCGCCCGGGGCGTTTCCATGACCACTGAGATACTTAGTGGTGGAATGAATCACCACGTCGGCCCCCAGGTCGAGGGGCGTCATCAGGTAAGGTGTGGCAAGGGTGCTGTCCACCACCAGGGGAAGGCCGTGTTCATGGGCCATGGCCCCGAGCCGGGTGATGTCCGGAACATCCATAACCGGATTGCCGATGGCCTCGGCGTAGATGAACCGGGTCTTTCCGTCAACGGCCTGTGCCAGGTCCGCCGGGTCGTTCAGATCCACGAACCGCACGGTGATTCCGTATTTTCCCAGTACGTTCGTAAACAACAGCCAGGTGGACATGAAAAGACTCCGGCCCGAGACAAAGTTGTCCCCGGCCCGCAAGAGGGCCATGCAGGTGTTGCTGACCGCGGCCATGCCCGAACCCATGACAATGGCCCCTTTTCCGTTTTCAAGGGAAGCGAGTTTCTTCTCCAGCACGGTGTTCGTGGGGTTTGACAGCCGCCCGTAAATGGGATGGGCGCTTTTCCCGCCAAAAGACCGGGACAGGCTTTCCGCTGTCTCATGCTCGTGGGCCGCTGTCTGGTAAATCGGGGCCAAGGTTGCGCCTTCCCAGCGCTCCGGAGTCAGGTGCTCGTGGATCACACGGGTTGCCAGACGGTATCCTTCTTTTTTTTCCATATATTTGTAGCCTTTCACAGCCTGTCCTGAAGCACGTCACAGCAGCGGCAGACTTTCATTTTCTCGTCAAATGTCTTGTGAACTTTCCCCTGGCAGGCCGTTCCGCTGATAAACCAGCACATTTGGCCCGCCTTGAACTCGAAGGCCGGGCATTTGGCCTTTCGCTCTTCCGGACAGCCCACCACAGACCAGCAGGGCCCTGCGTCAGACTCTCCCCTGAACACCAGAAAGTAGACCTGCCGCTTCACGTGGTCCGGAATGGATCTCCAGCCCTGCTCGTAACTGTGGACCGCCTTGACGGACACGCCGAGAAGGACGGCCATGTCTTTCTGGGTCCTGTTCAACTTTTTCCGTATTTCGGTGAATTCCCGGGCGTCCATCCTGTTTCCAGACTCCTTGGTTTATTGTCCATGAACCGTTCAGCCACCCTCTGGCCGGGCGACAAAACGTTTGCGAAAAGTACCACATTGTGGTACTCACTGTCAACGTTCTTCACGCCGGAAACCAGGGCAAACGCATGTAGCGTTGGCATGGATCTGAACCATCGCTATCGGTATCGGTATCGATATGTTCTGACGATCGAACCCGATAGCGATACCGATGCCGATTAGCCGGAAACCCGCGATCTTCAATATTCATTTTTCCAGCGTTTCAGGATATTATGTCAAAACGTGAACCGCAGAACGACGCAGTCAACCCAAATCACCAGAGGAACCCATGACAGACAAGACCCCGGTCAAGGATAAATGCAGAACAGACAAGGAAGGCGTGAGGCGATTCAAGGAACAGCTCCCGGCCATCACCGAGGCCATCATCGCCAGTTGCTGGGATCCGGCCTGCTTCACCCATATCGACTACGAGCCCATCCCCACCCGGGAAAGCGTGGTCCGGATCATCCACCGTTTCATGGAGCTTCTCTTTCCCGGTTTTTTCAGCCGGAAAAACCTGGACCCCACCAATCTGAAATACTCCATCGGCGACGCGGTGCTCACCTTGTACAACAGGCTGTCGGAACAGATCAGCCTGGGCATCCGCCACGACTGTTTCCGTTACGGGATAGCCTGTTCCGACTGTGAAAAACGGGGTCACGACGCCACCATCCGGCTTTTTTCCATGATTCCCGACATCAAGCGCACCCTGGCCGAAGACGTCAGGGCCATGTTCGAAGGAGACCCGGCGGCCCGGGGCCATGACGAGATCATCTTCAGCTATCCCGGTCTTTTCGCCATTTCCGTGTACCGCCTGGCCCACGAGCTGTTCATCATGAACATCCCGCTCCTGCCCCGGATCATGACCGAGTACGCCCACAGCGAAACCGGCATCGACATCCATCCCGGAGCCACCATCGGCCGGCGTTTCGCCATCGACCACGGAACTGGGGTGGTGATCGGCGAAACCACGGTGATCGGAGACAACGTGCGCATCTACCAGGGCGTGACCCTGGGGGCCCTGTCCCTGCCCCCGGACGCCGGAGAGCGTTTCAAAGGGGTAAAACGCCACCCCACCATCGAAGACAACGTGATCATCTACTCGGGAGCCACGATTCTGGGGGGCGACACCGTCATCGGAACGAACGCCGTGATCGGCGGTAACGTGTGGCTGACCGAATCGGTTCCACCGAACACGAAAGTGTTTCTCGAGCAGCCCAGACTGGTTTTTAAATAAGGAGCCCGCCATGATCCACCAGACCATCGACCAGACCATCGGTAACACCCCCATCGTGAAACTCCAGCGCATGGCCCATGGCCTCCATGCAGACATCCTGGCCAAGCTGGAATTTTTCAACCCCTGCGGGTCCGTGAAAGACAGGCTGGGGCTGGCCCTTATCGAAGACGCCGAGCGCCGGGGCCTGATCGGTCCGAACACCCTGATCGTCGAGCCCACCAGCGGCAACACCGGCATCGCCCTGGCTTTTGTCTGCGCCAGGAAAGGCTACCGGCTCTGCCTTACCATGCCGGAAACCATGAGCGTGGAAAGGCGGAAGCTCCTGGCCCACTTCGGAGCCCGCATCGAACTGACCGACGGCACCCGGGGCATGGCCGGGGCCGTGGAAAAAGCCAGGGCCATTTTGTCCGAAGAAAAAAGCGCCTACATGCCGGACCAGTTCGCCAACCCGGCCAACCCGGACATCCACCGAAGGACCACGGCAGCGGAAATCCTCCTGGCCACCCGGGGAGAGGTGGACGTCCTTGTCTGCGGCGTGGGCACCGGCGGCACCATCACCGGCCTGTCCCAGGTGCTGAAGCAGGTGAACCCTTCGATGAAAACCGTGGCTGTGGAGCCCTCCGCCTCCCCCGTTCTTTCCGGAGGGAAACCCGGACCCCACAAAATCCAGGGGATCGGGGCCGGCTTCATTCCGGAAGCCCTGGACCTTTCAGTGGTTGACGAAATCGTCGGGGTCGACGACGAAGAAGCTCTGGAAACAGCCCGTGATCTGGCCCGGCGCGAGGGTCTTCTCTGCGGGATCTCCTCGGGAGCCGCCGTGGCCGCCGCCCTCTCCATCGCCCGACGGCCCACGTCCAAAGGGGCACGAATCCTGACCGTCCTGGCCAGCACCGGAGAACGTTACCTCAGCACCGCCCTGTTCAACTCTTGATCAGCACCTGATCTGTCGCCCATTTTCACGGTTGATTTTTTTACGGAGAATGATAAAAAACAGCCATGAAAAATTACGTCGATAAGGTCTATGCCCATATCAGCGACAGAATCCAGCGAAGGCTGTTCAAAACGCCGTCACGGCTCTCCGTGTCGGCGTTTTCCATACTCATCGGCCTCGGCGCTTTTCTCCTCAACCTTCCCGTATCATCAAAACACGGAACGCTCAGCGGGATCGACGCCCTGTTCACCGCCACTTCCGCCAGCTGCGTCACCGGCCTTTCGGTGATCAACATCAACGACACGCTCAGCCTGTTCGGCCAGATCGTCCTTCTTCTCCTGATCCAGGTGGGAGGGCTGGGCATCATGACCATCTCCACCGTGTTCATCCTCATGGCGGGGGGCAAGGCGAGCTTCGCCGAACGGAACCTGATCCAGGACTCCTACACCCACAGCGGCAACCGGGGACCTGGGGCCATCCTGAAAGACGTTCTCATGGTGACCTTCGTCATCGAAGCGGCCGGAGCCGCCCTGCTGATGATCCGGTTCTGGCCCCTCTACGGATTCAAGACAGGGGCCTGGTACGCCGTGTTCCATTCGGTCAGTGCGTTCTGCAACGCCGGTTTCGCACTGTTCCCCGGGGGCAGCCTGGAGATCTTCAGGGACGACGTCCTGGTGAACCTGGTGATCGCGACCCTGATCGTTCTGGGAGGCCTTGGCTTTCTGGTGATTTCCGAGCTGAAGAACAATCCGCCCCTTTCCAGGCGGAGCTGGAACAGAATCAGCCTTCACAGCAAGCTGGTGCTGGTGACCACGTTGTTTCTGATCCTCTCAGGAACCGTTGTGGTCCTCGCCATGGAATGGCGGAACACCCTTTCAGGGTTGTCTGTGGGCCATAAAGTGCTGGCCTCGTTTTTCCATTCCATCACCCTGAGAACCGCCGGGTTCAACACCATCCCCATCTACCGGATGGCCAACGAGACCCTGTTCATCAGCATCCTCCTGATGTTCATCGGCGCGTCCCCCGGTTCCTGCGGGGGCGGCGTGAAAACAAGCACCTTCGCCACCTTGTTCTTTCTCGGGTTTTCAAGGATGAACGGCCGGGAACACACCACGGCCTTCAACCGGACCATTCCGGACCAGACCGTGAACAAGGCCACCAACATGGTGATGATCTCGTTTTTCGTGGTGGGATTGGCCACCATGATCCTCCTGATGACGGAAGTGGGCCGCGTGACGTACATGGAATCCATGGGGAAATTCATCGAAATTCTCTACGAAACGGTCAGTGCCTTCGGAACCGTCGGACTATCCATGGGCATCACGGATCAGCTGACCCAGACCGGACGGGTGATCCTTTCCATCGTGATGTTCACCGGAAGACTCGGCCCCCTGATCATCGCCCTGGCCATCAGCCGGCAGGGCAACCGGCATTTCACATACGCCCACGAAGACATCATGGTGGGCTAAAGGAGCTTTATGAAACAGTTCGCCGTGATCGGCATCGGAAAATTCGGCTATTACCTGGCCACCCATCTTTACAGCAGGGGCCACGAGGTTCTTGCCATCGACATCGATCCCAACCTGGTCCAGAAAATCAGGAACGACGTCACCAGCGCGGCCGTGGCCGACACCACCGACCCTGAGGCCCTGAAATCCCTGGGGGTCAAGGATGTGGACACCGTGGTGGTCTGCATCGGTTCGATCCTCAGCAACTCCATCTTAACCTGCCTCAACCTGTTGGAACTGGGGGTTAAAAACATCATGGCCAAGTCCTTGAGCGAACCCCACGGGCGGATCCTCCGACGCATCGGCATCAAGAACGTCTTTTTCCCTGAAAAAGACCTGGCCATCAGCCTGGGCGAAAAACTTCACGCCCCCAACCTCATCGATTACTTCCCTTTCATGGAAGGATACAGTATCATCCAGATTGCCGTCCCGCAAAAGTTTGTGGGCAAATCCCTCAAGGACGTGAACATCAACTACAAGTACGGGGTCCAGGTCATCGCCGTCAAGGAGTTCATCCCCGAACGGGTCATCATGATACCCAAGGGTGATTTTGTTATGAAAAACAGCGACATGCTGACACTTCTAGGCCCCAACGACGCCATCGAACGTTTGACAAATCAATAAGGACCAGCCCATGGCATCGACCACGACGAATCCCACAGGCTCCCGGGTGAAGAAAAACGTGAACGTGAGAAGACTGGCCTGCATTGGCCTGGTATTCACAGGTTTTCTGTGGGTCATCCTGGGAGTGGGCGACCTGATCACCATGGAAAAACCGCCTGAAAATTTCGTCGCAACCGACGCCGTGGTGATGAGTTCGGACATCGAAAGCAGCAGCGTGGGAAAAACAGACGCCGGCGACACCCCCGTATACTACAACGCCGTGGTCTCGTTCCAGTACACGGTCAACGGAGAAACTTACAACGGCCGCCGTCTCATGGGCCAGGCCAGGCGCAACGATCCGGCCGAAGCCCAGAAAATCGTGGAATCCCATCCTCAGGGAACCCTGATTCCCATTCTCTACAACCCGGATTTCCCCGGCGAATCCTGGCTGGATGAACCTTACCTGCTCTGGCCTGCCACCCTGATCGGTGGGGGTGTATTCTCCATGATGCTGGCCGCCGGTATCTTTTTCTTCATGCCCGAACCTGCGCCGAAACCGGCTCCCAAATCCCCACGAACGCCGGCCCCAAGGGTGGACACATCGTCATCCGTTCCCGACGTCCAGCCCTCTCTTTCTCCGGAACTCATGCAGCTCCAGGGAACCTGGTCGCTCCTTTACCAGGTGCCGTCCATGCGCGAGATCATCGCCGCCTCGAGGACTTCCGGCAGCACCTCAAGTGACAATCGGGCCGTGATGAGCGCCGGCGCCGAATCCCTTACCGTCACCATCGGCCCCTCCGAAATGGAATTCAGGTACACGGATTCCAAGATAGACGGGAGCTGCGACATCCTGAGCCGTTTCACCTGCGATGGAAACCGCCTCGACCTGGAGCATGTCAGTATGGACTTTTTGGTGGCCGACGTGGAAGGCTTCCCCCCCACGTCCTATATCTTCGACCTGGGCAGCAACAACAAGCTCACCCTCACGTCCCATGGCATCGCAGGACTGGACGGCAAATCCATCGTTTACATCCTTAAACGCGTGGAAAAGGAAACATGACCATGGCTGTTCTGTCACGCTGGCCTGCGGGAAAAACGCTGAGGTCCCTGTTCAGCGCCCGCCTCCTCCCCTTGATGCTGGCCTGCGGATGCCTGGGGATCGTGCTGGTCGTTTCCATTGTCAGCGGCATCACCTTTCTCTGGGCGCACCTCACCTCGTTTTCCTTTCCTTACGCGGACGCCGTGTCCAACATCCTTGTGGGAGGCGTGCTCACAGTGGCCGGCTGGTTCATGCTGCCCGCCCTTGTGGTGCTCATCGCCGGGTTATTCCAGGACACCGTGGTCCACCGGATCGAAAAAACCAGTTACCCCGATGCGATGGCCCCTGAAACCGGGCGTTTCTGGGCCGACCTGATCCATGACCTGCGCTTCACCTTGCGGGCGGTGTTTCTCAACCTGCTGATCCTGCCCTTCTATTTTCTGGTCATAGGCCCTGGTCTTTCCGTGATCCTCAACAGCTACCTCCTGGGCCGGGAATTTTTCGAAACAGCCGCCGGGTATCACATGCCCAAATCCGAAGCGCGAAAACTGGCCCTGGGGCACAGAATCCCCGTGTACGGAGGCGGTTTCCTGATCACCCTGATCACACTGACGCCCATGCTGAACCTGTTCGTTCCGATTTTCGCCCTGGCCTACATGGTTCATCTGGCCCACGCCCTGATACGGACCAGGGAAAACCGGTCATGAACCACGAACCCGTGTACATCGTCTCGGGCTACATGCGTTCCGGAACGTCCATGATGATGAAGGCCCTGATCCAGGGCGGGATTCCCGCGCGTTATTCCACCGAAAAAGACCGGATTCTCGATCAAAGGTACAAAGAAGGCGACTACCACCCCAACCCGGAGGGGTTTTACGAGCTGGGGCCCCGGGACTTCGAAAGCCGTCTTTTCCCTTCGGATTACCGGGGTTTTCTGATCAAGGCCCTTCACTGGAGACTGAAAATCCTGAGTCCGTTCGATTACAAGGTGGTGTTCATGCTGAGGAACCCTGAGGAAATCAAGGTGAGCTATCTGAAGATGTTCCGCCACCGCCCGCCGTTCGTGCTGGAAAAATACCACAGTTTCATCGAAGAAACCCTGGCAGCCCTGGAACAACGAAAGGACATGGCGGTGACCACGGTGTGGCATCACGACATGCTGAAAGATCCGGGTCAGGTGATCGACACCCTGACAGCCGCGGGCTTTCCCGTCACAAACCGGGAAAGCGCGGTGAAAGCCGTCAGGCCCGATCTTTACCGGTCAAGGCCCGGAGACATCGATCAGGTCAGGGCCGAAATCCCAAACTTGAGGACCGACCTGCCCCGCATCCTGTCATGAGGCCTGTCTTGCGTACCGGTGGCGGATGAATTCCACGATTCCCGGGAGGATGGACAGGAAAATGATGGCGAGGATCACCAGGGTGAAGTTCTTTTTCACCATGGGGATGTTGCCGAAATAGTAGCCACCAAACACAAAGGAGGCGATCCAGACAACGCCGCCCACCACGTTGTAGCTGATGAAACGGAAGTAGTTCATCTTGCCCACGCCCGCTACGAAGGGGGCGAAAGTCCGGATGATGGGCATGAACCTGGCGATGATGATGGTCTTTCCGCCGTGGCGTTCGTAGAACTGGTGGGTTTTGTCCAGGTATTCCCGGTTGATGAACCGGAGGTTTTTCTCCTCGATCCTGTCCCCCAAGTATTTCCCCACCCAGTAGTTCACCGTGTCCCCCAGGATCGCCGCGATGGTCAGCAGCACGAAAAGCCAGAGCACATGAAAGGAACCCGTGGCCGCGAAAGCACCGGCGGCGAAAAGAAGCGAGTCTCCGGGAAGGATCGGTGTCACCACCAGCCCGGTTTCACAGAATATGATGAGAAAAAGGATCAGATAGGTCCAGACCCCGTAATTCTGGATCACAGCGCCAAGGTGTTTGTCCAGATGCATGAATATGTCGATGAACGTGTAAATCAGTTCCATGGTCCCGCCTTTTGAATTTTTTAAAAAAACAAACCGCAACAAGCCTTTTTAGATAATTCAAAAACACGGGCAATGGAACATTTTTTTCATCCATTCTTCCAAAAACAAAAAATCAGAAACAAAAGGCGGGCCGCGAGAACCGCGACCCGCCTTTTTCGCTGGCCGGGCTGATCAGTGGTTCCGTTTCTGAAGCTCCTCGTTTCTCAAGTCTTTACGCAGAATCTTGCCCACGTTCGTTTTCGGAAGTTCCTTCCTGAACTCCACTTCCGTGGGAAGCTTGTATTTCGCCAGATTTTTCTCACACCAGGCGATGATCTCCTCAGCCGTGGCCGTCTCGTTTTCCTTCAGGACCACGAAAGCCTTGATGGCCTCGCCCCGGTGTTCATGGGGTATGCCGATGGAGCAGGCTTCCGCCACCTTGGGGTGCTCGTACAGCACTTCGTCGATGTCCCTGGGATAGACATTGTAACCGCCTGAGATGATCATGTCCTTGATCCGGTCCACGATGTAGAAGTACCCGTCCTCGTCCATGCGCGCCACGTCCCCTGTCCGGAGCCATCCGTCCACCAGGCTTTCCGCCGTGGCCTTGGGGTTGTTGTAGTAGCCCTTCATCACCTGGGGACCCTTGATCAGGAGTTCCCCCGGCTCGTTCACGGGCACGTCGGTCATGTTGCCGTCCAGGCTGACGATACGGGCCCAGGTGTCGGATGCGGGAATCCCCACGCTGCCCACTTTCCTCTTGTCCGGATTGAAGGGGTTCATGTGGGTCACCGGGCTTGTTTCCGTCATCCCGAAACCCTCGACGATCACGGCCCCTGATTTTTCCTCGAAAGCCTTGATCACCTCGATGGGCAGCGGCGCACTTCCGGAAAAACAGCCTTTGATGCAGGACAAGTCCACCCGGTCGATATCCTTGTGGGCCAGCATTCCGATGAACATGGTGGGAACGAGGGGGGTGAAAGACGGTTTGAATTTCCGGATGGTTTCAAGAAGCTGTTCCGGCTGGGGCTTGGCCACCAGGATGTTTCCCCAGCCCATGGCCACGGCGAAGTTCATGGCCGTGGTCAGCCCGAAAATATGGAAAAACGGCAGGGCGCTCATGGTGGTTTCCATGCCGCGCTTGAACATGGGGAACCAGCTCGTGGCCTGCTGGATCTGGCAGCTCAGATTGGCGTGGGTCAGCATGACCCCCTTGGACACCCCGGTGGTGCCGCCGGTGTACTGGAGCATGGCCACATCGTCCCAGGCCACCGGGGTCACCTGGGTCCATTCCTGGTATTTTTTCAGCATGTCTTTCCATCTGTAAACGTTATCAGCGGGTTTCACATCGGCGGCCAGTTTTTTCTTTTTCGCCACCAGGGGGAAAAGAAGGCTCTTGGGGAACGGCAGGTAGTCGCCGATGGACGTGACGATGATATTCCGGATGGACGTGGAGGGCCGAAGGTCGATCATCCGGTTCGCCAGGAGGTCCAGGGTGACGAGAAGGACGGCCCCGGAGTCGTTGAACTGGTGCTCCAGCTCCCTGTCCGTGTACAGGGGGTTGTTCATCACCACCACGCCGCCGATTTTCATCGTGGCGTAATACGCCGCCACGCAGGGAATCAGGTTGGGCAGAAGAATCGCCACCCTGTCCCCTTTTTTCACCCCGAGGTCGGTGAAACAGGCGGCCATCCGGTTGATCATGGCGTCCAGCTGTCGGTAGGTCACCTTGAATCCCTGAAAGGAAAGGGCCATTTTGTCCGGGAATTCCACCACACTTTTGGCCAGATAATCGGTGAGGAAGATCTGCTGATAGTCGATGGTTTCAGGAACCTCTTTCAGGTAATGCTTCAGCCAGGGCCTTTCAAGATACACGCTTTTCTCATCCATGGTCACCCTCCGTTCGTTTGATGGCACCTCCGGGAATCCATGTGTAAAAACCATGGCCGGGGCGTGGTCGGTTGTTTGTCAGCCGTGAACCGGCTTCCAGGCCTTTCCATACGGCCGGGAAAACCCATTAACAAAGAAAAGAAATCAAATGTATACGTCACTCCGACCCCACAGGCTGTCAGGGGTCCGAGAAAATGGCAATAAAACAACGTCGCATCGTCGTTGCAGAAACCAGATGATTCACGTATCAGAAAAACAGAGGCAGGATTCGTAAACTGTGTTTATGATAATGAAATCCGAAAATGCTTGTCAAGGTGTTTTTACACAGAACAACAGCATGTCACAAACGCACCGCCGTGAGACGCGGGTCTTTTTACACGTCCCACACCAGCGGACGGTGAATCATTTTAGTATTTTTCTATATATTCCTGGATAGATACAGCTGATCCCTGAAAATTTTGGAGTATTTTTTTATCCATTGTGACAAGAGGAACTCCCAAATCATAGGTCGGAAAGCGCGATGTCATCAACAACGTACCCTTTTGTTTTTTCCCGGAGCGCTCTTGCGGCTGCCACGTGTTGATCAGGATCAATCCTTGTGCTTTTCGTTGCTTTTTCAATTAAATGAATAATTTCACTGTTAATGCTGCGGTGATTTTCTGCAGCAATCTGTTTTAAAATTGCATAGGTTGGATCCGGGATATTTTTCAAAATTATTGTTGCCATAATTTCCTCCACTATAGCAAGAGCCCAATATGGAACCTTTTTGGTTTCCCCTTGGGATAAAGTCAACTCCGATGTTTTCTTTTTCATCTCAGATACGGACAGGTGACCTTCAGGTACACGGAAAGCAAAACAGTAAAGTCCTGTCTTCGGACTCTTAAGGGCGAAGATTTCCTTCGGCTCATCCTTCGGCATGTTCTTCCGCGAAGCTTCCGAAGGGTCAGAACGCTGCTATTCAGCCGCGCGAATTTTTGCGGCAGCTGGTATAGCCTTGTTGTGTTCAATTTTTAGTTATTGACTCAATTTTGAACTTGCAATTCGATTTAGGCTTACACCGGACTCGGCAGCTTGTATGGCCAATTTTCTATGGACTTCAGGGGGTATGCGAACCATAAACTTACCACTAAAATTTTTGGTTGCTATTGGCTCCGGTATTGCCTCCGAATTATTGGCCATGTCTAATAATACATCAGCTACAAGCTTACGAATTCCTATTAATGATTTTTCGGGGCTATCAGCCAACCAACTTAAACTTGGGAATTCTGCACACAAGCCGACATATTCATGATCATCTTCGGACCATGTAACACGATATGTATACTTATCATTTTTTTGTGCCATGGCTTACCTCCATTTTTTCTATTGCCAAAAGCACCTGTTTCACTTGATATGCCTTGGCTTTGCCTTTATCACTTTGGATATTTACTCTTGGATCGCCTTGCCAGGGAGTCTTGTACACTCGGTGGCTGGTCTTGTTTTGTCGCGGCTCACCAAAATAATGATCACATATTTTGCACAAATCCGAGAACTCTACATTCTTCGGATTTCTTTGAAGCGCTATTATCAGATCATCAATATTTGCCATATCCGAATAGTATCATTATTGATATCAGTGTCAAGCGGAATTTGGAAACATTCTGTGGGATAAAAAAACGTCAGGGCTGTGCGGCACACGGTAGTGCGTCCGAATCAGCCGATGGTTGGCCGTTTCCATTCTTTAGGTCCACGATGATTGTTGCCACTCGCCTCGCGAGCCTGCTGTCTTTTAGTCCAAGACACTTGTACGCCAGACGAACGGCCCCTTTCCATTCTTCGGGAGAGGCTGGCTCGGGAACATCTGGAGCGTTTGCGAAATCAATAAACACAAGGTAGGCGTCTTTGTCGTTGATACCGGCCAAGAAATAGAGATGCGCGAGGCGATTAGCCATTTGGTAGAGCGGCGTGTGCCAGCAAGCTTCCTTCGTCGCAAGAAATGCTGACTTGGCCTCGTCTAAGCGATCTTCGATTCTACGGAGTGAATCGAGTGAAGCCTTGCTTCTGTAATCCACGGCTTCATCAATGTGGGCCTTGGCTTCAACCAGGATCAGTTTGCCATCCGTTGTTCGGGCCAGACCGTCCCAACGCGGCCCGCTCTTGGGCCAGAACTCGTCAAGCGACATAGTCAATTCGTAGACACCAAGGCGGTCAAGAAAAGCCTCGTCGTAATATTCCGCAAAATCGTCATCCTGACGGGGGGATCGCCAGTCGATCACGACACCATTCCAACCGAAGGCATCTGCGATTGCCGCATCAAGCACATTTGTGTACTCATTCACCATCATGCGGAGCCAGTGTTCGCTTCGTCTTGTCGCTATAGGTCTTTGTCGTCTTGGCATAATCTTTTGTTCGCGGCCAACGCTTCGCATCAGCCGCGCCGATTTTTGGCGTCGGCTGGATGCGATTGTTAGGCGAGATTCTAGAGCAGCTTTCGTTGCTTGAAAGAAACCACATTTGATTGCGAGTGGTTTGAATAGGTGTCCCAATCAGGGGTATAGTCTTGTGACTGATTACCCCAAACGAACCAACCTTTTCTGGGGCCTCGAGCAAAAAGCTCTATGAATGGACCGGAACTACATGATTCAATAATATTGTATTGCTCATCGGGCTTTCTGCTGTGCTCCCGTTTTTGCGATGAAATTATATTTTCTTGGCTTCGTCCCGGTTGCAGAGTGCGAGCATTTTTTCCTCGCACTCCGAAGAGAATCATTTCCGTAACATTACGAAAATAAAAACCTACCCCTCTTCTGTCAGGCCCGCCATCTTTTCTAATTTTGTACCAAATCAAATTTGTTTTATAAGTAAAACCCCAGTGGTCCATGACTTGTAACCCATCGGCAAGCAGAGCATTGGGAACCCAAAGATAGAGATGAGCCGTATCCTTCACGATAGCTTCTACAGGAAGATCTTTAATTTCCTGCAAAGTCATTGTAGGGTACCTAGAAAGCCGTTTATGCTCTGGCGCCATTTTGCCGGTTCTGTTTTGGAACTGCCAAGGTGGATCAGCAAGTACAGTAGCAAATTTTCTTTTTCCTACTTCTTTAAGCAGGTCGTCAGATGCGCTCATTTTTATTCATCCTCCACATAAAGAGACTTCGATATTCCAAATACAAGTATAGGGCAACCAGCTCCGCTGCCGCCTTCGATTCGTGGCAAGAGTTTGCTCATGTGCGTTGTTGATGCACCATATGAGGCTCCTCTCCCAAGATCATTAAAAATATCCTGAAGATCATCGCAACGCGTAATTATAACGCCAACGCTGATCGCGCGCAGGTCAAAAAGCAATCTGAAATTGTTCAAATCTCGGTCATAGAAAGGATCTTTGTTATTCCATTCAATTTCCAACGCCACCCGATTTCGGAAACAGTCAACTTTGTGTGTGGGAGTATCCATCGTATTTTGATCTACTACCACTTGCGTTTTAAATTCTTTCTCAACCCAATTACGGCCATACAGAAATCTATCGATAAACTCAGAAACTTTCGATTTCCGCCCGCCAGGATTAGTAATCCAGCTTTTATTTAGACGAAAGGCAGTAAGGACGGCCAAGATATCATCCCACTCGGCTGGAAAGTCCTCCTTTAAGATCGCACAAGCATGCTTCCACTCATGCACTTCATAGTTGTCCCGGACAAAATCGGGAAGTAACTCGATACTCATTTATTCTCCATTATTTCTTATATTCGCCTAACATGTATTCTTAGGCTAAATTGTCTGTATGGACGTTTGGCATCGTCGAATCAGCCTAATGGTCAATAAAAACAAAAAAACTATATTATATGTTTTAGATTGATCCGTAAAAACAGGCTAAAAAACGTCCGGTGATATCCGGCACGTCACCGGTGTATGATAGAGTTTCCATACGATAGATACCCTTTCAAATCAAATGTTTTTTCGTTTTTCCAACATCTCTTATTGGATTTGAAAACAGGCACGATGCCTGTATGCGCCATACCGTGCCAAGCAAAGATATCCTTAAAAATGAGCGTGATAGTTATTTTTTTAGATGCTTTGTATGGAATCATAGGCAAAAAACAAGCGGGTCAGGATACCTTGTTGGGCCACATTGTAAACCATGGAAGCCATCTCAACACAGACCATAACGATTCAACAGGGGCTCATTTGACCAGCAATTCCCGGTGATCTTCGTGAACCTCCCGGTGCGGACCCGCATGGCGGGTGGTGTGGGGACTGGGGGAGCAATTTACCCCCGGTTACCCGATTGGCGCTAATGAATTGGCGCATTGGGGATTTGAGCACTATGCCAGACTGCAACCACCCAGATAATATCAGTTTTAATTTTATAAAAAAAACGGTAGGGAGGAATTATTACCTCTCTGTACGAGAGATCCGGGAATTCTGGAATGATTCTTCCAGACTCAGGAAAATCTTCAAGCCGTCTTAAAATTTTTTCAGCACGATTACGAAAATTGACAGCAGCAGAAGGTTTGTCTCTGCGAATATATGATAAAGCTGAAAGGAATTGTTTTTTAGCCGTTGGTGTGAATTGAATTTTCAAAGCGAGTCCTTGTTTAAAAAATCATCCGCTTCAGCAAGCACCGTATCTAAATCATATCCGATACCGGCTTCAATTTCCTTTTCGCCCTTTGCCAATAAACGTAATATTTCTTTTTCGTGTTCAAGTTTTTCATAGGCCTCAACCCCAAGCATGACAGCGCTGGCCCTTCCTCTTTGTGTAATAATCAAAGGTTCATCATTGGTTTGCAATTGTTTCAAAAGTTTAGCCGCATCCTGCCTTAAATCACTTACGGGTATAATATTTGATAATTTTCCCATTTTTCATCCTCCTGTATGTATTTTTAGTTGTACAACCAGAAGTACCTTAAAAACAAGAAACTAATTTGACTTTGTAATGTTTTTATCCAAGGAATCTCCTTGCCTCCGGCGGCCCTGCCGGGGGCCAAACTTTTAAAAAGTTTGACAAATGGATTATTAGAAAGTCACACGTTTGAACGTATCCCAAACCAATTTGTCCAGATTTTTTAAATCTGGTCCCCCGGAAGGGCCGCCGGAGGCAAAGATAACAAACTCATACTAAATTATATATTTTAGATTGATCCGTATAAACAGGCGAAAAACAAGCGGGCCAAGATACCTTAATGGAAACATGGTAACGCCATGGGAACCCTCAACGTAACCGATCGCGATCCAACCAGAATGTCGGGCTTATGGGACAAGGACACGGCCATCATCAGACAGGCTCCAGAGGCCACGGTCGGTGGGATGGTCCAGGGATTCGTCAAGGAGTGAGATGAACCGGTCCCTGGGAATTTCCCGGGCGCCGAAACTCATCAGATGGCGTGTTTTCACCTGGCAGTCGATCAGGTCGAAGCCACGGTGGGTCAGGTGGGCGCAGAGGGTGGCAAAGGCGGCTTTCGAGGCGTTGGATTCCCGGGAAAACATGCTTTCGCCGAAAAAGCATCGGCCCAGGGAAACCCCGTACAGTCCGCCCACCAGCCGGTCTCCGTTCCAGGCTTCCACCGAATGGGCGTAGCCTTCGCGGTGAAGGCGCAGGTAGGCGTCGATCATGTTCCGGCCGATCCAGGTGCCTTCGTCGTTGTCGGTCCGGACCGTGGCGCAGGCCTGGATCACCTGGTCGAAGGCGCGATCCATGGTGATGCGGAACATCTTCCGGCGCAGGATTTTTTTAAGACTCCGGGAAACCGTCACCTCGGAAGGAAACAAGACAAGACGGGGATCGGGAGACCACCAGAGGACGGGTTCATCCCAGTTGTACCAGGGGAAAATGCCCATCTGGTAGGCCAGAAGAAGCCGGGGAACAGACAGGTCTCCTCCTACGGCGAGGAGACCGTCTTCCCTGGCCAGATACACAGGCGGAAACTCGATGCGGTTTGACAGGCGAAAAACAGGCATGGCCCAACCCGGGTTTGAAATGATATCAGAAACCTGTCATTTGTAGCTGAACGTCAGCTTGTCCTCTTTGACCCCGATGGTCACGCGGCCGCCCTTGACCAGTTTGCCGAAGAGAATTTCGTCGGACAGTTTGTCCTTGACCTCGGTCTGGATGAGGCGGGCCAGGGGCCGTGCGCCGTAACGTTGATCGTAACCGTGCTTGGCCAGCCAGGTACGTGCGCCCGGCGTGACATGGACGGCCACTTTCCTGTCGGCGATCTGGGCTTCCATCTCGCGGATGAACTTGTCCACCACCTGCTCCATGACCTTCCGGTCGAGGGCGTTGAAGGTGATGATGGCGTCCAGCCTGTTCCGGAACTCTGGGCTGAACAGCCGCTCGATGGCGGTTTTGCCCTTGTCCTTCACATCGTTTGCGGGGTCCCCGAAACCGATGGTCTTGGAACTCATTTCACGGGCTCCGGCATTGGAGGACATGATGATGATCACGTTCCTGAAATCCGCTTTCTTGCCGTTGTTGTCCGTCAGGGTTCCATGGTCGAACACCTGGAGCAGGATGTTGATCAGGTCCGGATGGGCCTTTTCGATTTCATCGAGCAAGAGGACACTGTGGGGGCTCTTCCGGATCTGTTCGGTCAAGAGGCCGCCCTGGTCGAAACCGATATAACCGGGAGGGGCTCCGATCAGCCGGGCCACGGCGTGTTTTTCCATGTACTCGCTCATGTCGAAACGGAGGAACTCCACGCCCAGGGTTTTCGAAAGCTGTTTGGCCACCTCGGTCTTGCCCACGCCGGTGGGACCGGTGAACAGGAAAGACCCGACGGGCTTGTCCGGAGATGCCAGACCCGCCCGTGACCGCTTGATAGCGGTGGCAAGGGACTCGATGGCGTCGTCCTGCCCGAAGATCACGCTCTGGAGTTTTTTCCCCAGGGCCTTGAGTTTGGACCGGTCGGAGGTGGAGACGGTCTTGGGCGGGATCTTGGCCATGGCCGCCACGATTTTCTCGATGTCAGGCACCCGGATCTTCCGTTTCCCCTCGCCCACCTCGAGACGGCAGAGAACCCCGGCCTCGTCGATCACGTCGATGGCCTTGTCCGGCAGATACCGGTCGTTGATGTATTTTCCTGAAAGTTCGGCGGCGGCAAGGATCGCCTGCTCCGTGTATTCCACTTGGTGATGGGCCTCGTAGCAGTGCTTCAGCCCGTTGAGGATTTTCACCGTTTCCTCGATGGACGGTTCGGCCACGTCGATTTTTTCAAAACGCCGTGACAGGGCCCGGTCTTTTTCGAAATGGTTCTTGTACTCCTCATGGGTGGTTGAGCCCATGCAGCGCAGGCCGCCCACGGCCAGAACAGGTTTGAGGATGTTGGAGGCGTCGATGGAACCGCTGCTGGTGGCGCCGGCTCCGACCACGGTATGGATTTCATCGATGTAAAGGATCACGTTCTCCATGGCCTTGACCTCGTTGAGAACGCCCTTGAGCCTCTGCTCGAAATCGCCGCGGAACTTGGTACCGGCCAGGACAGCGGCCAGATCCAGGGAGTAAAGCCGTGCGTCCAGAAGAATGTCCGGAACGTCTCCGTCATGGATCCGCTGGGCCAGCCCTTCGGCGATGGCTGTTTTGCCCACGCCGGGATCACCGACGAAAACCGGGTTGTTCTTCCGTCTCCGGCAGAGAACCTGGATCACACGCTGAAGCTCTCCTGCCCGGCCGATCAGGGGATCGATCTTTCCCTGCCCCGCTTTTTTCACCAGATCCACCGTGTAAAGATCCAGATAGTTTTCCTTTTTCTTCTTTTTGCCGTCTTCACCGGTGCTTTCGTCGGCATCTTCCTTTTCCACATTCTGCTGGCGCCCATGGGAGATGTACTTGAGAACGGAAAGCCGGGATACCCCTTCGGATTCGAGGTAATAGGTGGCATGGGAATCCTTTTCCTGGAAAATCGAAGCCAAAATGTCGCCCACGTGGACCTCGCTCTTTTCGGCGGATCTCACATGGTTCACGGCCCGCTGGATCACACGCTGGAAGCCGACGGTCTGTTGAAGCACGTAGTCTCCGTCCTCGGAGATCCGTTCCAGACGCTCGTTGAAAAATTTTTCCAGTTTGCGTTTGATCGTTTCCGGATCGCCCCCGCAATGCTCGATGATATCGATCCCCTCGGAATCGTGAAGGATGGCGAACAGGACATGCTCGACACACACGTACTCATGCCTTCGTTTCTTCGCCTCACGAACCGCGAGTCCCAGCGTCGCGCTCAATTCCTTACTGATCATAGCTCATTCCTTTTCCATGGTACTTCTCAGAGGATACCCGTTGTCCTCCGCCATTCTGTGAACCGTGGCGGTTTTGGTTTCGGCGATCTCATAGGTATAGACACCGCAGACCCCACTTCCCTTTTTGTGGACATTCATCATGATTTGAGTCGCAGATTCAATGGGCTTATTGAACACCTTCATCAGAACCTCGACCACAAAGTCCATGGGGGTGTAGTCGTCGTTCATCAAAAGAACCCGGTACATCGGCGGTTCGACAAGCACGGTCTCATGATCGGTGACTGTTTGCTCTTCCCTGCCCGGATCATTCAAACCCATGGCTGACACCCTCCATTACTTTATTTGTCGGCATGAACCAGCATTATATTTAACTGTAAAAACCGACTTCCACTAAAATAAACTAAGAAGCCGAAGATGAAATTCAAGATGGCGGTCAACATTGGCCTTTACCGACCACAGCACCTTTTGAATTTCTGGCCGCTGCCGCAGGGGCACAGGTCGTTGCGCCCGATCTTGTCATCATCGCGCTTCACCGGTTTCTTCTTCGCCTCATCGTCGCTGCCATGGGAATAGGTCAGGTTCTCTTCCTCCTTTTTCTGGATCTGTTCCACATTCTGCGGGGTCCTGAACTGAACCCTGAAAAGGATATGGACGATCTCCTCGTCGATGCGGTCGATGAGAGCCTGAAACATCTCAAAGGCTTCCTTTTTGTATACGATCAGGGGATTCTGCTGGGCGTAGCCCCTGAGTCCGATGCCCTCCTTGAGGTGGTCCATGCTGAGCAGGTGCTCACGCCACAGGGTGTCGACGATCTGAAGCATGATCACATGCTGGAAATTAAGAAACTCCTCACGGCCGATTTCATCCTGTTTTCCCTTATATTTTTCCATGGCCTTTTCAGCGACAAAATCCGCCAGTTTCGACTCGTCCAGCCCGTCCATCAGGCCCGCCGGAATGATCAGGTTCATGTCGAAATCTTTTTTCATGGCCTGGCTGAACGCCTCGTGATCCCAGTCCTTGGCCGCCTTCTTTTTTTCCACAACCCGGGACGCCACGTCGTCGGCCATGTTTCCGACCACTTCCTCGACAAACGCCTCGAGATTCTCGCCTTTAAGAATATCCCGGCGGATCTGGTAAATCACCTCACGCTGCTGGTTCATCACGTCGTCGTATTCCAGGAGGTGTTTACGGATTTCGAAGTTGTGTCCTTCAACCTTGCGCTGGGCGTTTTCAATGGCCCGGCTGATCAGCCGGTGTTCGATGGGCTCCCCCTCTTCCATGCCCAGCTTGTCCATGATGTAGGAGATCCGCTCTCCACCGAAAATCCGAAGCAGGTCGTCTTCAAGGGACAGGTAGTACCGCGAGGAACCCGGGTCTCCCTGGCGGCCGGAACGGCCTCGCAACTGGTTGTCGATCCGCCGGCTCTCATGGCGCTCCGTTCCCAGGATGTGCAGACCGCCCAGTTCCTTGACCCCTTCGCCGAGCACGATATCCGTTCCACGGCCGGCCATGTTGGTGGAAATGGTGACCGAGCCTTTCTGGCCGGCCAGGGCGACGATCTCGGCTTCCTGCCTGTGGTACTTGGCGTTCAGGACCGTGTGCTTCACCCCTTTTTTCTTGAGCATCTCGCTGAACTTTTCCGACACGTCGATGGAAATGGTGCCCACCAGCACAGGCTGGCCTTTTTTGTTCAGCTCCACGATCTCGTTGATCGCCGCGTCGAACTTCTCTTTCCGCGTCTTGTAAATCACGTCGGGTTTGTCATTTCTGACCATGGGCTTGTTCGTGGGAATCACCACCACGTCCAGGCCGTAGATCTTCTTGAACTCCGCCGCTTCCGTCTCGGCTGTCCCGGTCATGCCGCAGAGCTTGTCGTACATCCTGAAATAGTTCTGGAACGTGACCGAGGCCAGAGTCTGGTTTTCGTTCTCGATGGCCACGTTCTCCTTGGCCTCCAGGGCCTGGTGCAGCCCTTCGCTGTAACGTCGTCCCGGCATGAGGCGACCGGTGAACTCGTCCACGATGACCACCTTGCCGTTCTGGACAATGTAATCCGTGTCCCGGTTGAACAGGGCGTGGGCCTTGAGCGCCTGGTTCAGATGGTGCAGCACCTCGATGTTTCTGTGCTCGAACAGGTTGTCCACCTGGAGGAGTTTTTCAGCCCTGGCCACCCCTTCGTCGGTCAGGCTGACCGACCTGGATTTTTCATCCACGGTGTAGTCCTCGCCTTTTCTGAGGGAAGGGATCACCGAGTTGACCTGGACGTAGAGCTGGGTGGATTTTTCAGCCGGACCCGAAATGATCAGGGGTGTTCTGGCCTCGTCGATGAGGATACTGTCCACCTCGTCCACGATGGCGTAATGAAGCTCTCTCTGGGAGATATGCTCACGTCTGTACTTCATGTTGTCCCTGAGGTAGTCGAAACCGAACTCGTTGTTCGTTCCGTAGGCGATATCCGAATTGTAGGCGGCCTTCCTTTCCTCGTCGTTCAGGCCATGGACGATAATGCCCACGGAAAGCCCGAGAAACCGGTAAATCTGGCCCATCCATTCGGCGTCACGGGTGGCGAGGTAGTCGTTTACCGTGATGATGTGGACCCCTTTGCCGGTCAGGGCGTTGAGGTAGGCCGGCAGTGTGGCCACCAGGGTTTTACCTTCACCTGTTTTCATTTCGGCGATGTTCCCGTGATGCAGAACGATACCGCCGATCATCTGGCAGTCGAAATGCCGCATGCCGAGCACCCGTTTCGACGCTTCCCGGACTGTGGCGAAAGCCTCGGGCAGGATATCCTCGAGGGTTTTTCCCTGGGACAGAAGCTCTTTGAAATAACCGGTCATGGCTTTCAGCTCGTCATCGCTTTTCTTTTCCATCTCAGGCTCGAAGCTGTTGATTCGCTCCACATACACCTGAATATTTTTTAATACCCGGTCATTTCTCGTCCCAAAAATCATTTTGAGTAAGTTGAAACCCATATGTACGTCACCCTCATTTTATTGGTTGGTTGGATGCATCAAGGTCAAACGGGAAAGCGGTTCGTTTGTCGTGCAACGTCTTAACATGCCAGCGAACATTACCATTCTTTCATGAAATACAAGGTCTTCTATTCTACAAATCCCCACGAAAAGCAAGGACAAAAGCCCCCTTCGGGAGATGGGCGAAACCGCGTTCCATGGAATTTTTGGCAGGAAACCGTCTTCAAAAGCTGAATCGCCGGGATGACAGGAGTCTGAAACGCAGGACAGACCGGGGCGGCCCTGTGAGACCGGCCCCGGCGTGTTTTTTAGAGAAGTCCGGCCGTCTCGTCCAGGCCGAGCATGATGTTCATGTTCTGGACTGCCTGTCCCGAAGCGCCTTTCACCAGGTTGTCGATGGCGGAGATGATGACCAGCTGACCGGTGTCACGGTTCAGATGAAAGCCGATATCGCAGAAATTGGTGTTCTGGACATAGCGCACATCGGGCGGCTGGCTCACGTCATCGAAAATCCGGACAAAAGGACGGCCTTTATAAAATGATGTGAGACAGTCCATGATGTCCTGGGCGCTGAAATCCCCTTTCACCCGGGTGTAGAGGGTGGTCAGCATGCCCCGTGTCAGGGGAAGCAGATGGGGCACGAACGTCAGGCTGATGAGTTCCCCCGATTCCCTCGAAAGCACCTCTTCCATTTCGGGACGATGCCGGTGGCCCTCGATTTTATAGGCCTTGAACCCTTCGTTGACCTCGCAGAAATGGGTGCCCAGGGACACAGACCGGCCAGCTCCGCTCACACCCGACTTGGAATCGGCGATGATATGGGCTGTGTCGATCATGCCTTTTTTCAGCAAAGGAATCAAAGGAAGCAGGACGGTGGTGGGGTAACACCCCGGATTACCGATCAGCTGAGCCTGGGCGATTTTCTCCCTGTAGACTTCGCAGAGTCCGTAAACGGAGATGCCGAGAAGTTCCCTGGCCGTGTGGGGCTGGTAAAACGCCTCGTAGGTCTCTACATTGGAAAACCTGAAGTCCGCCGAAAGATCGATGACCTTCTTCCCCTTTTCAATCAGCCGTGGAACGATGGACAAGGGAAGCTTATGGGGCAGGGCTGTAAACACCACATCGGTTTTATCCGAAAAGGCGTCGATATCGAATTCCTCGCAGACCAGGTCCGTCAGGCCTCTCAGGAACGGGAAAGCCTGGGCGAAAGGCACTCCGGCGTATTGCCGGGACGTAACGGCCGTCAGCTCCACATGGGGGTGGGCTGAAAGAATTTTGACAAGCTCCGCTCCGGCATACCCGGTCGCTCCGACAATACCAGCACGTATCATGAACGTTCTCCTTGCTGTATGATAATCACGTTCTCATTCACATCGCATGGAAAGATTCCAGTATAAGGGCCGGAACGATTTTATCGTCGCGAAAATGTTTCCCGCGACATCGAACCGTGACCTGTTGTTCCATACGCCCTTTCCATTATCAAAGCGGCCGCCGATTATCAATGGGATAAAACGGGTGGCCATGGGGACCGGCCATGATATGCCGCACCAAACCTTTCTGGTCGACCAGATACGAAACAAGATTATTCCATTGAACATAGTTATCAATCCATTGTATTTTTTCATTTTTATGAAACGTATTTCAACTTTTCAAACCTGAACGCCTTGTTTGTGCGATGCAATATTTTATCTTGACATAGGCACAGAGCTGAATTATAGTGCGAGTGTTAAAGATGATTTGAATCCTATTCCGACATTCGAACTTACGGACAATCCGCAAATCAGATTCAAACGAGACCAAGACACTATTGGCATGAATGGGACACGGTCTTCTTGTTTTCAAGAATCCGGCAGAACATCGTGCAGAACAATTAAACACTGTAAAGGAGGCAACTATGCAGGACATGATGAAAAACATGATGGGCGATATGTGGAAGAACATGGACATGATGAAAAATTTCGATTTCGCCAAGAAATTCGATCTGATGAAAGATTTCAACGCCGCCAAGATCGGGCTTCAGGTTCTTGATTTCCAGAAAAGCACATTCAACAACACGTACAACACCCTGTTGAAACTTCAGGAACAGTCTGAAAAAATGGCCGAATCCTTCATGAAAGACAACGCCGCCATTCCTGACGAAGGCCGGAAAATCCTCGACGAATGGAAGCTTGTCATGAAAAAAGGCCAGACCGAAATCAAAAAATCCATTGATGAAGGTTTCTCCAAAGCTGAGTCGTTTTTCACCGAATCGACTCAAAGCACCAAAGCCGCGAAATAAAGCCGCCTGAATCGGAAAAAACCCGGTAGCATATAACCTTTCCCGGCCGGGAAAAGGTTATATGCTATTGTTATTCATCATCATTGAATTGGGGACAATCTATGACGAATCTGCACACGAATTTCTGGGAAAACGCCTTTACGGAGATGATTGAAAAAAGCAACCAGTTCATTCAGGACAATCCGTTGTTTCGGATGGACACCCTGTTCGAAGACAGCCTCACACGATTCAAAGAACTCTCGTCCATGATGCAGAAACTGAGCGGCTGGAATCTTTTTACAACCTTGAAAGACACCCCGGTACCCGGTTCCAACGACTTTTTCGAGCAGACAAAAAGTTTCATGAACTTCGACAAACTCTTCGAAGAGTCCATGGTTCGCTTCAAGGAATTGTCGTCGTACACAGAGCAGTTCAAACCCATGACCATGTTTTTCAACCCCACCGAATTCATGACCATGGATTTCAAAAAAAGCAGCGACGAATTCCTGAAACTGCTGGGCCTGATTTCCTTCGACGAATACCAGTCCCTCATTAAAAAATACGAGGAACTCAGAAAACAGAGCCAGGAATTCGAAAAAATCCAGGGCGAACAGGCCAGGAAAATATCAGAACTCAACCAGGCCGCTGCTTCGGAAAAGAAAAAAGCCGCCACACGGGATAAATCCGTGGATGAAAACAAGGCCCGCCTTGACGAACAGAAAAAAATCGCAGCTGACCTGAACAAAGAGCTGGACGCCCAGAAAAAACAGGCTCTTTCCCTTGAAAAAGAGCTGAATGAGCTAAAGAAACTGAACGAAAAGCTGAAAAAGGACGTCAGTGAAAAAGAGCTTCTGCTCAAAAAAACCCAGACAGAAAAAGCATAAACCCACGTTCGATCCGGCGCCTGGCCTGTCTCTCCCTCCAAGGCCAGGCGCCACCTCACAGTGACTCTCTCGCGAAAATATCCTCCGTTATCTCGGGCGTGCCCCGCTCCTTCTTTTACACCTGACTTTTTGCAACACCGGCAAGTGAGGGCTCGACACAGCTTCTCATTTGATATATTAATTTAAAAACTGCTTATAAAAAACCGTCCCTCACCGCTGTGCTCATGGCATTACGAACCCGGTAAAAAAGAAGGTTTATTCTAAGCGGAAAATCTGAATCTTTTCAGCCATAACCGTCAGAGGCGCTCGACTATGAATTCCAATGAAATCAAAAGCCTGATCAAAAAAACCGAAGATATGGTTTCAGGTTTTTTCATCACCGGCGGTGAAAAATGGGAGACGGTTCCCCTGATCCTGAAGAAACTCTACCAGTTCGGAGGCGACCTGGTGGATCAGACAGAAAAAAAAGAGAATGTGGCCCGCCGGATCGAATGCAACGTGGGTTGCCCTTACTGCTGTTTCACACGGGTCACCCTCATGCCCTGCGAAGCCCTTCACATCGGCCAGCATATCCGGGAAAACTATTCCCTGAGGCAGACCGACGCCCTCATGAAAAAGATATCCAACATCCTGAGGCTGGTGAAAGGGAAATCGCCGGATGAACTGCCGTCGTTCTGGCGGAAAACTCCCTGTATCTTTCTTGAAAACGACAAATGCTCGATTTACGCCATCCGGCCTTTTCTATGCAGGGCCTGGCACTCCCTGAGCGTGGATCAATGCAGACGGGCCTTCGAATCGGACAGGGAAGACGCCGAGATCGACACCACACCTTTTCGCGGCGCGATATACGGCGCGGTACATGAAGGTCTGACCCATGTGTGCCGGTCCATGGGGTGTGAATGGGAGACCACGGACATCCTTTCCTCTTTGCGAATCGTCCTGGCCCATCCCGACCCTTTCAGCGCCTGGATCAAGGGAGAACGGCTTTTTCGTTCATAGGTCCCCTGTCCCGGTTGTTCAGCCGTATGGCGATACCCGGCCAGTTGATCTCCTGGAGGTTTTTCACAAAGCGGAGGAGGAAGCCGTTTTTCATGGCTTCCCGCCGTTCGGACCGCTGGACGATTCCGTGATAGGGCAGCATTTTCGAAAGCGCCCTGTCTTTCTGACGTTCGTCGGGAGTCCACACATCGTTGCGGCGAGAGTAATACGGGTCCTCGCCGTCAGCGCAGGGCTTTGAAAACACGTTGAAAAAACGGCAGGCCAGGGGCCGTGCCGGGTGAATGCCGCAGACGCCTTCCACCAGAAAAGGGCAGCCCTGCCCCGGGACAAAATCAAGCAACCGGGCCGAGATGGCTTCAAACATTTCCCGGGGAGTCCGGTCCAGAAGGTACCAGTAGATCCCCATAAGCTCCAGGGGATAGACCGGAATGGTCACATGGGTTTGGCAGCAGGAAGAACATCCTTTGGCGCAGGCGAGCACACGCCCTTTTTTCATTTCAGATTCGATGGCCCCATAGATATCCTGGTCCGCGCTGTAAAACGCGTCAAAAAGCATGGAAAGCCAGGGATAGGCCTTTTCCTGATCCGGGAAATCCAGCCGGGCCGGTTCGGAATAGGCGGTCCGTCCGCTTTTTTTCTTTTTCGCCATGGCAAATCCAACTCCTGTTGATGGTCCCTGTTTTTTTAAAACGCTTATAAACGGAAACTTCGAACAAAACCATAAAAAAATTTAAGGCCAAACCCATCATGACAAGATCTAAGCCTTGATTCACAGGGGTGTGTGCCCCGCGAATCCTGAATAGTAACATCCTGATTTTCAATAAATTTGAATTGACACGACTGCAAAAAAACAGGTAATGTTAATTATAAATATTCATTCAGGATGATTTGAAAAAAGATCCGATTATCTCTCTTCTCACGTACGCATTTCATGTGTTTCAAGTCCTTCTCCATCTAATGAATATTCGGTCAACGATACCCGGATCGATGAATCCGGCTTTCTTGAAATCGAATCGTGGAGGAAACCATGTACCAGGACAAACGAAGATCATGTCCCCGTGACAATTTCACGGCATCGGTTCTCATATCCGAGACACTGGACGGGAATTATGTGGACGCGGTCATGCACAACCACAGCAAAAGCGGGATGTACATCGTGGCTCCGCAACACCTCGACTCTGAATCAGGCCTGTACGTCAACATGCTTGACACGGTTGAGCACGATATTTACAGGGGTTTTTTCGGACGGGTCAAATGGTGCCGGGAACTGAGAAGGTCCGAAGACCTGAACGACCACTTTGGCGTGGGCCTTCATTTCGTCATCAAAAGCCACCAGTATTTCGGGGGGATCGGCTGCATGACCGAATGCTGCTGTGATATCTGCGGCGCACGGATGTCTCTCCAGAAACTGATCAAGACCCGGGAGTACGTCCTGGAGTGCCCCGCATGCCATTCGGCCCTTGCCAAGTACCCTGATGGGAGCCTGAAATCGACCATCAACAACTATCTCATGGGCAACATTCTCTGACCACGTCATGACAAAGCCTGATGCATCGTCCGCACAGGTTCCCGCAGCAAAACTTACCGGGGTGAAAGCCTTTTAAACCCTCAACGTTTTTTTGCGCCCTGATCCAGCTGGAACCGGACAGGCCCCCTGTGGCCCGACTCCCCGTAGACCTTGTGAAGACCGTATGCCGAATGGGGGTTGGACCAGGACGTGGCAATGGCCACATGGCCCTTGGGAAAAGGCGTGACCTCCACGTCCATGAAATCCAGAGGCGCCAGGGCCGAACCCGCTTCCACCAGATCATCGCTTTCACCGTAACAGATCAGCCAGGGAATCATCTTTTCCTTGAGCCGTTTGATGTTCAGTTTTTTTCCGAACAGGGTCACGGGAAGAGTGCCGTCCTTTTCGATAGGATGGTTGAACGAGGCGAAACTCATCTTTGTGATCCCCAATGGGATGTCGGTCCTGTCGTATTTCAGCCAGTAATTCAGGGCGGTGGCTGTTTTGTTGAACACAAATTCCGCCTGTCCGTCGCTCTGGCCCAGCATGATCATGTCCCTGAAAAAGGAAACGATGGGTGTTTCCGTGTCGATGCTTTTCAGTTTGTAAACCCAGCTCATCAGATGGCCGTCGGCCACCGCGTTCCCGCTGGGGAGTGTTTTACGGCCATAAGCCAGATTGTTGTATCGCGGTGGAAGGCTCTTGAGAAAATTCGCGAGCCCCGCGCACTTCGATCCGTCAATGGGGGCCACACAGGTGATCAGGGTGTCCACCAGACCGTCGAGTTCTCCTGTAACCATATCGCAGACCACGATAAATCCCCCCTGGCAGTAGCCGTTCAGGGTCACCGGCTGGCCGTGGAGTTTTTTCAGCTGTTCGCAGAAATATTTCAGGTCCCGCGCATCATCCTCCCCCTCCATGGTCTGAACCGCCGGATGGTCAGCCACGGGCTTCAGGATCCGGATATAGGTGGGTATGCCCTGGTTGGCGAAGGCATGGGCGTAGCTCTTGTTCTCATGGGGAAGAAAGCCCAGGATGTTCGCTCCGAGAACATAGGGGGGAATGATCACCACCGGTTTCAGACCGTCGTCTGTGGTGACCCGACTGTCCGTGGGAGTGATCCGGTAAAGGATGAAGCGGTCGGTTTCGGCCATGACCTTGTCCTGCCCTCTTTCAAAGTGAAAGCCGAACTCCTCCCCGACTTCCCGTATGGCCATGGGGTATTCATGGGCGATCCGGTTCAGGGTGTTCATCCTGTTGCGGACCAGATCCTTCAGTGTGGCGCCTTCACCGTTTAACAGGGTGTTGCGCCAGGCCTCCAGAAACTCCTGCCCTTCCCTGTTCAGGTAGTCGTTCAGGAACTTCCACGTTCCCGAGAAACCCCTTTCCGCGACGTCCATGTTGAAACGGAGAAGCTGAAGCTGTGCCTCCAGATTTTCCGACGGAGACACGGCAAGTGCGTTTTTCTTTTCCTCATCCATCAGATACCTGGATGCGGACATCATCGGATTCATGAATTCGTTCATGTAATCTGAAAGTCCCACAAGGTAGTTCTGGACAGCCCTGGCTGTGTCCACCCCATCCTTCAGGGAGGCTGTCCAGTCCGTGTTGAGCAGGGTCGACCGGAGAAGATGGTCGATGAATGAGTTTTTTTTCATGGGCGATCCTTGACCATGATTCGAGAGCGGCAACGACTCAGCGAACCGGAAGAAAACAATAACGGTGAATTTTCTGACAGTATATTAATTAAGGTATGATTCCGTCAAATACGCCCAAGGGTCCGGGCCTGTAAAAAACGGTTTTTCCTGATTGATTCAAGACGATTGTAATGAACGGCATGGAAAGCGTCAAGCAAAACCCTCCCATGTGACAAAAAGCCAGCCTCAGTTCATTGAAACACCGTCCTAAATCTCGATTCTCCAGCAGCGATGAATCTTCTTTCTCGGGGTGATGTAATCCACAGGAATGGTTTCCTCGGTGATCTCCCGGATGCCCCGGACCTCCAGATGCTCGAAACAGGGAGTGAAACTCTGGTGATTCGTTGAAAAAAAGATCGTTCCGTTTTTTCTCATCAACTGAACGACCATGCGAAGCATCACGGGATGGTCCCTCTGCACATCGAAATCCGTCCCATGGGCCCGGGTATTTGAAAAAGACGGCGGGTCCACCACGGCCAGATCGAACTCCAGACCTTTGGCCGCCGCTTTTTTAAGGAAAGGCAGGGTATGTTCCCGGACCAGGGTGTGCTCGGTTTCGGAAATCCCGTTCAGTCTGAAATTGTCCCGGACCCAGTTGATGGCCGTTTCCGAGCGGTCCACGGACACCGAAGACCGGGCCCAGCCTTTGGCGGCGTAGCAGGTGAAGGCCCCGGTGTAGCAGTAAAGGTTCAGAAAATCCCTGTCCTTTGCCATGTTTCTCACCATGACGCGGGTGTTGCGGTGATCCGAAAAGAGCCCGGTATCCACGTAATCGTAAGGATTCACGGAAAACAGCAGGTCCCTTTCCCTCATCACGATTTTCTTATCGGTGTAATCGACCCGTTTGTAGCGCTTGCCCTCTTTGATTCCGTAAAACCGTTCTTTGAGATGGATATGTTCGGGAGGCACATCCAGAGCCCGTCCCAGGGCCTCGCCCATCATGGGAAGCCATTCGGGCACGCTCTGTTTCCGGGTGTACTCCCCCACCACCAGATGGCCGCCATACCAGTCCACCACCGCCCTGATTTCCGGAATATCCCAGTCGTACAGGCGAAACACGTCAATCTGTTCCCGGGCAAAGGTTTTCCTGAGGTGTTTGAACTTTTTTTTGACCCTGTTGGCGAGCATTTCCGCCTGGCCCTGGAATTTTTTCTGAATCTCTTCGTCGATCATGCCGCTCCTTGCGCCTTTTTCTTTAGGGGTTGAACGGGCCACGGGGCCTCGGTACCCATCCAGCCATTTCCAGCGAAAGATGAATACACGCTTCTTACCGGAAAAACCATGAAAAGACAAGACCGGGACCGGAGGCCGAACGGTGCAACCGGAGGGAATATTGACATTGACTCTTTCCGGCCGTTAAATTATATCTAACCCAAAGATTTTTGCTTTTTCACTCTATGAAACAAGGGTCATTGCCATGAAACGCCTTTCTTGCCTGATCGTTTTAGCCATTCTCGTCTTTCACGTTGTACCTTCGTATGGTGACAACTTTACCGGAACCGGCTCACGCTGGCCTGCGGCCCAGCTCAAATCCATCGCCGCGGACAACGGTTATGTCTACGCCGGAGACGGCGACACCCTCAGCATTTTCAGAAAAACCGATTTTCAGCGGGTGGCGTATCTGCGTTTCAAAAACACCACCGAAGGCGTCCGGGCTCTTGCCTATTACTCCACGGAAACCAAAAATGTCATCTACGCGGCCTGCGGATACTCGGGAATCCAGATCGTCGATGTGACCAATCCTTTGAATCCCAGCCAGGAGAACACCGGGCAGATAGGGCCTGACCTGGCCCACACCGGAGCCTTCGCCACGTCCATCCACGGCCCCATACCCGGCGCCACCGCCTATGTCCGGGCCTACGATATCGAAATCCACAACCGTTACGCCTTTATCGCGGACAACACTTACGGTATCCGGGTTCTCGACCTGAACAACCCCCTGGTTCCCGAAGAAGCCGGTTATCTGAGCCTGACGTCCGGCTCACCGAAATTCTATCCCCTGAGCATCGACATCTACGCCACAGGCCCCTCCAGCAATGTCTACGCGGTGCTTATCCTGAATTCATCCTGGGGTTCCCTGATCAGCCGGTACGGGGTCAGCGGATTCGGATCGCCCACCCTGACCCTGACCCATACGGGCTGGACCCTTCTCCAGTCCATCTCAGGCAGCGTGACCATGAACATCCTGGGCCTTGCCAACGATGTGACAGACCGTTACGCCTACTGCCTGGACAGCTACGCCAGTGACCTGATGATCTATGACGTCTTTCACTCAGCCCCTCAAATCGAACCCATCTTCACCCAGCGGAACGTCAACGGCGACTCGGCCAATCCCCTGGCCCTGTTCCAGCCCAGAAGCATCGACCTGCGCCGGATCCCCAATGACGATGGCAACACGGACTACGCCTACGTCACCACCTACTACCCGGCCACAAACAAAGACACGGGTTATGTGCTGAAGCCAGGACTCAAGATCATCAGCATGGCCGATGTGACAAGTCCCCTGCCCGTGAGCGGCGGGTCCTACGATATTCCCGGAGCCAACAGCGTGAAGGTGGTGGAGAACGATGTCTACGTGGCTTCCCAGCGTAACGGGATCTACAGCCTGAAAACCGATTTCAGCGCCGAAGAAAAAGTCAGCCTTTTCGCCACAGGAAAAACTCCTTTGAACGCCGCCGACATCACCGTGGTCAACAACGAAATCGTGTACCTTCCCGACAACCGTCCGGGAACGGGCGGCGGACTGACCATCCTGCGGGTGGCGCCTCCCTCGAAAATCGACGATGACGACGAGGAACAGGAAGACACCAAATCGGTGTATATCGCCAGCCCCGCCTTTCCCGTCCACGAGACGTTCCTTGCCACACCCGGTCAGGCCAAAGCCTTCACCATCAAGGACACGTTCTATTACGGATACATTGCCGACGGCACAGGGGGCATCCAGTTCCTCGACCTGAGGCCAAAAGGCCTTGCCGCACCTGTTCTTGTCCAGAACTCCAACCTGCCCATTGACGCGCCTTACGAAGTCGTCGACGTGAATGTCTACGGTAACACCCTGGTGGCCCTGACCACCGATCCGAACCAGGAACTCTGGGCCGTGGATGTGAGCGTGGGAACCTCGATGGCCATGCCCACCGACTACAGCGGCCAGAAAGCGGCCAGCAATATCCCCGGCAGCGCCTCGGCCAGAAAGATCGTCACTTACAAAGGCCAGGAAGGGACCTACGCCCTGATCGCCAGCGGAACCGACGGACTGACCATTGTCAATCTCATTCCGGATACGGAAAACCCGGTTGTCGTCCTGCCTCCGGCCCCGGAAAACCTGATCCAGGTGGCCAACATTCTTGACGCGAGAAACGTGGATGCCGATGCCAAACGAACCGGGATCTACGCCTATGTGGCCGACGGCCAGCATGGCGTTCGCGTCGTCCGTCTCTACGACCCGTCCAACCTGGCGGACATGGCCCCTGAAGTCGTCAAGACCATCGATGTCTCCACCTACGGGAACGCTATCGATGCCTCGTATTACAACAACCACCTGTACGTTCTCACCGACAACCCGGACCACGCCGTTCTTCTCTACAACATGGCCGATGTCACGAAACCCGTCTTCATGAGTTCAAGCAGCTCCTACGGGGAAGGCCACGCCCTTTGGGCCACCCAGATCACCCTGCCCTGCACCGAGTGCACGTCGGGGTACTCGTACATCAAGGGTGTCTTCATCGCCGACGGACCGGGCGGCATCTCCTTCAAACAGGTCACCGATGAAAACTCCGGCATCGACGACCGCCTCTGGTCCGACGACAGCGCAACCTGCTTTGTCTCAAGCACCAGTCACAATCGCTTGAAAACAGGCCTTTTTCCTGTGTTCGTGTTTCTGGGCATCTGCCTGGTTTCTGTTGTACTATGCGCCATGATCATCCGGGGGCGCCTGACCATCAGACAGAAAAAGATGGATCATCGATGATATATCAACTTAAGCGTTAAGAACCTTTAGCCATTTAAACGTCAGGGGGGGGAACCATGACGAAACTCGTCAACGCGGATGGGGGCATCGACTTCGGAATCTACGGTTCAACCGTGGATTCCATCAACTACCTTGATTACCATCTGGAAAGACCCATGGGCGGAACCGTGTCCCGCCTGATGAAACGGCTCCAGTTCAAGCAGTTCAACTTTATCGGCATTCTGAACCCCGACATCACGGTGGGGCTGGCGGTGGTGGACATGCGATACCTGACCAGCGGTTTCTTCTACATCCATGACCGGACCACCTCTCACCTGACTGAAACCAAATCCATCGCCCCCTTTTTCAGCGGGCGCATCGCAGCCGATCCATCGAAGATCGACGCGGCGTATGCCTTTGGCGGGCTGGATATCCGCATCCTGAACAACACGGTCACAGCCCGGGGGAAAGACATGGATCTCCGGGTCGAGCTTGACCTTAGGCAAACCAATCCGTTGAGGATCTGCACCCGGGCCGGTTACAGGGGCTGGGCCTACACGGAAAAGACAACACCCGTGGCTGTGCGGGGCAAAATCCAGTGCAAGGGAAAGACCTGGGACATCTCCTCGCCTGAATCCATGGCCCTGGTCGACTGGTCCGCCGGATTCATGAGACGGAAGACATGCTGGAACTGGGCCGCGTCAGCGGCCACCCTGCCCGATGGAAGGAGCTTCGGCCTCAACTGCGCCAGCGGGGTCAACGAAACAGGATTCACGGAAAACGCTTTCTGGCTGGACCACACTCTGGTCAAGGCGGACACGGTGAATTTCGTCTTTGACAACAGGGATCTGATGAAACCCTGGACCGTCCGGTCCTTTGACGGAAAAATCGATCTTGAATTCCATCCGGACGGTCAACGGGGGGAACGGACAAACGCAATCTTCGCCGCCACACGGTTCACCCAGCTCACGGGTTTCTACCAGGGGACCGTGACCACCGCATCGGGCGAAACCGTTTCCATACCCCATGTTCCGGGATTTGCCGAAGACCATTACATCCTCTGGTGATCCCCGGCATCCCGGCCCGGCCTTGTGAAAAAACTTTCGCTTTGACTTGACAATCCCCGCAACTTCGGGAATGGTGTGCCACATTTGCCCCAAGGAACGAACACATAGAGGACACCATGTACCTGTACCAGACAAACAGCGAATATTACGCCCAGATCTCCGATGGACTGGAAGAACTGGGCCGGAAAGAACTGACCTGGCTCGGGGTCCGGCAGTTGAGAGCCGAACACCGGGGATTCCATTTCAAGGCCGACCACGAAACCCTTTACCGGGTCAACTACAAATCACGGCTCTTCACCCGGGTCCTCGCCCCCCTGGTGTCCTTTCCCTGCCACGATGAAAAAAAACTCTACGACATGGCCCGGTCCATCGAATGGAGCGATTTCATTTCCGAAACCGGCTCCTTTGCCGTGTTCGCCCATGTGTCGGACAGCAAGATCAACAACTCCCATTTCGCGTCCCTTAAAGTCAAGGACGCCATCGTGGACCAGTTCAGGGACAAAACCGGAATCCGGCCCAACGTGGACACCAAGTTTCCCGATGTCTGGTTCAACCTCCATATCCGGAAGAACAGGGCGGTGCTCAGCCTGGACACTTCGGGGGGCAGTCTCCACCGCCGGGGCTACAGGAGAAAATCCGTGGAAGCCCCCATGCAGGAAACCCTGGCCGCCGCCATCATCCAGCTCACCGAATGGGACGGGGACGAACAGCCCCTGTACGATCCCATGTGCGGGTCGGGCACCCTTCTCTGTGAAGCCCTGATGTACTGCTGCAACATCCCCGCAGGATTTCTGAAAACCGATTTCGGATTCACCCGTCTTCCCGACTTCGACCGGGGCCTGTGGCAAGAGCTGAAACGGAAAAGCAAAAAACAGATCCGGAACCTGCCCGAGCACCTCATTGCCGGCAGCGACATATCCCCCCAGGCCGTGTCCGCCGCCATGGCCAACCTCAACAAGCTGCCCGGCGGGAAATATGTGGATATATCCCGGACGCCGTTCGAAGACATCGGCAACCTCCAGAATACCCTGATCGTCTGCAACCCGCCCTACGGCATCCGCCTGGACAAAGGCAAGGACATGGGACCGTTCTACAAACGTATAGGGGATTTCCTGAAGTGCAACTGCCAGGGCTCCACGGCCTACATCTACTTCGGGGACAGGGAGTACATCAAAAAGGTGGGGCTCAAATCCGACATCAAAATCCCCTTAAAAAACGGAGGTCTCGACGGCCGGCTGGTGAAGTACGATCTGTACTGACTGCAAACCATCATAAAAAAAACTCCTCTGCCCCCGGCGGCCCTGCCGGGGGCCAAACTTTTTGAAAAAGTTTGACAAAACATGCCTTAAAATTTCACGCTCCGTAAAACGTTTTATTTTCAAAAAATTTCGATGGATCAACCTCTCAGTTATTCCGAGACATCCGTTTCCAAGACGGCTCCCATGCCCAGGAAAAACCGTGGCCGGTCCAAAATTGAAAAGCCGGATCGGGTCGCTGTGTCCAGGGACAAGGCAAACTCCTTCCGGCTGACGTGGATCGGGGGCTCCACCATCAGAAATTTCCCTCCCGGAGCCATCAAACCGGCCAATTCATCGAAAAAAGCCCGCTGGTCGGGCAGTTCATGCACCACGTAAAACGCCATGGCAAAATCGAAAGACCCGGCAAGGTTCAACGAGGTTTCGCCGCACTGGTGGAGAATGACCCGTTCCTGCAGGGCGCTGCCATCCATTTTCCCCGCAATTCTTTTCAGCATGCCCACCTGGAGATCGCAGGCCACCACACATCCCCGGCCGCCCACCATGCGGGCCATGGGAAGGGTGAAAAAACCGGGGCCGCAGCCCACATCAAGAGCCCTCATCCCTTCTTTCACATAGGGTGCAAGAATCTTGTCCGGGTTATGAATCCAGGATCGAAGCCGACCCTCCAGATACCCGGAATATTCAACCGGACAGACACGGTGCCTGGCTGGTGCCGTTTTCATAAAGGTTTCCTCCTTGATCATGATGTCAGGGGTCGTGGTGTCCCCGGATTGGAATGGATCTGCCCGCCAGAAGAGAGGAGAGAGCAGGATGAACGTCAGGCATGACCAGTGGCCGGATCAAGCACAATCTCGAAAAAACATCTCTCTATCAGCGATCCCGGAACGCCCTGATCTTACCGGGGCGCCAGAAAGCCATCCATGTACCGTCCCAACGAGCCTTGTAATGCTTTCCCGAAACATAGAACCAGTCTTTGAGAAACGCGTCCCGGGGTACGGCCTGGATGCCTGCCCCGGGTTTCAGGGAATCCACAAAAAACACGGAAGAATTTTGGAGATCGTCACCGATGAGGGTCAGGTAGTGGCCGGGAAGGAGGGACACTCCGTCCAGGTGGATGACCACCGGAACGCCGTGGTTCAGGAGTTTTTCCCGGATATCATCCAGTCTGGCACTTCTGTCCCGGATGTTTTCCGGAGCGATGGACGATGAACACACGTGGATGTGGTAAAGCGGGTCGTCAGGGTTCCGTGAACGGTAGAGATTGGACACCTTGGCCATCAGGGTCCAGTTCGATCCCGTGCTGTAGGGCTGGATGTATTTTGCGAAATCCGAATCATCCACGAATCGTGAGAAAGAACGGCGGATGGGCCGGATCGTGAGGGGCCGGTCAAGCCACCTTTTACCGGACCGGGCTTTTATTTCAAAGGTTCCGAAATCTCCGTAGTAGGCGATGATCTGGTACAGGGCGGCCGGGCCGCAGTAGCCGGAACCGTTGATGGGGGTCACCCATTCCCAGGCTCTGGCGTGGTGAACAGGCTGCCGGGATGCGTCAGAATTCCGGCTTGATTTTTCATGAACCAGGCGGCCGCCGTGACATGGGGTCACCACACCCAGGGTCCAGATAAAGACAAGTGCCGAGGCCAGGGGAAGAACAGGTGTCATTTTCAAGATTCATTTCCTTGCCAGGAAAGCCGGGGCCCCCGAAACCCGGACTTTAAGTAACGTCAGCCAGTGATTCCGGCCTACATTTTCACCACAAGAACGGCGATTCCCTCAAGGGCTCTCACCAGCTTGATGCTCACATCCCCCATGACGAACTCTTCGGCCTTGGACATCCTCTTCCGCCCGATGACCACCATGGTGGGTTTCAAAATCTGGGCCTGGTCGATGATGCCATCGGCAATGGTGGGATAGGGCTCCATTACCAGGACATTTTCGATATTTTCGGGAAAGAACCCCTTGCTGATCAGATAATCCCTGGCGTTTTCAAGGATGGCCGTGTATTTGGCCGGTTGCTGGTTCATGTACTTTTTACCCATCAGTTCCTCACCGCCCGAAGGCTTCCGGAACACATGGAGAAGAACGATCTGCAAGTCATCCGGACAAAGGGACAGATTGCCGATATAGTCCAGAACCGCCCGCGAACTCATGGAATCGTTCAAGGCGACCAATAATTTGTTTCCCATGAAGACATCCCTCCACCTGTCGTTTGTCTCTCCGGTTTTCGTCACACAGGTGCTCTTCGAATGCGAACAAGGCCTTTCGGAACCCAAGGCCCCGTCCGTCTTCCAAAGAGACTCTAGAACCCCTGAAGCATCCGTAAAGGCAGATTGCTCATCACGGCCCGGACTTCCTCAAGAAAGTTCTTGAGTCCGTTGGTTTCGATGACAAGGCCGAAATGTTCGGCCAGGATGTTGATGGAATCCTTGTCATCGTCATGAATCATCCATTTGTTGTTGTTGTAGAGTTTGAGAAGTCCCACCACATGTTTTCTGGATTTGATGGGAAATGACAGCATGGACACGATCCCTTCCTTTTCGATGGCTTCCGGGTTTTTCACCCTGGGATCGTTTTTGAAATCCTCGAAGTAAACCGGCTGGCCCGTCACGAATTCTTGAAGAAGATTTTCATCGTAATCCGGATGTTTCCGGATGTATTCGTCGCTCAGGCCGTGGCTGCACACGTAGTACAGCTTTTTTTCCCTGTCGTCGAACACGAGAACCGTGGCCGCCATGATATCGAAGGACCGGCAGATGCTTTCCACGATATGCTTGCCGAGAAGCACCACATCTTCGTAGGTCGATATGGCATGGCTGATCGCCCTGAACTGGGCCAGATTGATTTTTCTTTCCGGGACATAAACCATGAACCCACCTCCATGAACGTCATGTGCCTTGATACGGTTATAGGACACGCTGCTGGACCGGATTTGACCTGACATCTTTTTTCGTTTGAGATCTATGGCTTAAATCTACTCCAATCAGACAAGGGGAGTCAACTTCATTTTACGACACAGAACATCGCCAGGTAGCGGGGGTCCAGGTCCTTATCCTCCACAGCCCCGCATTCCCTCTCGATATCGGTGAACAGACGCTCCAGATCCCGGCCCATTCTTTCCGCGATCTCTGCTCCGGTCAAACCTGAACGGCGAGCCAGAAAACCGAGAAAGTCCTCCTTCATGGCCGGCTTGATCACACCCGGCTTTTCCAGGCATCGCTCCCCGTCTTCCCAGAGGCTGCTGAAAAACGTCCTGAAATCGGACAGCGTCACAGGGCCTTCGCTCGTTTCCCCATGCCCTGACCATCCATGCACCCACACCGTAAGCAGCACGTTGGCGTAGGTGACGAAAAAACCGTGGAAACTCTCAAGGCGTGGCGACACCAGGGACAGGAGATCATCAAAATGACGGATTGCCGAAAGGATCTGATCCGTCTGCTCCACGTCGGAAAGGCTCCCGAATTCCCGGTACAGGGCTCCCCCACCGCCCTGGTTGAAAAATACGGGACGTTTGACCAGAAGCCCTCCCAGAACCCCAAGCCAGGTCTCACCCCAGAAAGCCAGGGGAAGCTTGCGGCCGGCGAACCAGCCTTCCCGGTTCAATCGTTCGGCCCGGTGTTTCAGGTCAAGCACACGGCCAACGCCCAGGCGGAAAAGGTTTTTCAGGGAATGGTTCATCAAAAGAGCGACGTTACGCCCACGTTCCTTCCCCTCCAGGATTTCCAGTCCGATATTCAGGAAAGACACGGCTTTTTTCACGATCTTTCCCAGGGTCTCCCGCTCGCGGATCTGCTCCTGGTCCGCGGCGATGATCTGGTTGCACAGGGCCGCGAATTCCGTGGCGAAGTCCCCGGGATCGACCATGCCGTCCAACAGGGCCAGGGCCTCGCTGAACCGGCCCGATCCCTCGAGCACCGTCACATGGGCCAGTGGGTAGGCCGAAAAGCCCTCTTCCTCGGGCCGGACCACCTTCCGGGCCACGGTCATGGATTCAACCTGCTCCACGGTCAGGGGGCTGTAGACATCAAGGGCCTCGTCAAACGGCAGAAATCCCTGTTCGGCCAGGCGCACGTTCCGCAGTCGGAACACCTCCTCTTCGGTTTCCGCCGGAATGACGGACATGGCCTCGAGCATGACGTTCTGGTACAGGGCGTGGTCTATCGCAAGAAGCTTTTCAAGAAGCTCCCGGACCACCAGGTCCAGGTCCTCCTGGGAAATCATGTCATCGTCGGAACGGTCCGGAAGGGTTTCCGGTTTTTCCTTGACCCGCACGTAAAACCAGTCGTCCACGGTGAAGAAACCGTCGGGAATCTCCGACGGGTCCTGGTTCTTTTCCCGAATGATGACCTCGATGTTTTTGAAAAGGTACAGTTCGAAAAATTCCAACCGCTCCACCATGAGCCAGCGGACAAGGCGCGGCCCGTCAGCAAGGAGCAGGGCCCTGAACCAGCGGGTCACTGAGTCCATGTCCAGGGCATCTTTTTTCCAGACTTCCACGTCCAGCATGTACCCCCATTGTTCCGAGGTGGCCAGGGCCAGCACGGGCAGGGCGTCGGCGATGCCGATGTCATGACTCAGGAAGTACAGGTCCTGTTCGGAAAAACTCTGAACCAGGGTGGCGGGCAGATCCGCAGCCAGGATCATGTCCAGGGCTTTTTCAGGCGGAGCTTCGAGAATGTCCCTTCGCTTCCGGAGAAGTTCCGCTTCCTTTCGCTGTCTGTTGAGCTCCATGGGTGTTCCGTCGGTCATAACGCCTCCTTGTGTCACGAATGTTTCAGTTTCAGGTGTTTTCCCGCGAGCCACACGAGAAAGAGGACAGGGATGCCCATGACGGCCGTGAGAAGAAAAAACGCGGGATACCCCATGCCGTTCACCATGGTGCCCGAGTAACCGCCCACAATTTTGGGGATCAGGGTCATCAGACTGCTGAAAATAGCGTACTGCATGGCGGTAAACGACACGTCGGTGAGGCTGGACAGAAAGGCGATAAACGCCGCGGTGGCGATGCCTCCGGCCAGGCTGTCCGCCGAAATGACCCAGTACAGCAGGGTCATGTTGTAACCGAAATCGGCCAGGATCATGAAAAGAATGTTGGTGGCCGACGAAAGAAGGGCCCCCAGAAACAGGATGCGCAGAACCCCGTAGCGCATGGACAGGATGCCCCCCACAAAACCTCCCACAATGGTCATCACCAGCCCGAAGGTCTTGGACACCTCTGCGATCTCGATCTTGGAAAACCCCAGATCCTGGTAAAACACGTTGGCGATGACCCCCAGAACCGTGTCTGAAATCCTGTAAAGGCCCACAAGGCAGAGGATCAAAAGGGAAAGGTTTCTGCCGTAGCGCTTAAAAAAATTCCGGATCGGCTCCACGTAGGTTCTGTCCACCAGCTCTTTCCTGGAAAGCCCCATGGAGATGCAGAGCATGGAAACCATCCATGCCGCGCCGAGACTCGCGGCAAGCCGGAGGGTTTCCAGGATGAACCCGCCGGGGCCATGGTCTCCCAGGATCTGTTTCAAAAAAGGTTCAATCTGGGCCACCAGCTTTTCCCCATGATGAAAGACAAGGATAAAGGCCGTGACGGAAAGAAGGAAAAGTCCCAGGAACTGGATGTTTTCGTTCTTCTGTGCCGGGACTTTCCTCGAGAGGTTCTGTTCCGGTTCATGGATTACCAGGGTGGTGATCACCCCCACCAGCATGGTGGCGGCCATGATCAGGTAGGTGTATCGCCAGGCGTCGTACCGGTACATCTCTTTGGTGGACCCGAGGAACTGGGCGATAAAAAGCGATCCGGCTCCCGAAAGGATCATGGCGATCCTGTACCCCGCCACATAGGCCGAGGCCATCATGGCCTGGAGTTCGGAGATCACCGCCTCGATCCTGTAAGCGTCGATGACGATATCCTGGGTGGCCGAGAAAAAACCCAGGGCCACCGCCCCGAGAAACATCAGGGTCAGGCTGTGAGCCCCGCGTGAGGGGTCCACGAGGGCCATGAACACGATGGAGGCGATCACGGCGATCTGGGACAAAATCATCCAGCTCCGTCTCCGTCCCAGGGTTTTGGTGAGCCAGGGAACGGGCAGCTGGTCGATGAGGGGCGCCCAGATAAACTTGAACGAATAGCCCAGGGAGGCCCAGCTGAAAAAGGTCACAGCCGAACGGTCGATACCCGCTTCCCGAAGCCAGAGCGAGAGGGAGGAGAAAATGATCAGACTGGGGATTCCGGCGGAAAAGCCCAGAAAGAGCATGGCCATCACCCGGGGATGGAAAAACGAAACCACCGCGTCTTTCCAGGATCTGGTCATCGTTTCACTGTGATTCAACATGGATGTTCCTTCGTGAAATGGTTTGTGTGGACTTGCCTCGATGCCGTGCCCATGATTATCATCTGAGACCCTTAAAACGCAACAGATCATAAACAAAAAGGAGGGGACTTTTGTAAAGCCCCCTCCTTCGGTCTTCTTGATACCTTATATATAGGATCAGCCGAGATCCGCCGGTTTCACCACGGCTCCGAACCTGTCTTTCAGTTCAAGCAGCCCTTTTTTCTGATCGTTCAGAACGGTCATGCACTGACCGGGCAGGTTCTTTTCCTTGCCGTAAGCGGCGATCTGGAGATCGATCCGGCTTACGATGTTGTCGATGTAAAGGGAGAACTGACGGGTGTACAGGTCTTGGGTGTACTCCTTGGAGATGATGTCGCCGAACAGCTTTTTCAGGTCTTCGTATTTCGGAATGAAGCCGATGGGGGTTTCAATGGCGCCCACTTCGTTGTGAAAACGGCGTTCCAGCCACGCCAGCCAGACTTTCACATCCCGCTTTTCACCCAGAAGTTTTTTCGTGCTTCCGCCACGGGCCTCGTCGGTAAGAAAGTAGTTGAGGCCGGCGATGATCGGACGGCCGCCGTTGGCGTTGAGCCGTGAGTTGCCGAAAAACTTGAACTGGGCGTCCATGTAGTCACCCAGTGCTCCCGGGATAAAGGCGGCGTTGGCCCAGGGAGCCCGTTTCACACCGCTGGCCCCCACTTCCGTGGCCGTGGCGGCGGATACGATGGAGGCACCGATGACCACGCCCTGTTCCATGGTTTTGGCGACCCAAACCGGAGGCATGGTGTCGCTGTCCCTGCCGCTGTAGGTGATCACGCTGGTGATGACACCTTTGGGATCTTCGGAAGCCTTGGAATAGTTGGCAAGGGCGCTGGCCACCAGGGTGGCCCGGGCATTGGGATGGGAGGGCGGGTTTCCGTTGCCCTTCACCCAGTCACCCTGGAAATTAACACCGCGTTCCGGGAGGTCTTCGCCGTTACCGGTCCAGTGGGGGACACCCGCCTCGTCCACCAGCACGTTGGACCAGATCACTTCGGTTCCCGGTTTTCTCAGAAGTTCCATCAGTTTGGGGTCGCCTTCCCAGTTCACGTCCTCCACGATGCCGAAAATTCCGGACTCGGGATTGATGGACCGGATGTAGCCGTTTTCGTCGATCCACATCTGGGCCAGGTCGTCACCCACGAAATGATGGCCGGCCATGGCCGTGGTGGTTTTCCCGCATCCACTGGGGGCGGCTCCCGCAAACCAGGTCACACGGCCGGCGGGGCCTTCGATTCCCGTGATAAACATATGCTCGGCCAGTTCGTTGCCACGGTTGGTGTAAACGGCCTTGTCGATAGAGAAGCGATGGTTGCCTTTCTTCAGAAGCAGGGTGTTGCCGGCATAGGTGCAGTTGATGCTGTATGTGGTTTTGTCGTGACGGTCCATGTAGACCCGGGCGTCGGGCAGGTCTTCCGGCCTGTTTTTCCCCTGGGAATGGATGTTGGTGTAGAAGTGGCCCAGGCGTTTCACTTCGGCGTCGAAAGCCGCAAAGCAGTTCCTGTACAGCATTTCGGCGCTGTGGCTGACGTAAAATGAGCTGGTGATCTCGATGGCGGGGTTGGACCCCACGGCTCCCACCGGTCCCCTCATGTAGAACCCCACCACCATGACTTTGCCTTTCATGATGCCGGTCATCTTGATCTTGACATCGTTCAGGGCTTCTGTGCGGTCGATGCGGTTGGCAAGGGAGCTGACATCGTCTTCGGGTTCGGCCATGTAGAAGGTTCGGTCCGTGATCCGGCCCTGTTCCTCTTTCAGGTCAAAGTGGATGGTGTGCCGGTCCATGGCCAGCTTCTTTTCTTCACCGGCTTTGAGGGACATCTCCCGGATATGCTGTTTATCCGCTTCCGAACCGGTGTTGACAAAAATCGAATCGGGATCGCACATGGCCGCCGCGTTGGCGATTTTCAGCAACGCGTCCTCTGTCGTGATCATTTCGATCTTGGCCAGGTTTTCCTTGTCCATACGGGTTTCAAAAAGTTTTTTCGCTTCGGCGATCGTCGAGATACCGCCCATCATCACCTTTTTTTCAGCCATGTCATTCCCTGCCTTTTTTTGCAGATGCCGTCTGGCACCCGCATATCGTTAGATGTGAACTATATAAACCTTATCATTCCTGGCCATGATCGCCGGACATGCATCCCTGCTTGACCGGCGCGGGCATGTTCTGATCGATCCAGACCAGGACCTTGTCGAATTCAGCGGCCATCTCGTTCAGGGCTTTTCCCCTGTGGCTGACCTTGCCCTTGTCTGCCAGATTGATTTCAGCGAAGGTTTTTCCCGATTCCGGATGAAAGAACACAGGGTCGTACCCGAACCCGTTGTTCCCGGAAGGGGCTTCGGCGATCACACCTTCACAGCGGCCTTCGTAAGTCAGGGCGGTCCCCTTGGGAACAGCCAGGGAAATCACGCACTCAAAGGCGGCCCTTCGGTCGGCCTGGCCTTTCATTTCCGCAAGCAGCTTGTTGACGTTGTCCTCGTCCGACGCGTCTTCTCCGGCATAACGGGCCGAATACACCCCCGGCGCTCCTCCCAGGGCTTCCACCACCAGGCCGGAATCGTCGGCAATGGCGGGGATCCCAAGAACACGGGCGGTGAAACTCGCTTTTTTGTAGGCGTTTTCATCAAAGGTGGCCCCGTCCTCCACCACATTGGGGATGGGACCGAAATCATCGAGATTTTTGAGATCCACGGGGAATTGTTTCAGCAGATCCCGGATTTCCTCAGTTTTGCCCTTGTTCCGGGTGGCAAGGACGATCATCGTTCGCTTTCCCATGGTATCCTTTCACGGCGTTGGCGTCACAAAAACAGAGACAGCAGGACCTTTCAAGACCCGCTCTATCCCCATGCCCCACAGGCGAGGCGGTTTCATTTTCCACCTTTGTGAACACATGAAAAATTCTCAGAACACACCGTATAATCCACAATTTGTTTTTTGTAAAGTCTTTGCATTCAAGCCTTTACATCTTTTCGAAAAAGAAAATCCCGGACGGTTCATTGCGAATAGCTGCACGATATATGTTGTGTTTCGAACATTTTTAACGTTCACAAATAACCATTCGCACAGCTTGATCGATACCTCTAAACATCACAAACATCCGTTCCAGACCCTGGATTTTCAGCGTAAACACGAATGAAAAGGGCGGATCGGGCGGTTTCCCGGAACATCTTTATTCTTTAAAATAGGCGTGTTGAAAAACTCCGGCCCTCGAAAGCCCATGACCCGTCCCGCGTTCCGCCAGGTCCGGTTCTGTGCGTTCGTTTCCCTTTCCGATCACTGGTTTCCGAACCCGTTCTGGGCTCCGCAGTCCGGACAGTCCCAGGTGATCCCGTTGCAGGTCACACCCCAGAAATTTTCATCCATGCAGTCCTGGCACATGGCGAAACCGCAGCGGCAGCGCCAGCAGAACTCAGGCAGGTCCCCGCAGCAATGGCAGGGTATCTCCCGCTGCTTTTGTTTCTTTTCCCTGTATGAGGACACCTTTTTTTTCGTTTCCACTCCGCCTTCCTTCCGGCTCTCAGCCTTTGGCTTGTCGTTTACGACCATTCATGATAAGACCCGGAAAGAAAAGGAAACCTTTAAAACAAAGACGATTTTCAGCCCGGGTCAAGCCGGGAAAATATAAGTCAGGCCCTGATCAAAGTCAAACACCCCAACCTTCGCTGGAGAACGACAACGCCCATGAACCCTTCGAGGACCATTTTTCTGATCGACGGAAGCTCCTACATTTACAGGGGATTTCACGCACTTCCCATGCTTTCCAATTCCAAGGGCCTTCCCACGAACGCCATCTTGGGTTTCACCCAGATCCTCATCCGCCTGATCAAAGAGAAAAAACCCGACTACCTGGCCATGTTCTTCGACTCGAAAGGGCCTTCGTTCCGCCAGGACATCTTCCCGGAATACAAGGCCAACCGCCCCCCCATGCCCGACGAACTGTCGGTCCAGATCCCATGGGTCAAGCAGATCACCGAAGGGTTCAAAATCAAAATATACGAAAAACCGGGGTTCGAAGCGGACGATCTGATGGGCACGGCGGCCGTGGAAGCGGAAAGACAGGGGTTTAACGTGATTCTTGTCAGCGGGGACAAGGATTTCATGCAGCTGGTGACAGACAGCATCATGATTTTCGATCCCGTGAAGGAAGTGATGATCGGGCGGAATGAGGTCAAGGAAAAAACCGGGGTGTTCCCGGAAAAGATCATCGACGTCATGGCCCTGACAGGCGACGCATCGGACAACGTACCCGGGGTTCCGGGCATCGGAAAAAAGACGGCCCCTGCCCTGATCGAGGAATTCGGAAGTCTGGACACCCTTTACGAACGAGTGGACAGCATCACAGGAAAAAAGCAGAAAGAGAACCTCATCCAGAACAAGGACCTGGCCTTTTTGAGCCGCCGGCTTGTCACCATCGACACCTGTTCCCCCATGGATTTTTCCATCGACCAGTGCCGGGTGGAAGAACCTGACCGGGCGGTCCTGCACCAGCTTTTCGATGAACTGGAGTTCCGGAAATTCCAGCAGGATTTTCCCCGGCCCACCGACCATACGGCCAAGATCTACCGGGCCGTGCTCACCGAAGAGGAGCTGCGAAGTCTCGCGCACACACTTTCCAGCGCCCCCTGCTTTTCCGTGGACACGGAAACCACCTCCATCGACCCCATGCGGGCGGCCCTGGTGGGCCTTTCCTTTGCCGTGAACGACCACGAGGGGTTCTACGTGCCCGTGGCCCACACCTGTCCCGGCACACCCGAACAGCTTCCCATGGACCTTGTCCTTGAAACCCTTCGGCCGATACTCGAAAATCCGGCCATCGGCAAAATCGGCCAGAACATCAAATACGACCTCATCGTTCTCAAACGCCACGGCATCAACCTCAAGGGGGTGACCTTCGACACCATGATCGCCTCCTACGTGCTCAACCCGGCCAAAAGAGCCCACAACCTCGACGATATCGCCATGGAGGTCCTGGGACACCGGACCGTCACTTACGAGGAAGTGGCTGGCAAGGGCAAGAACGCCCTCCTGTTCTCCCAGGTGCCCCTGGACAAAGCCGTGCCTTACGCCGCCGAAGACGCGGACATCACACGCCTGATCTACCTGCGTTACAAAGACGAGCTGGAAAAGGCTCCCGGCCTTCTGTCCCTTTTCGAGACCGTTGAAATGCCCCTTTGTCTTGTTCTGGCCCAGATGGAAACCCATGGAATCCGCGTGGACGAACAGACGCTGAAAGATCTTTCGGCCACCTTCGAAAACGAACTGTCGGCCACGGAACAGACGATTTACGACCTGGCAGGCGAACGGTTCAACATCCAGAGCAGCCAGCAGCTCGGAACCATCCTTTTTGAAAAGCTGAACCTTCCGGTCCAGAAGAAAACGAAAAAGAAGACCGGTTACTCCACCGACGTGGACGTGCTGACCACCCTGTCGGACCACCACGAACTCCCGGCAAAAATCCTAAGGTACCGGAGCCTGGCCAAGCTGAAATCCACTTACACAGACGCCCTGATCGGCCTGGTGAACCAGGAAACCGGAAGGATACACACCTCCTTCAACCAGACGGTGACCGTGACGGGCCGCCTGAGCAGCTCGGACCCCAACCTCCAGAACATCCCCATCAGGACCGAGGAAGGGAGGATGATCCGAAGCGCCTTCATTCCCGAAGACGGGTACGTGCTTGTATCCGCGGACTACTCCCAGATCGAGCTCAGGCTTCTCGCCCACTGTTCCGGGGATGAGATCCTCATCGAATCCTTCCGTGACGACGAGGACATCCACACGAGAACGGCCGCCGAAGTGTTCAACTGCCACCCGGCCCTGGTCACCCCGGACCTGAGACGACAGGCCAAGGCCATCAATTTCGGCATCGTTTACGGCATGAGCCCTTTCGGACTTTCACGGGAACTGGGCATCAGTCAGAAAATGGCCAGGACTTACATCACCCAGTACTTCGATCGCTACAAAGGCGTGAAACGCTACATGGACCAGGCGGTGGCCGAGGCCCGGGACACGGGAAAGACCAGCACCCTCCTCGGCCGGATACGGGAACTGCCTGAAATCCACAGCCCGAACATGGGGATGCGGCAGTTCGCCGAACGCTCCGCCATCAACACACCGATCCAGGGAACGGCCGCCGACCTGATCAAACTGGCCATGATCGCCTGCCACAAGGCCATTTCAGATAAAACCCTGAATGCCCGGATGCTGCTTTCCGTTCACGATGAAATCGTTTTTGAGGTCAAAGAGCCTGACGCAGGCAAGATGGCGGAAAGAATCCGGGAGATCATGGAACAAATCTGGAATCTAGACGTGCCCCTGAAGGTCAACGTGGCGGTGGGAAAAAACTGGGCTGAAGCCCACTGAGTGCGAGGGGATTCAGCCAGGCTTTCTATTTCTTCTTTTTCACAGGCCCTGAAGGTTCGGCCGGGGGGAGCAACTCCTCCTGGCCCGTGACCGCGTTTTTCACCGTCTCGTCAATGGCCGTATACACATCCCTGAAAGCCCCGGCAAAAGACGTGGGGGAAATTTTCCCCACCTCGATGAACTTCACGATGATCTCCTTGCTTGCCCTGAGTATCTGCTCATCCATGGATGAAGAGCCCATGATCTTTGATCCTTTCACACACCGTAAAATCCGGTTCATGTCCATTCAATGTCTTTGGGTTGTGTATCCGGCGGTGGAAGTTCAGGATTCATTCACGATGACTGCCGTGACGGTGCTGCCGTGACCGGGCTCAGGCACCATGGCCGGCCGCCGTGAGGTCTCGTCGTCGTCCTCGTCTTCCTCGTCTTGTTTGTCAGCTGGTTTTTTCTTGTTTTTGATTCCGCTTTTGAAAACCCCTTCGAACCGCTCTCCCGAAGGAGAAACGAAAACGCCGGGACCATCGTAGAGATCGGCCTTGAATTCCCCTTCATAGGTCGAACCGTCGGAGTTTTTAAGAAACCCCTTGCCGCTTTTCAGCCCCTTGATCAAGGTCCCCGTGTACACGCTTCCATCGGGAAAGGTGAAGTCGCCTTTACCGGACAGACGATACTTCCTGAACGCGTTTTCCTTGAACTTCCAATCCGTTTCCGTAGACAGCCAGCCCTTCTTCTGGCCTGTGGCGTCCCTCACATCCAGGTAACCCACCATTTTGCAGCCGTCCGGAAAAGTCCAGGTTCCCTTGCCCGACATCATGTCGTCCTTGAACGGCCCGGCGTAAGTGACGCCGCAGGGATAGTACAGGGCTCCCTGGCCGTGGTAGAGATTGTCCTTGAACTGGCCCACGTAACGCGTTCCATCACCGCGGACCAGCATTCCCTGGCCATTCATCTTCATGTCGTCGCTGAGCGACCCCTGGTACAGGGTGGTGTTCGGGAAAGCCAGGGTGCTGCTCCCCTTGATCACGCCGTTTTCGAAATATCCGGAACAGAGACTGCCGTCAGGTGCGGCCACAGCCCCTTTTCCGTTGAAATTGTTTTCCCTGAACTCGCCGGTGTACTGGTCCCCTGTGGTATAGATCATGGTTCCCACACCTTCGATCTTTCCATCCCTGTGTTCACCGATATACTTCAGCCCGCTGGTGAACAGCGTCGTCCCGAACCCGTTCTTGCTCCCATCCTTGAAATACCCGCTGTACTTGCGTCCGTCCAGATAGGTCAGAGTTCCATAGCCTTCATATTTTCCATTTTTGAATTCCCCGGAATAATAGACCCCGGAAGACAGACTCAGTACCCCGTAGCCTGTCATGCTTCCGTGGAAAAACTCTCCGTTGTAGTTGGAACCGTCCGGAAAGGTCATCATGCCCTGGCCGTGCATCGTCCCCCGAAGGAATTCACCGGTGTATACCCGGCCATCGGCAAACGTGCAGGACCCCTGTCCCGTCCTTTCCCCGTTGACGAACATTCCCCGGTAAACGGATTTATCCGGGAGGGCCATCACCCCTTTCCCGTTGACACACCCCCCCCGGAGGCATTGACCGACCTCAGGCCGGGGCGGCTGGATTTCCTGGGGAGAAGCGTTTGAAACAGCCGTTAGGCCGCCTGAAATACCTGCCGAAAAAAAACAGGTCAGCAACATAAACCTTATTATATACCTCATGTATCTCTGCTTTCCTCTGAGTTATCTTCTGAATCTGAAGCGCATGCTTTCCACTGCGCCGTTGTGCCGAATGGCTCTCCTCACAGCAATATCGAGCTGGCGCTGGGACAGAATGCCTTCGTTGACGAAAAACTGGCCGAAAAGGATATGGAATTTCTTCTGCTTGCCCAGGATGGCCAGGTGCTGAAAATCTGAAAGAAGCTCCACACGGCGCAGCGTTTCCCCGATCCTTTCCCCATGTTCCCTGCCGCCCAGCGCGGCCATCAGTTCTTCAGGTGTGATCATACGCCATCCCAGAGCGATCTCCCCGTATCTGGGCCTGGATCGCATATGATACGTCACCGCGCCGATAAGGTTCTGCCATGAAATCATTCCTGAATAGTACAGGAAATGGCCCAACCTGAGTTTCTGCTGCGGAATGGCTCCATAATAATACGCTGGCGGTTTCCTGCCAAACGTCCCCTGGGGTTTTTGGCTGAACGAACTGAAACCACGGTCCCGGCGCGGGGCCTGGGCCGCCTCCCGCACCTTTCTTTCCACCGCTTCCCGTTTTTCGACCACGGGAAGCAGGACTTCGTAAGCCCTCTGGACCTGCCGGAACAGATCGGCCTGCTCGTCCTCTTCACGGCCCAGGACTCTGGCCCTGTCCGGATGGGTCTCAAGGGCTTTCTTCCTGAAAGCGGTCTTCACAGCCAGAGGGTCCAGGTTTCTGACCAGAGAGAACGGAAAGGCATGCCTGACGTACTGCTCCGCCGGACTAAACAGAATCTGGTAAGCTCGCAGGATGTCGGTCCCCGATACGTCTGTCAGCATATTCCCTCGCCACCCATGGTTGTCGCGTTTCGGAAGCGTTTCTGAAGCAACGCCGCGCCTCTTGCCGGAAGTTGTCCTAATCAACACCATATAGTGTGTAGTTGTCAAGACCAAATATCATAATATGGTACACAAGACCAAGCCACGGGGCGAATTCGGCGCCATACCTCTCTGCGGGCTCGTTCATCATTATAAATGGCCGCTTTTTATTTAGCGTTTTTCGAGGTTTTTTAAAACCAATAAATTTTTCAAATACCATTTAAATCCAGACAATTACTAAACAACCACTTCTCCAGTCAAAAAAATCGATGGGCGCAACGATTTCTGTTGACAATTAAATTTTGCCAATTTTTTTTAAATTTTTTTTTAAATCATATTTTCAGCATGTTACGTGATTAGTTTTAAAATATTATAACTAAATAACCGATATTGGACGGTTCCGGGGTTTTCTTTTTCAGATTTATCGGCTATAATCCCTCCAAAATGAACGACTCTGTAAGTTTCCGCAAACGAGTCAAGGGGTTAGACAGCACACACTGAATGGTATTCAGTGTGATAATTCCACGAATGGCGTGGTAAGCTGTCTTTCGGGCGATCATGGACCACAGGATTGAACATGTGTTCCGGACAACAAAAACCCGTCCCCATGATTCTGATGAAAACCAGTTTTTTGGAGAGCCCATGAACGATTCCGTGTTTGTTGCCGTTTCCCGCGGGACCGGCAACCCGAACCGCTCAACACGAGCCATTCATCTTCCATCCCTTGACCGGAAACAGGGACGGAAAACCACCTTCTTATCAGTTGACAAACATATCTGTCCTGCCCGGAAAAGCAGGGACGTAAGACTCCGTGACATTGACGGAAACATCACCCCGGGTCTTCTGATCCACCTCAAGGACTCCCGCAGCCCCATCATGAACAGTCAGTCCACCTCCAAAAGACAGTTGGCCCAGGCCGGCGGCTCTTTTGTTGAGCTTTGGACCGGAACCGCCGTCCGTCTTAGGGAAATGGGCCGTTCCAGCACAGTGGGCTTTCTGTAGGCGGAATCCACGATTTTTTAAGCGGAATGATAACAAGGCCGCAACCGAGCATGGTTCGTCTGTTTTCCGCCTTGATCCAGACATCACGACCGAGGGTGAATAATGAAAAAAAATTTAAAAATTCAGGTTATTAACTTATCAATACTTTTTATTGCCGTTCTCATGCTATCGTCATGTTCCACACGACAGGCCTTTTCCATCGTCATGAATGAAAGGACCCTGGGAACAGACATACAGAAAACCTCTCTGGACATCGACAGAAAAGCTCTGGCCGCCAAACAACCAAGACCGGGCCTGTTCGATATCGAAGACGACGATGACATGGACGATCCGGACATGGCCTGGGAAGAACTCCCCATGGACGAACTGGACGGTCCGGCTCTTTCCCAGGTCCAGGAAGTTCTTATGAGGGAATACTCCGCCTGGAAAGGCACTCCCTACCGGTTTGGCGGAAACACCATGCGGGGCATCGACTGTTCCGGATTCGTGAAGCACATGTACACCGCGCTGTTCAGCCTGAACGTCCCCCGGTCCTCCCGGGAATTCGCCACCGTCGGTCAACGCATCCACAAAGACGAACTCCAACCCGGTGACCTGATCGTCTTTTCACGAAGAACCACCCCCAGCCACGTCGGCATCTACATCGGAAACAATAAATTCATCCACTCATCGAGAAACAAAGGCGTCTCCATGGCCGATCTCGACCAGCGATACTGGAGGAGAGCCTATCTCATGGCCCGACGGTTGATTCAACCCTGATGCTGTCGTAAAAAATCCGATTCCTGGGTTGTGTTTCACCCCCGATTGAGCCTTCAAGGCCATGGCCGCCCCTGACCACCAGGAAAGCAGCCATGGCCTTTTGATTTATCCGGAGCCCCCCCGGCCGGATCATGAATGCGTCAACCCTGACAGCCTGTATTTCAAGCGTTGACGGATAAAAAAACATCATATACAGTTTTCCTTCGTCCGTGAAAAAGTCACGGCCCCACTTGACCCATCTATGAAGGAGACCATCATGGCAGACAGTCTGTACATCACGGGTAACGAGGCCAAAAGCGGGAAGTCGGCGATTCTCCTGGGCGTCATGGAAATGCTCCACCGCAAAATCAGCCGGGTCGGTTTTTTCAGGCCCATCATCGCGGATTCCAAAGAACCGGACAACAACATCCACCTGATCGCCACCTATTTCAACCTCCCCTACCCCTATGAAAAGATGTACGGTTTCACCGCCAGTGAAGCCACGAAACTGGCGGCCCAGGGCAAACCCATGGACGTCATCGAAGGCATCATCAAGAAATACAACGAACTCAAGGAGATGTGCGACTTCGTCCTCTGCGACGGCACGAATTACGGAGCGTCCACCGCGGCTTATGAATTCGACATCAACGTGGATATCAGCAAGAACCTTTCCTGCCCGGTTCTCCTGGTGGTAAGCGGGGCTGGCAAAAGCGTGGAATCGACCCTGGGTTCCGTGGAAGTGGCCCTCGAAGCCCTGAACGACAAGAAGTGCCATATGCTGGGAATTCTCGTGAACAGGATCCAGCACGAGCACGCCGAAACCATCATGAAACGGCTCCGTTCCAACCCCGTGGCGAAAAACCAGCTTCTTTACACCATCCCCGACGATCCTGCCATGAACCGGCCCACCCTGAAGGAAGTGGCCCGGGCCATCAAGGCCGAAGTCCTCTGCGGTGAAATGGAGATGTCGAGACACGTTCACTCGTTCAGGATAGGTGCCATGCAGATCCAGAACCTCCTGGCCTGCCTTGAACGAGGCTCCCTGATCATCACCACGGGTGACCGGGCCGATGTAATCGTCACCTGCATCGCCGTGGCGTCTTCGGCTTTCAGGCGAAGCATCTCCGGCATCGTTCTCAGCGGAGGCTACAAACCGGACAGGGACATCATGAACCTGATTCTCACCTCCCCCCGGATGGTGCCGGTGCTATTGGTCAACGAGGACACATTCCAGGTGGCTACCCGGATCAGCCGGATCCACACGAAGATCTCACCCACGGACCACCGCAAGATCACCGAACTTCTCGCCCTTTTCGAAAAGTATGTGGACACGGAAAAGCTGGAAACCACCCTGGTCACCACACCCAAAACCATCGTCACACCAAAGATGTTCGAGTTCAACCTGATCAGCCGGGCCAAAAAGAACAAACAGTGTGTGGTTTTGCCCGAAGGGGATGAAGAGAGGATCTTACGGGCCGTGGAAGTCCTGTCAGACCGGGATGTGGCCGACCTGGTGATTCTGGGGGACATCCAGGTGATCCGGGATCGGATAGACCTTCTGGGCCTCCGCATGGGGAAAACCCGGATCATCGACCCCGGAGAAAGCGAGATGTTCGAGGATTACGTCAATACCTTCTACGAAATGCGGAAACACAAGGGGCTCACCATTGAGAACGCCCGTGACATGATGAGAAACAGGAATTTCTTCGCCACCATGATGGTGTACAAAGGCCATGCCGACGCCATGGTGTCGGGAGCCGTCCACAGCACGGCGGAAACCATCCGTCCTGCCCTCCAGATCATCCGGACCAAACCGGGTTTTTCCATCGTGTCCAGCGTGTTTCTCATGTGCCTGGAAGACAGGGTCCTGGTCTACGGAGACTGTGCCGTGAACCCCGATCCCAACGCGGAAGAACTGGCTGAAATCGCACTGAGCTCGGCCCAGACCGCGAAAACTTTCGGCATTGAACCCATTGTGGCCATGTTGTCCTACTCCACGGGAAGTTCCGGCACAGGTGTCGACGTGGACAAGGTCCGGGAAGCCACCCGCATCGCCAGGGAAAAAGCGGCGACCCTGATGCCCGGCCTGAAAATCGAAGGCCCCATCCAGTACGACGCGGCGGTGGACATGGCCGTGGCACGGACCAAGCTGCCGGACAGCGAAGTAGCCGGCAAAGCGACAGTGTTCATCTTCCCCGACCTCAACACGGGCAACAACACCTACAAGGCGGTCCAGCGTTCCGCCGATGCCGTGGCCATCGGCCCCGTGCTCCAGGGCCTGAAATTCCCGGTGAACGACCTGAGCCGGGGCTGTACCGTCCCCGACATCGTGAACACCGTGGCCATGACTGCGATCCAGGCCCAATTCGAAAAAGGTTTGTGCTGACAGGCGTTGTAAAGATTGATTTTATAAAAAAATTTCAATGCCGCCGGCGGCCCTCCCGGGAGGCCAGCTTTTGAAAAGCTGGACAAACGGGTTGGGAGCGGGTTTCGGTCAATAAACAGCGGAGAGGCCCGTCTATGCCGCAACCCGTTTTGGCAACCTTTTTCAAAAAGGTTGGCCCCACGGCAGGGCCGTCTCACGCAAAAACACCCCATTCCAGGGTATCCCAGTCCATGACCTCACAGGGCCTGAAGTTGTTCTTGTAGGCGATTTTCTGGCAGTCGGGGTTGTAGTAGCCCAGATAATAATAATCGAGACCCAGGTCCCGGGCATGTTCGATTTCGCGAAGGACGCTGTAGGTTCCAGGACTGAGGCGGCTGAACCGTGTGTCGAAGGTAAAGTACACGCTGCTCAGGGCATGGCTGGAATGGTCCAGATACCCCACGGCCATCAGGGTCTGGCCATGATAGTACTCGGATTGGAAGGAGGGACAGGACCGGATCACAAAGTGGTCGGTGAAGGTCTTGACATCGCTGATTTCATTCTGGAACCGTGTGGAGTGATTCTGGTAGATCTCGTAGATCCGTTGTGAAAAGGCCAACGGCTTGAACTCGACCCGGGCATCCGCGTTTTTCCGGATCACGCGCCTCTGGCTTCGGGTGGGTTGAAAATCCTTGACCGGAACGCGGATGGGAATGCATTTCCGGCATGATGGACAGGCCATCCTGAAAAACATCTGCCCGAACTTTCTCCATCCTTTGACAAGAAGCTGTTCCAGTTCACCGTGGGTCAGGCCATGGGCGTAAAAACACGCGTATCGCATGGCCTCATGCGGAAGATACGAACAGACTCCAACCGGGGTATACCGAACATCCTCAAGGATAACCATGGTCGAATCGGGACATCATCAGAAAAGGGGGAAACTTTTGACCAGAACCACGGCCAAAAGGATTCCCCCTGTCACGGCGATGAAACGAAGCTGATCGTGACTGAACGTCTTCATGTGGGGATCAGATCTTGTCCAGGTTGAACGCCTCGTGAAGCACACGCACGGCCAGTTCGGCGTAACGGTCATCGATCACACAGGAGATACGGATCTCCGAGGTGCTGATCAGGCGGATGTTGATGTTTTCGGCCGCCAGGGCGGAGAACATGGTGGCGGCCACACCCGCATGGTTCTTCATACCCACACCGATCACGGAAACCTTGGCGATGTCGTCGGCCACCAGGACTTCTTCGGCCTCGATGTTTTTGGCGATTTTCTCGGCGATGATCTGGGCCTGTTTCAGGTCGCTCTTGTTCACGGTAAAGGTGAGGTCTGTCTGGCCGCCTGAGCGGGTGTTCTGGATGATCATGTCCACCTGGATGCCGGCTTCGGCCAGGGGAGCGAACACTTTGGAGGCGATGCCGGGCTGGTCAGGAACTTTTTTGAGGGTCAGCCGAGCCTCGTTCTTGTCAAGAGTGATACCGGACACCACCAGTTTTTCCATACCGGAATCTTCGCCAACAACCATCGTGCCTTCCTCCTCGTTAAAAGATGATCTCACATGAATCGGTACATTGTATTTCTTCGCAAAACCCACGGAACGGATCTGGAGAACCTTGGCCCCCAGACTGGCCATTTCCAGCATCTCGTCATAGGAAATCTGTTTCAGTTTTCTGGCCTTGTCGCAGATCCTGGGATCGGTGGTGTAGACGCCGTCCACATCCGTGTAGATCTCACAGCTGTCGGCCTTCACGGCGGCGGCTATGGCCACGGCCGAGGTGTCCGAGCCCCCGCGTCCCAGGGTGGTGATGTTGCCCTCGGGGTCGATGCCCTGGAAACCGGCGATGATCACAATTTTCTTCTCGGCCAGCATCGTGCGGATCCTTTCGGCGCCGATGCTCATGATGCGGGCTTTGGTGGACATGCTGTCGGTGATGATGTCCGCCTGGAACCCCAGGAGGGACGCGGCCTTGTACCCCATGTCCTGGAGGGTCATGGCCATCAGGGCGATGGTGGTCTGCTCACCGGTGGACATGAGAACGTCCAGCTCCCGTTTGTCAGGCATCTTGCTGGCCTGGTGGGCCAGGGCGATCAGGCTGTCCGTCACCCCGGACATGGCCGAAAGGACAACCACCACGTCATGCCCCTGATCGTAGGTTTTCACGATACGGTTGGCGACATTGCGAATCCTCTCGATGTTACCCACCGAGGTGCCGCCGTATTTTTGAACGATAAGTGCCATGGTCTCTCCCTGTAGATACGTTCAATATAAGGTCGTTGAATGATATCGGATCATTGGTTGAATTGGATTCTCCTATCAGATTTGAAAATCCAAGTCCACATCTGAAATGGTCAGGATAAAATTTCTTGAATCATCGGGAAGAACCTTGATATTCAGGCGTAAAGAGGGTTCCACAAAACCTGCCGGAAGTCTTTCCGGCCACTCCACCACCACCGTCCCGCCTCCTTCGATCATTTCCTCGAGGCCCAGGTCGAAGATCTCCGATTCGTCAGCGATGCGGTAGAGGTCCATGTGGTATAGGGTGAGCCGTCCGGGATACTCGTTCACCAGGGTGTAGGTCGGGCTGGTGACGTAATAGGTTTCGGGAACGCCGAGCCCCCGGGCCAGACCCTGGACAAAGGCCGTTTTCCCGCTCCCCAGCTCTCCGGTGAGAAACAGCACCGTTCCCTCCTTAAGAACAGCACCCAGTTTACAGCCCAGCGCAAACGTCTCCTCGGGACTGTGGGACATCCATGTTACGGTTTTCATGATCCTCGCTTTTCCAAAGACCGGTGATTTATAAATCCCGGGAAATGAATTCCAGAGGGGCAAGAGCCCCTGAGGCCGCCTTGGCCATCATTACGGGCAGCATGCCCATGATATCGGATGCCAGAATCCCCACCGGCCCGCGCGAGGCGGCCAGTTCGTCGGCAGCGGCGCCGTGGAGGTACACGGCCATGTGGACCGCGTCTTTCACCGGATACCCCTGGGTGATCAGCCCTGCGATGACCCCGGCCAGCACATCCCCTGTTCCGCCCGAAGCCAGAGCCGGGTTGCCCGTGGGGTTGATGAACATCTGCCCGTCCGGGTGGGCGATGACGGTCCTTGCGCCCTTCAGAACCACATGAACCCGGTATTTCATGGCAAAACTTTCGGCCGCGGCCAGACGGTCGCTCTGAATCTCTTCCACGGTTTTTCCGCTGAGCCGTGACATTTCTTTGGGATGGGGGGTGATCACCACGTCCTTTTTCGCTTCCCGGAGCAGGGAGGCCTGGCCTTCCAGGCTGTTCAGGGCATCGGCGTCCAGCACCAGAGGCGTGGCCGCGCTCTTGATCACGGCCTGGACCGCCTGGATCGTCTGGGGTTCCATGCCGAGGCCTGGGCCCATGACAAGACACTGCCTTGTCTGGAGGGCCTTCAAGATATCGATGGACGCGTCCTTGGCAAGACAGCCGTCCTTGATGTCGGCCAGCGGCACGGTCATGACTTCCCTGGTCATGGGTTCCACGGCGTCCATGAGGTTCTGGGGAACGGCCAGGGTCACAAGCCCCGCGCCGATCCGCATGGCCGATTCGGCGCAGAGGACGGCGGCCCCTGTTTTTCCCCTGGACCCGGCCACCACCAGCAGATGGCCGGCGCCGCCCTTATGGCTGTCGGGCTTTCTCGGCCTGAACCGTGAGGTTATGTCATCGGGTGCAAGCAGACGGCAGGACACCAGTTCATCCCTGGCCATGAAAGGAGGAATGCCGATGTCCACCACCCGGATGCGTCCTGCGAATTCCGCTCCGGGAAACTGGACAAGGCCTGTCTTGGCATAGCCGAAGGTGGCGGTGGCCACGGCCCGGATGCAGACACCTAAAGGCCGGCCCGTATCGGGATGAAGCCCCGAAGGGACATCCACGGCAAACACCGGTTTGGCAAAATCGTTGATCAGCTCGATCACCGTCCGGTGAAACCCCGTGACCTCGGTGTTGAGGCCCGTGCCGAAAATCGCGTCGATCCACAGATCCCGGAGCCCCATGGCGGTTTTGTGGGTGAGCAGGTCTTTCTGGTCTTTCACCTCGTAAACAGGCACGTCAAGACGGAGCATCAGATCCATGTGAGCCTTGGTGTCCCCTGAGACAGCGTCTTTTGCGCAAAGCAGGTACACCGCCACGGGGATGTTCCGGCAGGCCAGATACCGGGCCATGACGAACCCGTCCCCCCCATTGTTGCCCTTGCCGCAGACCACGCCGACTTTCCTGTTTTCAAGATCGGGAAAGGTGGAAAGAAAGAACCTCACCGCCCCTCTTCCGGCGTTTTCCATCAGAACAAACCCGGGAATGCCGAATTCCCCGATGGTTTTTCTGTCCATCCGCTGCATCTGTGACGCGCTGGCAAGAAACATGGAAAGCTCCTTATATAATGATGAACCCCGCACAAAACTCCCCGGAAGCGGTTTGAATCCCATGACCCTCTTCCGCCCATTTTTTCAACACAGACCGCAAACACCCCATTCGATGTTGGACGTTGGGCGTTGGATGTTCGATGTTCGTCTTTTAATTTGTCACAGCGCCGCCACCAGTTCCACCATCTCCCGAACCGCCCGTTCCATGCCCACCAGGGCCGCCCGGGACACGATGCTGTGACCGATGCTGAACTCGTCGATTTCGGTCAGCCCGGCAAAATCCTTGATGGAGGTGTAGCAGATCCCGTGGCCCGCGTTGACTCCGAGCTTCAGCTTGCTGGCCAGTTTGGCCGCGTTCACGATGTCCGCGTAAATCTTCTGCTTGCCGGCCAGGGATCGTTCGTCACAGAAATGGCCGGTGTGGATTTCGATCATGTCGGCGTTGATCCGGTGGGCCAGCTTGACCTGCTCGATGTCCGGATCGATGAAGATGCTCACCGGAATTCCGGCGCTTTTCAGGTTGCCGACCACCTCGGCCACGGTCTCCTGGTGGGAGACCAGGTCCAATCCGCCTTCGGTGGTGAGTTCCTCCCGTTTTTCGGGAACCAGGGTCACCAGGTCCGGCTTCACATCCAGGGCAATGCCCAGCATCTCCGGCGTGGCTCCCATTTCCAGGATCAGGCGTGTCTGGACCACCTGGCGGAGAATCCGGACGTCCCTGTCCTGGATGTGCCGGCGGTCTTCCCGGAGATGGGCCACGATTCCGTCGGCCCCGGCCAGCTCGGCGATGAGGGCCGCCGCCACGGGATCGGGATAGGTGGTTCCCCTGGCCTGGCGGAGTGTGGCGATATGGTCGATATTTACAGCAAGTCCTGCCATGTGTTCCTCCATTGAAAATGCGTTTTTTTTGGAATAACGGCCCATGGGCCGCATTGTTCAGTATAAATACATGGCCCTGCGGTCACGGTCAATTTTCAATGAAAAAAAAGTTGTTTCTACGACGTTATCAACGTAGGAAGGTGGGGTAGCCCGATGGCAGAACGCGGTTCAGAACGCCGAAAGCTGCGGGTTTGATTCGATAAGCCTGAGGAGTTCCAGGCTTTTTGCCTCCATGATCTCCGCATCGGCTTCCGAACGCTCGTGATCGTAGTCGACCAGATGGAGAATGCCGTGGACCAAGAGCTGGCTCAGCCGTTCGTCAAGGCTGATGCCCGCTTCCGAAGCCTCCCGGAAGGCCGTTTCCACGGAAATCACCACATCACCCAAGAGCGGGGTCACATCGCCGAACTCCCCTTCCCTCATGGAAAAAGACAGGACATTGGTGGGACCGGCTTTCCCCCGGTATTCCTCGTTCAGGGCCGCCATCCGCTCGTCGTCGATCAGGAGAATGGAAAGTTCCTCGTCATTGAATCCCAAGGCGCTTAAGATGACCTCCGCTTTCCTGTCGATCATCGTCGGGTTCACGGGATGTTTTGTCTGGCTGTTGTCGGTCAGAATCTCCATTTTTCACCTTTCCACTGGTGGTTGCCGGGGTTCGTTCGGGATACTTGATCCGGTGGTGGTGGATCCCGCTAAGAATCTGGTTGAACCTTTTGGCGATGTTGTGCAGGTCCTTCAGGGTGATCTCGCAGTTGTCCAGCTGGCCATCGGAAAAGATCTTGTTGATCAGGCGCTGGACCAGGCCCTGGATTCTGGCCGGCGTGGGATCGTCCAGGGTTCTCGATGCCGCCTCCACCATGTCGGCGATCATGACGATCCCGGCTTCCACGGTCTGGGGCTTGGGACCGGGGTACCGGTAGTCGGCCGGGTTGATGGTGGCGTCCATGTCCATCTTCTGGTTTTTCGCCTTTTCGAAGAAATATTCGATCAGGCTGGTTCCGTGGTGCTGGCGGATGGTGTCGATGATCGGTTTCCCGAGCCTGTATTTTTTCGCCATTTCCACGCCGTTCTTCACGTGGCCGATCAGGATCAGGGCCGACATGGACGGGGCCAGCTTGTCGTGCTTGTTTTTCCCGTGCTGCTGGTTCTCGATGAAATACTGGGCCTTGTCGATTTTACCGATGTCGTGGTAGTAGCCACAGACCCTGGCCAGAAGGGGGTTGGCCCCGATTTCCGACGCCACCGCGTCGGCCATGGTTCCCACGATCACGCTGTGGTTGTAGGTTCCGGGGGCCTCGATCATCAGACGCCTCAGGATGGGCTGCTCCAGGTTGGCCAGCTCCAGGAGCTTGATGTCCGTGGTGTAGTCGAAGATGATCTCCACCAGGGGGGCGAGGCCTGCGGTCACGATCCCGGCTGAAAGACCGCCTGAAAAGGCGAACACCCAGCCCCAGAGGATATCGTCCCAGTCGAAATCTCCGAAATAGATGATGGCCGCCGTGGCGAACAAACTGTTCATCAGACCGAGTTTCGTGCCGGCTTTGATGAACACCTTCCGTTCACAGCAGTCCTTGGTCCAGTAACTGGCCATGGAGCAACTGAGCAGATAGAAAACAAAGATGTCGAACTGGTTTTCGAAAAGAATGGCCACAAGGGCCGAAAAGACAATAGAGAAGGTAAGCGCCGCCTGGAGGCCCATGAACAGACAGACCGTCATGGCTGCGGCGGCGATGGGCATGCCGAAGTACACCGAGGTTTCCTTGATATCGAAAGCCATGGTGGCGGCCAGAACGCCGGGAACGGACAGGGATATCTTGGCGATGAACAGAAACACCGTCATGATGCTGGCCAAAAACAGCATGTTCTTGTTGTGATCCCGTGTAAGTTCGTTTTTCGGTTTGAGGTTCAGCGTGTAGAGGGTGAAGATGAACAGCATGATCACCATGGCCACCCCCAAGCTCCGCATGGAGATATTCTCGTCCCGGGTCTGGTTCTGGAGGGCCTTGAGCTTCAGAAGCTGGGGACGGCTGACCCGTTCCCCCTCCCTCAGGAGCATCTCACCGGCCTTGATCTTGAACATGCTGGGGCCCACTTCGCTTTCCGCACGTTTTTCCCTGTTTTCCGTCTCGCTCCGGTTGAAAGTGATGTTGGGCTGAAGAAGTTTCTGGGCCAGATCCACGACCACCGGCCTTACCGTGTAATCCGTCTTGCCAAAAAGAGGGTCGGCCACCACCCGGACCATGGTCTGTGCCTGGTCAAGTCCGTAAAACCGTTTGAGTCCGAGCTCCACGTTTTCCGTGCCGACTTCCACATTCCTGAGACTGATGCCCTTGTCGGCCTGGCGCAGGAGGATCTCCTTGTTGGCCACGATCCCTGTGTCCATGATGCCGGTCACGATATCACAGACAAGGTTCTCGATGTCCCGTGAAAACCGGTTCTTCTCAAGAAGAAGGAAATGATCGTCGGCCACGACCACCCCGAGTTTCTGGGAGAACTCGTCTTTCTTGGCCCAGACCACGGCATGAACCGTGGTTCCCGAACCACCCCCGCGTTTCGAGCTGACAGATGCCTTTACCCTGGATTTCCCCGAGCTCCGGTCATCCATGATGGCCCGGTACTCCCCAAACACCTTCCTGACCCGTTCAGCCAGCTTGGCGGCGAGACGCGTGTCGTGGTCGTACACGTGAAGCACGGAACGAACGGCCTGGAGCCGGTTCATTTCCGTGGATTCCAGGTCTTCCACAAAGAAATCCCTCGGGGCTTTCACGTCCCGTTTGGCGATGTCGCCCAGCTTGTAGGAGTATTTGTCCGCGTTGAGGGTCGGATAGAGGAACAGGGTGAAAATGATCGTGAAACCGATCAAAATACCCAGGAGCACGTTGTTGCTGCCCACAAAATACCGGGACAGCTGCTTCTTGAATGATGCAATGTCGTTGACCATAATAGTTTCCGTTTCCGGCGGAAAAACTCGCTTTACGCCGGACGTCCGGCCAGGACGATCCTTTCGGGGAAGCCCGCACTCCCCCGGTCACTCACTCGGCTTTCTTTTTCTGTTCGCTTTTTTCGTAGGCCGAAATGATTTTCATGACAAGCCTGTGTCTGACAACATCATCTTTCGAGAACCTAATAAAGCGGATTCCTTCGATATTGTCAAGGATGGTCAGGGTTTCGATCAGCCCGGAGGCCTTGCCCTTGGGCAGGTCCACCTGGGTGATGTCCCCTGTGATCACGGCTTTGGAGTTAAATCCGATACGGGTTAAAAACATCTTCATCTGTTCGGACGTGGTGTTCTGGGCCTCGTCCAGGATGATAAACGCGTTGTTCAGAGTCCGCCCCCTCATGAACGCCAGGGGAGCGACCTCGATGGCCCCCCTTTCCGTGAGGGACGCCACTTTTTCAAAATGCATCATGTCGTGGAGGGCATCGTAAAGGGGCCGAAGGTAAGGATCCACTTTCTGAGCCAGGTCCCCGGGGAGAAAGCCCAGGGATTCCCCGGCTTCAACGGCCGGACGCGTCAGGATGATCCGGTTCACGTCCCCCGCCGAGAGGGCCGCCACAGCCATGGCCATGGCCAGGTAGGTTTTCCCCGTTCCCGCCGGTCCGATGCCGAACACGATATCGTGGGCCCTTATGGCGTCGATGTACTCTTTCTGGACAGGGCTTTTGGGGGTGATGGGACGTTTGGTCGACGTGACGTAGACTGTGTCCATGAAAAGGTCCTTGAGTTTCACACGGTCGTCGGAACTCAGGGTTTTCAGGGCGTGGTCGATGTCGCGGGGGTAGACGGGATAGCCTTCACGGATCAGGCCGTAGAGCTGGTTGAGCAGGTTTCTGGCCAGATCCACGGCAATGGCGTCACCTTTGAAATAAACGGTGTTCCCACGGGCGTTCAGGGAAATGGCCAGAGCATCGGCGATCCGCCCCAGATTCTTGTTGTGTTCACCAAAAAGCTGACGTGAGAGATTCACATCCGGAAAACTGAGTTCCATCCTCGGATCCCTGGTATTGTCATCCATAGGTCAAGCTGCCTTGTCGTTCAGGGAAAAGGGCGTCAACGTTCCACTCGATCCGGCCATGGAGCCCCCCGCTCCAAATATCCGTCAATATCTTCAACCAGTGAACGGCAGGAACTTCCCGGAAACCGTTCTGGAATTCTTTATATAAAAATGGAATGAAAAACAATTCCTATCTTTGTTCCGTGCATCATACTCCATCGGGCAACAAAGGGCAACAATATCGAAAAAGCTAAACATAAAAATAACTTGACGACAACAACCGCCTTTGTTAATCACTTCATCTGTCAACAGGCAATTACAATCAGCGGCAGCAAGGACCATTCCATTGAATATTTTCGACTACGTCATCGCCTCCATCATCATCTTCTGCATCGTCCGAGGAGTCTTTCGCGGCATCATCAAGGAAGCGTCCTCGATCATCGGGGTTCTGGCGGGCCTCTACGCGGCCTACACCTATTACCCCAATGTCAGCCGGGTGATCGCCGTGTTCGAGTTTTCAGAAAAATACCTGAACATCCTCAGTTTCCTTCTTCTTTTCACCATTGTCCTCCTGATGGTCGGGGCCCTGGGCATCCTGATCCGCTTTGTCCTCAAAATCGTTTTCCTGGCCTGGGTGGACCGGCTTTTCGGCGGGATCTTCGGTTTTATCCGGGGATTCATGATCGCCTCGGTCCTGGTCTTCGTTCTCACCGCCTTTCTTTCCAGCGGGGCCGCCATCATCCGTGAATCCGTGTTCACGCCTTATGTGGCTTCCGTTGCCGGTGCCATGAGCCACTTTGCCGGACAGAGCCTGAGAAGCCGTTTCAACGCCAACATGAACGAGGCCAAGAAAAGCTGGGACAACCCCGACTCGGAACCTTCTTCAACCCTGGAGAAAAAACCCGAGGAAAAACCCAAACCCGCCGCAAAACCGGCCCAGGTCTCCAAGGCCTCCAAAACCACGAAAACCAAGGCGGTGACCACACCAAAGAAAAGTGCGGCACCGGTCAGGAAAAACAAAGCAAAAACGGGCACAACGTCCAAAAAATCAGACACGTCGAAACACAGAGACTGATTCCATGGCCGACACCTCTTTTATCACGGACAGGGACAGAATCGCGGCCCTGAAAACCCTGGTGGCCACCCTGAGGCTCGAGTGTCCCTGGGACAAAAAACAGACCCCCGACTCCATCATCCGCTATCTGATCGAAGAAGCTTACGAGCTGATGGACGCCATTGCCTCGGGAGACCTGGCCCACATCGCCGAAGAACTGGGGGACGTTCTTTTCCAGGTGATCTTCATCGCCCAGCTTTACCATGAACAGGGCCTTTTTTCCCTGGACGACGCCGCAGAGGGAATCCTTGAAAAAATGGTCCGCCGGCATCCCCATGTGTTCGGCGAGGGTAAGGCTGAAACCCCCGAACAGGTGAAAGACACCTGGGCCGTCATCAAAGCCTCGGAAAAAAAAGACGCGGGCCGGGACAAATCCCTGCTCGATTCCGTTCCATCCGGGCTTCCTTCCTTACATCGGGCCTACATGATCTCGGAAAAAGTGGGACGCGCCGGGTTCGACTGGGACCACATGTCAGGGGTCACGGAAAAAGTGGAAGAAGAGTGGCGTGAACTGGCCGAAGCCATCGCCTCCGGAGACAAGGAGCAGATCGAACTGGAATTCGGAGACCTCCTTTTCACCCTGACCAACGTGGCCAGGTTCGCGGACATCCACCCTGAAACAGCCCTGGCGGCCTCGGTCAGGAAATTCGAGGCCAGGTACCGGCACATGGAAAAACGTCTGGCCGAAGCGGAAACCCTCTTGTCGGCCCTGTCCCCCGAAGAAAAAGACAGGCTGTGGGAAAAAGCAAAAAAAGATACAAAATGACCGCCTGTTCTGCTAATATCCCTTTTCCGTTTTTTCCGGACATCATCTTTATACAACAGGTGAACACAGGACATTCTTTATGATTGCAGTCATCGATTACGAAGCAGGCAACCTGACCAGCGTGTCACGGGCCCTTGATTATCTGGGCTACCCCAACACGGTCACCGGAGACCCGGCGGCCATCTCCAGGGCCGAACGGGTGATTTTCCCCGGTGTGGGCTCCGCCGGAGCGGCCATGGAAAGCTTAAAACGCCTGGGCCTCCATACCCTGATCCGAAGCCTGTGGCAGGAGGGCAAACCCATCCTGGGCATCTGCCTGGGAACCCAGATCATCCTGGGCCACAGCGAAGAGCACGACACAGCCTGCCTCGGCATCATCGACGGAAACGTCCGGATGTTCGATTCCGCGGACCGGGAAGACGACGGATCGCCGATCAAGATTCCTCACATGGGGTGGAACCGGGTTTCGGTGAAAAAAGACCACCCGGTCCTGGCAGGACTGAAACACGACGACGAGTTCTACTTTGTCCACAGCTACTATCCTGACCCTGTATCCGCCGACCAGGTCATCGGAACCACGTGTTACGGCCGGGAGTTCGCTTCGGTCATCGGAAGCGACAACCTTTTGGCCACCCAGTTCCATCCGGAAAAAAGCGGGCGGGCCGGCCTCAACCTTCTAAAAAACTTCTGTGAGTGGAAACCATGCTGAGTCGAAGAATCATCCCCTGCCTCGACGTCCATGAAGGGCGCACCACCAAGGGCATCAAATTCAAGGACAATATCGATATCGGCGATCCCGTGGACATGGCCCGGATGTACTACGAGCAGGGCGCCGACGAAATCGTGTTCTACGACATCACCGCCTCCCATGAGAAACGGAACATCATGATCGACGTGGTCCGCCGGGTGGCTGAAACCATTTTCATCCCTTTTTCCGTGGGCGGGGGCATCAGGACCCTGGAAGACATGCGGGCCGTCCTGCTTGCCGGAGCGGAGAAAGTCAGCGTAAACTCGGCTGCGGTGAACAACCCCGACATCATCCGCCAGGGCGCCAGGGCCTTCGGAAACCAGTGCGTGGTGCTGGGCATGGACGTGAAACACGTGGGTGTCAGTCCGTCCATCCCCTCAGGGTACGAAATCGTGATCAACGGGGGCCGGAAACACATGGGCATCGACGCCCTGGAATGGGCGAAACGCGGCCAGGATCTGGGAGCCGGTGAAATCTGCCTGAACTCCATCGACGCCGACGGCATGAAGACAGGCTACGAACTGACCCTCACCGCCCTGATTTCTCAAAACGTGGACATTCCGGTCATCGCTTCCGGAGGCGCCGGAGAACCGGAACACCTCTACGACGTGCTCACCCGGGGAAAAGCCGATGCGGCCCTCATCGCCTCCATGGTTCACTACGGGACCTACACCGTTCCCCAGATCAAGACCTATCTCCATGACCGTGGGGTGAAAATGCGAATGGGTTGGTGATGTTTTCGGCACGCCTCTTGCTTATTTTGTTTATCGTTTCTCAATAACACACCCCTGAACTTTTCAGGATTTGACATGATAACCCAAATATTCAAGGAGGCCGCCATGCCCCACATCATGATACGAGGAAACAAAACCAGGGCCAAAGGCTCGATACCAGCCGCAGGAGGTAAAGCCAGTGGTTTCACCCTGACCCGGACCGACCTCAGCGACATCCGTTTTGAAGATTTCAAGGGCAAGAACATCATCCTGAACATCTTTCCCAGCATCGACACGCCGGTCTGTTCCGCATCGGTGAGAAGGTTCAACGTCGAAGCCGCGAAAATCCCCGACACAGCCGTTCTCTGCGTGTCCATGGACCTTCCCTTCGCCCACGGCAGGTTTTGCGCGGCGGAAGGCATCGACCACGTGGTTTCCCTGTCAGCGTTCCGGAGTCCCGACTTTATCGACCATTACGGGCTGGTTGTGGAAGAAGGGCCCCTGAAAGGACTTCTGGCCCGGTATGTGGTGGTCATCGACAAGACTGGACAGGTCGTGTTCGGTGAAACAAGCGCCGACCTTGCCGAGGAACCGGACTACGAAAAAATCCTGGCATGCCTGAGCCCTGAAAAAAAAGGTGCTGAAACAACACCGACCAAAGACCAGCTACCCCTCGAACGCTGCGTTTATCCCTCCACAGCGGAGGACTCAAGGCTTTTCCATGACGACGGCCCCTGTGATGACGGCAGGGCCGGGTAAATTGCCGGGCGGGCCAAGGCCCGCCCCCCTATCGCGAACCCGTCTTTCAAAAGAAATCGCACCCCAGCACCGTAAACAATGGTCCACATCATTACATGCGTTTCCATCAAACCATGGATAAAATCGAAAACACCTTCAAAATAAGGCTTCTTGAGATAATTGTTTTTTCAGTCAACAGGATTTGTGCCCGAAAGTCAAAATGGGGTTGACAAGATTCGGATGCGGAGAATATACAGCGGCTTCCGTGCGAGCTTTCATAACCGCCCGGAAATCACCATCGGTAATATGATACAGGGAACTATCAGGGTTCTGCTGTATCAGGCAGTTTGAAGATCCGGATCTCGGCACTCCCGGATACCGTCTTCATCTGTTTCACGGTGCGGGACCTGGGCGGGAAACTCACTCCAACCCAACCTCACGAAAACATATTGCAACAACGTTACAAAATTTTCGTCCAGGAGCATCCCGCACCTTTTTTACCGGCAATCCATGAACAGCCCGACCGGACAGCGCAAGCTGTCCGTCTTTGTTGTACCACTCTTCCTGCAACACTTTTTCCCCGTGAGACAGTTTTTGAAACAGTTGACCTGGGGCTCGCCTTGACTTATGGTACATAACAGCTTTTTTTAACGCCTTGACAAGCTTAGCCACAGTTCACACTTCATCAACGCTCAGCAAGGAGAACGCCATGACCTCTTTGAAACAGTCCATCCGCCAGATTCACCCAATCATACGTCTCTGTCTCGTCTTTTTGTCTTTGTCGCTTATCTCATCCTGCTCTTCCAAGGCCCCGGAAGATGTTTTCACCCAAAAGCCCCTGCCCTATGCCGAAAACGCCCTGGAACCCGTGATTTCAGCCCAGACCATGGCCCTGCATTACGGGAAGCACCACGCGGCCTATGTAAAAAAAGCGGCCGAACTTCTGGCCCAAAGCGGCCTTGACGGAGACACCCCGGAAGAGATCATCCGGATGACCGCAGGCAAGGCCAAGCATCAGGACCTGTTCAACCAGGCGGCCCAGGCCTGGAACCATGAATTTTTCTGGAACTGCCTGAAACCCCAGGGTGGCGGGACTCCCGGCGGAGAACTTCTCAAACGGATCGAATCGTCCTTTGGAAGTTTCGAGGCGTTCAAAAAGGAATTTTCCGCAAAAGCCGCGGGCGTTTTCGGGAGCGGCTGGGTTTTCCTTGTCCAGGACGGGAAAAAGCTGTCCATCCTGACCACGTCCAACGCGGACACAGCCCTGGCCCACGACCTCAATCCCTTGTTCGTCCTGGATGTCTGGGAACACGCCTATTACGTCGACTATCAGAACAAACGGGGTGATTTCGTAAACTCCGTCCTCAATCAGCTGGCCAACTGGGATTTCGCCGCATCGAGGCTTGACTGACCGGCTCCAGAATGGTCTTGACTTTCGAAATGGATATCGATAGTCACTGCAATCGCCCTCGCGAGACCAAAGCCTTTGCGAGGCATCACTTTGAACCATCCAGGGAAAGGAATTTAAAATGGATGACATGATTGAAGGACTGACAAAAGAAATAACCAGCAATATCAAAGAAATGTCACGATGCACCGATATTGACAAGAAAAAGAAACACGCTGAAATCATCAAACTTCTTTGCGAATCCATCGGCGTGTTCTTCGACGGAATGAACATGGTGGACTATAGCCTTTTCGATGATGACGACGATGAGCCAACCTACCACGACAACGACATCGTCGATATCAAAACATTGAAAAAGAAGAAAAAAAAGAAAGATAAAAACGATACTCCCTTTTAAGTCAAACAAGGCTTTTGGACAAGGGCCGGAACCTTGAAAAAAAAGGTCCCGGCCCCATCGCCTTTCGCCAGCCCCCGTTCCTTCCTCTTTACCGTAAAAAACTGCTTGCCTTTTCGGCGATCTGTTTGGTACTATCTTCTAAAATTTGTTAGCCCGTAATCGAACAATGACAGCCATTCAGGACATATGGTCCTGATTAACGCAACTCCAGAAACGGAATGACATGTTTATCGTGCCTGACACCGACAGGTTTCAAAGGTCCATGATGCCATGCCAGACAAAGCGAGGCCAGCTTCACGTTACCCAGGGAAGGGGGGAAAGAAGGGTGGGAACTCCCTGTGAATCCGTGAACGCCAGTCTTACCTTTAGTGCCTTTCTCTCTTTTTCCAGGATCCCCTGTTTCTCACCGAACGTTTCACACAAAAGAATTGACCGACACGGAAAAACCCTGTCGTCAAAGCGTTTTTTCCGTGTTTTACAAGATGACAATCGACCCATCATTATTCAGGAGGTGCCTTGATGAAATTGAGAAAAATACTGCTAACCGCGATCTTTTTGCTCTGGGCCTGCCAGACCGTGTCAGCGGCGTCCAAGCAATCTGAGTTTGCCCTGTTCAAAAGGAGCATCAACCCCGAGTACAACTGGGGCGAAAACGGCATAATCACCGTTCCCAAAGCGGTTCCCGCAGGAAAAGGCAACATCTACCTTGCGGCCAGCGCCCAGGATGCCGGAACGATTGAAGGAGACCGGCTCTACCTGACTGCGGCCACCCTGGCTGTGGGAACTTCCGATGATGTGGAGTTCTCCTACACCCGCAGGCAGTTTATCTGGGACGATCTGGACAAGACCGACCTGTCCATGGACACTTACAGTTTCAAAGCCAGAATCTTCCATATGACCGACTCCATCATTCCCCAGGTGGCCCTGGGCATGAACGCCGTATCCCTTGACAACAACGAATTCGACGATGCGGAAGACATCCTGTTCAACCCCTACCTGGCCGCCACGATCCGCGTTCCACTATTCACAGAAAAAGCCGTGCTTTCCGCCACAGCCGTGGCCGAATCCATCTACAACGAAGGGGAGACCAGCGACATCTATTTCAGCGCCGGCGCGGATCTCGCCTTGTTTGACACCGTCTTTCTCTTGGCTGAAGTCCAGGGCCTGAACAAGGACGATGAAGATCCCGTGGTGAACCTGGGCGCCAAGGTCAAGGTGGGCTGGGTTAGCGTGGGTGTGGCTGTTTATAACTGCATCGAAGAGGACGTGTCCACCGGTGATCCCGGTTTCGACAACGATTCCAGCGATGTCAGAGCCTACGCCTTGGTGGAAGTTCCGCTGGGCAAAGTGTTCTCCAAAAAAAACGACAAATAGGGAGGTGACCTGTGAAAATAAAACCCAATCCGATCATTATGATGTTCATGCTGGCGGCCATGGCCTTTTCCCTGGTTGCCTGTGACACGCGGCCCATACCCAATGATTCCATCCTAACACTTTACAATTCGAACATGGAGGAAACAAAAGAGTTCCAGCCCATGGACACCATGTACGTCAAGGTGGCCGGCATGAAGCCCGACACGTTCTATCAGGTCAGTGTCCTTGATGCGGATAAGCGCACCATCACGAAGGTCGAAGCCAGAACCAACAGTGAGGGCATAATCGAGGCCATGCCCCTCTGGTATGACATGGGCCTCAAAGTGGACGAAGATGATCCCACCCTGCCCCCGACCCTTGTCTGGCCAAACGGCCTCCAGCCCGCCGGATTCAAGGTCAACATCAAAAGCCTTCTCGACAGTGGAAAATCCACTGATTTCACCCAGGACATGTGGATCATTTATAAAAAAGCCGACACCGACACCAACCCACAACCCGTGGTTTATTCCTGCTACAGGGATGGAGCCCTGCCCGCTAAAGCCGTCGCCGGAATCTTCTACCCTGAAAACGCTTTCAAAGAAACCGGCACTCTTGACGCGGCGGGCAATCCCGATCCCAAGACGAAGATTTACGTGAAAGCTGACAGAGTTCCCACAAAAATTGGCGACAATAACGTGGACTCTGTTGACTTTTACATCATACGGTTCACCGGTAACACCCTCACCAACGGGTATGATCTCAATGACGAAGACATTTTCGTGAGAAAAGTAGAGGATGTCGATGTCAACGAAGACGGAACCATCGAAGGAACCTTGCTCTGGGATCTGAACAACGACCCCGAAACGGTTATCAATCCCGACCAGGATACAATGGCTTACAGCATCGTCATGGATGTTGACAGGGACGGTGTCTTTGACATCGGAGCAGATACCGACGAAGACGGTGTTTCCGACTATTTCATCGACGGTGTGGACGGTAACGGCTCTCCCGGCTTCATCATCCAGAACACCCCGGCCAACGATGTATTCGTGACCATCAAGGATGCGAACGGCAATGAAGTGAACGCCATTCCTGAAAGTGGTGATGCGGTCAATTCCCTCTACGTCAATGTGGACAATGTCCCCATGGGGCCTGGAAATGAAATCGGCATCATTCTCGATGATCCTGCGGTTCCCGGGATTGCAGATGTCCGTAACGGCGGGGTGGACAGTGACGTTCCCCTTTCCGCTCCCGGAGCCGGTGACATCCGGTATCTTCCCTATGTGACGGGCAGAGAACTTGTCAACAATGGTGATGCAGGCTCCTACTTCTACACCGGCGCAGAACTTGATGTGGACAAGCCCCTTGACCTCATTATCGACCTGAATAACAACGGCGTATACGACGAAAACGATATCCTGGTGGAAAACGCCGTCACGATTCTCAACGTGGAAGCTGCGGGTGTTTACAAGACCTGTTCCAACGCGGGCGGAGCCGGTACAGAGCAGTTCTTCGATGAAACAGGAACTCCGGACGGTCTTTCCGTCGTCTACCTGAATGCGGCAGCAAACGAGGGTAACACCTATGATGTCTATGTCTTCGCGGACAGCGACTGGGCCCTCGCACCGGCCACCACGGCCCTGACCGGCCAGATGGTCAGACTGACCGGCCTGTCAGGAAACGGGACGAACCCGATTTGGGATCTCAACGACACACCCCAGGTAATCAATCCCACGCCGGCCAATAACACCTATGACATCGTGATCGACAACGATCAGGATGGAGTCTACAACAGCGGTACAGACGACATCCTCACCGTCGTCATCCTGAACACTGAAACCAACACCTACCCCCGTGTTTCCTATGTAAACATAGCCTCGGGCGGTTCGTTTGGCAACATCTGGGAACAACACTGGACCATCTACTCCGATTTCTGCGACTACAGGGATGTGTTCATCAGCAGCGGCCTCGACACCAACCCCTACGGCGCGGGTTACGGCGTGAAAGCGGTGTTCAATCCTTATTTCTCATGGTTCTGCAATCCCGATCCTGAAACGCCGATCCCAGGAATCTACTATGGCCTTTACGTGGATGTTTATATCGTGAACGCCGAGACCTTCGATCTTTCCGTATTCGGACACAGGGATGAGCTGAACGATACTGTGGATGTCACGGGACGCCACTCCACCCTGGTCATCCAGCCTTCCTGCTACAACGGAGCGGGCATGATGAACATCTGGCCGGCTGAAATGACACCGGGGCGTTACTACGTGATCGTGGACGTGAACCGGAACGGCCGCATCGACGAAGGTGTGGACATCATCGACGCCGTGAAGGAAGATGGAACGACGATCCTGGACGATCCCACCGTGGTGGGCTTTACCGTGGAATAAGCGTTCCAGTTTAATGACATAACCAGAACGGCCCTCCTCCGGGGGGGCCGTTTTTCACTCAGCACCAGCAGTACGAAGTTTTACCAAGGGGGAATCATGAAAAAACACCTGTTGTTCGTTTTAACCTTTCTTCTGGTGGCGGGCTCGGCCCATGCCTTTGATCCGTATTACTACACAGAAGGGGAATACAACGAAGAAGCCGGCAATGACCTTAACGCCATCACCACAACCGGCACGGCGATCGAAAGTATCCAAACCCCGCCCTCCACATCCATCGTCACCATGGACGGGCAGATTTCAGAAACACCGGTCAAAGCCATTACGGTAGAAGCCATGATCAGCGATAACATCCAGACCTACAACATTCCCATATCTTATGGTTTTCCCCTTTCACTCACAGGAAACAAAGAACTCCTGGATCTCAAAGTCGTGATTCCATGGACGAGCCGTGAAATTGACGGGGTCGACGACAGCGGGCTGGGCGACATTTCCCTGGCCGCCAATTACCTGATCCGTTTTCCCCAGTTTCTCCTGGATTCCAAATTGAACATCAAGTTCCCCACCGGTGAGGTGGAAGACGCCGACGTTCCCCTGGGCACAGGTTCCACCGACGTGGCCCTGTATTTCAACGGCACCTGGTATTTCGACCGTTTCTCTATCAAAGGGGGCGTGGGTTACGCCTACAACGGGGACTACGACATCATGCAGACCGACATCACTCACGGTGACGAATACCTGGTGGCGGCTGGCGGAGACTACAACATCAGCGAAACCATGAGAGCCGGCGGACTTCTGGTTTACAAAAGCCGGGATGAGGACAAATATGAAATTGCGGGAAATCCATCTCCTTTATACAGCCCCGGTATCAACACCCTGGACCTGATTCCCAGCTTCACGTATCTGTGGAAAACCTACAACGCCGAGTTCAACGCGTCTCTGTCCATTCCCGTCTGGGATGAATGGAACAGCGACAAAGGCACCGACTACGCCTATGATCCCGACCGCAGTGTGAAATTCAACATCGGGGTTTCCAAACCCTTCTAAGCTTGGGCTCATCGAATATTAAAATCTGTAGGGGCGAACCTTGTGTTCGCCCTTTCTTTTAGGCAAACCGTGTTTTCAACGTTTCTCAGCCCTTCATCTTCACCATCTTGAAGTACAGCCCCTTTTTCGCCATCAGCTCCCGGTGATCTCCGCTTTCAACCACCCGGCCTTTTTTCAACACCAGAATCCGGTCCGCGTGCCTGGCTGTTGAAATCCGGTGGGCGATGATCACCGAGGTTCTGGACCGCATCAGGTTTTCCAGGGCTGCCTGGATTTTCACTTCGCTTTCGCTGTCGATGTACGAGGTGGCCTCGTCCAGGATGATCAGGTCCGGGTCCCGGGCGATGGCTCTGGCAATGGAAATCAGCTGGCGCTCGCCGCTGGACAGGCCCGATCCTCCTTCGGTGAGCACCGTGTCCGCGCCGTTTTCAAGCCGGGCTACCAGGCCGTCGCAGTGGGCCGCCGCAAGGATCTCCCTGAAACGTTCCTCCGGCATGGCGCTTTCCACACCCAGGATGTTCTGACGGACAGTTCCTGAAAAAAGAAAGGGGTCCTGGGTCACCAGGGCGATTCTTCGCCGGATAGATGCAAGGGAATAGGACGAGCGGTCCACGAAATTGAAAGTCACCCGGCCGGCCAGAGGTTTATAGAACCCCACGATCAGATGGATCAGGGAAGTCTTGCCCGCACCGGTGGGTCCCACCACGGCCAGTACTTCCCCCCGGCCCAGAGAAAAGGAAAGATCGTGGAGCACCGGCTCGGATTTCTTGTAGCCGAAACTCACGGAGTCAAATTCCACGTGGCGTATCCCGTCCAGGGTCCGAAGCGCCGCCCCGGAGGTACGTCCTCCCTGTTCTTCCAGATCCCCGGTTTTATCGAGGATCTGGAAGATCCGCTCGGCCGAGGACATGGCGTTCTGGAGCACGTTGTACTTTTCCGTCACGTCCCGAATGGGCCTGAAAAACATCTTCATGTAGGAGATAAAGGCCACCAGGGTGCCAAGGCTCACCGTTTCAGCCAGCACACCGCGCCCTCCATGGTAGATGATCAGGGCCAGGGCCAGAGACCCCAGAAGTTCCACGATGGGCATGAACACGGAAAAAACCTGGAGCTGCCGGATTCCGGCCAGGTAGTTGTCGTGGTTCACCGCGGCGAAAGCCCTGTGGTTTTCCCGTTCGTAGCGGAAAAGCTGGATCACCCGCATGCCCTGGATGGACTCGGAAATCCGTGTGTTGATTCTGGCCGTGAGCACCCGAAGGTCCCTGAAAGCTTCCCGGGCGAACCGTGAAAACCAGACGCTTGCCAGAAGAACGAAAGGGATCACCGCAAACGAAACCAGAGCAAGGCGCGGTGAAATGACCAGCAGGACCCCGGCGATTCCCAGGATCAGGAACAGGTCCTTGAACACGAAGTCGATGACCGAGCTGAACATCTCCTGCATGTTCTGGATATCGTTGGTGGTCCGGGTCACCAGGCGTCCCACCGGATTTCTGTTGAAAAACGTCAGGCTGAGGCTCTGGATATGGGTGAACACCCGCATCCTCAGATCGTGCATGATTCTCTGCCCCGCGTATTCGGTGACGAATTTCTGGATATAGGTGAACAGGTACTGGACGATCACGATGCCAAAGAGAAGAAGAGCCGCCCGGGTCACACCGGCCAGGTCCTTCCGCCTTAAAATCCGGATATCTTCTTCGTCCATGGACGAAAGGCCGGACAGGGCCAGGAAAACCTCGTCACCTTTTCTTTCCACCCAGGCATCGCGGCGTTCAAGGACAGCCCGGGCCGCCGGGCTGTCCGCCGTCACACGGATCATCGGGCGTTCATCCCCCAACCTGTCCCGGGATTCCACGGGCACGATGTACCGGTCGATCACGTTCCGGGTCACATAGGGGACCGAAAGTTCAAGGACCGTGATCAGGGCAAGCATGGCCACAGACAAGGTGAAAACCCCGGCGTAGGGTTTCATGAACGGGATAATCTTTGAGATCAAACTGAGATCGTAGGCTTTCCCCAGACGTTCCTCTTCGAAGTTCCCCAGATCATTCCTCATGGACGTCCGCCTCCATGTCCTGAAGCCGGATGGTCCTGGCGTAGTACCCGCCCAGCGCCATCAGACGTTGATGATCGCCCCGCTCCAGCACCCTTCCCCGGTCGAGAACGAGAATCTCGTCCGCTTCCGCAAGGGCCGCCAGCCTGTGGGAGCTGATCAGCATCTTTTTCCCCGGGGCCAGATTCTTCAGGGTTTCGATGATGGACGCCCCGGTCCGGGTGTCCACCTGGCTCACCGGATCGTCGAAAATCATGATGTCCCGGTCATGGAGAAAGGCGCGGGCCAGGGCCACCCTTTGCTTCTGGCCTCCGGACAGGATCACGCCCTTTTCCCCCACCAGGGTGTCCAGACCCTGCCTGAACCCCAGGATATCCCTGTCAAGACAGGCTTTTTTCACAGCGGCGATAAGTTCCTGTTCCGATGCGCTGCCGTTGCCCATGAGGATGTTGTCCCGGATACTGCCCTCGAAGAGAAAGGGCTCCTGGGGCACGAAGGAGACCATGTCCCGGAGACGGGTGAGTTTCATGTCCCGGATATCCGTGCCCCCTAAGGTGATCTGTCCCTCTGTCGGATCGAACAGCCTGGGGACAAGGGAAAGGAGGCTGGACTTGCCGCAGCCCGGAGGTCCCACCAAACCGAGAATGCGGCCCGGTTCCAGATCGAAAGAGATATTTTCGAGAACAAGAGGCCCGCCTGACCCATAGGCAAAGGACACGTCTCTGAAACTTAAAGATGCCGGGCCGTCCGCACCGAAATCGTCTTTTCCGCAGTCCGGAATATCGGGCCGGGTGTCCAGGATCTCCCCCAGCCGTTCCAGGGAGGCCTTGCCCCTCTGGATCATGTTGGTCATCCAGCCCAGGGCCATCATGGGCCAGGTGAGAAGCCCCAGGTAGCTGATGAAGGCCACCAGGTCCCCGGCGGAAATCTCTCCGAAAATCGTGCCCCGGCCGCCGAAATAGATCACCAGGATAAGACTGATGTTGGACAGGGTGATCATCAGGGGGAAAAAAGAGCCGGTCACACGGATCAGGTCCAGGTTCTTCGCCACAAATTCCTTTGAAAGAGACTCCACCTGACTCCGGCTCTCCCCTTCCCGGGTGTAGGCCTTGACCACCCGGATTCCGGCGTAGCCCTCCCGGACCCCTTCGGTGAGCCGGGAAAAAGAGGCCTGGACGTTTTTATAGCGCGTGTGCATGCGGCGGCTGAACAGCCGGGCGGAGATCACAATGAGAGGCATGGGAAGCAGGGCGAAAAACGTGAGGGTGCCGTCGATCCAGACCATGAACAGGATGGTGGCGCTGCCAAGAAACACAGCGTCCACCAGGGCCACCATGCCCATGCCCGTGGCCATGCGGACGCTGGTGATGTCGTTGGTGGCGTGGGCCATGAGGTCGCCGGTGCTCATCCGGAAAAAAAAGGGGGCCGACAGGCTCTGGATATGGACAAACAACCTGTCCCGGAGTCGTTCCTCGATCACCCGGGACGTACCGATCAGGCAGCGCCGCCAACCATATCTGAAAACGGCGATCAGGAGAGCCGCCGCCGCGATGGAAAGGGCCCCGTTCAGAAGGGAGGCGCTGTGTGCCGAAAGGGAGGTGAGGTCATCCACGGCCCGCTTGATGATCCGGGGAATGTAGAGCTGGCCCGAATCGGCCAGCACGAGAAAAATCAGACCGGCTGCGATAAACGACCGGTTTTCCCTGAAATAGGGACGAATTAGATCCCAGGGCGATGTTCTGTCTTGTGTTTTCGTGGATGAGGGCGTCGCGTTCATCCTGAAAAGATACCAGGATCGGCGGGATAACTGAAGTCTATTTTCAATGCCGTGTCATTGTATACGAAGTGAAAAGCGGTAGGTCGCAGCAGGCCGTGTCGTAAGCCCCCGGCGGTCCTGCCGGGGGCAAATAAACTATCAATGGTAGTCGTGGGTTCCAAAAGTCACGTCGATTCCCGTCTTGGCCTTGATCATCTCGGCCTTTTCCTCGGGTGTGCTGTAAGGACAGCCGGGTTTGGCGTTAACCATGCAAGAACTCAGGTAGATCTCGTCGGGCTTGATTTCGGAAAGTTTAAACGCCATGCCCGTGTTGGCCACCAGGCTCCGCCCGGGGCACTGGCATTTCACGAAAGACACCACGGCTTTGGGTTCGTCGAATTTCCCTTCCCCGAGAGCCGCCGCCTTGAGACAGCGCCATTCACCGGGGCATCCGTAACCGGTGTCCATGTAAGAACCGCATGCCACAATCGCAATTTTCTTCATCGCTTTATTCTCTCCTTTGTTCGTGGAATTTCCTGGGTCCAACTGCCTGAAAAAAATCAAGGACGGCGGAACGCAAGGGCTTGTCCCTGATCGTTATTTTAAGTTTCCTTGACTTTCCGCCGTCCCTGAAAGTGTACGTCTGCTACCAGTGCCCGTCCACATTGGCCTCTTCGGCAAAGGTGTAACGGCCGTTTTTGAAAGAGGTCACGGCGTCCAGAACCATGCCCTCCACATCGTTCACCACCTTGACGCCCGCCGCCTTGAGGGCGGTGAAAGCGTTGGGACCGCAGTGCCCGGTAAGAAGCACTTCCGCCTCCCGGTCGCAGATCATGGTGGCCGCCTGGATCCCCGCGCCTTTGAAGGCGTTGAGGTTTTCCGAATTGTCGATGGCCTCGAAGGCCAGGGTGTCCACGTCAATGATCAGAATGTACTTCGCCCTGCCGAATCGTGGGTCCACCTGGGATTCAAGGTCCGATCCCTTGGATGTCACAGCGATTTTCATGCGTTTTGCCTCCTCCGGACTAATGATGGCCCCCGCCGCCGCAGACCTGGTCGTCCTTGATCATCGCCAGCCTGCCGGCGATCAGGTCTTCCACCACCGGACGGATTTCCGGTCTTTCCGCGTCATGGTAAACGTCGATGCCCACCTGCTTGAAACCCATCAGGGGCCTCATACCGATCCCGCCCACGATCAGGGCGTTGACATTGTGGCCGGCCAGAAGGTTCACGGGAACCATGCAGCCGCCCTGGACATGCTCACGGTTGGCGACGGTGCTGACGTCCTTGATCTGTCCGTCTTCCACGTCGATGATGGTGAACACGTCGCAATGTCCGAAATGGCCCGCTCTCACACCGTCGAGTCCTCCCTGGTTCATGGAGGGGACGGCGATTCTTCCGTTTTTCATAAAACATTTTCTCCTTGTTTTGGTTTGATCATATAGCTTAAATCCTTGATGCCCCGGGCGTTCATCACCGGCGAGGTGATGAGAGCTTCCCAGATGGCTTTGACGGTTTTCGTCAGTTCCGAATCCTTTTCGTATTCCACGATGGTTTTTCCCTGGACCATGGCCCGGGTGAAGCCTGGATCAAAGGGAATGCGGCCCAGGCAAGCCACATTCCGCTCCCTGGCCAGGTCCTCGATATCCTGGGCCATGGCCGGGTTTAAGTCGTATTTGTTGATCACCAGCATCCCCGGAATGTTGAAGTGGGCCGCCAGACGCATGACCCGTTCCATGTCGTGAAGACCCGACACCGTGGGTTCGGTGACGATGCACACCGCCGTGGCGCCGCCAAGAGAGGCGATTACCGGGCATCCCACGCCGGGTGGGCCGTCGGTGATGATCAGGTCATGACCGTGAGCTTCCGCAAACTCCCGGGCCTCCTGCCGGACAAGGCTGACCAGCCGTCCGGAGTTTTCCTCGGCGATGCCCAGGCGGGCGTGGATCATCGGCCCGAAACGCGAATCGGACCGGTACCATTCTCCGCAGATTTTGACGGGAAAGGCGATGGCCTTGACCGGGCAGAAATCCACACAGACTCCGCATCCTTCGCAGGCGATGCTGTCGATGACATAATCCTCCCCCACCGCGTTGAAACGGCAGAGTTCACGGCAGAGTCCGCATTCCGTGCACAGGGCCTTGTCGATGACAGCCTCGTTTCCGGCCTGAAAATCCGTCCGTGTCACGATGCTGGGATTCATCAAAAGATGGAGGTCCGCCGCGTCCACATCCGCGTCGCAAAGCACGCTGTTCTTGCTCAAGGCCGCGAAGGCCGCCGTCAGGCTCGTTTTTCCCGTTCCGCCTTTGCCGCTGATCACAACCAGTTCTCTCATACCAACACCTGCGACTGAATTTTCTGATACAGTTCCTGGAAACTCTCTTTCCACTCGGGAACCATCTCGGCGATAAGCCCGCCCCTGGAGTAGCATTCGGCGATTCTCCGGTCGAAGGGAATTTCCATAAGCACCGGAATGTTCTCTTCTCTGGCGTACTCCCTCACCCGGTCGTCTCCCATGTCAGCCCGGTTGATCACCAGGCCGTGGGGAATCCCCAGGATCTTCACGGCTCCCACGGCGAGCTTCAGGTCATGAAGACCGAAAGGCGTGGGTTCGGTGACCATGAGGACAAAATCGGTGCCTTTCATGGCCGAGATCACCGGACAGGATGTACCGGGGGGGGCGTCGATGATGTTGATCCGGTCTTTGGCTTCGTAAGTCCTGACTCGTTTGATCAAAGGAGGACTCATGGCCTCGCCCACCCGGAGGCAGCCCTTGATAAAAGCGATGTCTCCCGCCTCTCCCCGTTCCACCTGGCCCAGCTCACGGCTCGCCACGGTGAGCGCCCCGGGTTCGCAAACCCTGAAACACCCCCCGCAGCTGTGGCAGAGTTCGGGAAACACCAGCACGGTTTTCCCCACCACGTTGATGGCCCTGAAGCGGCATATGGCCGCGCATTTCCGGCACAGGGTGCAGAGTTCCATATTGACTTTGGGAATCTCCGCGTTCACCGTTTCCGTGTCACGAAACACGGGATTCAAAAAAAGATGGGCGTTGGGTTCTTCCACGTCGCAATCCAGAATCCTGGCCCTTTTTCCCAAGGAATAGGCCAGATTGGTCGCCACCGTGGTTTTACCCGTTCCACCCTTGCCGCTTGCCACACTGATCAGCATGATGTCACCCTGTCATGTTTCTATTTGTAAAGGCTGAGAAGTTTTTCAAGCCGTTCGATCAACTCACGGGCCTGAGACTCTCCTGCGTTTTTTCGGATCGGCATCAGGATACCCAGGCCTTCCGTGTCTTCGTGGAAATCCTCGTCGGACAGGGAACTCACCAGGGCCGTGTTGACCATGGGATTTTTCCGGATCATGTCCTCGATCACCTGTTTTCCGGAAACCCCGCCCAGAGATTCGTCCACGACCACCAGGGCCGGCATGTCCACGGATATACCGGCCATGGCCTCATCAAGCGTACCGGCCATGTCCACCATGACTCCGGATTGTTTCAAGAGACCTTGGTGCAGGCTGTCAAACCCTGAAGGATTGTCGCTTACCAGGAGAATTCGCATCATACTCGCCTTTTTGTCCTTTCCAACCGCTTTTTTAAGCCTGCGCTGACGTCCGGCAGGTTGTGAGTCCTGCCGGACGCCGTAACGCGCGGGAGGTATGTCCTTGCGGCAGGCTGCCCATGGCGGCCTGGCCTTGTTAAAACCCGTATCAACACCACATTTCAAAACGTTCAGGATTCATGACCGTTTTCATCGTTCCTTTGTCCCGCCCTCCGTCGCCTCGAGGTGCAGGTGTTGCGTCTCGGACATCCGCATCCCGGCATCAGAAACACGGGAACAATGGGTTCGCCTTTCGCCACACGGTCGAGCACCTTGCTGAGGTTCCCTGTGATAAACGGAACCAGACGGATTCCGCTGTCGATGATCATCCGGGCCGGCATTTCCGATATGGCCCCGCAGATCAGGCATTCCACATGCCGATCCGCGAGAACGGCCAGGAGCGATGGCAACCTGTCCGGGTCAAAGGAAAGAACACGCCTGTCGGAGATTTTTCCCCCGTCGATGGTCACAAGCATCAGATCATGGGCGGCATCGAACACCGGAGATATTCTGTCTTCCCAGACTGTCAGCGCCACACACCCCATACTCTTTCCTGTCAAACTCCCCGGCATGATTCCCATCGTCCGGCCACCCGGTCATGGCCGGTGCGGCAAACCTAAATCCCAATACGTCGCACCAGGACAAAAGCAAGACGTGTGCCACATCAGAGCATATCAAAACATTTGATTATTATATTCATGATTACAGATAGATGAAAAAATAGTTTTATAAGAAACGGCGGTGTTCGGCAGAGAAAGGTGCGGCGCATCGGAGCGGTTTCGCTACGGTAAAGGCACGGCACCGTAGCAATAACAATTCGAAAACATCCGAAAAGGGTTGTTTTATGAGGAGGGGGGGCCTCAGGCCTGCCGGCCGTCTTTTTCCGGGAGAGGGATTCCCAGTTTCTTCATCTTTCTGTAGAAGGTGGTTTTGTGCATGCCCAGAGCTTTTGCCGCAGCCTCCCGGTTATGCCCATGGCGGGCGAGGGTTTCCACAAGGTACCTGCGCTCAGCGGCCGCCACGGGGTTCTCGTCCTGTCCCGGTTCAGGGTTTCTCGCTTTTCCGGACAGGTCGGACAGCCAGGCCGGAAGGTGACGGGGTTCGATATCCCCTTCAGAGCAGAGGATGAAGGCGTGTTCGATGAGATTTTCAAGCTCCCGGATGTTGCCGGGATAGTCGTGGGCCATGAGAAGTTCCAGAGCCTTTTGGGAAAGCCCCCTCACAACCTTGCCCCGGATGCGGTTCATCTTGCCGATGAAACGTTCGGCCAAAAGCGGGATGTCCTCCATGCGCTCCCGCAAAGGCGGGAGAAGCAGGCGGATCACGTTGATCCGGTAGAACAGGTCACGGCGGAAAGTCCCTTCGGCCACCATGCCTGAAAGATCCCGGTGGGTGGCGGCGATGATCCTCACATCGGACGTTTCCTTTTTCACAGCTCCCAAAGGCATGTACTCCTGCTCTTCAAGAACACGGAGCAGCTTGACCTGGAAGGCCGGGCTGGTGTCGCCGATTTCATCTAAAAACACCGTCCCCCCCTCGGCCAGGGCGAAATGGCCGGGCTTGTCCTTTTCCGCGTGGGTAAAGGCCCCTTTCTTGTAGCCGAACAGTTCGGATTCCAGAAGGGTGTCCGGCAGGGCCCCGCAGTTGATGGCCACGAAAGGCCGGTTTTTCCTGGGACTCATGTTGTGGATGGCCCGGGCCAGCAGCTCTTTTCCCGTGCCCGTCTCTCCCTGGATCAGCACCGTGCTGCTGCTTTCCGCCACCTGGGGAACGATGGCGAAAATCCTCCGGAGACTTTCGGCGCTGCTGACCATGTCTTCCATGGCGAAACGCGAGGAAAGCTCTTTGCGGAGCTCCTCCACCAGGCTGTGGTCCCGGAATGTCTCCACACCGCCCAGAGTGTTGCCTTTCCTGTCTTTCAGGACGGAGGTGGACACGGTGATCGGTATCCGCTGGCGATCCTTGTTGATGATGTAGGTGGAGGAACTGACGAAGGATTTCCCTTCTTTCATGGTCTTTTTCAGGGCGCAGTCCCGTTCGCACATGTTGGAGCGGAACACCTCCCAGCAGTGTCTTCCGACGGCCTCTTCCCTGGGGATGCCCGTGATCTTTTCCGCAGCCCGGTTGAAACTGGTGATCCGCCAGGTGTGATCCACGGTAAAGACCCCGTCGGAGATACTCTCGAGAATGGTCTCCGTGACGTCGGCCGGGGTTTCTTCCTGTTTTTTCCTGTTTCTGGGGCCAGCCATCCTTGCTCCTTTTTTTCTGGACAAGAAAAATAGATAACGGATAAATATATTTTTTGCAAGCTGGCATCAGGGTCTTAACAGGGTGATCGCATGTAACATTGGCATGGATCTTAACCATCGCTATCGGGATCGGTATCGCTATCGAAATGTTCTGACGATCGAACCCGATAGCGATACCGATACCGATACCGATTAACCGGAAACCATGCCCGAAAAAGAGGCAACCCTCAATTTTCAGAGGGGACTTAGCCCATGCTGGCGTGGATTCCGGGTCGGTTTCTGATCTCGAATGGTTTCGTTTTGCCAAATTTTGAAGATGTTTCAATCACTCCGTGATATCGGAGGCCGCCCGGAATGACAAGGTTGGGAGCTGCGGCTCAACATGATATGTCGGATAATTCTTACATGCGTTTGCCCTGAGGGCCTTAAAAAATCAAAAACCCGGGAGGACACGGCATGACCCAGTTCAAAAACCTGATGGAGATCCTGAATCTTTTGAACAAATCCAACTGCCGGAAATGCAACGAGAAGACCTGCATGGCCTTTGCCGCCGAGGTGTTCAAGGGGAACCGCCCCTTGAGTGACTGCCCGGACCTTGATCCCGGAATTCTCGAGCGTTACGGCATGAGCCCCACGGCCCGCAAGGACAGGGACGAGGAATTTCTCACCATGCTCGCCGGTTTTCAGAAAACCGTCGAAACCCTGGACTTTGACCTGGTGGCCCGACGGGTGGGTGGAACCTTCATCGATGGCCGGCTAACCCTGACCTGCCTGGGAAAACCGGTAAGTATCGACCGCAGGGGCCGCATAGTTTCCGATATCCATGTCAACCACTGGTTCGCCGTCCCTTTCTACAACCACCTGATCCACGCCGGGGACAAGCCCCTGACCGGCCGCTGGGTCCCTTTACGCGAACTGCCGGGCGGCAAGGATTACACCCGTCTTTTCAACCAGCGCTGCGAAAAGCCCTTGAAAAAAATCGCCGACGACCACACCGACTTGTTCGAGGACCTGGTCCGGCTTTTCAAGGGAGAAAAGGTGGGAAACCATTACGACGCGGATATCTCCCTTGTGCTGAGGCCTTTTCCCACGGTCCCGGTTCTTGTCAGCTACCTTCGGCCGGAAGAAGGCATGGATTCGGACCTCAACGTGTTTTTCGACGAAGCGGCCGAGGAGAAAATTCCCATCCAGTCCCTGTACATCCTGGGAGCGGGCCTGGTGAACATGTTCGAGAAAATCGCCCGGCGTCACTGGACGATATGACGGATTATACCCGTCACATCCCGTATCAGGATCGCATGCCGTGGGACCATTTTCCTTACGCCATGAAATTTCTTTGTTTTTCATTATGTCATTATTGACACAATCGACACCGTGTGTTAGCTGACTTCTATTCACGTTGCTGCAATAAACATAGAACCGGACACCGGGTCGTCGCCTTCAAAAACGCGCCACCATCCAGATTTCTGGCCCCGTGGACTTTCATGGATCCCGCAACCCGGTGTGTCACAGCGTTACCCTGACAGGAGAAAAACACCATGAGTGAAAACCTGCTGGTCATCAACGGCCGGGACGTTCCGTTCACACCCGGCCAGACGATTCTCGAAGCGGCGGAAGCCGCGGGAATCGACATTCCCACCTTGTGTCACTTGAAGGACACCACCCCCACCGGCGCCTGCCGTGTCTGCGTGGTGGAAATCGACGGGGCGCGAAGCCTGATGACGGCCTGCACCGTTCCCGCGTCCAAGGGCATGGTGGTCCGGACCGAATCCCCCCTGGTCGTCCAGTCCAGAAAAACCATCATCGAGCTGATGCTGTCCTCGGGCCGGCATGACGACTGCCTGGTCTGCCCCGCTTCCGGAGACTGCCGTCTCCAGGAACTGGCGTTCAGGTACCAGGTGAAAGGCGGCAAATACCCGGAAACCACGGCGGCCTATCCCATGGAGGCGGTCAACCCCCTCATCGTCCGCAACTTCTCCAAATGCGTCCTCTGCGGGCGCTGCGTCCAGGCCTGCCGGGAAATCCAGGTGAACGACGCCATCGACTTCGGATACCGGGGAGCGAAAACAAAGATCATCGCCCGGGGTGACATGGCCCTCAAGGATTCGGACTGCGTGTTCTGCGGCCAGTGTATCCAGGTCTGCCCCACGGGAGCCCTTGTTCCCAAAGACGCCTACCAGAAACCGCGCCTGTGTGAAACGGAAAAGGTCAGGACCACCTGCCCATACTGCGGCGTGGGATGTCAGCAGATCCTTCACGTGAAGAACGGAAAAATCGTCCAGATTTCAGCTGCCGAAAACGCCGAGCCCAACCAGGGCCGTCTTTGCGTCAAGGGACGTTTCGGCTATGACTTCATCAGTTCCGGAGAACGCCTCAAGACGCCCCTGATCAAAAAAGACGGGGTATTCCATGAAGCGAGCTGGGACGAGGCCCTGGACCTGGTGGCCTCCACATTCTCCCGGATCATCGAGGATCATGGGCCCGACGCCGTGGCCGGCGTGAGCTGCGCCCGGAGTATCAACGAAGATTCCTATCAGATGCAGAAACTATTCCGCGCGGTGTTCAAGACGAACAACATTGACCACTGCGCCCGTACCTGACATGCCCCCACGGTCGCCGGTCTGGCGACAACGTTCGGCTCAGGTGCGATGACCAATTCCTTCAGGGAATTCAAACACGCCAAGATGTTCTTCGTCATCGGCTCCAACATGACGGAAGCCCACCCCGTGGCCGCCACGTTCCTGAAAAACGCGGTGAGAAAAGGGGCGAAACTCATCCTGGTGGACCCGAGAAAACAGAAGCTGGCCCAGTTCGCCGATATCCACGTCCCCATCCGCGTGGGATCGGATATCGCCTTCCTGAACAGCCTGATGTACGTATTGATCACCGAAGATCTGTACGATAAAAACTTTGTCGCCCATCACACCGAGGGTTTCGACGAACTGAAAAAAACCGTGATGAACTACCCACCGGAAAAAGCGGCGGAGATCTGCGGTGTTTCAAGCGACATGATCGTGAAAACCGCCCGCATGGCCGCCTCGGTGAAACCCATGATGCTGTGTTACACCCTGGGCATCACCGAGCACACCTGCGGACGGAACAACGTGGTGTCCGTGGCCAACCTCCAGATGCTCCTCGGCAACATGGGCATGGAAATGGGCGGCGTGAACCCCCTGCGCGGCCAGAACAACGTCCAGGGGGCCTGTGACATGGGCGCCCTTCCCAACGTGTTTCCCGGCTACCAGCCTGTGACCAGTCCGGATGCCAGGAAAAAATTCGAAGCGGCCTGGAACGTCACCGGGCTTCCCGACAAAAACGGCCTGATGATTCCCCAGATGATGGAAGGTTTGGTCAGCGGAGGTATCAAGGGGTTCTGGATTTTCGGAGAAAACCTGGCCAACACCGAGCCGGACATCCGCAAAGTCGAGCACGAGCTTGAAAGCGCGGGATTCCTGGTCTGCCAGGACATCTTCGAGAATGAAACCACCCGTTTCGCAGACGTGCTGCTTCCCGCCGCGGCCTGGAGTGAAAACGACGGAACCTTTGCCAACAGCGAACGGCGTGTCAGCCGGGTTCGCAAAGCCTGCGAACCGCCGGGGGTGGCCATGCCCAACTGGTGGATCTTCCGGGAAGTGGCCAGACGCATGGGCCAGATCTGGGAATCGAACAGCGCCCAGGAACTGTGGGACAACGAGATTTCCGTCCTCGCCCCGAACCTTGCCGGTATCAAGTACTACCGTATCGAAGGCGACGGTCTCCAGTGGCCCTGCCCCACGGAAGAACACCCTGGAACACCCTTCCTGCACCGCGACGGCAACTTCACCCGGGGCAAGGGACTGTTCACACCGGCGGAATGGACCCCGCCGGCTGAAATACCCTGTTCGGACTATCCTTTTGTCCTGTCCACGGGCCGGCGGCTGTACCATTACCACACCAGGACCCAGACCGGCCGGACCAAAGGCCTGAACGACCTGCTCGGCGAAGAGACGGCGGACATCTCGATAGCCGACGCCAGAAAACTGGGCATCACAAACGGTGAAACCATCCGCGTGTCCTCACGGCGCGGGGCCATCACCCTGAAAGCCCGGGTCACCGACGAGGTTCCGGAAAACATGGTATGGATGGCCTTCCATTTCCGGGAAGCCTGCGCCAACTGGCTGACCAACGCGGCCTTCGACCCGTTCACCCTGACGGCCGAGTACAAGGCCTGCGCTGTAAAAATCGAAAAAGCGGGTTAACCCCGTTCACATGACAGCCCGTCTTCCGGATGCTTTATCCGGAAGACGGGCTTGATTTCCCTTGCTTCTTGTTCCAGAACCAATTCCTGATTATTTTTCGTACGCAAATCCTGACGTGTGTCCAACCCGGTTTCGTGGCCCAATCAGCCATTTTTTTCACTCTGCGCTAACACATCCTTGACCAAAAAATATTTTTCGTATATCTTTTTCGGTTCTTACGATAACAAAGGAGGAATTCATGGAAACCGCAAAACTCATCCTCGAGGGTAAAACATACGAACTGCCCGTGATCGTCGGCACCGAAGGCGAAAAAGCCATCGACATCACAACCTTGAGGCAGAAAACGGGCTACATCACCCTTGATCCCGGATACGGAAACACCGGAAGCTGCATTTCGGAAATCACCTTCATGGACGGGGAAAAAGGTATTCTCCGCTACCGGGGCATTCCCGTGGAACAGTTGGCGGAAAAATCCACCTTTGTCGAAACCGCCTTTCTTCTCCTCAACGGCAGACTGCCGTCCCAGAAGGAGTTCATCAGCACCAGCGTTGCCCTGAACGATTATTCCCTGGTCCACGAAGACATGCAGATCTTCTTCCAGAATTTTCCCAGACGGGCTCATCCCATGGGCATCCTTTCATCCATGGTGAACGCCCTGAAAAGCTTCTACCCCGAACTGGACAACACCCTGGAAGAAGCCAACAAGACATACCTGCGCCTGATCTCCAAGATCCGGACCATGGCCGCCATGAGTTACAAGATCTCCAAAGGCCAGAAGGTGGTGTACCCCAGACCTGATTTTTCATATTGCGCCAACTTCCTGAACATGATGTTCGACTCTCCGGTGAAGCCCTACAACGTGGACCCGGATCTTGTCCAGGCCCTGAACGTGTTCTGGATTCTCCACGCCGATCACGAACAGAACTGCTCAACCTCGGCGGTCCGGGTGGTAGGCAGCGGGCGCGTAAACATCTACGCGGCCATCTCGGCCGGTATCGCGGCCCTGTGGGGCCCTCTTCACGGAGGCGCCAACCAGGCGGTGATCGAAATGCTGATGGACATCGAACAGAGCGGCGCCACCATTGACGAGGTGGTAAAACGGGCCAAAGACAAGAACGACGACTTCCGGCTTATGGGCTTCGGCCACCGGGTCTACAAAACCTACGACCCCCGGGCCAAAATCATGAAAAAGATGTGCGACACCGTACTGTCCAAGCTGAAGCACAACGACCCGCTCCTGGACATCGCCAAACGTCTCGAAGAAGTGGCCCTGACCGACAGCTATTTCATCGACAAGAACCTGTACCCCAACGTGGATTTCTACAGCGGCATCGTCCTTCGGGCCCTGGGCATCCCGACCAACATGTTCACGGTGATGTTCGCCATCGGAAGACTTCCCGGATGGATCTCCCAGTGGAAGGAAGGGGCCGAAGACCCCGACTGGAAGATCAGCCGGCCGCGCCAGATCTACATGGGGGAAAATGTCAGGGATTACATCCCGCTGAACGAACGAAAATAGCTTTTTCCCTTTTCAGGTGATATAAAAACCCGGATGGCTGAAAGTCAACCGGGTTTTTTTATCCTTAAAAGCGACGTCACACCATGGAACATCACGGCACATACATCGAAGCGGCGGTGGCCGCCCCTCCCTGGGGAATCTACACCTACGCCGTTCCACCGGATCTCGTAGAGCAGGCGGAGACCGGACGGCGGGTCCTTGTGCCATTCGGTCACAGAACCATTACCGCCTTCGTTGTCTCCGTCAAGCGAGACGCTCCGCCTGCAGATTTCGATCCGAAACCTGTTCTCGACGTTCTTGACGCCACAGCCCTTTTCCATGAATCCCACCTTGCCTTTTTCAAATGGATTTCATCCTACTACCTCTGCCCCCTGGGTGAAGTCATCAAAACGGCCCTGCCCGGAGGCATCACCGTCCAGGACATCACCCGGGTTCATATCAGCGAAAAAGGGCTGGATGCCCTGAACGATCAGGGCACCAGCGAAACGGAAAGAAAACTTCTCCAGGTTCTGTGCAGCGAAGGACCGAAACCCTCGTCCTGGCTTCTCAAAACACCGGTTCCCCCGTTCCGGGCATCCACGGTGAACGCCCTGTCCAGAAAAGGCCTGGTCCGCCTGACACGGGAACTGAAGAAAAGCACGACAGAACGGAAGTTCGAAACCTGGGTCACATTGACCGAAGAGGGCCTTTCCACCGAATCACTCAAACCGGCCCATCTTGAGCTGCTCGACCAGATCCGGTCCAGTGAAAGTCTGGCCCTGAAAGACCTTAAAAAACGGGAGGGGTTCAGCTCAGCCCGGCTGACCGCCCTTGAAATCCGTGGGTTTGTCCGGCGCTTCGACCAGCAGGTCTACCGGGACCCCTTTGGCGAGACCATCTTAGGCGACACAGCGCCGTCCCTGACCGAAGAACAGGAGCAGGTGGTCGGCCGGGTGACCCAAGCCCTTGCCGGCGGTTTTTCCACCTTCCTCCTTTTGGGCGTCACAGGCAGCGGCAAAACGGAAGTGTACATGCGGCTGGTCCAGAAAGCCCTGGATCTTGGGAAAAGCGCCCTGGTCCTGGTGCCGGAAATCTCCCTGATTTCCCAGACGGAAAAACGGTTCCGCATGCGCTTCGGAGACACCATCGCCGTGATCCACAGCGGGCTTTCCAAAGGTGAGAAATTCGACCAGTGGCTGAGGATCGCCGAAAAGCAGATACACATCGTGATCGGTGCACGGTCCGCCATTTTCGCACCCCTTGAAAACACGGGGCTGATCATCGTGGACGAAGAGCACGACGGTTCGTACAAACAGGAAAACGGCCTGAAATACAACGCACGGGATCTTGCGGTGGTCCGGGCCAAACTGGACGGGGCTGTCTGCCTTCTCGGGTCCGCCACCCCCTCGCTCCAGTCCTTCCACAACGCCGTCTCAGGAAAATTCATGGAACTTTCCCTGACCAAGCGTGTCAGCGACCGTCCCCTTCCCCGGATCGAACTGGTGGACCTGAAAACCTATCGCGACTATCCGGGCATCCGGAGTTTCATCACCCCGCCCCTGGAAGAGGCCATGGCCAGAACCCTTCACCAGAAAGAACAGATTCTCCTGTTTTTGAACAGACGGGGCTACGCCAACTTCCCCGTATGCGCCACCTGCGGTGAGACGCTGAAATGTGTGAGCTGCGATGTCTCCCTCACCCTTCACCAGTCGAAAAACGCCTACCGCTGCCACATGTGCGGTTACATGATTCCCTCGATCTCCAAGTGCCGGATCTGCAATTCCTCCAGCATCAAAAACCTGGGATTCGGAACGGAGCGCATCGAGGCGGCGGTCAAAGCCCTTTTCCCCGACGCCGCCGTGGCCCGGATGGACCAGGACACCACGGTACGAAGCGGGTCCATGGTAAAACTCCTCAAGGACGTCCGGGACCGCAAGACCGACATCCTGGTGGGAACCCAGATGCTCGCCAAAGGCCACGATTTTCCCGGCATCACCCTGGTGGGGGTGATCTGCGCGGACCAAAGCCTCAACTTCCCGGATTTCAGGGCCTGCGAACGAACGTTCCAGCTCCTGGCTCAGGTGGCGGGACGGGCCGGTCGGGGAGACCAGCCGGGCCGCGTGATCATGCAGACCTACAACCCGGATCACTTCAGCATCCTTGCTGCCGAAAAACAGGATTTCAGGGATTTCTACAGACAGGAAATCCAGTTCCGCCAGAGCCTGGGATACCCCCCGTTTTCCCGCATGATCCAGTTCAGGATCTCAGGGAAGAGCAAAACCGCCGCAAAGGAAGCGGCTGAAAAAACAGGGCTCTGGATCAGGGACACCCTGACCAGGCATCAGCCTTTTTTCGACGCCGTGGGCGTCCTGGGCCCCATCGAGGCGCCCATATTCAAGCTGGCGGACCATTACCGCTGGCAGATCCTCCTGAAATCCCATGACCAGAGGCCCCTTCACACCCTGGCCCGTCAGCTGGTCCGGGAAACCGGCCGGTCCCTGAAACAGGACGGCGTGAGGATCACCACGGACATCGACCCCTATTACCTCATGTAGACAAGGAGTCAAGACCATGAAGCTGGCCATCATGAGCGACAGCCACGACAACATCTGGAATCTTGAAAAGGCCCTGGCCAAGGTCAGAAAAGAAAAAGCCGACCTGATCGTTCATTGCGGGGACTTTGTCGCCCCTTTCATGCTCAAAGAGCTTGAAAAAGCCGGGGTCCCCGTTTACGGCGTCCTGGGCAACAACGACGGAAGCGGATTCCTCCTGGCGAAAACAGCCTTTTCGGAACTCAAACAGATCACCCTGTTCGAACTTACCGGTCACCTGGAACTGGACGGGTTTTCCCTGGCTTTCACCCACCAGCGGACCGTGGCCGAAGGCCTGGCCGCCACAGGCCGGTACGACCTGGTTTGCTACGGCCACTCCCATGTTTACCGGCTCGAAACCGTTGGAAAAACCCTGCTTTTAAACCCCGGAGAAATCATGGGAAAGGAAGGCCGGCCGGGCTTCTGCACCGTGGACACCCTGACCCTGGAGGTGCTCCGGCACGAGATCTTGGGGGGGAATCACTAGATCCTTGACTTTCTGTTTTTCGGAGCCTAAGGTAGGTTTTGCATGAAATCTGAAACATGCGATGATTCTCATTTTGCAGGACAATAATCATGAAAAAAATCAACATACTGCTTATCCCGCTCCTGATGTTTGCCTGGACACAGACGGTTCAGGCAGCCCCTGGTGAAAACCGGGCATCATGGGCGATATTCGCCGACGCCTCAGGAGCTTCTTCCCGCTCAGAGTCCACAAAAACTCAGGAAACGACCCGGGAGAAAAAAAGAGGGCTGGCCGGACTTTTCACCAGCTCGTCGCAAAACCAGCGCGGAGATGCCGTTGTCCTGGCGTCCAGCGCCGCCTCACCGGCCCAGGCATCCAAAGTCTTTGTACCGGAAATGGAGTTCACATTCAGGGATGTTTACGAAGGCGAGGCGGTGGTTCATGACTTCGTTATCCGGAACAAAGGGAACGCCCCCCTGGATATCATCAATGTCAACCCCGGCTGAGGCTGCTCCACCGTTTCGTTCACGAAACGGATTTCTCCAGGTGGAGAAGGAAAAATCACCATCAAGGTAAACACCAAAGGTTACGGCGGCCGAAAGATGGCCAAGACAGTCCAGGTGACCACCAACGACCCCTCGTCGCCCCAGACCAAACTGGAAATCAAGGGATTGGTGAAAAAGGCGGCGGACGTCCAGCCCGATTACGTCCGGCTGGCTGGCAGACTGGGATCGAAAATGGAAAAAAAGGTGACCGTTACGCCGACAGCGGATTTCCCTTTCAGGATCAAACAGCTGAAAACAAAGAAAAAGGGAAATATCCGAACCGTGTTCAAGGCGGACGGCAAAGGCTATGAAGTCACGGTGACAAGTGTCTATCCAAGGGAAGGGTCTTTCGACGATGAGATCATCATCACGACAGACAATCCCAAACTTCCTGAACTCCGGATCCCGGTGAACGCCTACGTCCTTCCCGCGGAACCCGGGAGATAAGGATGGAGGCGGGGCAAAACGTAAAAAGCGTGAAAGTGCTGGCCTTCGACTGTGACGGCGTGATGTTTGACACGGAAAAATCCAACCGGATTTACTACAACCGGATACTGGAACATTTCGGCCGTCCCCCGCTCACCCGTGAGCAGTTCGACTACGTTCACATGAGCACGGTCAAGGAGGCCCTTTATTTCCTGTTCAAGGGCATGGACAACCTGGACGCGGTCTTTGACTTCACCCGGTCCATGACCTATGACTCGCTGATCCCACACATGGAGATCGAACCCTTTTTGAAACCCCTTCTTCACACGGTGAGGAAGGTCATGAAAACCGCCATCGCGACCAACCGTTCCACCACCATGAACGGGGTGATAGCCTACCACGGCCTGTCGGATCTTTTCGACCTGGTGGTCACCTCCCTGGATGTGGAACGGCCCAAACCCCATCCGGACCAGCTGATCCGAATCATGGATCACTTCCAGGCCGCTCCGGACGAGGTGCTTTACATCGGCGATTCAAAAACGGACGAACAGGCAGCCCTTACGAGCGGTGTGCCTTTTGTGTCTTATAAAAACCCCTCCCTCAGCGCCGCCCATCACATCGGTGACCTGCGGGAGATCCTGGCCATCCTGAATCTGTGATGGCAAGACATTGAACCAAGATTGACGCATAAATACCGTATCAAATCAAATCACAAGGAGCCGTACATGAAAAAAAACCTGTTTGCAGCCGTTCTTGTCATACCCGTTGTTTTCGTCATGGGGTGCAGCAAGGGCCAGGATGTGGAAAAAGTCACCGAACTCACGACCCCGGCCCAGAAACTCGGGTATTCCCTGGGATCGGACATTGGAAAATCCTTTAAGAAAAACGAAATGGACATCGACAAAAACGCCTTTGTCCAAGGCTTCATCGATGGACTTTCCGACGCCCCGGCCCTTCTCACGGCCGATGAGACACGGGATATCCAACAGCAGGCCATCATGGACATGAGGAAGAAACTGTCTGAAAAACGTCAGATCGCTGGCGAACAGAACAAGAAGGAAGGCGCAACATTTCTTGCTGAAAACGCCAAGAAACCCGGTGTGAAAACCACCGCGTCCGGCCTCCAGTATGAAGTCCTCACCGAAGGCAAAGGCCCTGTTCCCAAAGATTCGGACCGTGTCCAGGTCAACTACAAGGGAACCCTGATCGACGGTACGGAATTCGACAGCTCTTACCAGAGGGGCAAACCTTCCACGTTCGCGGTAAAAGGCGTGATTCCCGGCTGGACCGAAGCCCTCCTGATGATGCCCGTGGGCAGCAAGTGGAAAATCGTGGTGCCCAGTGAACTGGCCTACAAGGAACACGGCGCCGGAACGAAAATCGGCCCCAACGCCACCCTGGTTTTCGAAATCGAGCTGGTGGCCATCGGTGACAGCCCTGTTGAATCAGGTGTCGGCCCCACAGGCCCTGGCGCAGCGGCAGCCCCTGCAGCAGCCGCACCGGCTCCTGCGGCTGCTCCGGCACCCGCTCCCGCTCCTGCGGCCAAACCCTGATCCATTTCAGGGACCCTTTGAACGAAAAAAACCGGGCTTAAACAGCCCGGTTTTTTTGTTCAGACAGTTCAAATCAGTACTCTTCAAACTCCTTGTCTTCAGGATCATCCAGGGCAAGGTAGATGCCTTTTTTCCTGTCCTGGGTTTCAGGCTCCGGCAGGGCCCGGGGAGCCGCCGCCTTTTGTTTGGCTTTTTTCACTTCAGACGGGGCTTTCAACACGTTTCGTTCGGCTTCGAGGCCATACCGCCCCTGCCCCACCTTGAAAAATGAAATCACTTCGCTGAGCTGGCTGGCCTGGGCTGAAAGTTCTTCGCTGGTCGCCGCCATTTCCTCACTGACCGATGCGTATTCCTGGATAATCTGGTTGAGCTGGTCCACGCTCATGGTCACCTGCTGGATGCCTTCGGCCTGTTCCAGGCTGGCCGAACTGATCTCCTGGACCAGCTCCGACGTCTTTTTGATGTTGGGAACGATGTTGTCCAGAAGGGTTCCGGCCTTTTCGGAAATATCCACGCTGGACGTGGAATAGGCGCTGATCTCCTGGGCCGCCTTCTGGCTCCGTTCCGCCAGTTTCCGGACTTCGGCGGCCACCACGGCGAATCCTTTACCGTGATCCCCGGCCCTTGCCGCCTCGATGGCCGCGTTCAGGGCCAGCATGTTGGTCTGGCGGGCGATCTCTTCCACAATGCTGATCTTGGCCGAAATGGTCTTCATGGCCGACACGGTTTCCACCACGGCCCGTCCGCCCTCTTCGGCGTCCGATGAGGCCTGGATGGCGATGGACGCCGTGGTCCTGGCATTATCGGCGTTCTGCTGAACCGTGGAGTTCATCTCCTCCATGGAGCTGGACACCTGTTCCACGCTGGCCGCCTGTTCCGACGTGCCCTGGGACATCTTCATGCTGCTGGAACTGATCTCCTGGCTGCCGATCTCCACCTGTTTCGCCGCTGTCTGGACATTGAACACGATGTTGGCGATATTCCTGACCATGGTATCCATGGATTCCATCAGCCTGTCGTTTTCCGACCGTTTTTTCACATCCACCTCCAGGTCTCCCCTGGAAATACTGTGAGCGATGTCCGCCACCTCCCGTGTGGAGCGGATCAGATCGTTCAGACTGTTCTTGATGTCGTTGAAATCCCCTTTGTAATCCTGGATTATGGCGTCCGGAATATCTCCAATGGCCATGCGACGAAGGGCGTCGGATGTCATGGTGATGGGTTTGACAAACTCCTCCACCAGACCGTTGATGTTCATCACCAGTTCTTTCCATCCGTTTTCGAACTGGGCCGCGTCTCCCCGGCTCGACAGATCCCCGTCCTTCACGCTCAGCGAGATCCTGTTGATCTCACCGGCCATGTTGTTCAGGTTGTCCACCATGGCTGTCAGGGCTTTTCCGAGGACATCCTGTTCGGACAAGACCTCCACACGGGTCGCCAGATCCCCGCGGGCGATCTTTTCAGCCACGCCGGCTTTGAGGGCCAGACTCTCCCTCACCTTGTCCATGGACTGGAGAAGTCGACCGATTTCATCGGTCCTCTCCGCCAGGCTTTCCCCGCTTTTCCGGTCTCCGGCGTTCAGGTTGCCCGTGCACAGCTCTTCGGCAAGGGCCACCATTTTATTGATCGGCCTTGAAATGCCCTGACTGATGATCCAGATGAAAAACACACCCACCACCATGGCAAACACAATGAGAACCACCAGCAGGGTTCTTGTTTTTGTGAACATGCCCTCCGCAGCCTCATGGGCCTTTTCAGCCTGTTTCAGATTGATCTCGGTGAGTTTGTCGATCTGATCTCTCATCTTCTCAAACTGCTCCTTGGCTTCCCCACGGGTGAGTTCGATAGCCCTTGCCCTTCCTTGGGGAGTGTCGGTCTTCCTCTCGGACACCACCTGCCCCGAAGTTACAGTCCAGCCGTCCCTCTCTTCTTCGAATACGGGGATCAGGTCCAGTTCACCGGGATCCGATGCCAGAGCCTTGAATTTGTCCCACCGTTCGTTCATCTGTTTCAGATTGGTGGCGTATTCCTCATCAAGCTCCTTGAACAGATCGCTTTTCGCGTCGGTAAACATCATGGATCTTTCGGCCACGAGCAGTTGCTGAAGATCCCTGTCGGCTTCGATCAGATAATCGATGGCCGGAAGCCGGACGGCAAACACATCGTCCAGCTGTTTCTTGATCTGGCTCATGCTGAAAAAACCGAAGGCCCCGATCAACCCCATAAAGACGATCAGCGTGGCAAAGCTGACCAAAAGCTTGGTTCCAACTTTTAAATTATTGAAGTTTTTCATTTCGTTCTCCTCGTCTTCTTTTCAAGGATTAAAAGGGCTCACACCCTGAACCTGTCCACAAGGCGTTTGATCTGTTCCGACAACTTGCTCAGCTCCACCGCGCTCGAGCTGACCTGGGCGCTGGATGCCGAAATATCTTCCGTACTTCTTTTCACCTGGCCGATATCTTTTGAAATGCTCGTCACAGCCGTTGAACTGTGGTTGATGTTGGTACTGACCTCCTCGATCCCCTGGGCGGCCTGGGCCACGTTGCCCACAATTTCCCGTGTCACGGCGGTCTGTTCTTCGATGGCCGCGGCAATCCCCGACACAATGTCGTTGACCTTGCCCACCACACCGGCAATGGCGCCGATCCCGGCAACGGTTGTTTTCGACGACTCCTGGACCGAAGCGATTTGTTACCTGATGGTGATGGCCGCAGTGGCGGTCTGTCGGGCCAGCTCCTTGATCTCGTTGGCCACCACGGCAAACCCTTTGCCCGCTTCACCAGCCCGTGCCGCCTCGATGGTGGCATTCAAGGCCAGGAGGTTCACCTGCTCTGATATTTCCGTGATGGTTTCCACCACACGGCTGATCTCCTGGGCAGCCTCTCCAAGCTGGTCCACCTGCTCCGAAGCCGTTTTCGCCTGAACCACGGCATCCCCGGTAATCGATCGTGCCGTGTCCGTGTTTTTCGCGATTTCTGAAATGGTCGCCGTCATCTCTTCGGTGGCTGTGGCCACCATGTTGACATTGGTGGTGGCCTGTTCCGAAGCGGCGGCCACGGAGGTGATATTTTGGCTGACCTGTTCTGCGGAGGCGGCTACAGCCATGGATTGATCGGCTGTTTCACTGGCCCCGCCGCTCAAGTGTTCCGAAATGGACGAGAGTTCGGTTGACGCGCTGTTCAGTGTGTTGACGTACCCGATGATGTCCGTGATCATGGATTTCAGCTGGGCGGCCATGGAGCCCAGTGCCCCCAGCAGGGTTCCGATTTCGTCCCGCCCACTCTGGGCAACGGTCACGGTAAAATCGCCCCGGGCCATGGTTTCGGCAAGGGATACGGCACAGCTGATCGGCCGGGTGATCAGTCCTGCGATGACGATTCCGAACACGATGCTGCCCGCGATGCCCACGGCCAGGAGCACCGAGATCAGAATACCTGAGCGCCGCCCTTGTTCAGTGACCTCCGAAGCCACCGACTGGATGTATTCATGACCCAGTTTCGCAATATCATCCACCTTGGATTCAAAGGTATAGATCTCATTCTTAAGCGTCTCCATCATGGCGTTGCCCGTCTGGGCCGTGATGGCTTCATCGGCCTGAACAGCCTGGGCCAGTTTGACGAAGCCCTCCGCATAGGTTTGATGGGACGATTCAGCCTCAGCCAGGGCCGTTCGCATTTGATCAGCCAGTTCCGTATCATCGGGAACCGAATCTTTCATCTTCGTGATTTTTGCCCCGGTTTCGTCCGCCACACCCTTGAATTTTGCGATATACCCGTCCTGTTTCTCCTTGTCGCCAATGTTGATGAAGAAATCCTTCTCGTAACGGCGATGTTGCAACGCCAGAGCCTCCAGCTCCATGGAGTCCGTGAGGAAAACCATATCCTCGGTCACGACATGATTGAAAACGCGGTTGCCCGTTGTGATCCGTGACAAACCAATCCCCCCGACCACAGCCGTGATCATGGCCGAGATCAGAAAAGCCCCAATCAGTTTTTTCTTGATGGAAATATCCGCTAACATGCTCTTTCTCCTTTGTATCGCCTTAAACGACGACGTGGATAAACCTATACTCTTAAATTGTTATGAAAAATCAACCGTGTAGATCCATTGGTTCCGTGAAGTGGCTTTCTTGAAAATGGAAGCTTATCAGATGAATTATCGGTTGATAATTTACCTGGCTTTAATCTTTTTATGATTGGAATCAGAATGTGAAAAGGAAGGCGGGCACACGTTTCCGCCTGACGTCAACCTCTGGCAAGGAGCGTCAGGCGAAAACAGAAAAATCAGGGAAGCTGGGGTTTCAGGTGGGCCCAGGGTTTGGCTTTTTCGAGCTGTCCGGCCAGCCGGAACAAGGTCGCCTCGTCGCACATCCGGCCGGTGAAAAGCATGCCCAGGGGCAGGCCGTCCCGGGTCTGGTGCAGGGGAACGGACATGCCGGGCAGCCCGGTGATGTTGCCGACCAGGGTGAAGCCCATTTTACTCAATGTCTTGTTGGAAAACAGTTTCACGAAACCGATTTTCATCAGGATGCGGCCCACCGGTGCACGGCTTGTGACGTTCATGGACACTTCCTCCACCGGGTTGGGCATCACCGTGCCGTGGGGCATAGGCGGGGAAACCAGGGTCGGGGTCAGGAACACGTCGTAATTGGTGAGGAACCGCCCCATGGCCAGCTGAACATCGTGCCAGCCCATGCGGGCCTGGACCAGATCGCAGCCGGTGAGCGACCGTCCGATCATGGCCATGGACAGGGTGGTGGGTTCCAGTTTGTTGAACGCCTCCCGTCCCAGTTCCCGTTTCACCAGTTCACCCACGGCCGCCACATGAGAGGTCACCACGACGGTGAAGTCCCGCCAGATCACACTCCGGTCCATCACCGGATCGGCCTCTTCCACGTGGTGGCCCAGAGATTCAAGGAGCCGGGCCGTTTCCTCCAGGCCTTTCACGGCTTCCGGGTGGACGGCCGTTTCAATGAAGGGTTTCTTCGAAAACGCGATGCGCAGGCGGCCCGGGTCCTGGCCCACCGACGCCAGATAGCCGTTAGGATCTTTCGCCACCTGGTAGGGTGCCCCGATTTCAGGGCCTGCGGTCAGGTCCAGCATGGCCGCGCTGTCCCGGACAGACCGGGTGAGAACATGAGCCGACACCGCACCGTCCCAGCCGTCTCCCAGCTCGGGTCCCAGGGGGTTCAGTCCCCGGGAGGGTTTCAGACCGAACACCCCGCAACAGGCCGCAGGAAAACGGATGGATCCCCCGCCGTCCGATCCGGACGCCATGGGAACCATGCGGGCGGCCACGGCGCAGGCCGATCCTCCGGACGAGCCGCCGGTGCTGAAGCCCCGTCGCCAGGGATTGTGGGCAGGTCCGTGGGCTTTGGGTTCGGTGGTGATGGTCAGCCCGAGTTCCGGGGTATTGGTCTTGCCGAAAGGAACCACGCCGGCCCGGAGATACCGGTTGACCAGCTCGCTGTTTTCCGTGGGGACGTAACGAATGCCCCGGCTTCCCATGAAAATCGGCTCCCCTTGAAAATTGTCGATCAGATCCTTGAGAAGAAAGGGGACGCCTTTGAACGGTCCGTCGGGAAGGTCGTTCTGCGACATGATCCTGGCCCTGTCGTAAAAGGTATGAACCACGGCGTTGAGCTGGGGATTCAGGGTCTCCACTTTTTTGATCGCCGTTTCAAGCAGTTCCCTGGGTTCCACCTCTCCTTTTTTCACCAGCTCCCCAAGGGCCAGCCCGTCATAGTCCTCATACTCACCGATCATGTTTCCCCCTGTTGGTTTCGACGTTTCATTTTCTTTCATTTCATTAAACACAGATCACGGCATTTCGTTTCGCTTCAGCCGTTTTTTCAATACTCCAGACTGAGAAAAATTCCGGCCCCCTTCCGTGAAGGTGGAATCAGGCCCACGGTCACGGGAAGAGCTCTTTTCAGATCCTCGATAAACCGTCTGGCCTGGGCCCGGTTGTACTTGTGGGCCGCGGTTACCGACCCGTGGATACTTCCGGCGTAAAACCCGAACCCCACAAAGGAGACCACGCCCCCCAGGGCGTAATCGTCATGTTTGAACGAGCGGATCGCCGAGTAGATCAAGCCGCCGTTGATGATAAAAGAAACCAGGGCGTCTTTGGGCCTTTCGCAGTAAAGGTAGCCCGCCCCGGGGACCAGGGCCAGCGCGCCCGAAACCACCGGGTTTTTTCGTGGGATTTCCGGGGTTTTGTCAAGGCCTTCCAGGATCTGGTCCACAGGGTAAAGACTCCGTGAACCCTGATCCATGGTCGAAAAGGCCTGCCTGGCCATGCCCCAGGAACCCGTGTCCAGGTAAAGCCAGGCCAGGGCGTATCGGGCTCTTTCTTTCACCGATTCGTCTTTCGAACCCCGGATCAGGTTCTGGAGTTCCACGGCCCCCAGAAGAGGGTTGCCGGTTTTTTCGTGGCATCTGGCCGTCATGAAACCGGCGTCCACGGCAAAGGGATCTTCGGGAATTTGACGTGAAATGTCCTGGAAAACCTGGAGGGCTTCAGGATACCTGCCGCCGTTCATCCAGCAGAGACCCGTGAGGTACCGGGCTTCTGAAACCCGAACGTCATCGGCGAAAAAATGGACAAACCGCTTGAACTCCACCACGGCGGAAATGTAATCTCCGCTTTCATAGAGTGTGCGGGCGTACGTGAACTGGGCCTCGCCGTCCAGGGTCAGAGCCTCCCCTTGGGCCTGCTCCGTGTGAAAGAAGCACATGAGAAAACAGAAAAGCACCACGATCCGGCATTTCAATGATCCATGCCCTCCCTGGAGCCCGCCCACCAGAAATCGTTGGCCGACAGGGGGTCTTCCACGACCCTTTCTTCGCCTTCAACCAGAATGGCACTGACGTTGGCCTCGTCTCCCCCGCAGCGGATCAGCCGGTCGCAGCCCAGGATCCAGCCCAGGAACCAGCCGTGCTTCACCACAGCTTCCGCCGTGTAGGACGAACAGGACGGCCTCATATGGCAACGGTCACCGTCCACAGGAGAAACCACCGCCTGATAGAACCGGAATACAGCGGGCACACGGGCCGGTTCACGTTCCGAAGGTTTTTTCGGGACGCCGGCGCAGGCGGCGGTCAACCCCAGCGCACAAACGAACAAGGCCCAGCCCATCATCTTAAAGATACCCGGACAGGAAGCGCCTTGCCCGTCTTTACCCATGGGTCACCCGGAGCACTTCCTCGATGGACGTCACCCCTTCCACCAGCTTCTTGAGGCCGTCCACACGGAGGGTCTTCATGCCGCGCTTGACGGCGTGGGTCTTGATCACGTTGGAGTCCGACGTTTTGAGGATCAGGCTTTTGATGTACTGGTCCATCACCATGATTTCCATGATGGCGGTCCGGCCCCGGTAGCCGGTATGAAAGCAGTTTTCGCAACCTCTGGGCCGATAGAAGGGAATGTGCCGGCACTTGTCCAGGGGAAGGCCCGCCATGTTGATCATGTTGGCGTCCGGCCGGTACTCTTCCCGGCAGTCGGTGCACAGGGTCCGGACAAGCCGCTGGGCCACGATGGCGTTCAGGGCCGAAGACAGGAGAAAGGGTTCCATGCCGATATCCACCAGACGGGTGACGGCGCTGGCCGAATCGTTGGTGTGGAGCGTGGAGAAAACAAGGTGGCCGGTGAGAGCCGACTGGATGGCGATTTCCGCGGTTTCGCCATCACGGATCTCTCCCACGAGAATCACGTCAGGGTCCTGGCGGACGATGGACCGGAGGCCGCTGGCAAAGGTCAGGTCGATCTTGGGGTTCACCTGGATCTGGCCGATGCCGTTCAGCTGGTACTCGATGGGGTCCTCGATGGTGATGATGTTGATCTCCGGCGAATTGATGGCCGAGAGAATCGCGTACAGCGTGGTGGTTTTTCCGCTTCCCGTGGGCCCAGTGACGAGAATGATGCCGTTGGGCTGGCGGATCAGGTGGTTCAGGGTGTCCAGTTTGTCCTGGGAAAGGCCGAATTCGGTGAGGGTGAGAAGAGCCCCGGCCTTGCTGAGAAGACGCAAAACCACCCGTTCACCGAAACTGGTTGGCACGGTGGACACACGGATGTCCACGTCGTTTTCCCCGATACGCACGTCGATGCGCCCGTCCTGGGGCAGACGTTTTTCGGCGATGTTCAGCTTGGCCATGACCTTGATACGGGAGATCAGGGCCGACTGGATCCATTTGGGCGGTTTCAGGAGATCGTAGAGGATTCCGTCCACCCGGTACCTGACCTTGAAGCTGTCCTGGTAGGGCTCGATGTGGATATCGCTGGCCCTGGCCTTGATGGACTGGGAGATGATGTGGTTCACCAGCTTGATGATCTGGGATTCACTGGTGTCGTCCAGGAGGTCCGCCGTTTCCTCGATCTCGCTGATGATGGTGCGGCTGCTCTCCTCCATGTCCTGGACGAGCTGCTGGGCCGAATCCCGGCTCAGGTCGTAGGCCCGGTTGATCATGGATACGATGGCGTCCCGGGTGGACAGCACGGTTTCGTAGTGGTCGATGTTAAGAAGCCGGGCCAGGTCGTCGAGCTGGTGGATATGAAGGGGGTCGTTCACCGCGATGATGTGGTGATCCGGCAACTTTGCCCTGGAATCCCCACCGCCTGTTCCCTTTTCCGTGACCGGGCTTTCCAGGTCAATGATATCGCTGTCTTTCCCGTCCTCTTTTTTGGTTTCTCCGGGAAGCAGGGGAACCATGAAGTTCTTTTTGAGAAACTGGATGGACACCTTGGAGGTGAACGCAGTGTCAAGTCGTGTCTGGGGAAGTTCCGCCCAGAAGGGCATCTGGTATTGTTCGGCCACAGCCTGGAGAAACTGGGCTTCGGTGACCACATTCTTGCGGATCAGCACCTCGCTGGTCTTGAGGTTCTGCTCCCGCCCCAGGTCCCTGGCCTCGGCAAAAGTCCTGGGGGAGACGTTGAACTTCTCTTCAAGGATCTGTGACAGTTCTTTTCTCATAGCCCTACTCATTCCAGCGGCTCGTGTCGATATCCTCCTCGATCACGGGACCGATATCGATGACCTTGTGCTTCTCCCCCTTTTTTCCTCGTTCACCGGGGTACATCCGGATGGACTCCTGGCGCATCTCGTTGATTTCCTTATACTTCTTATCATACATGTCCCGGGCCTCCTTGCCGTTTTTCACCACATGGGAGGTGAGAAACACGTAGAGGTTGGTCTTAGACTGGGACTGGCCGATGGAACTGAACAGGTATTTCAACAGGGGAATGTCCCCGAGACAGGGGACTTTGTACCGGGTGTCGCTCTGGCTTTCGTCGATCAGGCCGCCCAGAACCACGGTGTTGCCGTCATCCACGATCACCGTGGTGTCGATGGCCCGTTTCAGGGTGGACGGAGACAGGCTCTGGGTATCGCCGAGAACCCGGCTTGTTTCCTGGGCGATCTTCAGTCGGATCTTCCGGTCCTCGTTGATGTGGGGTGTGATTTTCAGGGAAATGCCCACGTCCTTGTACTCGAAGTTGTTGTAGTCCGTTTCCCCGGTCACGTTCTTGGTGAGGTAGGGGATCTTTTTACCCACGGTGATGCTGGCCTCTTCGTTGTTGGTGGTCAGGATCTGGGGGGTGGAGAGGATCTGCACGTCCTCGTCTTTCTTGTAGGCCTGGATCACGGCTCCGAGGCTCGGAAACGACACCCCGCCGATTTTAAGCGCTTCGGAGAACACACCCATGGCAAATCCGGTGGGAAGGACGCTGACACCCGGAGCCGTGGTGCTGAGACCCGCAAGGCCCGCCGTATTGGTATAACCGCTGCCCCCGTCAAATCCGACGCCCACCCCGGCCGCTTTTCCGTTGATGGTGGTGTCTTTGCCCACGGTCCATTCCATGCCCAGGTTGAAGTTCTTGTCCACGTTGACTTCCATGATCAGGCATTCGATATACACCATGGTTCTGGGGATATCGAGTTTCTTGATCACGTCTTCGATCACCGTGTAATCGCTTTTTTCAGCCACGATGATCAGGCTGTTGGTGGCCTTGTCTGCGGTGATCTGCACCTTGTCACCCTGGATGGGAGGGGCTTTTCCCTTGTCTCCCTCGGCTGCGGGCTGTTTTTTCGACAGGTTCAGGAGCACCGTGGCCATGTCTTCGGCCGTGGCGTTTTCAAGGTAGTACACATGAATTTTTTCCTTACCCTGGGGGATCTCCTTGTCAAGAAGCCGGACAAGGCTGCTCACCTTTTCCGTTTCTCCCTTGCTCCCCATGACCACCACGCTGTTGGTCCGTTCGTCGGCTTCAAACTGGACGGTTTTCCCGGCCTTGGGACGTCCGGGCGTCTGGGCCTTGTTGAACACGCTGTTCAAAAGGGCGGTGAATTTGGTGCAGTCCGCATACTGGAGGGGAATCACCGTCACCTCCTGTCCGATGCCCGCCACGTCTATGGCGGCCAGGATCTTCAGCAGACGTTTGATGTTGGAGGCCAGATCGGTGATGATCAGCATGTTGGTGGGCTCGTAGGACAGAATGCTGCTGTTCCGCGACACCAGGGGGGTGAGAAGGCGTTTGATCTCCTCGGGATCGGCGTACTTCAGGGGGATCAGCTGGGTGATGATCCGGTCGTCGGTGGGCATGCCCTCCCTTCTCAGCCGGGTGAGGATGTTCCGCTGCTGAGCGTCCTTGGCCGGAACGATCTTGATCAGGCTGCCCGATTTCACCGCGGCGTAGTCGTGGACCTCGAGAACCGACTCGAACACCCGGTAGGCCTCGCTGATGGACACGGTTCCCGGGGACACGATGGAGACCTTGCCTGAAACCTTCCGGTCGATGACGAAGTTCTTGCCCGTGATTTCGCTGATGAACTTGATGAAAACCCGGATGTCCACATCGTTGAAATCAAGATGGACCCGGCCGTTTTTCACTTCCTGGTCCTTGCTTTTCATGGGTCCCCGGTCCGTGGCGGGTCTCAGGGCTCCCCGTGAGGCCGACGGGGCGGAGTAGCGGCCGTAGTTCGGCACGTCCACGGGCACCGGGGGAGGTTCGGGGGCGGGCGCGGGTTCAGGAACTTCCGGTGCCTCCACGGGAGGCTGTTCGGCGTTCAGGGCCTCCATGGGGTTGGCCGTGGAGCTGTCCGCCAGGGTCCTCGTCCGTCTGCCCATGCTCGAGAAAGGGGAATCCGCCATACCGGACCCGATAAGCATGAGAAAAATGCACACGGTCGCCGCAAAGGTTGAAACCCGTTTCTTTTTCATCGCCGCCGTTCCGTTCTTGTTTCGTGTCATGTGTTTCATACCATCCCGCGCTTTCATTACTTCACATTGTAGTCAAGGGTCTGGACCTGCCCCCTTCGTTTGATCTCGATCTTCATGTTCTGCATGTTCTTCAACCCGGCGTAGAGCTTCATGGCGTCATCCACGGACTGGATTTTGCTGCCATCCACACCCAGGATGATGTCGCCGTTCCGGAGTCCCAGTTTCTTGAACACCGAATCCCCCCTGATCCCGCTGATGATCAGGCCGTCGGACTGGCCGTTGCTGAAATGGGGCCGGATCCGCACATCCTTCATCAGGGTGTTCAGATCCTTGATGGATTCGTTGATCAGGTTTCTTTCCACCGTGATGCTGCCCGATCCCGTTCCCGCAGGTCCCATGGGGCCCGCCATACCGGGGCCGCCGTCCGCCCCCCCTTCCCCGTCCATGGTTTCAAGGATCTGGTCCTTGCCGTTCACGCTCAGCACCACCTTGTTCCGGAAAACATGGGTGAGGGTGGCGTTCTGAACTTTGTCCCCCACCTTGTAAAGTCCCTGACTCCGGGTGCTTTTGTCCTCGATGATGGCCCAGGCCATGTCTCCCCCTCCGGCGATGGTTCCCCAGAGGGTCAGCTGAAGGTCGGTCTTCTCCAAGTCGTCCAGGCTCAGCATGCCGTCCGACCCCCTGGATGCCATAGACCCCACCATGAACAGGTTTCTTGAGGCCACCTGATCGTAATCGCCCAGGGCTTTGGGTTTCAGTTCGTCAGCCCGGGGGACGTCGGAACCCACCGACCTTGAAGGAGCCGGGGCTGTCCTGTCCATGAACGACGTGACGGCCTTGTAGAACGTGCCGGTGCACAGCCCGATAAACGCCGTGATCAGGAGGACGTTGACAATGGTAAAATATCGGTCAAGCATAGATACGAAACCTTTTCGTTAATTCAGCGAGTAACTGGGCGAACCGATCATGCCTGAAATTTTGAAAGGGATCTCACCCTCCCCGTTCGCGCTTCCACCCAGCACCATGTCGATGGGCATGGTCTTGCCCAGCTTTTCAAGCAGGCTCTTCTCCGGTTTCAGGGAACCGGTGAGGCGCAGGGAGCTTGTTTCAAACGGTTCCCGGATAAACACCGACCCTTTCACGGTCCCGTCGATCTCGTTTCCCTCGATGACGCAGTTCTCGATGGCCAGTTTCCGGCTCTTGATGTCCATCGAGGCGGTCAGGTCGTTGAACGTCAGGCTTTCCACCGAAAACAGCGGTTCCGTGGGCTGGATCATCAGATTCTTGATGTTCAGGCTCAGGCGGCCGTTGCCACGGCCCTCGGGGCTGTAACCGCCTTCGGCGTTGAGAATCCCCTTCAGCCCCACACCGGGCATGAAACCCTGAACCTGGTTCTTAAACAGGGCCAGATCGATATCCGCGAGAACCATCTCCTCCACCCCGA